>SR_TP_S13solDRAFT_1000051_pt1 | contig 66980 bp, 59 predicted proteins | sample SodReaTP_S13sol_FD_11159 | JGI IMG/M metagenome (IMG submission 11159) | reverse complement strand
ACAGAGCAGCAGTTGCCGAAGGTTCTTCTGCCGGATGCCAAGATGCAAGCCGAGGCGGATCATCAGAAAGGACCGCACCGCCTCGGCCGCCGGTCGCGGATAGCGCCGCTCGTCGGGCATCAGCCGGAGGATCTCGTCGGCGATCTTGCGGTACTCGCCCACAGGGCTGTCAGCTTCCAGAACCGCAAAGACCGGCTCGAAGGGGTCACGATGGACCTTGACCACGCGCTGGACCTCCTTGACGCGGCCGGCGCAGTGTTTGTGGCTGACATCGCAGGCGAGATCCCAGTCCCGCCGCGCCGCTTCGATCTCCTCGGCCGTGACGAGACCCTTTATCGCTACGAGATGGTCGGCGAGGTGCGGGCTCTGTCTGAGCCAGCCCGTCTCCGCCCGTGTGAGCGCCATCGCGACTCGCAGCATGTCGACTTCCCAGGCGGTGAAGAACCCGCGGCGCCCTTCCCGCCATTGCAGATACCAGTCCCAGACGGCCGGAAATGCGAGAAGCGCAAAGGTGACGGATTCCAACGGAACGCCCAGCCCTCGCACGGCGCTCCGCGGCGACGCTGCCAGGGCCCCGAACAGCAGTCCGAAGTGTTCGACCTTCTGAGATGCGGTCTCCTGGCCCCAGACCCCCACCCGCTGATATCCGGCGGCCGTGAGCGTGGCCGTCTTGAAGCTCAGCAGCTCCGCCATTTCGCCGTGCAGTCGCGGCGGCGCGTCGACAGTCGAAGTAGCGACTTCGGACTCCGACTCGTCCCCACCAGCTTCATCATCGGCGTCGCCGTCGTGCGGCCGGGACCGCCTTGCGGATTGCGGGCCGTCCGGCAGAAGGCCCGGGAAGCGCACGGCAAAGCGTTGCTTCATGGCGGCGGCCTGAAAGCGTCGGTAGTCGGTCGATCCCGCGAGGACCACCGTCCGGACCCAGTCGAGTATCTCCTCCTGCTCCATGGGTGACCGCTTGTCGAAGTCGTCGGGCAGGTGCCAGGCGAGCCGGCGGCGCTCGGCCCTTGCGATTCCCGCAGGCCGATGACCCGATGCGGACTGCGCCTTGTTCGGAAGCTTGCTCTTGAAGTAGCCGGTGGGAAGCCGGTAGCGCCGCTCGATCCGGACGAGGATCCCCAGGCTCTCCACGCTTCTGGGCGTGCGCGTACCGGACAGCCAGGTCCGAAGCGTCTTTCTGTCGGTTGTTTCGCCGGGACCGACGACGGCGCGATGCAGCTGCCACCAGGTATCGCCATGCCGCTCCATGTGCAGCCGCAGCGCTTCCGGGAAGGATTCCGGTTCCTGCCAAACCGACGATCTCGGCTCGGGAAACTCGACGATCGCCTTCGGCTTCACGCCCCTCTTCGAGCGAAGTGGCTCGTCCAGCGCAGGCGCGCATCGTCTGGATGTGTCCGTCTCGCCCTGGGAAGGCACAGGCTGCGGCTTGTGCGATACCCGCCTCGACCGCTCCGCTCCTTGCTTCCGTCGCGCCGGTTGCTTCGAGAGGTAGCGGACCACGGCATCGACGCCGGGCCGGAGGGTCGCCCTGGCCGCGCGCAGCTGTTCCGGCTCGATTTCGCAGGCCTCGCCCACGAGGCCCCAATCGATCGATCGGCCCTGCCGCGGCGGCAAGATCTCCTCATTGACGAGCCGCAGCAGGTAGAGGCGAAGCTTTTCGAGTTCGCGTGGCGGCAGAACCGCAGCCGCCCGGGTTCGTACGAAGTCCGAGATCATGCGCGAGAAAGCAGAATGGCCATCAGATGTCATCGATCAGATCGAGAGCTGTTGCGGCAGGGACGAATCCGGCCGAGCTCGCGACCGGAACTTCAGGATTCGAACTGATGGAGGGGAAATTACGGGAAATTCTCGGAATACGAATATTCAGCGCGCTCCTCTATACTCCATCACGTTCACAGTGGTTAAGATGGGAATATTTCAAATTATCGGCGTATATTTAATGTTTTGCCTTTATATCATGCAACCTGCCTTGAATCGTAACATTGGCCGATCATAGCGCGCCGCAATCGCGGGCGAGCGCGCCTTCGGGTGCTCGTCGTCGCAGATAACGGCTGTAGGGGGATTCGACAATTCCGATGATCCTTGATCCAGGACTTCGAGCGTGAAACTGCACCTTCGGGTCAGGACATGAGCGAGCATCAACGAAATCCGGACGAGCAGCGCGCCAGGGATGAAGCGCGGGCACTGCCGGTGTTGCCCCACCTCGCGTCGCGTCCGGTTCGGCGCACGATCCGGCGGGTGCAGCTGCGGGAGATCGTTCCGCTTGCGGATACGACGATCTATGAGATGGAGCAGCGGGGCGAATTTCCGCGGCGATTCTACCTGACGCCGCGCTGCGTGGTCTGGGATCTGGCCGAGGTGGAAGCCTGGATTGAGGAGCGGCGGCGCGCATCCGAAACTGGAAGGATCGAAACGGCGCGATCGCCTGACGTCCGACTGCGCAAGACCAGGCCGGTCAGGCAGGGTCGAGAGTAGTCGCCTGCATTGTGGGGGGATGGAGCATCGGCGTGCGCTTCCTGCCGGCTGCCCAGGCATCGATCAGGTCCGCCCATTCCTGCAGCATGTGGCGCCGTTGTGGTTCGTACTCAGCCCTGTTGTAGATGCCGCGCGATGAGCGGTTGTCCTCGTGTGCGAGACACTTCTCGACCCAGTCGCGATTGAAGCCGAGTTCGTTTAGCAGCGTCGACCCAGTGCGCCGGAGGTCGTGCACGGTGAACGGCTCAAGCGGCAACCCTTGCTTCTTCGCCCGTTCAACGATGGCCATGGTAATGCGGTTGAAGGTCGCGCGTGACATGGGCTGGTCGGCGTCGTAGCGCGACGGCAGCACGTAACGCGAATTCGCGGCACAGGTCTTCAAGGCAATCATGATGTCGAGCGCCTGCCGCGAGAGATAGACGTTGTGCGGCTTCTTCCTCTTCATCCGCTCCTTCGGGATGCTCCAGACGGAACTCTCAAAATCAACCTCATCCCAGGTCGCGTCGAGCAGTTCGCTCTTGCGGACCATCGTGAGCAGAATGAACTTCAGGCCGAGCCGGATCGTCGGCAGCGTCGCCACGTGCTCGAGCTCATTGAGCATGATGCGGATCTCACTTGGGCTGAGCGCACGATCCTTCGGTGCAAACGTGGCGATAGAGGCTGGCCCGACCTCATCGGCAGGGTTGGCAACCTTCTCGCCATGAAGAATGGCATAGCCATAGATCTGCTTCACAATGTCCCGGACGTGAATGGCCGTGGCCGGCGCGCCGCGCTCCTTTACCTTGGCACAGAGTGCCCGCAGGTCGTCAGGCGCGATCTCAGTCAATAGACGGCTCTTCCAAACCGGCAGGATATCGCGATCGAAAACGGCCTTGCGCATCGAGCGCGTGCTCTCCGCCATCTTAGCGTCTTTGAACCAGCGCTTGCCCGCCTCGCCGAATGTGGGAACGGCGGACAGCCTGCGCTTCTCGCGCTGCTTCTCCTGGGCGGGCGATTTGCCCTCCGCCACCAGCTTGCGTGCGGCGAGGCAGCGCTCCCGCGCCTCGGCCAGCGAGATGCCGTCTTCGCCATAGCGGCCGAGCGTCACGGTCTCGCGCCGGCCGTTTATGCGGTAGTCGTATCGGAAGGTGATCTGCCCGGTGGAGGACACCGCCGCGTACATACCGTCACGGTCGGCAACCTTATATAGCTTATTCTTTTTTTTCAGATGCTTAATGGCAAGGTTTGTGAGCATGGCGGAGGTCTTTCTGGAGTGAGACAACCGACTCTACAACACAATTTTACCGTCAGCGATTTTACCGTCAACATCCATGAAATATACAATTATATCAAGACGATATATAGCATCTTAAGCCTTCGGTCGGAAACCGGGATCTGACGGCATTGAGTCGACGGCGCAGGACGGCCAAACCTCATACCGTCACATTTACCGTCAGATTGTGCCGCTTGGGGTCGATAGATGACGATAGATCAAGGCAGGAAATATGCTTATTTTCAATATATTATGATCATCTAGCGATAGCTGGCGAAAGCCCGTTAATGATGTGGCTTCACTCCCACTCGATCGTCCCCGGCGGCTTGGAGGTCACGTCGTAGACCACGCGGTTGATGCCGCGGACCTCGTTGATGATGCGGGTGGCGACGGCGGCCAGGAAGCTGTGGTCGAAGGGGTAGGACTCGGCGGTCATGCCGTCGGTGGAGGTGACGGCGCGCAGGCCGCAGACCTTGTCGTAGGAGCGGGCGTCGCCCATCACGCCGACGGTGCGCACCGGCAGCAGCACGGCGAAGGCCTGCCAGATGGCGTCGTAAAGGCCGGCCTTGCGGATCTCGTCGAGATAGATGGCGTCGGCCTTGCGCAGGATCTCGCAGTCCTCGCGGGTCACCGGCCCGGGGATGCGGATGGCCAGGCCCGGCCCCGGGAAGGGGTGGCGGCCGACCAGGGATTCGGGCAGGCCCAGTTCGCGGCCCAGGTCGCGCACCTCGTCCTTGAAGAGCTCGCGCAGGGGCTCCACCAGCTGCATGCGCATGCGCTCGGGCAGGCCGCCGACGTTGTGGTGGCTCTTGATGGTGACCGAGGGCCCGCCGGTGAAGGAGACGCTCTCGATCACGTCGGGGTAGAGCGTGCCCTGGGCCAGGAAGTCGGCGCCGCCGGCCTTCGCCGCCTCCTCCTCGAAGACGTCGATGAAGGTGCCGCCGATGATCTTGCGCTTCTGCTCGGGGTCGGAAACGCCGTCCAGCTTGCCGAGGAAGAGCTCGGCGGCGTCGCGCGCCACCAGCGGGATGTTGTAGTGGCCGCGGAAGAGCTCCACCACCTGCTCCGCTTCGCCGGCGCGTAGCAGGCCGTGGTCGACGAAGATGCAGGTCAGGCGCTCGCCGATGGCCTCGTGGATCAGCACCGCCGCCACCGAGGAATCGACCCCGCCCGACAACCCGCAGATCACGCGCCCCTCCGGCCCCACCTGGCGCCGGATGGCGGCCACGGCCTGCTCGCGGAAGGCAGCCATGGTCCAGTCGCCGGCACAGCCGCAGAGGCGGTGCGCGAAGTTGGCGATCAGCCGGGCGCCGTCCGGGGTGTGCATCACCTCGGGGTGGAACTGCACCCCGTAGAAGCGCCGCGCCTCGTCGGCGACGGCGGCGAAGGGCGCGCCCTCGGAGGTGGCGACGACGCGGAAGCCCTCGGGCAGGCGCACGACGCGGTCGCCGTGGCTCATCCAGACCTGGTGCCGCTCGCCCGGCGCCCAGAGCCCCTCGAAGAGGGCGCAGGGCTCGCGGATGTCGAGGAAGGCGCGGCCGAACTCCTGGTGGTCGGAGCCCTCCACCTCGCCGCCGAGCTGCGCCGCCATGGTCTGCTGGCCGTAGCAGATGCCGAGGATCGGCAGGCCCAGCTCGAAGACCAGTTCGGGCGCCCGCGGCGAGCCCTGGGCGGTGGTCGAGGCGGGCCCGCCGGAGAGCACGATGCCCTTGGCGCCGAAGCCGCGGATGCGCTCGGGATCGGCGTTGAAGGGCAGGATCTCGCAGTAGACGCCGCTCTCGCGCAGCCGGCGGGCGATGAGCTGGGTGACCTGCGAGCCGAAGTCGAGGATCAGGATGCGGTCTGTCATGCGGCTAGATAGCCGATTCGAACCCGCGAGTCAGCGGCCTAGAGGCCCGCCGTTCGCGCGGCGGCGACAGGGGGATTTCGACGCGGAGGGCACGGAGGAGGAGTCCGCGGCTCACCGCCGGCGCTTCACCGTCGCCAGCCAACCCTGCAGGTCGGGCCAGCCGTAGGCCAGGGTGTCGAGCAGCGTGCCGGCGAAGCGCTCCTGGCCCTCGCCCAGCGGCTGCCCGCCCATGGCCTCGTAGAAGTAGCGCGCGGGATTGGCGGCCAGCACCCAGACCAGGGCGCCGAGGTCGCCGCGCGCGGCCAGCTCCTCGAAGAGCGCCGTCAGCAGGCGGCGGCCGATGCCCTGCTCCTGCCAGTCGAGGTCGACGTAGAGGGTATAGACCTCGCCGGGCAGGCCGAAGCGCCGGTCCCGCGCCCGGCCGCAGGAGCCGAAGCCGACGATGCGCCCGCTCTCCTCCAGCTCGGCCACCAGCACCCGGCCCTCGCGGCCGCGGCCGATGCCCTCGCGCCACCAGGCGGCGCGCTCGCGCACCGTGAGGCGCACCAGGTAGTCCTCCGGCACCACCCCGGCATAGGCGGCGCGCCAGGTCTCCACGTGGATGCGGCCGATCGAGGCGGCGTCCATGGCGGTCGCCTCGCGCACCCGCACCGCCAGCTCGTGGGCCGGCTCCTGTTCCGATCGCGCCATGACCGCTCCACTCCTCTCGTTCGAAGGATGGGGCCTGCGGCCGCTTCCGGCAACCTCGGCAGGGTCGGCGGGCAGGCGCGCGCTTGGCAGGCGCGGCCGGCCGCGCCATGCTCCGGGCATGTCCGACCCGCTGCTCGGCACCCTGGTCGCCTGGGCGATCCTGATCTTCGGCTGGCTGCTGCCGCTGGCCCACGTGGCGCTGTCGCGCGACGCCGGCGCCTGGCGCCCGCCGCCCGGCGCCGGCTGCCCGCTGGGGCCGCGCTGCGGCTGGCTGGTGCTGGTGCTGCTGGCCGGACCGCTCGGCTGGCTCGCCTTCCGCCGCGCGCGCCGGCGCCGGCACGCCCGGAGCGGCCCTAGTTCTTGAATAGGCCCTCGACGGCGCCGCGGTAGCTGGTCTTGGACTGGATCTTGGCCTTCACCCGCTCCGCCTCGGCCTCCAGCTCGGCCAGGTAGTCGCGCAGCTCCTCCACCCCCAGCAGGTCGAGGTCGCGCGGCTTGGGCTGCTGCTTGCGCGGCTCCAGGTCGTCGATGGTCATGGCGTGCCTCCCAGGGCCTTTCTCCGTGGCTGCCGAACCATGCTAGCGCGAGTTGCCCGGGCGCGCCCAGCCTTGCCGCCGCCGGGCACAGAGGCTAAGTCCGTTGCACGCCAGAGCGGACGACAGAGAGGGAGGCCGGACCATGAGCGAGCTGCCGAAGACCATGCGGGCGATCGAGATCGCCGAAGCGGGCGGACCGGAGGTGCTGCGCCTCGGCGAGCGGCCGGTCCCGGCGCCGGGCCCCGGTGAGGTGCTGATCCGCGTCGCCGCCGCCGGCGTCAACCGCCCCGACGTCTTCCAGCGCAAGGGCGGCTACGCGCCGCCGCCCGGCGCCTCCGACATCCCCGGCCTGGAGGTGGCGGGCGAGGTGATCGCGACCGGCGAGGGCGTGGAGTCCTGGGGGCCGGGCGACCAGGTCTGCGCGCTGGTGGCCGGCGGCGGCTACGCCGAATACTGCACCGCGCCGGCGGCGCAGTGCCTGCCGGTGCCGCACGGCCTGGGCCTGCTGGAGGCGGCCGGCCTGCCCGAGACCTATTTCACCGTCTGGTCCAACGTCTTCGATCGCGGGGCCTTGCGCGAGGGCGAGACCTTCCTGGTGCACGGCGGCACCTCGGGCATCGGCACCACGGCGATCCAGCTGGCCAAGGCCTTCGGCGCGCGCGTCTTCGCCACCGCCGGCAGCGCCGACAAGTGCAGGGCCTGCGAGGAGCTGGGCGCCGAGAAGGCCATCAACTACCGCGAGGAGGACTTCGTCGAGGCGCTGCGCGCCGCCACCGACGGGGCTCCCGGCGGCAAGGGCGCCGACCTGATCCTCGACATGGTCGGCGGCGACTACATCCCGCGCAACCTGCGCCTGCTCAAGCCCGACGGGCGCCTGGTGCTGATCGCCTTCCTGGGCGGCACCAAGGCCGAGGTCGACTTCCAGCAGGTGATGGTCAAGCGGCTGACGATCACCGGCTCGACCCTGCGGCCGCGGCCGATCGCCTTCAAGGCGGCCATCGCCGCCAGCCTGCAGGCGCGGGTCTGGCCGCTGCTGGAGTCCGGCCAGGTGCGGCCGCTGATCCACCGCAGCTTCCCGCTGGCCGAGGCCGCCGCGGCACACGCGCTGATGGAGAGCAGCAGCCACATCGGCAAGATCATGCTGACGCCGTGAGAGCCGCTCCGCACCGCAAGCTTGCCCTTTCGTCCGGTGGGCGAAAGCCCTATATAGCCTGCGGAAAGGTTCTTTTCCCGACAACGAGAGGGCGTCGCCGCTGAACGGCGGCGCGGCGACGGGCCGGAAGAGCCCGGCGCCCGAGGAGAAAGTCATGCAGCAGTACCCCCTCATGCCGAAGGCGACGGCCGTCTGGCTGATCGAGAACACGGCGCTGAGCTTCAAGCAGATCGCCGACTTCTGCGGCCTGCACGAGCTCGAGGTGCAGGGCATCGCCGACGGCGAGGTCGCGACCGGCATCCAGGGCCAGGACCCGGTCGGCACCAACCAGATCGACAAGGAAGAGCTGGAGCGCGCCCAGCAGGACCCGAGCCACCGCCTGCGCCTGAAGCACCAGGACCTGCCGCAGCCGGCCAAGCGCACCAAGGGGCCGCGCTACACCCCGGTCGCCAAGCGCCAGGACAAGCCCGATGGCATCGCCTGGCTGCTGCGCAACCACCCGGAGCTCAAGGACGCGCAGATCGCGAAGATGATCGGCACGACCAAGAACACCATCCAGTCGGTGCGCGAGCGCAGCCACTGGAACTCGCCGAACATCCGCCCGCGCGATCCCGTGCTGCTGGGCCTCTGCAGCCAGTCGGAACTGAACCAGGCGGTGACCAAGGCGCGCGAGGAGGCGGCCCGCACCGGCCGCGTCCTGCCCCAGCCGGAGCCGGTCGCGCCGGAGCCGGTGGACGATGGCGGCGCCCGCCCCGACCTCTCCATCTTCAAGCTGCCCGACTGAGCGGGAAACCGCCCCCTCACCCCGGCCCTCTCCCACGAGGGGAGAGGGGGCGCAAAAGAGACCGTCCGTGCCCTATAGCCCCTCTCCCCTCGTGGGAGAGGGGTTGGGGTGAGGGGGCGGCGGCGCGGCCCCTCAGCTCTCGCTGCGCTTGCGGTGCTGGGTCAGGGCGACTTCGTCGAGCTGCGCCTGCTCCTTGCGCTTGAGGCGCTGCTGGCGGCGCTGCTCCAGGTTTGCGCGGGTCTGCTCCACCTTCTTGAGTTCTTCGAAGGCTTCCTGGACCTCGGTCCGGGCCTGCTCGCGCTCCTGCTCCACCTGGCGCAGCGACTGCAGCAGCCGCTCGCGCCGCTTCAGGGCGGCGCCGGCGTAGATCGGGAAGATGCGCGCGCCTTCCGGCGAGGCGCCGACGGCGGCCTTCTCGGCCTCGATCTCGCGGTCGAGGCGGACGAGGTCGCCCTCCAGGCGCGCGGCCAGCCGCTCGAGGTCGCCCAGGGTGCGGCGCTTCTCGTCGAGGGTCCAGCGCTGCAGCCGGACCAGTCCTTCCATGGAGCTCACGGGGTCTCACCCTCCCCCGCCGCGTCTTCCGCACCAGCGCCCGCAGCGCCCTCCATGCCGCTTTCGGCGGCGCCGCCCTGCAGGATGGCGGCAAGGGCCGCATAGCCGCCGGCGAGATCGGCGTGCTCGTGCTTGCCCTGGGCCAGGAAGGCCTCCAGCGGCTCGTAGTAGCGGATCGCCTCGTCGATCGCCGGGTCGCTGCCCTTGCGGTAGGCGCCGATGCGGATCAGCTCGGCCATGTCCTCGTAGGTGGCGAGCAGCCGGCGGGCGTGGAGTACCAGAGCGTTCTCCGCGTCGCTGTTGCAGCCCGGCAGGGTGCGCGAGATGGAGCGGAGCACGTTGATGGCCGGGTAGCGGCCGCGCTCGGCGATGGCGCGCTCCAGCACGATGTGGCCGTCGAGAATGCCGCGCACCGCGTCGGCGACCGGCTCGTTGTGGTCGTCGCCCTCCACCAGCACGGTGAAGAGCCCGGTGATCGAGCCCTGGCCGCTGCGCCCGGGTCCGGCCCGCTCCAGCAGGCGCGGCAGCTCGGCGAAGACGCTGGGGGTATAGCCCTTGCTTGCCGGCGGCTCGCCGGCCGAGAGCCCGATCTCGCGCAGCGCCATGGCGAAGCGCGTGACCGAGTCCATCATGCAGAGCACCTCGCGGCCCTGGTCGCGGAAGAACTCGCCGAGCGCCAGGGTCAGATAGGCCGCCTGGCGGCGCATCAGCGGTGCCTCGTCGGAGGTGGCGACCACGACGATCGAGCGGGCCAGGCCCTCGGGGCCCAGGTCGTCCTCCAGCCACTCCTGCACCTCGCGGCCGCGCTCGCCGATCAGGCCGATGACGTTGACCTCGGCCTCGGTGTAGCGGGCCAGCATCGAGAGCAGCACCGACTTGCCGACGCCGGAGCCGGCGAAGATACCCATGCGCTGGCCGCGGCAGCAGGTAAGGAAGGTGTTGATGGCGCGCACGCCGAGATCGATCTTGCCGCCGACCCGTGCGCGCGTGTGGGCGGGCGGCGGATCGGCGCGTAGCCGCAGCGGGGCCGGGCCCGGCGGCAGCGGCCCCTTGCCGTCGATCGGCTCGCCCAGCGCATTCACCACGCGGCCCAGCCAGGCGGGGCTGGGCCAGATCACCGGCTCGGCGTCCAGCAGGTCGGCGCGGCAGCCCAGGCCGATGCCCTCCAGGGAACCGTAGGGCAGCAGCAGGGCGCGGCCCTCGCGGAAGCCCACCACCTCGGCGACGACGCGCCGCCCGGCCAGGCCGGCGATCTCGCAGCGCGAGCCGATCGAGAGCGAGCGCTCCAGGCCCGCCACCTCGACCATCATGCCCAGCACGCCTGAGACGCGGCCATAGCGGCGATGGTCGGGCAGGCGCTTGATCTCGGACGCAAGGGAGGCCGGAAGGGTCATGGAATCGCTTCGCTGGGAGCTGGGATCCCGGCGAGTGTGAAGGGACAGGCTTAAGCTTCGGTAAAGGCGCAGGCCGCTTTCGAGGCAGGTGAGGCACAGCTGTGAGCAAAGTAAGACATCGTTAACCCTTTTCGGTCATACTCCTTAATGTCACGGTTGCGTTAACCACGGAATGGGGCAAGGCGATGCGCGTGCTGTTGGTCGAGGACGACGCCAATCTCTCGAAGAGCATCGAGCTGATGCTGCGGTCCGACGGCTACGTCTGCGACGTAACCGACATGGGCGAGGACGGTCTGGAGATCGGCAAGCTCTACGACTACGACATCATCCTGCTCGACCTCATGCTCCCGGACATGGACGGCTACGAGGTGCTGCGCCGCCTGCGCGCCGCCAAGATCCGTACGCCGATCCTGATCCTCTCCGGCCTCAACACGCTGGACGACAAGATCAAGGGCCTCGGCTTCGGCGCCGACGACTACCTGACCAAGCCCTTCCACAAGCGCGAGCTGACCGCCCGCATCCAGGCCATCGTCCGCCGCTCCAAGGGCCACTCCGAGTCCGTGATCCGCACCGGCCGCCTGGCGGTCAACCTGGACAGCCGCACCGTCGAGGTCGACGGCCAGACCATCCACCTGACCGGCAAGGAGTACGGCATCCTGGAGCTGCTCTCCCTGCGCAAGGGCACGACGCTCACCAAGGAGATGTTCCTGAACCACCTCTACGGCGGCATCGACGAGCCGGAACTGAAGATCATCGACGTCTTCGTCTGCAAGCTGCGCAAGAAGCTGGCAACCGCCACCGGCGGCGAGAACTACATCGAGACCGTCTGGGGCCGCGGCTACGTGCTGCGCGAGCCCAGCGAGCAGCCCGCCGCCATCAGCGCCTGAGGCGCCGCCTCACAGTTCCCCGACGAAGGCCCGCACCGCCCGCCGGAAGGCCGGCAGGTGGTAGAGGTCGTTGTGCCGTGCCCCCTCGCCGATGCGCAGGAAGCGCTTCGGCTCGGCGGCGGCTTCGAAGAGACGCTCGCCGAAGCGCAGCGGCACCACCCGGTCGGCCTCCGCGTGCAGCACCAGCAGGGGGGCGGCGACGGCGCCGATGCGCGCGGCGCTGTCGAAGCGGTCGCGCACCAACGGCCGCGCCGGCAGGTACCAGTAGTGATGCTGGGCCACGGCCGCCAGGGAGTCGAAAGGCGACTCCAGGATCAGCCCGGCGAAGGGACGCCCCGCCGCCGCGCTCTCCGCCGCCAGGGCCGTCGCCACGCCGCTGCCCAGGGATTCTCCGTAGAGCGCCACCTCGGAAGGGGCCAGCCCCTCCGCCTCCAGCCAGGCCAGCAGCGAGCGCGCGTCGGCCAGCAGCCCCTCCTCGCTCGGCTTCCCCGGATTGCCGCCGTAGCCGCGATACTCGGCGAGTAGCAGCCCCCGCTCCGGCCCCAGCATCTCCTCGAACTTCTCGACCCGGTGGCCGGCATGCCCGCCGTTGCCGTGAAAGGCCAGCAGCAGCGGCCCCGCGTCGGCGGCGCCCGGCCGGTAGAGATGCCGGAGTTCCAGACCGTCGTCGCTGCGCGTCTCGATCGTCCGCCACCCCGGTGCGGCGAGGCGCCCGGCATCCAGCGGGCTGCGGTCGGGCAGGTAGATCAGGCTGCGCTGCAGGCTGTAGACCAGCCCGAGCAGCAGGAGATAGGCGAGCGCCGCCGCCAGGCCGAGCCAGAGCAGGAGGCGCATCGCAGCGCCTCCGTCAGTCGCGGAAGTCGTCGCCGATCAAGGCCTTCATGCCCTCGAAGTGGGGCAGGTAGTGGGCGCCGCCGCGCTCGTACTCCCCCTTGGTCTTGGCGGCGACGTTGTCGCCAACCAGCTTCAGCGGCCGGCCGGTGGAGCAGGCCAGCACCTGCAGGCGCGCCGCCTGCTCCAGGTAGTAGAGGGCGTCGAAGGTCTCGGCGATGTTCTCGCCCACGACGGTGACGCCGTGGTTCGCCATGAAGAGCACCTTCTTGTCGCCCAGCGCCCGGGCGATGCGGTCGCCTTCCTCGCGATCCTCGGCCAGGCCGTTGTACTGCGTGTCGTAGGCGACCTCGCCCCAGAAGCGCAGCGACTGCTGGCTCAGCGGCAGCAGGGTGGGATCCTGCAGCATCACCATGGCGGTGGTGTAGGGCATGTGGGTGTGCATCACGCAACGCGCCCGGGGGTTGTTGGCGTGGATGCGGCCGTGGATGGTGAAGGCGGTCAGCTCGGCCTGGGTCTTGCCTTCGATCGTCCGCCCCTCGGAATCGAGCAGCAGGATGTCGGACGCCTTGACGCGCGACCAGTGGATGCCGTGGGGATTGAGCAGGAAGCGGTCGTCCATGCCCGGCAGCGCGTAGCTGAAGTGGTTGCAGACCCCTTCGTTCAGGCCGTACCAGGCCGCCATGCGCAGGGCCGCGGCCAGATCCTGCTTCGCCTGGGTGATGATCGCTTCCATTCTGTCCCTCCCGTCGGCTTTCTTGTCCTCACGATAGGAAGAGCGCGCCGCGGGGGTCAACGCCATCCGGCGCAGGCGTGCTATGCTTTCGTCCATGAGCGCGACCCCCGGCCTCACCCGTGAGGAACTGCGGCGCCTGCGCGCCCTGGCCCGGCCCAGCGACGCGCGCGGACTGGCGCAGCTCGCCCTGCACCTCGGCTCCCTGGCGGTCACCAGCGCCGCCGTCCTGGCCGCGCGCGGCAGTCCCTGGCTGCTGCCGGCCCTGGTGCTGCAGGGCGTGCCGCTGGTCTTCCTCTTCGCGCCGCTGCACGAGACGATCCATCGCACGGCCTTCCGCAGCCGCGCCCTGAACGCGACGGTGGCGACCGCCTGCGGCTTCCTGCTGCTGCTGCCGCCGCGCTGGTTCCGCGCCTACCACCTGGCGCACCACCGCCATACCCAGGATCCCGAGCGCGACCCGGAGCTGGCCACGCCGAAGCCCCGGACGCGGCTGGCCTGGCTGCTGCACGTCAGCGGCCTGCCCTACTGGTACGCTGCCGCGGCCGGGCTGCTGCGCTCGGCCGCCGGACGGCCGGACGGGAGCGTCGTCCCGCCGCGCGAGCGCCCGGCCGTGGTGGCCGAAGCCCGGCTCTTCCTGCTCGGCTACGCCCTGATCGGCCTCGGCTCCCTGGCGGCGTCCAGCATCGCGGCACTGCTGCTCTGGGTCCTGCCGGCGCTGCTGGCGCAGCCGCTGCTGCGGCTCTACCTGCTGGCGGAGCACGCCGGCTGCCCGCAGGTGCCGGAGATGCTGCGCAACACCCGCACGACGCTGACCGGGCCGCTGCTGCGGGGCTTGGCCTGGAACATGCCCTATCACGTCGAGCACCACGCCTTTCCGGCGATTCCCTTCCACGCGCTGCCGCAGGCGCACGCCGTCCTGCGCCCGCGCATCGCCGTCCTGGCGCCGGGTTACCGGGCCGTCACGCTCGAGATCTGGCGCGCCCTGGAGCGGCCCACTCAGAGATAGAGCCAGGCGAGCAGGAAGAGTCCCAGGGCCAGGCGATAGACGACGAAGGGAGTGAAGCTGGACTGGCGCAGCCAGGCCATCATGCCGCCGATCGCCAGCCAGGCGGCGACGAAGGCGAAGGCGGCCGATACCACCGCGTCGAGCTGCAGCGCGAGATCGCCGCTGTGCCAGAGCTCCCGGCCCATCAAGGCGCCGGCGGCCGCCGTGGTCGGGATCGACAGCAGCAGCGAGAAGCGCGCCGCCTCGGTCCGCTGGTAGCCGAGCAGCAGCGCCGCCGTCATGGTGATGCCGGAGCGGCTGGTGCCGGGCACCAGGGCGAGGCACTGGGCGAGCCCGATCAGCAGCGCGTGGCGCCAGCTCAGCCCCTCCATCGTGGCGCTCCGTCGCCCGATTCGGTCGGCCAGGAAGAGCAGCAGGCCGAAGCCGATGGTGGTGCCGGCGATCAGGCTGGGGTTGCGCCAGTCGCCGGCCACCAGGTCGCGCAGCAGCAGGCCGGCGATCACCACCGGCAGGGTGCCGATCACGACCAGCAGCAGCAGCCGCGCGTCGCCGTCGAGCCGGCCACGCAGCAGCGAGAGGCCGCCACCGGCCATGCGGCAGGTTTCGCGCCAGAAGTAGCAGGTCACCGCCGCGAGGGTGCCGACGTGCAGGGCCACGTCGATCTTCAGGCCCTGGTCCGGCCAGCCGGTCAGGGCCGGCACCAGGATCAGGTGCGCGGAGGAGGAGATGGGGAGGAACTCGGTGACGCCCTGCACAAGGGCGAGCACCAGCAACTGAAGGAGATCCATGGACCGCCCGGCTCACACAGCGGAAGCCGAAAAGGCGACGGGCCGGCGCAAGGCCGGCCCGTCGGTAGGCTCGCTATCCCGCGTGTTACTGCAGGATGATCTCGACGCGGCGGTTGCGCTGCTCGCGCACGTTCGGGCCGGTCGGGACGGCCGGCTCCGAGAAGCCGCGGCCGGCGACGGAGACGGCGTTGGCCGGCACGCCGCGCTGCGACAGCCAGTTCTGAACCGCCTCGGCACGACGCAGCGACAGACCCATGTTGTACTCGGCCGAGCCGACGGTGTCGGTGTGGCCGGTCAGCGCGAAGGTCTGGTTGCCGGCCTGGGCGGCCTCGAGGGCCTGACGCAGCACCGGCTCGCCGTCCGCGCGGACGTTGGAGCGGTCGAAGTCGAAGTAGACGGTGTAGGTCTGCGGCGCGGCCGGGGCCGGCGCTGCGGTCGGGGCCGGAGCGGCCGCCGGGGTCGGGCAACGGTACGAGGAAGCCTGCAGCACCGGCGCCCCGTTAGAGGAGTGGATGACGTTCTGCGGCGTGATGTTGGTGATCGGGTTGCACCACTCACCGGACATCTGGGCGGCCGCGGGAGCCGTCTCGACGGCCATCGTCAGCGCGACGGCCGCAGCCATGGCGAAGCAGGTCTTGTTGAGAGAAATCATTTCGAGAGGTCCCCCTAGGGTTAGACTTGGTTACTGCTCGCTCCTCAGGGGTACGAGGATCCCCATGCGGACGGGTCACGGTGTTCGTTCCAAACCGACATATAACACCGTAAAACCAACGATTGGAAGCCAAACTTGCCCGGCTAGGTAAAGCGTAGTCCGACTTGAGAGCCTACTCGGGCCCGCCGTCGTCACCTGCCGAACTTCGCTCGACTTCCACCGCCGAGCCGACCGCGCCACCCCGAGGCGGGTCACCTTTACGGTGGACCCCCCGCGACTCGGGAATGCCCGGCCTTCCTTCGCGAAAACCTTCGCTCCAGAAGCAGTTTGCTGGGTACACCCGAGCGCTGAGCCACGCAAGACCAATAGCGGCCTTCGTGGCTTCATTCCCACAGTTGTGATGCCTTCTTGCAACAGCGCCTCGGTCGCACAGGGCGGCGCTGTTTCCGGTTTACGCTTCCTTAAGCGGCGATGAGCAAGCTGGAACGGCGTCGTGGTGACGCAGTGGAGTACCGGAGAGCCGTCATGTCGAGCGCGCAAGTGACCGAAGCCCCTCGCCTCGCCGGCGAGGAGACCATGCGTCTAGCGCTGATGCTGGCGCGCGAAGAGGCGCTGCCGCTGGCAGTGGGCCGGCTCGCCTGGTCGCCCGACGGCACCCTGGCCCTGCGCGCCGAGAACAAGAACGGGGTGCATTTCAGCTTCCTGTTCCGCGGCCTGCCCTTCACCGTCGACATCGCCGAGGGCCGGACGCCCCGCGTGGCGCTGCGCGGCGAGCTCGGCAAGCTGCCCTTCACCGCCGAGGATCCGCGCGACCGCCGTCTGCTGAAGCGTATCGCCGCGGCCACCGAGCGGCTGCCGCGCGGCGCGCTGCGCATCTCGCCGCAGCAGGACCTGCTGCTGCAGGCCGAGTCGGAAATCCCCGAGCGGCCGACTCCGGCACGGGTGATCGCCACGGTCACCGCCCTGCTGCTCGAGCTGCTGCCCTTCCTCGATCTGGCCGAAGAGGCCCTGGCCCGGCGCTCCCGCTCGCCGGTGCGCTGAACCGCCGCGGACTCGGGGCGCGCGGACTCAGGGCACCAGGAAGATCTGTCCCGGATAGATCAGGTCGGGATCGCGAATCTGATCCAGGTTCGCCTCGAAGATCAGCGTGTACTCCAGGCCGGTGCCGTAGCTGCCCCGGGCGATCCGCCAGAGGCTGTTGCCCGGCTGCACGACCACGAAGCGCTGCGAGGGGTCGCCGCCGCCGACGAAGTCCGAGCGAACGAAGGGAGTCTCCAGGCGGGCCAGCACCCGCCCCGCCTCGTCCACCTGGTCGAGGCGCAGGCGATGCAGCCCTTCGGTGACGCTATCGTCGGGCCGGATCTGCCAGCGGCCGTCCTCGCCGCCCACCGCCTCTTCGAGGAAAACCTCGTCCACATAGACGAAGACCCGCCCACCGGCCGCCACCCGGCCGGCGATGCGCAGCCGGCCGGCCTCGTCGTAAGTCAGCGACTCCAGCGCCAGCCCGCCGACCTCGAGCCCCTCGACCGGCCCCTGCACCACCCGCGGCGCGGCCTGCGGATCACTGGGGATCACCACCGCGAGCGGCGCCGCCGGCTCGGCAGCCCCGGCAGCGGGCGACGCCGGCTCGGCGCTTTCGGCCTGCTCCGTCACATCCGCCACGGTGGCCGGCTGCGGCACGGAGACCACGACCACCTCCTCGCCGCTCTGCTCCGCGCCCTCGGCCTCGGCGAGCAGCCGCAGCTCGTGGCCACCCGGCGGCAGCGGCCGGTCGGGTGTCATCACCCACTCGCCGCGGGCATCGCTGCGCGCGCGGCCGATCAGAAGGTCACCGCTGCGGAGCTCGACCGTCGCACCGGGCGCCGCCCGTCCGGCGGCCACCAGGTTCCCGTTGGGGTCGATCCGGACCACGTCGAAGCTCGGCCCCCGCGGGCCCTCGCCGACCGCCGGCTCCGAATCGCCGGGATCGCCGCTGCGCGTCTCGGCCGGAATCTCGGCCGGAGCCTCCGCCGGCAGCCGCGCCTCCTGCTCGCGGGGTTGCGCGCCGGGTTCCTCGCGGGGCGCCGCTTCCTCGGCCGCCGGTGCGGGATCGTCCGGCGTCGCTGTCGCGGAGGGAGCCGCTGCGGAGGGAGGCGTCGCGGCGGGAGGCGTCGTGCCGGCGGTGGTTCCCGTGGGGGCCGCTTCTGTCGGAGCCGGTGTCGTCTCTGTCGGAGCCGGTGTCGTCGGGGCAGTCGTCGTCGGGGGGGCGGCCGTCTCGGCCTCCTCCTCCGGCTCGGCCGCCGCTGTCGGCTGGGCCGGCTCGGCCCGCGGCTCCTCCGCCGGCGCCTCGCTTCTCTCCTCCTCGGTCTCCGCCTGGGAAGGCTCGTCGGAAGCGGGCTCCTCGGGGGCGGGCTGGTCCGGCGCTTCCTCCCCGGGCGTCCCCACCTCGACCTCGTCTTCGGCTTCGGACACCGCGGCCGGAGCCGGGGCCGGCGCATCCTGCCTCGGAGGGGACTGGGCGGGGGCGGCGGTCGGAGAGACCTCCGGCGCGGGCTCGGGCGCCTCGCGCTCGGGGCCGAGCAGAAGGTAGGCGACGCCGCCGACGGCGAGCAGTCCCAGGATCGCAACGAGCAGACGGTTCACGAAGCCAAACCTCCAAGCGACCGAATGGGCGAAGGTAATACCAGCCGTCACCACCACGCAACGAAAGGCGACGCCGAACCTCGCCGTCTCCTGCGGCGGGGGCGGGACCGGGGGGAACCCGGGCCGCGGGGTGGCGCGACGCGCAGACCGCGACTAGGCTTTCGCGAAATCCTGCACCCGCCCGTCCCAGCCACCGGAGTCCGCCATGCCGTCGCCCGCCTCGCTCTGCCTCTTCTGCGGCTCCAGGCCGGGCCGCGACCCGGCGCTGGCGGAGGCGGCGGGCGAGCTCGGCAGGCTGCTGGCCGGCCAGCGCATCCGCCTGGTCTACGGCGGCGGCCGGGTCGGGCTGATGGGGGCGACCGCCGACGCCTGCATGGCGGCGGGCGGCGAGGTGGTCGGCGTGATCCCCCGCTTCCTGCTGCGCCACGAGGTCGGCCACGCCGGCCTCACCCGGCTCGAGGTCGTCGAGACCATGCACGAGCGCAAGATGCGCATGGCGACCCTCGCCGAGGCCTTCTGCGTGCTGCCCGGCGGGCTCGGGACGCTGGAGGAGCTCTTCGAGGTGCTGACCTGGCGCCAGCTGGGGCTGCACGACAAGCCCATCCTGCTGCTCGACCTGGCGGGCTACTGGCAGCCGCTGCTGGCCATGCTGCGCGCCCAGGCGACAGCCGGCTTCCTGTCGGCTGGCGACCTGGACCTGCTGCGGCTGGTCCCGAGCGTCGCCGAACTGCCCCGGGCACTGGCCGAGGCCCCCGCCCCCGGCCCCAACATCGCCGCCAAGTGGGGCTGAAGCCGGCGCCGCCGAGACTTGTCCGCTCCCGCAAGCCTGCTATTGTGCGCCCGCCGCGCGACCCCGGCGCGCGTTTCCTCTGACCGAGCGTAGAACGAGAGAGGCCATGGCGAAGATCAAGGTTGCGAACCCCGTCGTCGAACTCGACGGTGACGAGATGACCCGGATCATCTGGGACTTCATCAAGCAGAAGCTGATCCTGCCCTACCTCGACATCGACCTGAAATACTACGACCTCTCGGTCCAGGAGCGCGACCGCACCGACGACCAGATCACCATCGACGCCGCCGAGGCGATCAAGCGCTACGGCGTCGGCGTCAAGTGCGCCACCATCACGCCGGACGAGGGCCGCGTGACGGAGTTCGGCCTGAAGAAGATGTGGCGCTCGCCCAACGGCACGATCCGCAACATCGTCGGCGGCACGATCTTCCGCGAGCCGATCATCATGCAGAACGTGCCGCGGCTGGTGCCGGGCTGGACCCAGCCCATCATCATCGGCCGCCACGCCTTCGGCGACCAGTACCGCGCCACCGACTTCAAGGTGCCGGGTCCCGGCAAGCTGACCATGACCTTTCAGCCGGCCGGCGGCGGCGAGCCCACGGTCTTCGAGGTGCACGACTTCCCGGACTCCGGCGTCGCGCTGGGCATGTACAACCACGACGAATCGATCCGCGGCTTCGCGCGCTCCTGCTTCAACTACGGCCTGCTGCGCGGCTACCCGGTCTACCTCTCGACCAAGAACACCATCCTGAAGCAGTACGACGGCCGCTTCATGGAGCTGTTCCAGCAGGTCTTCGACGCCGAGTTCAAGAAGGACTTCGACGCCAAGGGGCTGACCTACGAGCACCGGCTGATCGACGACATGGTCGCCGCCGCGCTGAAGTGGTCCGGCGGCTTCGTCTGGGCCTGCAAGAACTACGACGGCGACGTGCAGTCCGACATCGTGGCCCAGGGCTTCGGCTCGCTCGGCCTGATGACCTCGGTGCTGATGACGCCGGACGGCAAGACGGTGGAGGCCGAGGCCGCGCACGGCACGGTGACCCGCCACTACCGCCTGCACCAGCAGGGCAAGGAGACCTCGACCAACCCGATCGCCTCGATCTTCGCCTGGACCCGCGGCCTGCTCTACCGCGGCAGCTTCGACGGCACGCCGGAGGTGGTCGACTTCGCCAAGGCGCTGGAGAAGGTCTGCGTCGACACGGTCGAGGCCGGCTACATGACCAAGGATCTGGCGCTGCTGATCAGCCCCGACCAGAAGTGGCTGACCACCGGCCAGTTCCTCGACAAGCTGGACGAGAACCTGAAGAAGGCCATGGGCTGAGCCATGCGCAAGCTCGTAAAGCTCCTCGCCATCGGCGTCGTCGCCGTCGGCCTGGCGAGCACCCGGGCGGTCGCGGAGCCCGATCCCGAGAACGTGCTGGTCATGGAGCTGGCGCACGGCACGGTGATGATCGAGATGCTGCCGGACATCGCGCCGCAGCACGTCGAGCGGCTCCGCACGCTGACCCGGCAAGGCTTCTACGACGGCGTGGTCTTCCACCGGGTGATCGACGGCTTCATGGCCCAGACCGGCGACCCGACCGGGACCGGGATGGGCGGCTCGGAGCTGCCCGACCTGCCGGCGGAGTTCTCCCGCAAGCACTTCCAGCGCGGCGTCGTCGGCATGGCCCGCTCGGCCCGGCCCGACAGTGCCAACAGCCAGTTCTTCATCATGTACGCCGGCGCCCCGAACCTGAACGGGCAGTACACCGCCTGGGGCCAGGTGATCGAAGGCATGGAAGCGGTCGACGCCATCAAGAAGGGCGACCGCGCCGAGAACGGCGTCGTCCAGGACCCCGACCGCATCGAGCGGATGCGGGTGCTGGCGGACATACGATAGACCGCGGCACGCGGCAGGGAGGCAGCGCGAGATGACGAACGATCCCGAGAACACCCTGGTGATGGAGCTGCCGTCGGGCCGCGTCGTCATCGCCCTGCGCCCGGACCTGGCGCCCAACCACGTGACCCGGGTCAAGGAGCTGGTCCGCGAAGGCTTCTACGACGGCCTCGCCTTCCACCGGGTGATCGACGGCTTCATGGCCCAGACCGGCTGCCCCGAGGGCACCGGCACCGGCGGCTCCGGCCGCAAGCTCAAGGCCGAGTTCTCCGGCGAGTCCTTCGGCCGCGGCACGGTCGGCGCCGCCCGCTCGCAGAACCCCGACAGCGCCGACAGTCAGTGGTTCATCTGCTTCGACGAGGCCAGCTGGCTGAACCGCCAGTACACCGTCTGGGGCCAGGTGACCGAGGGCATGGAAGCCGTCGACGCCATCAAGAAGGCCCCGGCCGGCGACCGCTCCGGCAGCGTCCCCGACCCCGACCGCATCGTCTCCATCAAGGTCCAGGCCGACCTGGGCTGAGGCGGCATTCCCCTCCGTCATCGCGAGCGACCGCAGGGAGCGTGGCGATCCAGGGGCCAGAGGCCAACGGCCCTGGATTGCGTCGCTTCGCTCGCAATGACGCCCGGCAGGTTCGGCTGGATCGCCGGTGGCCGGCGCGGCATAGTCGGGTCCCGTACCGGGGGAGCCGCCGCGAGCGCGGCTGAGAGGCGACGGCAGGTCGCGACCCCCTGAACCTGATCCGGGTCATGCCGGCGAAGGGAGCGTCGCAGCGCTTGGCCAAAGAACTCTCAGCCCCCGGCCTGCGCCTGACCGGCGCGCACCTCTCCTATGCCGGCTCCGCGCTCTTCTCGGACCTCTCGCTGAGCCTGCCGGGCGGGCGCATCACCTGCCTGCTCGGCCCCTCCGGGGTCGGCAAGTCCAGCCTGCTGGCATTGCTCGCCGGCCTGGAGGAGGCGGCCGAGGGCCGGGTCGAGGCCGAGGACGGCCGGCCGCTCGCCGGCCGCGTCGCCTGGATGGCACAGCAGGACCTGCTGCTCCCCTGGCTCTCCGTCCTGGACAACGTCACCCTCGGCGACCGCCTGCGCGACCGGCGCCGCGACGCGCCCCGCGCGCTGGCGCTGCTCGACGAGGTCGGCCTGGCGGCGCGCGCCGGCGACCGCCCGGCGGCGCTCTCCGGCGGCATGCGCCAGCGCGTGGCCCTGGCCCGCACGCTCTACGAGGACCGCCCGCTGGTGCTGATGGACGAGCCCTTCTCGGCGCTCGACGCCGTCACCCGCCTGGAGCTGCAGGACCTCGCCGCCGAGCTGCTGCGGGGCCGCACCGTTCTGCTGGTCACCCACGACCCCCTGGAGGCGCTGCGGATCGGCCACCGCGTGCTGGTGCTGGCCGGCCGCCCGGCCGAATTGGGGGAGGCGATCGAGCCGCCCGGCCCGCCGCCGCGGGCGCTCGACGCGCCGGGACTGCTCGCGCTGCAGGCCGCGCTGCTGACGCAGCTGCGCGCCGCCCATGCCGCCGGCCGGAACGCGGAGGCCGCGCCGTGAGCGGGCCGCTGCTGCGCGGCCTGACGGTGGCGGCGGGCCTGGTCCTGCTCTGGCAGCTGCTGGTCTGGGCCACCACCGCGCCGCCTTTCATCCTGCCGGACCCGCTGCGCGTCGCCGCGGCGCTGGCGGACCGCTGGCAACTGCTGCTCCGCCATGCCGGCGTCACCCTGGCGGAGATCCTGCTGGGGCTGCTGCTCGGCACGCTGCTCGGGGCGGCGGCGGCCCTCGCGCTGGCCTCCGCCGCCGTGCTGCGGCGCTGGCTGCTGCCGGTGCTGGTGGCGAGCCAGGCCGTGCCGGTCTTCGCACTGGCACCGCTGCTGGTGCTCTGGCTGGGTTACGGCATGGCCAGCAAGGTGGCCATGGCGACGCTGATCATCTTCTTCCCCGTCACCGCCGCCTTCTACGACGGCCTGCGCCGGACCGATCCGGGCTGGCTGGCGCTCGCCCGGACCATGGGCGCGAGCCGCCGCGCGGTGCTGCGCCACGTCGCCCTGCCGGCCGCCCTGCCCACCTTCACCTCGGGGCTGCGCGTCGCCACGGCCGTGGCGCCGATCGGCGCCGTGGTCGGCGAGTGGGTCGGCTCCAGCGCCGGCCTCGGCCACCTGATGCTACAGGCCAACGCCCGCATGCAGACCGACCTGATGTTCGCCGCCCTGCTGGTTCTGGCCGTCATGGCGCTGGCCCTCTACTTCGCCGTCGACGCCCTCTGTCGCCGCCTCCTGCCCTGGGTGCCGGAACGCTAGCGAATCAATCTCCAGCTGCGCGAGGGAACAGGGACTGCCCGCCCACCCGCGCATGGACTCGAGCAACCACCCAGTAACCGCCAATCTGTGGGTTGACTTCGTCAGCTCAGCCCCGTATCTGCTGCCGCGTCGCCCCCAACGGTGGGGCTTCAATCGAAAATTGGATCAGCTATGGACGACGACCCTAGTAGCATCGTCGGCATGAAGTCGAAGCGACTACATGGCGGCATGGACAACGTCATGACGACCGCTGAATTTTCGAGCGGCATCGACACGCCTCCTTTCGACGAATAGTCGAAGGCGTGAACGATCCTTCTCGGCCAATTTCAGCGGTCGAGGAGGACAGAAGATGCACCACATCCTTTCCGCGCCGGATCTCCTCGCCTTTCTCCAGGCGGGGCGTACCGGCCTCGTGCGCGACTTCGCCCGGCACCAGCGGCCTGCCGCGCTCGCACGGACCCTCTCGGGCCTCGCCCCCAAGGACGCCTGGGCGATCCTCTCGCTCCTGCCGGAGGAGACCCAGACCAGGGTCTTCGCCGCCTTCGAGCGCGACTTCCAGGGCGCCCTCTCCTGGCTGCTCTGCCGCAACGGGCTCGCCTCCTATGCGCCGGCCATCGGCACGGAGCCGACCGAACTCGCCCGGCTGGTGCCGCACGCCTGGATCACCCGCCCACCTTCACTCCACGGCAAGGGAACCTGATCGCCACCATGGACGACGACCCCTCTAGTCGGGCCCCGAGGGGCCCCGAAACCGACCGCCGGCCTCCGGGCCGAAAGCGATCCCTCCCCCTCGGGCCGAGCGGAAGAAGGGAGGCCTCTGCCTTGAGCTAGGCCTCGCGTCTCCCGGTCGGCCGGAGGGTGCCTCACTCTCGACGGGAGACGACTCATGAACCGGAACCTTCTCGACGACCGGGCGCTGCTGACCGGCGCGCTCCGCGGCTCGCAGCACGACCACATCCTGCTGGTCCAGGCGCTGCGGAGCTACCTCGATGCCGGCGACACCGATTCCATCGCCGTGTTCTTCGAGGCTCACCAGCCAGCCGATATCGCAAACTTAGTCGGCGGCCTGGACAGCGACCAGGCCGTCCGCCTGCTGGCCCTGGTCGCGCCGGAGCGGCGCGCCCGCGTGTTCGGCTACTTCGACGGCGAGGTGCAGGCCGCTCTCGCGCGGCGGATGAGCCGCCGCGACCTCGCCGATCTGATGACGCACATGGCCCACGACGAGCGGGCCGATCTCTTCAACGGCCTGCGCCACGAGGAGCAGCAGGCGCTGCTGCCCGGGCTGGCGCAGGCCGAGCGGGAGGACATCCGCCGGCTCGCCTCCTATCCCGAAGGCACGGCCGGGTCGATCATGACCTCCGACTACGCCACCCTGCAGGCGGAGGCGACGGTGGCGGAGGCGATCCGTCAGCTGCGCCGCGAGGCGCCCGACGCCGAGACCATCTATCAGGCCTACGTGGTGGACGAGGAGCGCCGGCTGCTCGGCACGCTGTCGCTGCGCGACCTGCTGCTAGCCGACGACGACCGCCGGGTGAGCGACCTGATGAACCGCGAGCCGCTGACCTGTGGCGCCCACGAGCCGAAGGAGGCCGTGGCGCGCGAGATCGCCCGCTACGACCTGCTCGCCATGCCGGTGATCAACGGCGGCGACAAGCTCGTCGGGATCGTCACCCAGGACGACGCGATGGACGTGTCCGAAGAAGACGCCTCCGAGCTGATGTACCGGAAGGCGGGGCTGACCGACGCGATGCATGCCACCGAGGTCATTCGCAGCGAGAGACTGACCACCGGCGGCATCGCCTATCCGATCCGCGTGCGGCTGCTCTTCCTGCTGGTCACCCTGGCCGGCGGCCTCGCCGTGGGCACGCTGATCGACAGCTTCGAGGACGTGCTGATGTCGGTGGTGGCCGTGGCGGTCTTCATCCCGCTGATCATGGACATGGGCGGCAACGTGGGCACGCAGTCCACGACCATCTTCGCCCGTGGGTTCGCGCTGGGCCACATCGATATCTCGCGCTTTGCCCGCTATCTGAAGCGCGAGGTCTCGATCGGGCTGGTCATGGGGCTGATCATCGGCCTGGTCGCGGGCACGATCGCCTACTTCTGGCAGGGTGTTCCCAATGACGTGCCGCAGCTCGGCATCGCCGTGGGCGTCGCCCTCTTCACCACCGTGACCCTGGCTTGCGCGCTGGGATTCCTGCTGCCCTACCTGATGGTCAAGGTGGGGATCGACCACGCGCCGGGCGCCGATCCCTTCATCACCACCATCAAGGACTTTAGCGGGCTTGCCATGTACTTCTTCCTGGCCGCCTGGCTGCTGGGACTGGAGTACTGAACCATCGCGCGGGGGCGGCAGGCCGCCGCCCCCGGCTCGATCTCCGGATCCGCGCGTCACGGCCTTGTCCCGAGACCCGTGCTACGGCGAGGCATCGACGGGAAGAGGTCGCGACAAGGACCAGCCGAGGGAGGAAACCATGCCCATCGAAGAAACCGCCCTGCGTCTCACGGTGGCGCTGCTGCTCGGCGCCTGCATCGGCTTCGAGCGGCAGTGGCGGCAGCGTATGGCCGGCCTGCGCACCAACGTGCTGGTGGCGCTCGGCGCCGCCAGCTTCACGGTCTTCTCGCTGCTGACGCCGGGGGAGGTCAGTCCGACCCGTGTGGCCGCCCAGGTCGTGTCCGGCATCGGCTTCCTCGGCGCCGGCGTCATCCTGCGCACGGGCGTGAACATCCAGGGCCTCAACACTGCCGCGACACTCTGGTGCGCCGCGGCGGTCGGCGTTCTCTCTGGTGCCGGCTACTGGCCGGAGGCGGTCGTCGCCACGGGCTTGATCGTGCTCACCAATCTCGTGCTGCGGCCCATCGTTCACCTGATCAACCGCCAGCCGCTCGTGGCCACCGAGGTCGAGCACCGCTACCTCATCCGCGTCACCTGCCGCGCCGACCAGGAGGCGCACATCAGGGCGCTGCTGCTCCAGGGCGTGAGCAGCGGCGGCCTGAGGCTGCGCGAACTGGAAAGCCGCGACCTCGACCTCGCCGACAAGGTCGAGGTCCTCGCCGCCCTGGCCTCCGGCGAACCCAACGATCGGGTCCTGGAGCAGGTGGTGGGGCGACTCAGCCTGGAACCCAGCGTGACCGGCGCCAGCTGGCGGCTGCTGGACAGCGACGACGCCAACGAGGGTCTCTCCGCGCTGCTCGGCCGGCGTTGAGGCGCTCCGCGCCCCCGCTCACTCGAAGACGAAGGCGTGGACGATGCGCGCGACCCGGCCCTCGGCGTCGACGAAGGGCAGGGCCAGCGTGCGATAGCCCTTATAGTCGCGCGGGGACCAGGTCATGGTCGCGCGGGCCAGGTAGGGATGGCGGGTCTCCGCGCACCAGGTGAAGCGGACGAGCTGGCCCTCCATGGACGGCAGCGTGTCGAGGTAGCGCCCGCTGTGGTCTATGCCGATGGCCTCCACCACCTCGGTGCCGACCAGGCGGCTGCGAAAACGCAGCGGCGCGTGCTCGACATCCATCACCGAGATCCAGGGGAGCACCCCGCGAGGCATCGCCAGGGGGTCGATGGCGGCCAGCGGCGGGGGCGCGTCGCCTTGTCGCCGCGACAGCCAATAGGCGTGTATCTCGCGCAGGCGCGCGTCGACCAGCACCTCCTGCGTGATCTCGGTCACGAACTGCTGGTCGCGCCCTCCGGCGGACCACCCCGCCGAGCCGTGGCTCATTCGCTCGGCCCCCATCGCCGCCGCGTCGAAATCCACTCTAACTCGTTCGGGAAACGCCTGCCTATTCGATTCGCCCGCTGTGGCGAAGCACCGCGTTCCGGCTTTTCTTGACCCCGGCGCGTGCGTCCCTAATCTTGCGCGGCATTCGTCCGGGGGGTTCCGGAATCGTCAGGCCCGCCTCGACCGGCCCCGCCCAGGGTCGGCCAACGCCAGGGAGCGCCATGAGTCTCGTCCTGATCGCCCTGCTGCCGTTCCTCGGCGCCGTGCTGCCCGCGCTGATGATCCGCGGCGGCCGCAACGCCTGCGCGCTGGCCACCGGCGCCGTGACCCTGACCGCGCTGCTGCTGCTGCTGAGCCACGCCCCGGCGGTCTTCGCCGGCGAGGTGGTGACGGCACGCTTCGAGTGGCTGCCCGGGCTGGGGCTGAACGCCAACTTCTTCCTGGACGGCCTGGGCTTCTTCTTCGCGCTGCTGATCCTCGGCATCGGCCTCCTGATCATCGTCTACGCCCGCTTCTACCTCAGCAAGCAGGACCCCATGGGCCTGTTCTACGTCTACCTGCTGCTGTTCCAGGGCGCGATGGTCGGCATCACGGTCTCCGACAACATCCTGCTGCTGCTGATCTTCTGGGAGCTGACCTCCCTCTCCTCCTTCCTGCTGATCGGCTACTGGAAGCACCTGCCGGAGGGGCGCCAGGGCGCGCGCATGGCGCTGATGGTCACCGGCTCGGGCGGCCTGGCGATGATCGCCGGCATGCTGATGCTGGGGAACATCGCCGGCTCCTACGACCTGACCGTGATCCTGCAGTCGGGCGAGGCCATCAAGGCCTCGCCGCTCTACCTCCCGGCGCTGATCCTGATCCTGGCCGGCGCCTTCACCAAGTCGGCGCAGTTTCCCTTCCACTTCTGGCTGCCGCACGCCATGGCGGCGCCGACCCCGGTCAGCGCCTACCTGCACAGCGCCACCATGGTGAAGGCCGGCGTCTTCCTGATGGCGCGGCTCTGGCCGGCGCTGGCGGGCACGCCGGAGTGGTTCTACATCGTCGCCAGCTTCGGGCTGGTGACCATGATCGTCGGCGCCTGGATCTCGATCTTCAAGGACGACCTCAAGGGCCTGCTGGCCTTCTCCACCGTCAGCCAGCTCGGCCTCATGACCATGCTGCTGGGCTTCGGCACGCCCATGGCTGCGCTGGCGGCGGTCTTCCACATCCTCAACCACTGCACCTTCAAGGCGGCGCTCTTCATGACCGCCGGCATCGTCGACCACGAGGCCGGCACGCGCGACGCCAAGCGCCTCGGCGGCCTGGTGACGCTGATGCCGATCACCGCGACCATCGCCATGGTCGCCGCCGCCTCCTCGGCAGGCCTGCCGCTGTTCAACGGCTTCCTGTCGAAGGAGATGATGCTGGAGGAGGCCTGGCACACGCCCTACCTGGGCCAAGGCTGGATCCTGCCGCTGCTGGCGACGATCGGCGCGGTCCTCTCGGTCGGCTACTCGGCGCGCTACGCCGTCCACGTCTTCCTCGGGCGCAAGCGCCACGACTACCCCAAGCACCCGCACGACCCGCCCTTCGGCATGTGGGCGCCGGCCGGGCTGCTGGTGGTGCTGGTGGTGGCGATCGGCCTGCTGCCGCAGGCGGTCGCCGGCCCGCTGGTGCAGGTGACCGCGGCCGCGGTCACCGGCGGCACCGCGCCGGTGGTGGAGCTGAAGATCTGGCACGGCGTCAACGCGGCGCTGATGATGAGCATGATCGCGCTGGCCGCCGGCCTGCTGCTGCTCTGGCGCTACGCGGACTTCGTGGCACTGCGCGAGCGCTTCCGCCGGCCCGAGGCCAAGCTCATCTTCGAGGGCTTCGTCGAGCGCCTGGTAGCGGCCGCCACCGCCTTCACCGAGCGGCTGCAGAACGGCTCGCTGCAGCGCTACCTGGCCGCCATGGTCGCCGCCATGATCGTCGTCGGCTTCGCCGGCTTCCTGGGCGGCAGCCACGGCGCCGGCGCGCGGGCGGTCCTGCCGGTCAGCCCGATCGGCGCCATCGCCTGGGTCCTGCTGGTGCTGTCCTGCATCACCATCGTCTTCTTCCATCACAAGCGGCTGCTGGCGCTGATCCTGGTCGGCGTCATGGGGCTGATCGTCTCGCTCGGCTTCTTCTACTTCTCCGCCCCCGACCTGGCGCTGACGCAGATCTCGGTCGAGGTGGTGACGGTCATCCTGCTGCTGCTGGCGCTGAACTTCCTGCCGAAGGAGACGCCGGTCGCCTCCTCGGCGCCGCGGCGCTGGCGCGACGCGGTGCTGGCCGGCCTCGCCGGCCTGGGCGTCGCCGGCGCGGTGCTGGCGGTCACGACCCGCGACTTCTTCGCCGGCAGCATCTCCGACTACCACCTGGCCCAGTCCTATCCCGGCGGCGGCGGCACCAACGTGGTCAACGTCATCCTGGTCGACTTCCGCGGCTTCGACACCTACGGCGAGATCATCGTGCTGGGCATCGCCGCGCTGGCGATCTACGCGCTGGTCGACAGCGCGCTGCACGGACCGGCGAGCAGGCGCCTGGCCAACTGGGTGCCGGACATGCGCCGGGCCTTCGACACCCATCCGCTGCTGCTGGTGGTGGTGACGCGCGCGCTGCTGCCGATCGCCCTGATGGTCGGCGTCTTCATCTTCCTGCGCGGCCACAACGAGCCCGGCGGCGGCTTCATCGCCGGCCTCGTGGTCTCGATCGCGCTGATCATCCAGTACATGGCGAGCGGCTTCCAGTGGGCGCACGAACGGGTGCGGGTCGACTATCACGGCGTCATCGCCGTCGGCGTGCTGGCGGCCGGGCTCACCGGCGTCGGCGCCTGGTTCGCGAGCCGGCCCTTCCTGACCAGCGACTTCGGCTACGTCACCTGGCCGGTGGTCGGGACCTTCGAGATCGCGACGGCGCTGGCCTTCGACGTCGGCGTGTTCCTCACCGTGGTCGGCTCGGTGATGCTGGCGCTGGCCAACCTCTCGCGCATCGGCCGGCGCGCCGAAACCGGCGGCGGCTCCGCGCCCGCCGGCGCAGGGCATTAGGAGGCAGGGCATGGAGTATCTGGTCGCGACCGGCGTCGGCGCGCTGACCGCGGCGGGTGTCTACCTGCTGCTGCGCGGGCGCAGCTTTCCGGTGGTGGTGGGACTGGCGCTGCTGTCCTATGCGGTCAACGTGCTGCTCTTCTCCATGGGCCGACTGGCGATCGACCGGCCGCCGGTGCTGATCCTGGAGCTGGAGCACTACAGCGACCCGCTGCCCCAGGCGCTGGTGCTGACCGCCATCGTCATCGCCTTCGGCATGACCGCCCTGATGGTCGTGCTCGCGCTCCGCTCCTTCCTGGAGAGCGGCAGCGACCACGTCGACGGAGAGGCCGCCGAGGGCGGGGAGCGCGAATGAACCACTGGATCGTCGTCCCGATCGTCCTGCCGTCGCTGCTGGCGCCGCTGATCGTCCTGGCGGCGCGCCACGACATCGTGCTGCAGCGCTGCTTCTCGATCGCCGGCACCGCCGCGGTGCTGGCCGTCTCGATCGGCCTGCTGGTGCAGGCGGCGAGCGGCCCGCCGCAGGTCTACGAGCTCGGCAACTGGCCGGCGCCCTTCGGCATCGTCATGGTGCTGGACCGCCTCTCGGCGCTGATGCTGGTGCTGTCGTCGCTGCTGGCGCTGCTGGTGCTGGTCTATGCCGTCCAGGCCTGGGACACCCGCGGGCGCCACTTCCACGCCCTCTTCCAGTTCCAGCTGATGGGCCTGACCGGCGCCTTCCTGACCGGCGACCTCTTCAACCTCTTCGTCTTCTTCGAGGTGCTGCTGATCGCCTCCTACGGCCTGATGCTGCACGGCGCCGGCGCCGAGCGGCTGCGCGCCGGCCTGCAGTACGTCGCCGTCAACCTGACCGGCTCGACCCTCTTCCTGGTCGGCGTCGCCCTGATCTACGGCGTCACCGGCACGCTCAACATGGCCGACCTGGCCCTGCGGGTGCCGCTGGTGCCCGAGGCGGACCAGGGCCTGCTGCGCGCCGGCGGCCTGCTGCTGCTGGTGGTCTTCGCCGTCAAGGCGGCACTGGTGCCGCTGCACTTCTGGCTGCCCGCCACCTATGCGGCGGCCGGCGCGCCGGTGGCCGCGCTCTTCGCCATCATGACCAAGGTCGGCGCCTACTCGATCCTCAGGGTCTACACCCTGGTCTTCGGCGACGGCGCCGGCGAGGCCGCCTGGCTGGCCGCGCCCTGGCTGCTGCCGGCGGCGCTGGTCACCATGCTGCTCGGCATGGTCGGCGTGCTGGCCGCCCGCAGCCTGCGCTGGCTGGTCTGCTTCGCCACCATCGGCTCGATGGGCACCCTGCTCACCGCCTTCGGCGCCTTCACCGAACAGGCGGTCTCGGCCGGGCTCTACTACCTGCTGCACTCGACCCTGGTCGTGGCGCTCCTCTTCCTGCTGGCCGAGCAGGTGGCGCAGCGCCGCGCCGCCCACGGCGACAGCCTCGACGAGGCGCCCTCCTATCCGCAGATCGGCCTGCTCGCCGCGCTCTTCTTCGTGGCGGCCATCGCCATGGTGGGCATGCCGCCGCTCAGCGGCTTCCTCGGCAAGCTGCTGATCCTCGACGGCGTGCGCGGCAACCCCTTCGAGACCTGGATCTGGGCGCTGCTGCTCGGCACCTCGGCACTGGCCCTGCTGGGCTTCGCGCGCGCCGGCAGCCTGCTGTTCTGGAAGCCCTCGGCGGCCGAGGGGCGGCTGGAGCCGACGGCGCAGGCCGCGGCACTGCCCATGGTGGCCATCGGCCTGCTGCTGTCGGCGCTGGTGCTGCTGACCGTCTTCGCCGGGCCGGTCACCGGCTATCTCGACGCCACCGCGGCCCAGCTCTTCGAGCCAGGCGGCTACATCGCGGCGGTACTGGGACCCGAGGCGCCCTTCCGCGCCTCCGGGCTGTGAGGAGAGGAGGCCAGACCATGCTGCGACGCCTGCTGCCGCATCCGATCCTGACCCTGGTGCTGACCGCGGTCTGGCTGCTGCTGCTGAACAACTTCAGCGTCGGCGCGCTGGTTCTCGGCCTCATCCTGGGCATGGTGATCCCCTTCTACACCCGCCGCTTCTGGCCCGACGCGCCGCGCATGCGGCGGCCGCTCAAGATCGCCGAGTACTGCCTGGTGGTGGTCTGGGACATCATCGTCGCCAACGTGCAGGTGGCCTACCTGATCCTCTTCCGGCGCAATGAGCAGCTGCGGCCGCTCTTCGTCTCGATCCCGCTGGAGCTGCGCGCGCCCGAGGCCATCGCCGTGCTGGCCGGCACCATCACCATGACGCCGGGCACGGTCAGCAGCGACCTCTCCGCCGACGGCCGCTGCCTGCTGGTGCACTGCCTCGACACCGGCGACGGCCAGGCCACGGTGATGGGGATCAAGCAGCGCTACGAGGCCCGCCTGAAGGAGATCTTCGAATGATCGCCGCCGCCCTGACCTTCGGCTTCGGCGCCATCGGCCTGGCGCTGCTGCTGAGCCTCTACCGCCTCCTGCGCGGCCCCGGCATGCCGGACCGCGTGCTGGCGCTGGACACCATGGTGATCAACGCCATCGCGCTCATCATGCTCTACGGCATCGCCGAGGAGACGACGGTCTACTTCGAGGCAGCGCTGCTCTTCGCCATGGTCGGCTTCGTGTCCACCGTGGCGTTCTGCAAGTTCATGCTGCGCGGCGACATCATCGAGTGAGCGGAGGCGAAGACATGCATTTCCTCGCAGAGTTGATCGTCGCCCTGCTGATCGTCACCGGCGGCGTCTTCGCCCTGGTGGGCTCCTTCGGCCTGGCAAAGCTGCCGGACACCATGATGCGGCTGCACGCCCCCACCAAGGCGACGACGCTGGGGGTCGGCAGCGTGCTGATCGCCTCGATGCTCTACTTCCTCTTCTTCGAGGGCAGCTTCTCGGTGCACGAGTTGATGATCACCCTCTTCCTCTTCGTCACGGCGCCCTTGACCGCCAACATCATCGCCAAGGCCCACATCCACGTCGACCAGGGCGAGCCCGCGGCGCTGCCGCCGCCGGTCGAGCCGGACTTCAGCCCGGCCGAGGCCGGCTGGGCCACCTTCGACCCCCAGGCGGAGCGCCAGGATCCGCGTTGAGCGCCGGCCCTCTGTGTCCGCCCGACGATCCGTCGGCCTGCGATCGCGAACGCTTGACGCGGAATCGGAACAATACTAGAACGTCGATCAGGTTTCCGCTTCGTTCCATCGCGGGCCGGACAGGGGGAGGGACCGCATGCTGACCCGCAAGCAACACGAGCTCTTGCAGTATCTGCACCGGCATCTCAGCAGCCAGGGGGTGTCCCCCTCCTTCGACGAGATGAAGGACGCGCTCGGCCTGAAGTCGAAGTCGGGCATTCATCGCCTCATCACCGGCCTGGAAGAGCGCGGCTTCATCCGCCGCCTAGCGCATCGCGCCCGCGCCATCGAGATCCTGCGCATGCCGGACGAGGCCGCAGGCCGCGGCAGCGCCGCACAGACCTCGCCCCAGGGCCGCTTCGCCCCCAGCGTCATCCACGGCGGTCGCAGCGAGCGCGCGGCGCGACCCGCGCCGCCGCTGCGCCCGATACCGGAATCGGACGAGGCCGTGGTGGCCTTGCCGCTCTACGGCCGCATCGCCGCCGGCACGCCGATCGAAGCGCTGCGCGACGATTCCAGCTATCTCCAGGTGCCGCAGGCGCTGCTGGGCCGCGGCGAGCACTATGCGCTGGAGGTCGAAGGCGATTCCATGGCCGACGCCGGGATCTTCGACGGTGACACCGTCATCATCCAGCGCGGCGAGGACGCGGAGAACGGCGCCATCGTCGTCGCCCTGGTGGACGGCGAGGAGGTGACGCTCAAGCGCATCCGACGCCGCAACGGCGCCATCGCCCTGGAACCCGCCAACCGCGCCTACGAGACCCGGCTCTTCCCGCCCGACCGCGTGCAGGTGCAGGGCCGGCTGGTCGGCCTGCTGCGCCGCTACTGAGGCGCTACCGCACCGCTCGGCCCGCCGCCGTCCAGGGCCGCACGCCCCGCTCCGCGGCGACGCGCCGCAGGCGGTAGGTGCCTTTCCCCTCCAGCCAGATAGCCAGACCACCATCGCGACGGAGGTCGCGGCTGTCGATCACCAGATCCGGCGCCCGCGGCCCGGCGGCACAGCCGCGCGGAACCGGGGTTTGCGCGAGCAGCAGGTCGGCACGCCGGCAATCCTCCTCCAGCGCCTCCCCTTCGAAGACCAGCGCCACCGCCAGGCCGCCGCGCCGCAGCAGGCAGCCGAAGGCGTCGCAGGCCAGGTCCGGCCAGGTCAGATCGCCCGCCGACGGCAGAGCCTGCCCTTCCACGACGCCCGCGCGGTCGCGCCACTGCTCGGCCGAGAAGCGCTCCGCCCGCAGCGAGGTGAAGAGCATCGCGCCGTCGGCGGCCCGCACCGCGGCCAGCCGCCCCTCCCCGGAGAGCAGCAGGTCGGGCGGCGGCGTCCAGGCGCTGGAAGCCATGCCGAGCGCCAGCGGCAGCAGCCCCAGAAGCCGCCAGCGCCGCTGCCAGAGGCAGAGCCAGAGCCCACCGAGCACGCAGGCCGGAAAACCCCACCAGGCCATGGCCGGTGCGCGCAGCACCGCGCCCTCCAGGCCGGCCACCGCCTCGGCCGAAGCCACGACGCCCTCGATCCCCGCCCCCATGACCGCCAGCGGCAGGGCCTCCAGGCCCAGCGGCATCGCCAGCAGCGCGACGACCGCGGCCGGCATGACGAGGAACCCCGTCAGCGGCACGGCCACGAGGTTCGCTGCCAGGCCGTAGAGGGGGATCTTGTCGAAGTGGTGCAGCGTCATCGGCGCGGTCGCGAAGCCGGCAATCAGCGAGGTCACCATCAGGCCGCCGAGATACCCCAGAGGCCGCAGCCAGGGACTGCGCGGCTCCCGCCGCCCGGCCCGCGCCTCGCGCCGCCGCCGCAGCGCCTCGTAGCCGGCGACCAGCGCCACCACGGCGGCGAAGGAGAGCTGGAAGCTGGCGGAGAGCAGGCTCTCGGGCGCGAGCAGCAGCACCACGACCGCCGCCCAGGCGACCAGCCGCAGGGTGATGGCGGTGCGGTCGAGCAGCACGCCCAGCAGCACCAGGCCGGTCATGAGGAAGGCGCGCTGCGTCGGCACCGGCGCCCCGGCCAGCAGCAGGTAGATTCCCGCCGCCGCCAGCGCCGCGACCGCGGCGTAGCGCTTGATCGGCCGGCGCAGGGCGACGGCGGGCCAGAGGGCCAGACCGGCGCGGACGGCCAGGAAGACCGTGCCCGCGACCAGCCCGATGTGCAGGCCGGAAATGGCGAGCAGGTGGGCCAGGCCGGCGTCGCGCATGGCCTCGAGCGCGTCCCTGGGCACGGCGCCGCGCTGTCCGGTCAGCAGCGCCACCGCGACGCCGCCGGTTCCCGGCGGCAGCGCGGCCAGGGTGCGGCCGGCCACCCGCTGTCGCAGCCCCGACCAGAAGCGTCGCCAGCCCTCGCGCAGGCCCCCCGCGGCCGGCGGTCCGGCCAGCAGTTCCGGCGCGCCGAAGGCGAAGCCGACCCCGCCGAGTTGCTGGAACCAGGCGGCCCGGGCGAAATCGTAGTCGCCCGGCGCCGCCGGCATCGGCGGCGGCCGCAGCCGGGCCAGGAGGCGCAGGCGGCTGCCGGGCGGCGGCGGCTCCGCCAGGGCGGTTGCGACAACGCGCAGGCGCAGGGGCGTGGCCTCCGGGGTCAGGCGCTCGACGACCGGCGCCCCGAGCAGCAGGCGGAAGCCCCGCGCCAGGGGCTCGGCCTCCAGCAACTCGGCCTCGACCCGAACCGGGCCGATCTCCCGCTCCAGCACCGGCGCGGCCACGCCGGCCGTCCGCGCCTGGGCGAGGTGGAAGCCCAGCAGCGGGACGGCGAGCAGGAGAAGCAGCCCCAGCGCCGCGCGCTGCCGCCGCAGAGCGGCTGCGGCAAAGGCCAGGGCGAGCCAGCAGGGCCAGGGCAGCCAGGCGGGCGGCTCGACGGCGAGCGCAAAGTAGAGCCACACCCCGGCGCCCAGCAACGGCGCCAGCCACAGCCCCCAACGCTCGCGCTCGGCCAGGAAGGCGCCCGCCAGCACGCCGGCCAGCCGAAGCGGCACGGCCGGGGCGCGACCGCCGGGCAGCACGGGCGCGTGAACCGACGCCATGGCGATACCTCCGGCGACGATACTACCGCAGGATGTCCCCCCGCGCAGCCACCTCCCCCGACTCGCCGGCCGTGCGCGGCGGGCCTTCCTGTGCTAGACACCTCCCCGCGGCCGGCGGGGCTCCCGCTGCCGCGCCCCGAAAACCCTGTCCACGCTGGAGCCCCGTCCGCCGCATGAGCGTCGTCACCCGCTTCGCCCCCTCGCCCACCGGCTTCCTGCACATCGGCGGCGCCCGCACCGCGCTGTTCAACTGGCTCTTCGCCCGGCATCACGGCGGCAGCTTCCGCCTGCGCATCGAGGACACCGACCGCCAGCGCTCCACCCCCGAGGCGATCGAGGCGATCCTGGAGGGCCTGCAGTGGCTGGGGCTCGAGTGGGACGAGGAGGTGGTCTACCAGTTCTCCCGCGCGCAGCGGCACGCCGAGCTCGCCCGCGGCCTGCTGGTGAGCGGCCGCGCCTACCACTGCTACGCCAGCCAGGCGGAGCTGGAGGAGATGCGCGCCACCGCGCGGGCCGAGGGACGGCCGATGCGCTACGACGGCCGCTGGCGCGACCGCGACCCGGCCGAGGCGCCGGCGGGGGTGCCGCCGGTGGTGCGCCTGAAGGCGCCGCAGCAGGGCGAAACGCTCATCGAGGACTCGGTGCAGGGCTCGGTCCGGGTCGGCAACGAGCAGCTCGACGACATGGTGCTGCTGCGTGCCGACGGCACGCCGACCTACATGCTGTCGGTGGTGGTCGACGACCACGACATGGGCATCACCCACGTCATCCGCGGCGACGATCACCTGACCAACGCCTTCCGCCAGACCCAGCTCTACCGTGCCCTCGACTGGGAGCCGCCGACCTTCGCCCATGTGCCGCTGATCCACGGCCCGGACGGCGCCAAGCTATCGAAGCGCCACGGCGCGCTGGGGGTCGAGGCCTACCGCGAGATGGGCTACCTGCCGGAAGCGCTGTGCAACTATCTGCTGCGGCTCGGCTGGGGCCACGGCGACGAGGAGATCATCTCCCGTGAGCAGGCGGTGGCCTGGTTCGACCTGCCGGCGGTCGGCCGCTCGGCGGCGCGCTTCGACTTCGCCAAGCTGGAGCATCTCAACGCCCACTATCTGCGCGAGGCCGACGATACACGGCTGGTCGAGCTGGTCGCGGCGACCTATCTGCAGGGCGTGGACGAGACGGGGCGCGCCCGGTTGCTCGCCGGCATGCCCGGCCTGAAGCCGCGCGCCCGGACGATCAAGGAACTGGCGGAGCTCGCCCGCTTCTACGCCGAGCAGCGGCCGCTGGTCTGCAACGACAAGGCCGCCAAGCTGCTGCAGGCCGAGGGCGCCGCCGCCCTGCTGCAGCGTCTGGCCGAGCGGCTCGCGGCCCTGCCGGACTGGAACGAGGCGGCGATCGAGACGGAGGTGCGTACCCTGGCCGAGGCCGAGGACATCAAGCTCGGCGCCGTGGCGCAGCCGCTGCGGGCCGCGCTGAGCGGCTCCAACGTCTCGCCCGGCGTCTTCGAGGTCGCGGCGATCCTCGGTCGGGAGGAGAGCCTGGGGCGCATCGCGGACGCCATCGGCGGGGCCGTCACGGCCGATTGATCGGAAGCACGCGCGGCCCTATGCTGCGGCGCACCCAGGCCCGGCGGGCCTGGTCGGCCTGACGGCCGGTGACGCAGTGGGGGCAGGCACTAGGGGAAGAGGTGAACATGACGCAGACCAACATCGCTCAGGCCGCCACCGGCGGCGCCAAGACCGCCACCCTCACGGACAACGAAACCGGCCGCAGCTGGGAGTTCCCGATCCTCGACGGCAAGGTCGGCCCACGGGTGATCGACATCCGCAAACTCTACGGCGAGACCGGGATGTTCACCTACGACCCGGGCTTCACCTCCACGGCCTCCTGCGATTCCGCCATCACCTACATCGACGGCGACGAAGGCCTGCTGATGCACCGCGGCTACCGCATCGAGGACCTGGCGGAGCACGCGGACTTCATGGAGGTCTGCTACCTGCTGCTCAACGGCGAGCTGCCGAACGCCGAGCAGAAGAACAAGTTCGTGCACAACATCACCTACCACACGATGCTGCACGAGCAGATGCACTACTTCTTCCGCGGTTTCCGCCGCGACAGCCACCCCATGGCGGTGATGGTGGGCGTGGTGGGCGCGCTCTCGGCCTTCTATCACGACAGTACCGACATCACCGACCCGCACCAGCGCATGGTGGCCTCGCACCGCCTGGTCGCGAAGATGCCGACCATCGCCGCGATGGCCTACAAGTACTCGGTCGGCCAGCCCTTCGTGTACCCGCGCAACGACCTCGACTACGCCTCCAACTTCCTGCACATGACCTTCTCGGTGCCGGCGGAGGAGTACAAGATCAACCCGGTGCTCTCGCGGGCCATGGACCGGATCTTCATCCTCCATGCCGACCACGAGCAGAACGCCTCCACCTCGACGGTGCGCATCGCCGGCTCCTCCGGCGCCAACCCCTTCGCCTGCATCGCCGCCGGCATCTCCTCGCTCTGGGGTCCGGCGCACGGCGGCGCCAACGAGGCGGTGCTGCAGATGCTGGAGGAGATCGGCACCAAGGAGCGCATCCCCGAGTTCCTCGAGCGCGCCAAGGACAAGAGCGATCCCTTCCGCCTCATGGGCTTCGGCCACCGGGTCTACAAGAACTACGATCCGCGCGCGAAGGTGATGCAGAAGTCCTGCCACGAGGTGCTCGACGAGCTCGGCCTGCGCAACGAGCCGTTGCTCGAGCTGGCCATGGAGCTGGAGCGGATCGCCCTGGAGGACGACTACTTCAACGAGAAGAAGCTCTTCCCCAACGTCGACTTCTACTCCGGCATCGTGCTCAAGGCCCTGGGCTTCCCGACCTCGATGTTCACCGCGCTCTTCGCGCTGGCCCGCACCGTCGGCTGGATCGCGCAGTGGAACGAGATGATCGAGGATCCGGGCCATCGCATCAGCCGCCCGCGGCAGCTCTACAACGGCGCCGCCGAGCGCGCCTACGTGCCGCTGAACAAGCGGGACTGACGGCAGAGGCCAGGGTGAGCGGCACGGCACCGGCGGAAGCGGCGGCGCGCGTCGCCGCCCTGCCCTGCTGGCGCGGCCCGGTGCAGCCGGAGCCCGTGGCCGGCGGCATCACCAACCTCAATTTCCGGGTCACCGACGGCGGCCGCCGCTACTTCGTGCGGATCGGCGAGGATGTGCCGGTGCATCTGGTGGCGCGCTGGCACGAGCGCGCCGTCGCCCACGCGGCCCACGCCGCCGGCATCGCCCCGGCGGTGGTCTTCGAGGCGCCGGGGGTGCTGGTGCTGGAGCACCTGGAGGGCCGCACCCTGACCGAGACGGCGGTGCGCGAACCCGGCATGCTGCCGCGGATCGTCGAGGTGCTGCGCCGCTTCCACCGCGAGGTGCCGCGCCACCTGGCCGGCCCGGCGCTGGCCTTCAACGTCTTCCACGTCCTGGCCCACTACGCCCGCCTGCTGCAGGCCGACGGCAGCCCGCATGCCGCGCTGCTGCCCGACCTGCTGGCACGCGCCCGGGACCTCGAGGCCCGCATCGGCCCGGTCGACCTCGTCTTCGGCCACAACGACCTGCTGGCCGGCAACCTGATCGACGACGGCGAGCGCCTCTGGCTGGTGGACTACGACTACGCCGGCTTCAACGCCGCGCTCTTCGACCTCGGCGGCCTCGCCTCCAACAACGGGCTCGACCCGGCGCAGGAGGCCGAGCTGCTGCGCCTCTACGACGGCAGGCCGCCGGACGCCGAACGCCTGCATCGCCTCGCCGCCATGAAGTGCGCCTCCCTGCTGCGCGAGACCCTCTGGTCCATGGTCTCGGAAGGGCACTCCCGGCTGAACTTCGACTACGCCGCCTACACGACCGAGAACCTGCAGCGCTTCGAGACCGCCTGGGCGGCCCTCGAGGCGCGCTGACGCCGAAAGGACGACCGCATGACCGCCCTACCCTCTTCCGCCCGGGCGGTCGTCGTCGGCGGCGGCATCGTCGGCTGCAGCACCGCCTACCACCTGGTCAAGGCCGGCTGGCGCGAGGTGGTGCTACTGGAGCGCCACCGCCTGACCAGCGGCACCACCTTCCACGCCGCCGGGCTGGTGGGCCAGCTCCGCTCCAACGCCAACATCACCCGCCTGCTGACCTACAGCGTCGAGCTCTACGACCGGCTGGAGGCCGAGACGGGGTTGAGCCCGGGCTGGACCCGCAACGGCAGCCTGCGCCTGGCCGCCACGCCGGAGCGCATGATCGAGCTGAAGCGGGCCGCCACCACCGCGCGCTCCTTCGGGCTGGAGATGGAGCTGCTGAGCCCGCGCGAGGCGGGAGAGCTCTGGCCGCTGCTCCGCACCGACGACCTGGTGGGCGCGGCCTGGTTCCCCGGCGACGGCCAGGCGCAGCCCTCGGACCTGACGCAGTCTCTGGCCAAGGGCGCGCGCGACGGCGGCGCCCGGCTGATCGAGGGCGTGGCCGTGACCGGCTTCGAGACCGAGGGGGAGCGGGTGACGGCGGTGCTGACCGACCAGGGGCGCATCGCCTGCGAGGCGGTGGCGCTCTGCGCCGGACAGTGGTCGCCCGAGCTGGGCCGCCTGGCCGGGATCGATGTGCCGCTGCACCCGGTGCAGCACCAGTACCTGATCACCGAGTCGATCCCCGGCATCACCCGCGGCCTGCCGAGCCTGCGCGACCCCGACAGCCTGCTCTACTACAAGGAGGAGGTCGGCGGGCTGGTGGTCGGCGGCTACGAGCCCGAGCCCAAGGCCTGGGCCGAGCGCGGCATTCCCGAAGGCTTTCACTTCTCGCTGCTGGACTTCGACTGGGAGCAGTTCGAGCCGCTGATGAGCGAGGCGCCGAAGCGCATCCCGGCGCTGGAGACGGCGGGCGTCAAGAGCACGGTCAACGGCCCGGAATCCTTCACCCCGGACGGGAACTTCATCCTCGGCGACGTGCCCGGCCTGCGAAACCTCTACCTGGGCGCCGGCTTCAACGCCTTCGGCATCGCCTCCGGAGGCGGCGCCGGCTGGGCGCTGGCCGGCTGGATCACCGAGGGACAGCCGCCTTTCGACCTCTCCGCCGTCGACGTCCGCCGCTTCGGCGCGCCGCACCGCAGCCGCGCCTGGCTGCGCGCCCGCACCCTGGAGGCGACCGGCCGGCACTACCTGCTGGGCTGGCCGCACGAGGAGTACCGCTCTGGCCGGCCGGAGCGCCGCTCCCCGCTCTACGACCGCCTCGCCGCCCGGGGCGCCGTCTTCGGCGAGAAGCTGGGCTGGGAGCGGCCGAACTGGTTCGCCGGCCCCGGGGAGGAGCCTCGCGACATCCCCTCCTTCGGCCGCGCCAACTGGTTCGAGGCCGTGGGCCGCGAACACCGCGCCTGCCGCAGCACCGCCGCCCTCTTCGACCAGTCCTCCTTCGCCAAGTTCCTGCTGCAGGGACCGGACGCCGGGGAGGCCCTTTCCCGGCTCTGCGCCAACCGCGTGGTCCGGGGAGCGGGCCGCGTCACCTACACGCAGCTGCTGAACGAGCGAGGCGGCATCCAGTGCGACCTGACGGTGACGCAGCTCGACGAACAGCGATTCTACATCGTCACCGGCACCGGCTCGGCGCTGCGCGACTTCGACTGGATCCGCCGCAACCTGCCGGCCGGCGCCCGCGCCGAACTGGTGGACGTCACCTCCGCCTTCGCGACGCTGTCGCTGATGGGGCCGGAGGCGCCGGCCATCCTGCAGGCCGTGACCGAGGACAGGGTCGACGGCCGCTACGGCTCGGCGCACGAAATCGCCATCGGCGGCGCTTCGGTACGGGCGCTGCGCCTCTCCTACGTGGGCGAGCCCGGGTGGGAGCTGCACCTGCCGGCCGAGCAGGCCGTCGCGGTCTACGAGCGCCTCCAGGCCGCCGGCGCCGAGCACGGCCTGGTCGACGCCGGCTATCGCGCGATCGAATCCCTGCGGCTGGAAAAGGGCTTCCTCGCCTGGGGCTCGGACATCGGACCCGGCGACACGCCGCTGCAGGCGGGGCTCGGCTTCGCCGTGAAGCTGGAGGACGACAGAGCCTTCATCGGCCGCGCGGCGCTGGAAGCGCAGGCGGCCGCGCCGCTCGATCGCCGCCTGGCCCGCTTCGCACTGGACGATCCCGCCGTCACGCTGCTCGGCCGCGAGACGATCTACCGCGACGGCGAACGGGTGGGCTGGCTGACCAGCGGCGGCTGGGGCTACAGCCTGGAGACCAACCTGGGTCAGGGTTACGTTCGACGCCCGGAAGGCGTCGACGACACCTTCCTGGCGAGCGGCGACTGGGAGTTGGAGGTCGCCTGCGAGCGGCATCCCTGCCGGGTGTTGCTGCGCTCCGCGGCTTGAGGGAGATCGCTTCTCAGCGGCGCTCGATCAGCTCGATCTTGTAGCCGTCGGGATCCTCGATGAAGGCGATGACGGTGCTGCCGTGCTTCATCGGGCCGGGCGGGCGCGGGATCTTCACGCCCTCCTTCTCCAGCTGCGCGCAGGTGCCGTAGATGTCGGGCACGCCGATGGCGAGATGGCCGAAGCCGTTGCCCAGGCTGTAGGGCTCTTCCTGCCCCCAGTTGTGGGTCAGCTCGATCACCGTGTGGTCCTTCTCCTCGCCGTAGCCGACGAAGGCCAGGGTGAACTCGCCGCCCGGGTAGTCCTGCTTGCGGAGTTCCTTCATGCCGAGAAGGCGGGTGTAGAAGTCGAGCGACTTGTCGAGATCCTTCACGCGGATCATGGTGTGCAGCAGGCGGAAGCCCGCGTTGTGGCCCCCGGCCGTGCGCTCCTGGGCGGCTGCTTCGCTCATGCTCTCTCTCCTTCTGACCGTCGCGGCCCGGCTGGCGGGGCCGTTCTGAGCGTCATATGGGGCCGCGTGGCGACAGCGCCAGGGCGGCGAGCTGCGCCTTCAGGTGTCCTCGCGGATCATCGCGCTGAAGGTCGCTTCGGCAGCCATCTGGCCGTCCACGAAGACCTCGCCCTTGAACTTCCAGAAGGGCCCGCGGCTGCGTTCCTTCGCGACCTTGATCTCCAGCTGGTCGCCCGGCTCCACCGGGCGGCGGAAGCGGCAGGAATCGATCGACATGAAATAGACCAGCTTGCCGGCCACCGAGCCGCCGAGGGTCTCCACCACCAACACGGCCGCGGTCTGCGCCATGGCCTCGACGATCAGCACGCCCGGCATCACCGGCTGGCGCGGGAAGTGGCCCTGGAAGAAGGACTCGTTGATCGTGACGTTCTTTATCCCGACGGCGCTGACGTCGGGAACCAGTTCCCGCACCCGGTCGATCATCAGCATGGGATAGCGATGCGGGATCATCTCCATGATGCGCATCACGTCGTAGGGGCCGAGGCCCTCGCCCGAACCGCCCTTCAGGCCTTCCGCGTCAGTCGCTGCCATTCACCCTTCCCTCGAAGCCGTTGCGACCGCGGCCGCTCCTTGCCGTCGGCCCGCCGGCGGCTGCGCGGCGCACCCGTCGGCGACCGCGAACCGGCGGTGTCCTTCAGCGCGACAGGGATACCGACGGCAGCCGCTGGTTCAAGCGCTCCAGGGCCTGGTTGGTCTTGTCGAAGTCCTCGTGAACCAGCAGCAGGGTTGCCTTCGGCACCACCATGTTGGCGCCGTGCTCGCTGGCCAGTTCGTCGGCGATGCGTACCAGCTCGAACTCGATCTGACCCACCGCCTCGGCGTAGGTCTCGTCCATGTCCTCGATCTTCTCGGCGAACTCCCACTGGTACTGGGCGAACTGCTGCTCGAGCTGCTGGCGCCGCTCCTCGAAGGCCTCGGCCGAGAGCACGGTACGCTGGCGCGACAGCGCCTGGTCCTGCTCCCGCAGCTGCTCCTCGCGGCTCTGCATCTGCTGCTCCAAGCCGCTCTGCTCCTGCTCTAGCCGCTCCTGGATGCCCTGCAGCGCGGTGGAGTTGGCCATTACGTAGTTGAGGTCGATGACGAGTATCTGTGCCGTGGGCAGCTGCTGCGCCGCGGCGGGACCGGGTTGGCCGAAAATCACCGCCAACGAGAAGGCGCAGGCGGCGATGAATGCGCGGTGGCCTGAAACCATGTCAGAACTGTGCCCCAATGCTGAAGTTCAGTAGCTCGGTACGGTCGAAGGACTCCTTTCGGAGCGCGAAGCCGAGGTCGATGCTCAGAATGCCAAGCGGCGAGTTCCAGGTCACGCCCGGTCCGACGGAGAGACGCAGCTTCGGCCGATTGCCGCGGGCGTTCGCCCGCGCCCCGTCGGCGCCCCAGATCGTACCGACGTCGGCGAAGACGCGGCCGCGCACGTCGAACTCTTCCGGCAGGCCGAGGGGAAAGCGGAACTCGGTCGTCGCCTTGGCGAAGTAGCGCCCGCCCAGGGCAAAGCGCCCCTCGCGCGGCCCCAGGCCGCCGTCCTCGAAGCCGCGGAAGGTCTCGCCACCGAGCATGAAACGATCGCTGATGCGGGTGTTCTGGCCGATCCCCTGCATCACGCCGCCGCTGCCGCCGAGCACCACGGTGTAGTCGCGGCCGACCGGCTGGAAGTAGCGCCCTTGCACCTGCGTCCTGATGAAACGGACGTTGCCGCCGACACCCGCCAGATCCGTATCCAGCTCGGTGATGAAGCCCGTGCGGGGATCGATGATGCTGTCCCGGCGATCCCAGGTCAGCGTCTGGCCGACCATGGAGCGCCAAGAGGAGCCCCGCTCCCGCCGCACTTCGAGCGGGGCGTTGTTGCGGACGCTGCTGATGCGCCGGTACTCGAGATTGTAGCGGGCCACCTGCCGGGTGTGCTCGGTGAGATCGTAGCCGAACCGCAGGCCGCCGCCACGGCTCTCCCGGTCGAAACCGCTCTCCTGTACGTCCTCCGTGGTGCGGAAGGCGTCGATGCCGGCGGAGAGTTCGCGCCCGAGGAAGCGCGGCTCGGTGAAGCCGATATCGAACTCCGACCCGCGGCCGGCCAGCATGAAGGCGATGCGGGCCTCCTGCCCACGGCCGAGCAGGTTGCGCTCGCGCAGCTCGATCTGGCCGAGCGGGCCGGCGCTGGTGGAGAAGCCCGCGCCGAAGCTGAGTTCGCCGGTCGACTGCTCCTCGACCTCGACCTTGATTATCGTCCGGTCCGGCTCGCTGCCTTCCTCCTGGCTTACCTCGACGGTGCGGAAGAAGGCGAGGTTCTCGATCCGCTCGCGCGAACGCCGCAGGCGGGCGGCATTGAAGGCGTCGCCCTCGACCAGCCGGAACTCGCGCCGCACGACGCTGTCCACCGTGCGGACATTGCCCTCGATGTCGATCCGCTCGACGAAGACCCGGGGACCCTCGCCCACCTCGAAGGTGATGCCGATCGTGCGCTCCTCGCGGTCGCGCTCCGGTCGCGGCACGACGTCGACGAAGGGGTAGCCGCGCTCGGCGAGGTAGTCGGTGATCTCGTCGATGCTCTCCTCGACCTCGACGGCGTTGTACCAGTCGCCTTCGCGCATGCTGAGCAGCGGCCGGAGCTCTTCCGCATCGACGCCGCGCAGTTGGCTGACCAGGTCGATCGCGCCGAAGCGGTAGCGATCGCCCTCCTCCACCGTGAAGGTGATGATGAAGCCGGAGCGGTCCAGGTTCAGCTCCGCCACCGCGGAGACCACCCGGAAATCGGCGTAGCCTTCCTCGAGGTAGTGGCGGCGCAGCAACTCGCGGTCGAAGGCGAGGCGGTCGGGGTCATAGACGTCGGAGGTGCTCAGGAAGCGGTACCAGGCGCTCTCGCGCGTCGAGATCTCTTCGCGCAGCCGGCCGGAGGAGAAGGCGCTGTTGCCGACGAAGTTGATCGAATCGATCTGCGTCACCGGGCCCTCGTCGATCTCGAAGACGAGGTCGACGCGGTTCTGGTCCAGCTCGATGATCTGCGGCCGCACCGAAACGGCGAAGCGCCCGCGGCGCTGATAGAGGTCCAGGATCCGCTGCAGGTCGTTCTGCACGCGGGTGCGGGTGTAGACCACGCGCGGGCGGAGCTGAATCTCGGACTGCAGCGTGGAATCGTTGATCCGCCGGTTCCCCTCGAAAGCCAGGCGGTTGATCATCGGGTTCTCGCTGACGACGACGATCAGCACGTCGCCCTCCCGCCGCAGGGTCACGTCGGAGAAGAGGCCGGTGTCGAAGATCGACTTCAGGGACTCGTCGACCTCGAAGGGGTCGAAGGGATCGCCCGGGTCGACCTGCATGTAGCTGCGCACCGTGGCCGGATCGACCCGCTGCGTGCCCTCGATGCGGATCTCCTGGATGATCTCGCCCTCGGCGAAGGGCTGCTGCGCCATTGCCGGCGCCACCAGCCCGCCTCCTCCCGGCAGTGCCGGGATCAGCGACACGGCGAGCAGAAACCCCCCGATCACCGCAACCAGTCCACGCACGCCGCTATACTCCCCCAGCCGTTTCCGCGACGCCCGCCGAGCGGAACTCCCTGCGTTTCCGCATCAGGTCACAAGGCCCGTCAGGATATCGAAGAACTTCAAACGCACCAGATCATTCCAGGTGACGAAAACGAAAAGCGTCAGCACCAGCGCCAGCCCGATACGGAAACCGATCTCCTGAGCCCGCTCACCCAAGGGTCGGCCCCTGACCGCCTCGACGGCGTAGAACAATAGATGCCCACCGTCCAGCATTGGAACGGGAAAAAGATTGATGAGGCCGAGATTGATCGAGAGCACCGCCATGAACCAGATCACCGACACGATCCCGGCCATGGCGACCTGCCCGGAGATCTCGGCGATCCCTGCCGGCCCGCGCAGCTCGTCGGCGCTGCGGACTCCGGTGATGATCTGGCCGACCGCGCGCAGCGTCGCCATGCTCAGCGCATAGGTTTCCCGGCCCGCGTGCAGCACCGCCTCGGCGGGACCATAGCGGACGTACTCGGTCCCGCTCGCCGCGATCCCCAGGCGGGCCATGCGGTGCACGTTGCCGAAGTTGTCCTCCTGGTCGACGATCTCGGGATGCGCCGTCAGGGTCAGTTCCTGCCCCTCGCGCAGCACGACGAGCTGCAGCGGCTGGTCCAGGTTCAGCTGCACGGCGCGCTGGATCTGCTCGAAGCGCCCGATGCTGCTGCCGTCGACCGCGACGATGCGGTCGCCGACCTCGATCCCGGCCGCCTCCGCGGCGCTGTTCTCCAGCACCTGGCCGATCACCGGCGGCGTGGTCGGCTGCCCGACGAAGGAGAAGAAGCCGGCCAGCAGCACGATGGCGAAGACGAAGTTGGCCGCCGGCCCGGCGGCGACGATGAAGGTGCGCTGGCGCAGGGACTTGTGGTGGAAGGAGCCGGCCCGTTCCTCGGGCGTCAGCGCGCGCGCCGTGCCGCCGGCCCAGTCGCCGGTGTTCTCCCCCGCCTCCAGGTCGCTGCTGCGCTCCGGCCGGCTGGTCACGTCGGCATCGCCGAACATCTTGACGTAGCCGCCGAGCGGCACCGCGCTGAACTTCCAGCGCGTGCCGCGCCGGTCGTACCAGCCGAAGAGCTCCGGGCCGAAGCCGATGGAGAAAGCCTCGATCTTCACCCCGCAGCGCCGCGCCGCGAGGTAGTGCCCCATCTCATGCACGAAGACCAGCACCGTCAGGATGACGAGGAAGGGAATCAGATAGTCGCCGATCAGGTTCAGCAGATCCATGTTCTCATTCTCGAGTCTCGGGACGGGCCGCCCCTCGGGACCCGAGGGAGGGCGCGACGGCCGCACCGCCTGCGTCGTCTGATCTGGGCCCGGCGGCTCTCTTTTACATCACCCGCCGGAGGCAGGCAAAACCTGTTGCCACGGCGGCGGCGTCCGGCGCGGTCCGGCGGCGTCAGGACGCGGTCCGGCCGGCGATCCACGCCGCGGCCAGTGCGCGCGCCTCGCGGTCGATCTCCAGCACCGCCTCCAGCGTCTCGGCCGGGGCCGAGGCCAGTCGTTCCAGCGCCGCCTCGGCCACCGCCGCGATCTCCAGGAAGCCCAGGCGGCCCGCCAGGAAGGCCTCGACCGCCACCTCGTTGGCGGCGTTCAGCGCCGCCGGTGCGCCGCCGCCGGCCCGCAGCGCCTCCCGGGCCAGCCGCAGGGCGGGAAATCGCTCGGCATCGGGCGCCTCGAAGGTGAGCCGGCCGAGCGCCGCCAGATCGAGCCGATCGACCGGCGCGGCCATCCGCCGCGGCCAGGCGAGGCAGTAGGCGAGCGGCGTGCGCATATCGGGCGCGCCGAGCTGCGCCAGCATGGAGCCGTCGGCATAGCCGACCAGGGAATGCACCACCGACTGGGGATGCACCAGGATCTCGATCCGCTCCTCGGGCAGGCCGAAGAGGTGATGGGCCTCGATCAGCTCCAGCCCCTTGTTCATCATGGTGGCGGAGTCGACCGAGATCTTGGCGCCCATGTCCCAGTTGGGGTGCGCCACCGCCTGTGCCGGGGTCACCGCGGCCATGGCCTCGCGGGACAGCGTACGGAAGGGACCGCCCGAGGCGGTCAGGACGATGCGCTCGATGGCGTGCCGCTGCTCGGACTCGAAGACCTGGAAGACGGCGTTGTGCTCGGAGTCCGCCGGCAGCAGCGTGGCGCCGTGACGCGCCACCTCGGCGGTCATCAGCGTCCCGGCGCAGACCAGTGCCTCCTTGTTCGCCAGGACCACCGCCGCGCCGCGCCGCACCGCCGCCAAGGTCGGCGCCAGACCGGCCGCGCCGACGATCGCCGCCACCACCAGTTCCGACGGCCGCCCGGCGGCCTCGACCAGGGCCTGCGGCCCGGCTGCCGCCTCGATGCCGCTACCGGCGAGCGCCTCCTTCAGCGCGCCGTAGCAAGCCGGGTCGGCGACGACGGCGAGGCGCGCGCCGAAGGCCCGAGCCTCTCGGGCCAGGGCCTCGACCGAGCGGTTCGCGGTCAGCGCCTCGACGGCGAAGTCGTCGGGATTGCGGGCGATCAGATCGAGCGTGCTGCGGCCGATCGAGCCGGTGGCACCGAGCAGCGTGACGCGACGGGGCACCGGGGACGGAGCGCTCATCTTGCGAAGACTCCCAGCATGGTCAGGGCCGCCAGCGGCAGGGTCGCCGCCACCAGCCCGTCGACCCGGTCGAGCAGGCCGCCGTGGCCGGGGATCAGCCCGCTGGAGTCCTTGGCACCGAAGTGCCGCTTGATACCGGACTCCAGGAAGTCGCCCGCCTGGCCGACGACGGCCAGCACGGCGCCCAGCAGCGCCAACGGCAGGGCGGCGCCGAGCCCGCTCCAGCTGCCGACCAGGGCGCCGGTGACGGCGGCCGCGACCATGCCGCCGCCCAGTCCGGCCCAGGTCTTTCTCGGGCTGAGGCGCGGCGCCAGCTTCGGCCCCCCGATCGCCTTGCCGGCGGCATAGGCGCCGGTGTCGGTCGCCCAGACCACCAGCAGCAGCCAGAGCACCAGATCGCGCCCGGTCGCCTCGTCGCCCCGCAGCCAGTGCAGCAGCAGCAGCGGCACCGTCACATAGGCGAGGCCCAGCAGCAGCCAGACCAGCGGCGCGTCCCGGCGCGGGGCGCCGCGGGCGGCGAGGACGAGCAGCAGCAGCGCCAGCAGCAGGCCGCCCAGGGCCGCGGTGGCGCCGCCCAGCATGGCCAGCAGCAGCACCCCGGGTGCCGCCAGCAGCAGCACCGCCTCCGGCAGGCCGAAGGGCCGCCCGCCGCCGCAGAGCCGTCCCCACTCCCAGGCCATCCCGAGCGCCAGCAGCAGCAGCAGCAGGTCGCTCCAGGGCGGCCCCGCGACGACGGCGAGCAGCACCGGCGGCGCCAGCAGAGCGGCCGCCAGCAGGCGCAGGAGCAGCGGGCGGCGGGGCGGCGCCCGCCCCCCGGCGTCACGCCGTTGTAGAGAGGGCACCAAAGCGACGCTCCCGCTGGCGATAGTCGGCGATGGCGTCGAGCAGGTCCTGGCGGTCGAAATCCGGCCAGAGGCGATCGCTGAAGGCCAGCTCGGCATAGGCGAGTTGCCACAGCAGGAAGTTGCTGATCCGCTTCTCGCCGCCGGTGCGGATCAGCAGATCCGGGTCGGGCAGTCCCGCCGTCTCCAGGTTCTGCGCCAGCATCGCCTCGTCGAGACGGGCCGGGTCGAGCTGCCCGGCCGCGGCGGCTTCCGCCACGCGGCGCGCGGCCGCCACCAGCTCCGAGCGGCCGCCGTAGGACAGCGCCACGGTGAGCTGCAAGCCGGTGTGGCCGGCGCTGGCCTGCTCCAGGCGCTCGATGATGCGCAGCAGGTCGGTCGGCAGGCGGTCACGGTCGCCGATCATGCGCACCCGCACGTCCAGCCGTCGCATCTCCTCCGCATAGTCGTCGCCGAGGTAGCGCCGCAGCAGCCCCATCAGGTCCACCACCTCGGCGACCGGGCGGTTCCAGTTCTCGGAGGAGAAGGCGAAGAGCGTCAGATGCGGCAGGCCGATCTCGGCGGCGACGCGGATGATCCGGCGGGCAGCCTCGGCGCCGCGCCAGTGTCCGACACGGCGCGGCAGGCCTCGGCGCGTCGCCCAGCGGCCGTTGCCGTCCATGATGATCGCGACGTGACGCGGCATCGCCCTCTCCGCAGGAGTCCGGGGGTGCCGGCTCAGACCTGCATGATCTCCGTTTCCTTGTGCGCCAGCGTCTCGTCGATCAGCTTGATGTGCTCGTCGGTCAGCTTCTGCACCTCGTCGGCCTTGCGGCGATGCTCGTCCTCGGAGATCTCGTTCTCCTTCTCCAGGCGCTTGAGCTGCTCCATGCCGTCGCGGCGCACGTTGCGCACCGCCACCCGCGCCTGCTCGGCGTACTTGGCGGCGACCTTCGTCAGTTCCTGCCGGCGCTCCTCGGACAGCGGCGGGATCGGCACGCGCACCAGGTTGCCGTCGTTCGAGGGATTCAGGCCGAGGCCGGCTTCCCGGATCGCCTTTTCCACCGCGCCGACCAGCTTGCGGTCCCAGACCTGCACGGTCAGCATGCGCGGCTCGGGCACGCCCACGGTGCCGACCTGGTTCAGGGGCGTCACCGCGCCGTAGGCCTCCACGGTGATGGGCTCCAGCAGGCTGGTGGCCGCACGGCCGGTGCGCAAGCCGCCGAACTCACGCTTCAGGGCGTCCAGCGCGCCGTCCATGCGGCGCTGCAGTTCCTTCGTCAGGGCGTCGGGCATGCTGTCATTCCCCGTCGGTTACGATCGTGAAGCGACCCCGCCCCTGCACCACCTCGGCGAAGGCACCGGGCTGGGCGATGCTGAAGACGAGTATCGGAATCCGGTTCTCGCGCGCCAGTGAAATCGCGGCATGATCCATCACCGCGAGATCGCGCGACAGCACCTCCAGATAGCCGAGGCGGTCGTAGCGCTCGGCGTCGGGCACCTTCACCGGGTCCGCGGCATAGACGCCGTCGACCTTGGTGCCCTTCAGCAGCGCGTCCACCTGCATTTCCGAGGCGCGCAGGGCGGCGGCCGTGTCGGTCGTGAAGAAGGGGTTGCCGGTGCCGGCGCCGAAGATCACCACCCGGCCCTTCTCCATGTGGCGAACAGCCCGGCGCCGGATGTAGGGCTCGCAAACGGTCGACATGGGGATGGCGGACTGCACCCGCACCTCGACGCCCTGCTTCTCCAGGGCGTTCTGCACCGCCAGCGAGTTGATGACGGTCGCCAGCATGCCCATGTGGTCCGCGGTCGCCCGCTCCATGCCCTGGGCTGCGCCGCTGAGGCCGCGGAAGATGTTGCCGCCGCCGATCACCAGGCAGACCTCGACGCCCAGCGAATGCACGGCGCGGACGTCGGCGGCGATGCGATCGACGATCGTCGGATCGAGGCCGTAGTCCCGGCTGCCCATCAGGGCCTCTCCGGAGATCTTCAGGAGAACCCGCTTGTAGCTCGGCTGCTCCATCGTTCCGCCTCTTCCGTCTGCCGGGGCCGCGAAAGGAACGGGCGGTGCGGGTTTCCCCGGACCGCCCGTGATCGTCAGCCGCGCGCCGCCGCGGCGACCTCGGCCGCGAAGTCGCTCTCTTCCTTCTCGATCCCCTCGCCGAGCTGGAAGCGGGCGAAGCCGGTGATCTTCACCGGGGCGCCGACGTCCTTGGCGGCGGCCTCGAGCACCTTGGAGACCTTGCTCTCGCCGTCGATGACGAAGACCTGCTCCAGCAGGCAGACTTCCTCGTAGAACTTGCGCAGGCGGCCCTCGACCATCTTGGCGATGATCTCCTCGGCCTTGCCGCTGGCGCGGGCCTGGTCCGCCAGCACGTCGCGCTCGCGGTCCAGCAGCGTCGTGTCGACACCGTCCCGGTCGATGGCGACGGGGTTGGCGGCGGCCACGTGCATGGCGAGCTGCTTGCCGAGCGCGGCGAGCTTGGCCGTGTCGCCCTCGGACTCGAGCGCCACCAGGACGCCGATCTTGCCGAGGCCCTCGACCACCTGGCCGTGGACGTAGCCGGCGACCACGCCGCTGCCGACCGCCAGTGCCTGCGCGCGGCGCAGCGACATGTTCTCGCCGATGGTGGCGATCAGCTGGGTCAGCTCCTCGCCGACGCTGCGGCCGGTGCCGGGATAGGCGACGGCGGAGAGCGCCTCCAGCTCGCCGCCCTGCTGGACGGCGAGGCCGGCCACCGTGGTGACGTAGCCCTGGAACTTGTCGTTGCGGCCGACGAAGTCGGTCTCGGCGTTGACCTCCACGACGGCGCCACGGGTCCCGTCGGTGGCCACGCCGACCAGGCCCTCGGCGGCGGTGCGCCCGGCCTTCTTCGCGGCGGCCGCCAGGCCCTTCTTGCGCAGCCAGTCGACCGCGGCCTCGACGTCGCCGCCGGTCTCGGTCAGCGCCTTCTTGCAGTCCATCATGCCTGCGCCGGTCTTCTCGCGCAGCTCCTTGACCAGCGCGGCGGTGATCTCAGCCATGTTGCACCTGTCTTCCCGTGTCTGTCTTGCGTTCCGGCGAGGTGGCGGGGCGGCACGCCGCCCCTCTCCTCAGCCCTGGGTGCGCTCCGCCTCGGCAGTCGTCTCGGCAGCGATCTCTGTCGCCGGTGCCTCGGCGGGAACTTCCGCCGGGGTCTCGGCCGGCTCGGCCGCGGCTTCCGGAGCGGCTTCGGCTTCGGGAGCGGCCTCGGGGAGGCTCTCCGCCGGCAGGGCCTCGGCCGCACCGATGTCGGCGCCGCTCATGGAGAGCTCCTGCTGCAGGCCGTCGAGCACCGCGTCGGCGACCAGGTCGCAATAGAGCTGGATCGCGCGCACCGCGTCGTCGTTACCCGGGACCGGGTAGGCGACGCCGTTCGGGCTGGAGTTGGAATCCAGCACCGCGATCACCGGAATACCGAGCTTGTTCGCCTCGAAGACGGCGATGTGCTCCTTGTTGGTATCGACGATGAAGAGCGCGTCCGGCAGGCCGCCCATGTCCTTGATGCCACCCAGAGCGCTCTCGAGCTTGTTGCGCTCGCGCGTGCGGGTCAGCACCTCCTTCTTGGTCAGGCCGGTCTGGTCCTGGGACAGCAGCTCGTCCAGTTCCTTCAGGCGGCGGATCGAGTGAGAGATGGTCTTCCAGTTGGTCAGCATGCCGCCGAGCCAGCGCTGGTTGACGTAGTACTGGCCGCAGCGGGCCGCGGCGCCGGCGACGATGTCGCTCGCCTGGCGCTTGGTCCCGACGAAGAGCACGCGCCCGCCGCCGGCCGCGATCTCGCGCACGAAGACCAGGGCCTGGTGCAGCAGCGGAACGGTCTGCTCCAGGTCGATGATGTGGATGCCGTTGCGCACGCCGAAAAGGAAGGGCGCCATCTTCGGGTTCCAGCGCCGGGTGGTGTGGCCGAAGTGGGCGCCGGACTCCATGAGCTGGCGCATGGTGAAATCGGGAAGTGCCATCTGTCGTTCTCCGGTTGGTCCGCCGCGGACGGAGTGATCCGCCGCCGGTTTCCCGGCGCCGGACACCGGAGCGACCGCATGCCTGCGGCCGCGGTGGTCCGCGTGAGGTTTCAGTGCGGCGAGGTGATATCCGGCATCGGCCGGAATTGCAAGGACCCTCCCGCCCGGATCCCCCCGGTCTTCGGGCCCGGTCTTCAGCCCCGGTCGCGGGCAAGGGCCTCGATCGTCTGCGCCAGGCTGTCACGCAGTTCGCGAAGCCGCTCCGGCGTCATCTGCGCGGCGCCGCGCTGCGCCAGGGCGGCGACGCGCGTGCAGCCCAGGTCTCCGCCGAGGCTCCGCAGCCGGTGCAGCACGGGCTCCAGTTCCTCGGCGGTAATCTGGTCGGACGCCGCCGGCAGCTCCGCCAGGGCGTCGCGCAGCGTCTGCCCCAGGGCCTCCGACAGCTCGCCGTAGGCGGCCTCGCCGATCTTGAGGCGCAACCCCTCCTGCACCGTCCGGTCGATCAGGGGCGGCGGCTCCTCCCCCTGGGTCCCCGTCTCACGCGCGGCGAGCCACAACTCCCGGCGCAGCAGCGACCAGTCCAGCGGCTTGGCGAGCATCGCGTCGAAGCCGGCGGCCAGGCAGGCCGCCCGGCTCTCTGCCGTCACATCGGCCGTGAACGCGACGATCCGGGCCCCCGCCGCCCCCTCGCCGAGGTCACGGATGCGATGCAGCGCCGTGAAGCCGTCCATCACCGGCATCTGCAGGTCGAGCAGAACCAGGTCGAAATCCTCGACGGCGGCGGCCTCCACCGCCTTGCGGCCGTTTTCGACCGCGACGACCCGCTGGCCCATGCGCTGCAGCCCGGCCACGACCAGGCCGCGGTTGACCGCGGTGTCGTCGGCGAGCAGCACGTCGAGCGACCAGGGCAGGGGCGCGAAGCTGTCTTCCGCGGCGGCCGCTTCGCCGGGCGAACCGAGGCGCAGCGGCAGGTGGACGCTCACCACCGTCCCCTCGCCCGGCCGGCTCTCGACGCCCAAGCGCCCGTGCATGCGCTCGACCAGGCCCTTGACGATGAAGAGCCCCAGGCCGGTGCCGCCGAAGCGCCGGCTGATCGAGCTGTCGGCCTGACCGAAGGGCCGGAACAGCCGGGCGATCTGTTCGGCGCTCATGCCGATGCCCCGATCGGCGACCTCCAGCACCCACTCGCCCGGCCCCTCACCCTGCCCCTCACCCGGAGAAGGCGGTTCGGCGAGATAGACGGAGAGCAGGACCTTTCGCCGGTCCGAGAATTTCACCGCATTGCCGAGCAGGTTGAAGAGCACCTGGCTCAGCCGTGCCGGGTCGCCGCGCAGCCAGCGCGGCATTTCGGGGTCGCGGTCCAGTTCCACGGCGATGCCCTTCTCCGAGGCTTGGGCCCGCATCAGCTGCAGGACGTCCGACAGGCAGGCGTCGAGATCGAAGTCGGTCTCCTCCACCTCCAGGCTGCCCGCCTCGATCTTCTCGGAATCGAGGATGTCGTCGAGGATGCGCAGCAGCGCGCGGGTGGTGCGGCGCTGCGCCTCCACCATCTGCCGCTGCTCCCGGGGCATCGCCGAGGCGGCGAGCAGATCGGCGACGCCGAGCACGGCCGTCAGCGGCGTGCGCACCTCGTGGCTCACGGTCGCCAGGAAGGCGGACTTCGCACGCGTCGCCGCCTCCGCGGCTTCGTGCTGGCGGCGCAGATGGCGGGCGTTGCGAGCCATGTAGCCGGCGAAACCCCAGACTCCGGCCGTCGCCAGCAGCGCCACCAGGAAAGGAAGCTGGTGGCGCCAGAGCGTCCACCAGGGCGGCGGCTCGAGCCCCACCGCGACGGCGATGACGGCGATGTCGGGGCTGAGGCGGGCCGAGACCAGCCGCCCCTGTCCGTCGGGGACCGGCGCCCCGTGCTCGATGATCGAGCCGTGCATCCGGCCCAGCAGCGCCGTGGAAACGAGATCCGTCGCCCCGAGCCCGCCCTCCCGAGAGCGGAAGAGGATGCGTCCGTTGATATCGACGATCAGGACCTCGTCCGCCTGTTCCTCCACCGCCCGTCGGTAGAAGCCGCGGACGGCCTCCGGGTCGACCGGGGTCGCGACCACCCCGGCGAAGGAGCCGTCCGGGTTCTCCAGCCGCCGGGCGACCGGCAGGATCGGGCGTCCCGAGAGGCGGCCGATCACCGCGTCGCCGAAAACCTCCTCCGGCGCGCCCGGCGCGAAACGGAGTTGGCGGTAATACTGCCGGTCCGAGAGGTCGAGGCCGGGCGGCGTGCCCGACTCGTCGGCCACCAGAGCGCCCTCGGCATCGAGGATCAGCAGGCCGCGTGTGTAATCGGGCAGGCGCGGATGGGAGTCGATCGCACGGCGCGCCGACTCTGCCGCCGGCAGGCCCTGCTGCAGGCCGCTTTCGAAGGCCTGGCGGATCTCCACCAGCAGGCCGCGCGCACCGAGGAAGATGCGCTCGGCGTGCAGCGACGCGATCTCGCTCTTGGTCACCAGCCCGCGAAGCAGCTGCTCGCGCTCGGCCTCGCGGGCCACATGAACCGCCGCCGCGGCGACCGCCAGGGCGAGCAGCGGCGTCACCATCAGGAAGCCGACGAAGGCGGCCCTCGCCGGGAGAATGCTCCTCAATGACACCTCGGGGAAACAGCCGTTCCGAAAGGTGGAGGCCGAGGACCGAGATCCCCGCGCGGCAGACTAGTTACTATGTAAAGTCGCTCCGGTCAAAAACGCGGCGCGCCGGCAAGCCCTTGCCGGCCCGCGGTCAGAGGTCCTCGACGACCAGTCCCGGCACCGACTTGATCGCTTGGCGGCCGGCGGGGGAGAGGGCGAAGCCGCCCGGCAGGTCCACCACCACCTCCCGATCGTTCTCCAGGCTCAGCACCAGCGCCACCCGGCCGCGACCGCGGCCCTCGCGCGCCAGCAGCTGTTTCAGCTGGTCGATCGGCCCCTGGTCCTCGACGTAGATCTTGAGCCCGGCCGCCGTCTTCGCCAGCGCGCGATAGGCGGCCTCGCCGATCTTGACCCGCAGCCCCTCCTGCACCGCCCGATCAATCAGCGGCGGCGGCGCCTCAGCCTCGTAGGAGAGCGACGGGCTGAGGAGCGGCATCGCCCGTTTCAACGGCTCGCCTGCATCAACTTTCCCTCTGGTCATCGCGAAACGGGATGCCGCTGCGCGGAAGGACATCCTCCTTGATGACAGGTCGCCGGGAAACACGCCGCCAGCGCCTCCCAACGAAAGAGCTTCTACCTCAATCCAAAATAGAACGCACTTCCAGCGGCACGCCCTCCATGTTCAGAATACCGCTGCCGCATCGGGTGACGAATCGGACCAACACCAGAAATCGCACTATGCGCTCAATCGAACAACCTTCTGATTCTGAAAGCATCCATCGGATTTTTCGCGAACTTTCCGATGAGGACGCTGTCAATATACAGCATGTCGCGGCCCTGCTGTCCCTGGGCATACCAGGTGGAGTAACTTGGGAAGAGCTCCTCGAATCCCGACGCATACTGATCATTGCCGAGGCCGGCGCAGGAAAAACCCACGAGTGTCAGCAACGACAGAAAGCGCTTTGGGCCGCCGGCGAACCGGCATTCTTCTTCGAGCTTGCTACGCTGGCCGACACCGAGCCGCGCGACATGCTCGACCCCGAGGAGGAGAAGCGATTCGACGCCTGGCTCGCCTCGCAGTCCGACATGGCGACATTTTTCCTCGATTCCATCGATGAACTAAAACTCACACTCCGCTCTTTCGAGCAAGCGTTGCGCCGCTTCAACAGGGCCCTGGCCGGCCAGCTCGGCCGAGCGCGCATCATCATCACGACGCGCCCGATCCCCTTCGATCAGCAAATGGTCCGGCGCCTGCTGCCCGTCCCGGAGGCCGAAGACAGCAACTTCACAGCCGATGGCTTTGCCGATATCGCAACCGGCAAGCACCGCTCCGAACGAGCCGAGAAAACGGCCCCGATCTGGCGCAATGTCGGCCTGCTGCCGCTGACCGACGATCAGATTCGCCAGATGGCCATCATTCAGAAGGTCGCGGATGTCGACGGGCTGATGGCCGATATTCGGCGGCGAAACGCCGAGGATTTTGCTCGCCGCCCACAGGACCTGATCGAGCTTTGCGCCGACTGGAACAACACGAAGCGTATTCGAACGCATCGTGAGCAGGTAGCGCAGAATGTCGCAGTCAAGCTGCTGCCCCGCCGAGCGGAGCGTGCCGCCCTGTCGGGCGACAAGGCGCTGGAAGGTGCACGCCGATTGGCACTGGCGGCGCTGCTGGCCCGCAAGCTGACGATCCGCCACAGCGCCGAGGCCGACAGGGGTGGACCGAGCGAGCGGGCCCTTGATCCAGCCATAATCCTTCATGATTGGACGGCCGAGGAACGGGAAACCTTGCTGGAGCGCCCCCTGTTCGGCTTCGCCAGCTACGGCCGCGTCCGTTTCCACCACCGCTCCGTCATCGAGTACCTAGCCGCCGAGCAGATCGACGCGTTGCTGACCAGGGGCATGCCGGTGAAGGCGGCGAAGCGCCTGCTGTTCGCCGAAACCACGCAAGGCCAAGCTGTCGTCCGCCCGTCGATGCGCCCTGTCGCGGCATGGCTCGCCGGTCGCCGTCCGGCCTTCTTCCGCGAAGTAGTCGAGCGCGAACCCGAGGTCGCGCTGAATTTCGGCGACCCGCAGTCGCTCGGGCTCGAGCAGCGGCGCGAGGCTTTGCACGCCTACGTCACTCGCTACGGCTCAGGTGGCTGGCGTGGGCTGCGCGTTCCCTTCATTCAGGCACATCGGTTCGTCTCGCCCGAGCTGGCCGACGACGTGAGCGATCTTTGGCACGGCAGGATCGAGAATCCCGAGGTTCGCGACCTCATGCTGACGCTGATCGCATTGGGTCCGCTTCCCGGCTGCGAGCGCATCGCTGCGGACGTCGCGATGGCCGACGGCACCGAAACTCAGGAACGCTACGGCGCGATCGATGCCTTGATCGCGCTCAAGTCACCCTTGCTGGGCGAAGTCGCCCGGCTCATGGAAACGCAGCCTGCGGTATGGAACGATCGCCTCGTCCGCGGTTTGATCCCACGCCTTTTTCCGGAGCACTTGAGCGTGGATCGGCTTTGCCGCCTGCTCAAGCGCGTCCAGGAGCGCGCGGACGGTATGGGGGACTTGAGTTGGTCCCTTCCCCAAGTCATCGCCGGACCAGACTTTCCCCGGCCCGTGTTGGAGCCACTGTGCCGATGCTTGAGCGAGTGCATTAGCGAAGGCGTCACCTGGACCGAGGATTGGCCGCCCCTAGTGTCGCCGCGTCCCTTTCTCGCCCCGGCGCTTGCAGAAGTCTGCATGAAGCTCATCGATGCCGGTGGCCGAAGTGCCGATATGCTTCGATCGATGGTGTTGGCCCTTCGTTTTGGCAAAGAGAACAGCAGTCGTGGGGAACCGGTACAGCGTTTGCGAGAAGCGGTCGGCAGCCTCTCCGCCACCGAGCGCGAAACCGCCTTCTGGGTCGAGGACGAGTTTCTCCAGTCGCTTCACCGCGAGGCCCGGCCGTTCGACCGGCTGTATAGGATCACGCACGATGGCACCGTAACGCCGGATGTGACGCAGGACAGCGCTTGGGTTACGGCCCGGCTTGCCGACCCGAGCCGCTCGCCCGATGACCGCGGACTTCTGCTGGAAGTCGCCCTACGTTGCCTACGCCCCGACGGAGTAGCATGGCAAGACCATGTGGGCGGCTTGAAATCGCTGGTCAGCGATCGTCCAGAGCTACTCGCCAAGTTCGACGACTGCCTGAAACCTGCGCCAGAAGCCCCCAAGATAAGGCAATGGAAGCGGGACATCGCCCGCCGCCGGCAGCAGGAGGAAAAGGCTGTAGCCAAAGCCCATGCCAGTTGGGTCGCGTTCTGGAAAGAGATCGCCACAAACCCGGACGAGGCCTTCGGCGAAGAGCGCGCCTACGACACCGCGTGGAATCTCTGGCAGGCAATGGAGCGCGTCGGTGCCAATAGCCGCTCGGAAGGCTGGAATCGCCGTTTCATCGAGGGCCACTTCGGCAAGGAAACCGCCGACCGCCTTCGCGCCACCCTCGCACCGATCTGGCGAAAGGACCCGCCGACGCTGCCGCGAGAGCGAAAACCGGAGGAGCGCCGAAGTACCTATGTTCGCTGGCAACTGGGCTTGGCCGCGCTTGCAGCCGAATCCGAAGCGCCAGACTGGGCGTCTAAACTGTCGATGGAGGAGGCCGAAGCCGCTGCACGACACATACCGCTCGAGCTGAACGGCTTTCCTGCCTGGATGGAAGCCTTGGTATCGGCACACCCCGATGCCGTGGACCGAACGATCGGTCGTGAGTTAACCTTCCGGCTGGAAAAACCCGCGTGCTCGCCCCACTGGTTTTCGTCCACCCTGCAGAACATCGCCCACGCGACACCGGCGGTCGCCGGTCTGTTCCTGCCGCGGTTACGACACTGGCTCGACCAGCACGGAAACCGGCTCCGCAAGACGGAGAATCTCGATGCGGCAAGGGAGCGGTTGCGGCGCGTTCTGGACATTCTCATCCAGCATGGCGACGCTACCATCCCCGCCCACATCCGTTCGCTCGCCCGCCAGCGGCTTCGCCGCATCGGCGGACGATTCGAAGGCGTGTGGTTACCGGTCCTTCTGCAGCTGGACCCGGCTGCCGGTGTCGATGCATTGGAGCGCATCCTCTCCCGAATAGCGGTCAGCAAGGACTCGGCCGCCCTCGACTGGTTCGGTTCGCTCTTCTGCGACGGGCATGGCGCCCCTCTGGTCGATCTCTCGCATGACGGCTTCACGCCCGACCTGCTGCTGCGTCTGGCACGCCAAGCATACATTCACGTCCGTCCAACCGACGACGTACATCACGAAGGCAGTTTTTCCCCAGACAGACGAGACGACGCCGAGCGTGCGAGGGGAGCGATCCTTTCTGCCCTGCTAGCCGCCCCCGGGCCAGCAGGCTGGGCAGCGAAACTCAAGTTGGCCAGTGACCCCACATTCGAGCACTTCCGCGATCGGGCACTCGCCATTGCAGTCGAAAGGGCCGCGAAGGAGGCAGACCGAGACATTCTCAGCGAGAACGAGATCGCCGAACTCAATCGTTGCAATGAGGCGCCTCCAACCACCTTTGAGGCAATGTTCGCGCTCTTGCGCGATCGGCTCGACGATCTGGACGAGTTGCTTCTGGAAGATGTCTCTCCTCGCGAAAACTGGGCGGCGATCACCGTGGAGCGGATCATGCGCCGCGAGATCGCCCGCGAGCTGCGCAACCGCTCGAACGGCGTCTATACCGTCGATCAGGAGGCCGCGACGGCCGACGAAAAGGAGACCGATATACGTCTGAGGTCCATGTCTGGCCAGCATGCGGTCATAGAGCTGAAGATCGGAGAGAAGCGACGATCGGCAGCCGCCCTGCGAGCGGCGCTGAGGGATCAGTTGGTCGAGAAGTACATGGCATCCGACGAATGCCGCGTGGGTTGCCTCATGATTACGATCGCCACCAACCGGAGCTGGACGCAGCCCGGGAGCGGGACGACACTCGATTTCCTCGGCCTCATCGAGTGGCTCAATGCCGAAGGCCAACAGCTCGTAAACGATATGGGCGGGCGAATGCGACTTCTCGTGCGAGGCTTCGATCTGCGTCCCCGGCTTACGACAGAGCGCGCAAGGCTGACCGCCTCGCCCCGTCCCAAGAGGCCGGCTTCTCGCCCCTTTAGGCGCGGCCTCTAAAGATCCTCGACGACCAGTCCCGGCACCGACTTGATCGCCTGGCGGCCGGCGGGGGAGAGGGCGAAGCCGCCCGGCAGGTCCACCACCACCTCCCTATCGTTCTCCAGGCTCAGCACCAGCGCCACCCGGCCGCGACCGCGGCCCTCGCGCGCCAGCAGCTGTTTCAGCTGGTCGATCGGCCCCTGATCTTCGACGTAGATCTTGAGCCCGGCCGCCGTCTTGGCCAGCGCCGCGTCGAGATCCTCGAACTCGTGCGCGGTCAGCCTCAGGTCGGCATCTTCGCCCTGGCGCTCGACGCCGACGGTGACGAGCAGCGGTTTGCCGCCCTCCAGCAGGCTTCGGCAGCGCCCCAGGGTCTCGGAGAAGCAGGTGACCTCGAAGACGCCGGTGGCGTCGGAGAGCTGCACGAAGGCGAAGCGGCTGCCCTTCTTGGAGGTGCGCTCCTGCTTGGCCACGACGATGCCGGCCAGCACCTGGCGCGTCTGGCCGCCGACCACCGCCCGCGGCAGCTCGGCGATCGAGACCACCCGGCGGCGCTCCAGCAAGGAGCGGTAGCCGTCGAGCGGATGCGCCGAGAGATAGAAGCCCAGGGCGTCGAACTCCCGCTGCAGCCGCTCCATCGCCGGCCAGTCCGGCACCGGCTGCAGCTTCAGCGCCTCGGGCTGGCCGCCGCCGCCGAGCAGGCTGAACTGCCCGCTGTCGCGCTCGTTGGCGGCGCTGGCGGCGTGGCGCACGATTCCCTCGGCGGCCAGGAAGGAGCGCTGCCGGTTGGGCTCCAGCCCGTCCAGGGCGCCGGCGCAGGCCAGGTTCTCGATGGCGCGCTTGTTGACCGCCCGGGCGTCGAGCCGGCGCGCCAACTCGGCCAGGGTGGCGAAGGGCCCGTTGGCCTCGCGCTCCACCGCCAGCTGCTTCATGGCGCTGGCGCCGACGTTCTTGATCGCGCCCAGAGCGTAGCGGATGGCCTTGCCGCCCTCCGCCGTGGCCTCGACCGCGAAGTCGGCGAAGGAGCGGTTCACGTCGGGCGGCAGCAGGGCGATGCCCAGGCGGTCGAGCTCCTGGCGGAAGAGGTTCAGCTTGTCGGTATTGCCCATGTCGTAGGTCATGAGCGCCGCCATGAACTCGACCGGGTGGTTGGCCTTGAGATAGGCGGTCTGGTAGGCGACCAGGGCGTAGGCGGCGGCATGCGACTTGTTGAAGCCGTAGCCGGCGAACTTGGCGACCTGCTCGAAGATCGCCCGCGCCTTGGCCTCGGGCACCGCGCGCGCCACGGCCCCCTTCACGAAGATCTCGCGCTGGGCGTCCATCTCCGCCTTGATCTTCTTGCCCATGGCGCGGCGCAGCAGGTCGGCGGCGCCGAGCGAGAAGCCCGCCAGCTCCTGCGCGATCTGCATCACCTGCTCCTGGTAGATCATGATCCCGAAGGTCTCCTTCAGGATCGGCTCCAGGGTCGGGTAGAGGTAGTCCGGCTCCTCCTCGCCCTTCTTGCGGCGGATGTAGGCGGGGATGTTCTCCATCGGGCCCGGGCGGTAGAGCGCCACCATGGCGATCACGTCCTCGAAGCGGTCGGGCTTCAACCGCTTCAGGGCGTCGCGCATGCCCGAGGATTCCAGCTGGAAGATGCCGGCCGTGTCGCCGCGAGCCATCAGCTCGTAGGCCCCGGCGTCGTCCAGCGGCAGGCTGACCAGGTCGAAGTCCGGCCGGTGCCCGCGGATCAGGTCGCGCGCCCGGGCCAGCACCGTCAGGGTCTTCAGGCCGAGGAAGTCGAACTTCACCAGCCCGGCCTCCTCGACGTACTTCATGTTGAACTGCGTCACCGGCATGTCGGAGCGCGGGTCGCGGTAGAGCGGCACCAGTTCGTCCAGCGGGCGGTCGCCGATCACCACGCCGGCGGCGTGGGTCGAGGCGTGACGGTAGAGCCCCTCCAGTTCCAGTGCGATGTCGACCAGGCGCGCGACGGTCTCGTCCTCCTCGCGCGCCGCCTGCAGCGCCGGCTCCCCGTCGATGGCCTGCTGCAGCGTCACGGGATTGGCCGGGTTGTTCGGCACCAGCTTGCACAGCCGGTCGACCTGGCCGTAGGGGAGCTGCAGCACCCGGCCGACGTCGCGCAGCACGGCACGGGCCTGCAGCTTGCCGAAGGTGATGATCTGCGCCACGCGGTCGCGGCCGTACTTCTCCTGGACGTAGCGGATCACCTCGTCGCGGCGGTCCTGGCAGAAATCCACGTCGAAGTCCGGCATGGACACGCGCTCGGGGTTGAGAAAGCGCTCGAACAGCAGCCCCCAGCGCAGCGGGTCCAGGTCGGTGATGGTCAGCGCGTAGGCCACGACCGAGCCGGCGCCCGAGCCGCGGCCCGGTCCCACCGGGATCTCCTCGGCCTTGGCCCACTTGATGAAGTCGGCAACGATCAGGAAATAGCCGGGAAAGCCCATCTGCTCGATGACGCCCAGCTCGTAGTCCAGGCGCTCGCGGTAGGGCCGCGCCTTCTCCTCGCGCGCCGCGGCATCGTCCCCCGGCGCGTAGACGTGGGCCCCCAGCCGCGCCTCCAGGCCGGCCCGGGCCTGGGCGCGCAGCTCCTCCGCCTCGTCGCGCTCGCCCTCGGTCTCGAAAGGCGGCAGGATCGGCTTGATCGGCTCCGGGAAGTAGGCGCAGCGCCGGGCCACGACCAGGGTGTTGGCGATCGCCTCGGGCAGGTCCTCGAAGAGCGCCGCCATCTCCTCGGCGGTCTTGAAGCGGTGCTCCGGCGTCAGGCGCCGGCGGTCACTCGCCATCACGTAGGTGCTGCCGGCGATGCAGAGCAGGGCGTCGTGCGCCTCGTACTGCCGCGCCTCGGCGAAGAAGGCGTCGTTGGTGGCGACCAGCGGCAGCGCATGGGCATAGGCCAGATCGATCAGTCGATCCTCCACCGCCGCCTGCTCGGGCAGGCCATGGCGCTGGATCTCGATATAGCAACGGCCGGGAAAGGCCTCCTTCAGGCGCTGCAGCGTGGTCTCGGCGAGGTCGTCGTTGCCCGCCGCCAGCGCGCGGGCGAGCGGGCCGTCGGTGCCGCCGGTCAGCAGCAGCAGTCCCTGCGACCAGCGCTCCAGGTCGGGATAGCCGACGTGCGGCTCCTCGTCGTCCGGCGTCTCCAGGAAGGACTTGCTGACCAGCTTCAGCAGGTTGCGATAGCCGGTCTCGTCCTGCACCAGCAGCAGCACCCGCTCGGGCGGCGGGGCCTTGGAGGCGTGCGGGTCGTCGACCTGGCGCTTCAGCGTCAGGGTGCAGCCGACGATCGGCTGTAGGCCGGCGCCGGAAGCCGCCAGGGCGAACTCCATCGCACCGAAGAGATTGCCGCTGTCGGTGACGGCCACGGCCGGCATCGCGCGGCTCTTGCAGAGCTTCACCAGGTCCTTGACCCGGATGGCCCCTTCCGAGAGGGAATAGGCGGAGTGAACCCGCAGATGGACGAAGCTGCCGTGCGCCATGGCGGCATTCTCCCCGTGCCGGGGAGTCGCGCCAAGCCTTCAGGCACTCACAGCCTGTGGAAGAGGCGGCTCAGGTGTAGAAACCGCCGTTGCCGACGCCGGGCCAGGAAGTGTTGAGGCCGGCGAAGAGCTGCAGCTGCCAGGGCTGGTTGCCGCCGCCGCCCTGCTGCGCCTCGGCGGCACGGGTGTCCGCAGTCAGGAAGCGCTTGATGAAGGACTCCACGAACTTCGGGTTCGAGAGCTTGTCCAGGTCGAGCCGCGAGGTGATGGCGCGGGCCTGGGTCTCGACCGGCTGGATGGCGATCTCCTGCGGCAGGCCCAGCGCCGTGGTGATGACGCGGCGCAGGATCGGGTCGCCCAGAACGTCGTAGGGGTCGGTCAGATCCTGGTCGTTGGCGACGCGCCGGAAGTAGAGGGCGTCCGGGAAAGCGGGGTTGCGCTCGGCCAGGCGCTCCTCGTAGCGCTGCTGGTAGTAGGTGTCGACCAGCCCCTCGAGCACCTCCTCGCTCTTCAGGACATCGAGCCCCGACTTGTGGAAGTCGTATATCCCAGCCGCCTGCTTCAGGCGGTTGTCGCCGAGGCGGTTGGCCAGGCTCTTGTTGTCGTCGAGGTCGCTCAGCAGCGCCTGGCGCACCAGCGCATCCTGGCCGATGCGGTCCGTGACCATCAGGCCGCGCAGGATGAACTCCAGCGCCCGCGGGTCCTTCAGCAGATCCTCGGGGGTCTCGGCCTTGTCCAGCAGCTTCATGAAGCTGTCGACCTCGCGCTGGATCATCGGGTCCTTGCGGACCATTTCCTGCTCGCGCTCGGCCAGCCGCTCGGCCGCCTGGAAGTCGAGGATGGCGTTGCCGGTGCCGAAGCCCCCGCCGCCGCCGTTGCCGAAACCGTAGAGCGTCGTCAGCATCGTCATCCTCCGCGCAGGCCGTCCATGATCGACTCGTTGATCTCGATCAGGAAGTCGAAGTCGGGCTGGTGGCCGATCTTGTACTCCGACTCCTGCAACACCACCGCGCCAATGTTGATCAGCTGCTTGCGCAGCTCCAGCGGCAGGGCGTTGCCGTCGTCGGCGAGATCGGTCAGGAAGATGCGCCAGAGGCGGTACTGGGTGCTGAGCGCCCGCGCCTTCTCGATGTTGTCCTCGCCGTCGCGGGCATGGCGCAGCATTTGGGTGGTGCGCGCCAGCGCCTCCCACTCCTGCTCGCGCGCGTCCTTGACGGCGTCCTGGCGCTGACCGTAGGCCGCGACAGCCAGGCTGTTAGCGTACATGAGCTTCTCCGGTTTCCGTGCCCGAGCCCGCCGTGTGGCGAGCGGATGCCAGCCCTGCCAGATCGAAGAGCGCCGTCTCGAAGTCGAGCAGCTGGCGGCAGGACTGGAGCGCCGGGTAGTAGGCTCCCTCCTCCAATGCCGCGGTGATCGACTCCAGCAGCTCGTGGGCACCGGCAACGGTGGTGGCGCCCCGGAACTCCTCGATGCGCAGTCGGGCCAGCTTGACGAAGGCCTCGCGCTCCTCGGGGCCGGCCATATAGGCCCCCTGGATCGCGAAGTAGATCTGCGAAGCGGGCGTCTTGACCTGCTCCGGACGCATGATCTGACGGTCGTGCATCACCGAGCTCTTGGTCATCAGCACGATCTTGGCCGAGGTCTCGAAGCGAATCAGGGCACCGTTGATCGCGAGGTGCTCGCCCCGCTTCAGTTTCAAGATGAGACCCATCGTCCTCTCTCCCTTCTGGAAGCTCATGCGGCGTCGGCCCTCCGACGCCAGCCTTCAGGATGCACGGGATAGGTTAAGGGAACCTTTCCCGCGCATCCTGATGCAGGTCCTCATCGGCCGAAGAGGCTGAGGAGGATCTGCGGCGACTGGTTGGCGATACCCAGCGACTGCGAGCCGAGCTGCTGCTTGATCTGCAGCGACTGCAGGCGGGCCGACTCCTTCGCCAGGTCGGCGTCGACCGTGGCGCCGAGACCGATCTCGATGGCATCGTTCAGCTT
>SR_TP_S13solDRAFT_1000050_pt1 | contig 67052 bp, 59 predicted proteins | sample SodReaTP_S13sol_FD_11159 | JGI IMG/M metagenome (IMG submission 11159) | reverse complement strand
CCGGGCTCACAGAGGACTCACACCTCCAAGTCATCCTGCCAGCACCACCTGTACAGGAACAGCGCCTGTCAAGGCGCTACGCGCCGTGCCCGGCGCACCACCAAAAAAAGGCCGCTTCAATGAAGCGGCCTTTTTAGTGTTGTAAGCGTCAGCCTTTCGGCCCAAGTAAAAACCAAAGAATAAAGCCAATCACTGGCAATAGAATAATTAAAACAATCCACAGTACTTTCGAACCTGTTCCTGCACCACTCTGAACCGTTTTAACAATCGCATAAATATTTAAAATTAAAACAATCAGTCCTAGTAATCCACTCACTTCGACCCCCATTGCCTACTCCTTGTTGAGAATTAAATGTTTGTTCGAATAAAGGAAATGCTTGTTTCTAATACGTAATTAAAGATAGCACAAGATTTGGAAACCGAAAGGTTAATTAATGGTAAACTCTCGTCTTAAGTATTTGTGTGAGAATCTGTTATGCCATCATTGTTCGACCGTCATTTGAAAGAGAAACGTGAAAAAGCAAAAGCGAAAAAGCGTGAACGCCAACCAGCGAGTCAGTCACAGTTAGCATCGGCTGAACGCAATCCGGACAGTGTATCAACACTGACAGTAGAACGCTTAAGTCACGACGGCCGCGGTATTGCGAAAGATCAATATGGCAAAATTACGTTTATTGCAGGCGCTTTGCCAGACGAACACGTGAATGTCCAAATTAGCGCTAGTCACAGCCGTTTTAATGAAGGGCAAGTCAGCACAATTAAAGTTGCGTCATCGCACCGCCGTGAGCCTCAATGCGAACACTTTTCTGCCTGTGGCGGTTGTTCGTTGCAACATCTCGTTGCCGACGAGCAAATCAGATTCAAACAAAAAATCACCCAAGAACAACTGCAACATCAAACTGAAGCCCGTGCAGCACTTCCTTTACCAGAGCAAGACCCACCATTAGTTGCTGCTGAATATGGCTATCGACGCAAAGCTCGGTTGGCACTGACAGAGACTCGTTCGCAAAAATTTTCTGCAGGATTCCGCGCACGCGATTCAAAACAAATTGTTGCAATCAATCATTGCCCTGTCTTGTGCTCAGCGCTGCAATCGTTGTTACCGCAGTTGCAAGCGTTCTTACCGCAGTTACAAGGACGCGCTCACATTGGCCATATTGAGCTGATCGCTGCAGAGCCACAGCTTCGCGTTCTGGTCAGGCTATTGCGAGCACTAAGCGCCCATGATGAGCAACTTTGGCGCGAGTTTTCACAACAACATCAAGTGACGGTTGTGTTCGCTGAAAGCGCAGGCCAAGGCAAAAAATCGCTGCGATATCGACAGCTTGATGCAGCTCAATTGCGCCCGCTCATGTATTCAGTCGGCGACATTAAGCTTGAGTTTCAAGCGCACGACTTTCTCCAAGTTAATGCGGAGATTAATCAACAAATGGTCGCGCAAGCGATTGACTGGTTGCAACCTAAGTCCGATGAAGTTGGTTTAGACCTATTTTGTGGCTTCGGTAATTTCACCTTGCCACTCGCCCTACATGTGAAAAATATGACTGGCGTTGAAGGCGTCACTGAACAAGTTCAGCGAGCAACGAGTAATGCAGCGCTAAATCAAATAAGTAATGTAGAATTTATTGCCAGCGACCTCCAGCAACCGCTAAGTAAAGCACGTTGGGCCAGTCAGAGTTATGACTTTATTCTCCTTGACCCACCGCGCACGGGCGCCATCGATATTTGTCGTCAGATCGCCGAATTAAATACAAAACGCATTCTGTATGTGTCGTGCAATCCAGCTACACTTGCTCGGGACGCTGCTGAGTTAGTTGAGCAAGGCTATGAAATCGAACGTTATGGCATCATGGATATGTTTCCGCAGACTGCTCATAGTGAAACCATGATTTTATTTAAACGTACTTAAACGATTAAAGCTTAGATGTTCAGCGCGGATTGAGCTGACTCGCTGCGCGATCAAGCGCGCTTTCAATACTTTCATCCGTGTCAATCTCAACCGTCACGGACTGCAGCTCCATCGCAAAGGTTAGCTGCGGAATATTCAAGTAATGCAAGCTTGTAAGCATTTGATTGATCGCTCGTTCAGCATGTTCTTTTGTTGTATCGGGCATTAAAAACAGGAAGGTAGCACCGCGTCCGCGCGCTAAGATATCCGAGTGTCGCAAATGCCCTTGCAAGCTATCCGATACCTTCTGCAATAATCTGTCTGCGACTTCATGCCCTGCTGAATATTGAATATTGCGAAAGTTGTCAATGTCGACAATGGCTAACGCGACCGGATAACCATGATACGACGCTCGTTCTATCTCATCGCGGCCGACTTCAAGAAAGTAGGTTCGGCTCGCTACTTTCGTCAAATGATCGAGGTAGGGCTGATATTGCGAGCGTTCACGCTCAGCTAACATGGCAGGCACCGCAATACTGAAGTAGACACTGGTGGCAATGACCGAAATCGCGAACTGAACGATGAGTGCGCTTTCACCGATGCGGAACATAAATAAGCCAAGCGCCATCGACAAACTTAAGATAGCTAAACTCACCGCCGAGCGAAATGCCGACTCAGTGTAGGCAATCCACAATTGCGGTAACACAAAAAAGAAGAATAAAAATGCTATTTCCGGGCGTTGAAACCACCAAGTTAACAGCGATAGAACAAACACACCGGCTACGTTATACCCAACCTTCAGGCCGTATTGATAGACACTTGATTCAAAAGTACTAAAACGTAAACGCCGTTGCCATACTGAATAAAGTGCACTGCGCCAAAACATGATGCCAACAAATAAAGGCGAAAGTACCAAAACACCAACCAAATCGCCGATCCACCAAGGCAGCCAAACTTCATATAAATCAAAAACAGTGATAAGCCCAGTCGTCAGCAACACTTGGCTACCAAAAAACGAGGCCAATAAAGCGGTAACTGCGCCCATTAAAACGAAGCTCATGACAAACCCCGGAAGGGTCTGAATCACTTGCAAACGAATAAACTGACGCAAAAACAAAGCACCTATCGCGTATGCTGAGATGTGCCCAATAGCAAACAAGGCACTATGATAAAAAAGCTCTCCAGCCGGCGGAGAAAGCCCATACATGTGGGTTAACCAGTAGTTCATCAGTAAGGCTAGTGGCGCGATCAGTAAAACAGTTCGCCAACCATATACAAGTAACGCCGCGAATGTGAGACCAGCCGGTGGATACCAGATACTGGCATAAGGCGCATATTCTAGTATGGCTGAGAACCGCCATAGCAACACCCAAGCGACGCTAAGGATCAGCGCTCTTGCCAGTGTTAGTTGAAATACATCCGTATTTTTAACTCGTTGAGTTGGTTTTTCGCTCTCGGCCATCGTGTTTAATAACTCTGAACTCGTTCATCTCAACATACGTGAACTAAGGTCATGAAACAACAAAAAACCCCAATTGTCAGACAATTGGGGTTTGTTTAATTCGGCTCGAAAGCGAGTTTCTAGAATTCGTCTTGCTCAAACTCAAACAAGCTATCAGCGCCCGCGTCGATGGCAGCAACATGCGTCTGCACACGAGGGAACAGCTTCGCAAAATAGAATTTCGCTGTTTTAACCTTGCCCGTTGAAAATGCGCCGAGTTCAGGTTTAGCTTCGGCAACTTTCGCCATGCGCAACCATAAATAACCAAACGCCACGTAACCGAGCAAGTTCAAATAATCAACAGCAACACTGTTAATTAGATTCTCATCATTCTGGAAACCCGTAATGACATCTTTCGAGACTCGCTCAAGTTCCGATAGACCCTGTGCCAGCTGTTTAAATTCGCCACTCCACTGACCCGGCTCTTGCTCGAGGAATTGTTTGATTTCGGCACCTAACGGCAACAACAATTTGCCACCCGAGCCAACCACTTTTCGCCCCAACAAGTCGAGCGCTTGAATGCCATTTGTGCCTTCATAGATTTGCGCGATACGACAATCTCGAACGAGTTGCTCTTGACCCCATTCACGCACATAGCCATGACCACCTAGCACCTGTTGGCCGGCAATCGTGGCTTCCAAACCAGTGTCCGTTAAAAAAGCTTTTGCTACCGGTGTTAATAGCTGAACTTGAGCTTCAGCAGCCGCTCGTTCCTCAGCTGTATTCGCGTATTTCGCCCGATCAAGCTGTTGGCCAACAAAGCTAGAAAATGCACGACCACCTTCAACAAACGCTTTCATGGTGAGCAACATGCGGCGAACGTCGCCATGAACTAAGAGCGGGTCTGCTTCAGCACTCTGATCAACAGTCGCCTTCGCACCACGGCCTTGACGACGGTCTAAAGCATAGTCCAATGCAGTACCATATGAGCGTACTGCTGCTCCTAGCCCCTGAATGCCTACTCCTAAGCGCTCATAGTTCATCATCGTAAACATCGCCGCTAAACCGCGGTGTGGCTCACCAATCAACCAACCTTTCGCACCATCAAAGTTCATGACACAAGTGGCTGAAGCATGGATACCCATTTTATGTTCCACCGAGCCTGCGACCGCAGCATTTCGCTCACCAATAGAACCGTCTTCATTAACTAAGAACTTCGGCACTAAAAATAATGAGATTCCTTTCGTCCCGGCTGGAGCATCTGGCAATTTAGCGAGGACAAGATGAATAATATTATCGGTCAAGTCATGTTCGCCGCCGGTAATGAAGATTTTGGTTCCTGTGATGGCAAAGCTACCGTCTTCGGCCGGGACTGCTTTCGTGCGAATGATCCCCAAGTCAGTACCCGCATGCGGTTCGGTAAGACACATGGTACCGGTCCATTCACCCGACACCATGCGTGGCAAATACTGCTCTTTCAAATCATCGCTGGCGTGCAAGTCCATCGCCATGATGGCGCCGGCAGTCAAGCCCGAATAGAGTGAAAACGAAATATCTGCGGCACACATCATCTCTTCATACTGAGCAGAGAGGATCTTCGGCATGCCCATGCCGCCGTATTCTGGGTTAGCAGTAACACCGACCCAGCCGCCTTCGGCCAGCTGCTTGAATTGCTCTTTGTATCCTTGCGGAGTCGTGACGACGCCATCTTTAAAATGAATCCCTTCTTCATCGGCTGCTCGCGCGTTCGGCGCAATCAGCGTCGAAGTTAATTTAGCAGCTTCATCAAGGATTGCCTTCGCGGTGCCAGCATCAATGACATCGCTTAATTGGTCCATATTGGCCCAGTCGTCGGCAACATTCAGTACATCGAACAGAACAAAGTTCATGTCCTGCAGCGCTACACGATACTCACTCATTTCAAACTCCCGTCACACAATGTTGTTGCGGCATGAAAATTTCAAACAGCCGTTTAACTTTGTACGCATCATCGCAAAGGATGGATGAGTTCGCAAGTATTCAATTGTGAATATGTTCAAGGGCTTCCAGTTGAAAAAGAAAATCATCGAAACCAAGAACAACATGCGACGGCTCTATCGAAATGATCCGCAACTCGCGGAATTGCTCACCTTCGCGGAGCATGCGGCCGTCAAAACGCACCCAGCGATCCTGATTACGACCGCTATACATGTGCGAATCATAACTAAAGCTTGGCAACCGTCGACGCTGCTGTGTTGTTAGTTCCTGCAACGTCAGCAAAGAATGTACTTCGGTCTCTTCTGCTGCTGTTTGCTCAGGCTGTTCCGCAGGCAACACATCATCAATACCCAATTCGGCAACGACACTTTCAAATAGATTACGAACACGATCAGAGACATACTCGAGATCCTCATCGACTGCCTCAGGACGTAAACGCTCGCCTTCAACTTCTTCACTGCGATTCGCCGATACGGGTTCGATTGCGCTATTAAAAGCGAGCGTCACTGGCTCAATCTCCAACATCGACAAGTCTTGCACGGCGAGATAACGGATCCGGTCTGTGCTCAATCCACTGGTTGCCCCACCGCCATGGCTTAAACGTGGGCCGTGCGCAAATGCAGCTGCACTAAGATAAGCTAGCTCTATCGTATCCAGCTCATCATCCCGGCGTTCCTCCGAGCGCGTAATTGCAGCGAGGTGGCGACGCAACCAACGGCGATGTGCGTCGCTTGACTCGTCTTTCAGCGAATATGGTGCTCGCTCAGCAAGACTCGACTGCAAGAATCTGTCGCTGTCTTGACCCGGCAATTGCCAAAGAAAAAATACTTCACTTGGAAAATAATGACGCAAGTCATTCTCCGTCACTTCCTGCTGACCCGAACGACTTAATACGCGCCACGTTCGTAAACCACGATCGTTCTGTTCATAGCCAGCAATCAGCAAGTAACTGCTATCGGCCGCATTACCATCTTGTTCCTCTGGAGAAAGTTTCAGAACCACTGGCAAATCAAACGCTATCACCTGATCAAGTGATAATTGGGCTTGACCACAACCGAGTCGAACGTCGCGAATACTAGCGCAAGGTGCTGCATCATCCATAAAGGACGTGACTTGCCATAGGTTGGCTAACGCCATTAAAGCTGGCGGTAAAGCGAGTCCAGTCATATCTAAATCCGCCAGCTCATGTTGATCCGCTGCGGCCAGCTCGGGCGGTTGTTGATCTGGTCCATACCACCATGCAACAGCAACAAAGAGCAGAGCCGCAAAAGTTAGGCCACTCGCTAACCCCACGAGTTTTTTCTTACCCATCACCGGTTTGGGCCGTTGCATCGGCTCCAGGCTCAGTGAGCGAATCGCTTCACGAGCAAGTCGACGATCAACCTGCTTAGTCTGTGCGCGCGCCGCCATTTGCAGAGCTCGATCACACGCCAAGTTAATTAATCGTGGTGTCCCTTGACTGAATTGGTAAATCGCTTTCATTGCTGAGGTGGTAAAAACATCGGTCACGCTAATCTCAGCTTCGGAAACTCGTTGTAACCGGTGTTGAATGTAATCAAGCGCCTCGCGTTCAGTTAATGGCAAGAGATGATAGCGCGCGACGATACGCTGAGCGACCTGACGAAGCTCGCGGCGTTGCAACAAAGTTTGCAATTCCGGTTGACCAATTAAAACGATACTCAGCAGTTTGCGCGAATTGGTTTCCAAGTTGGTGAGCAGCCGCAGTTGCTCAAGCACCGACGGCAATAAATGCTGGGCTTCATCAATGAGAATAACCGGGTGACAGTCTTCGGCGCTACAGGCCAAGATAAAACGGCTGAGATGATCCGTTAAACGTTTCAACGATGCTTTTTCATGACGTCCGGGAATACCAAACTGGTCACAGACCGTGGCTAACATTTCACGCTCACTGAGCAGCGGATTGACCACAAATGCGACTTTTAACTTATCGCCAAATTCTGCCATCACGGCGCGTGACAGTGTCGTCTTGCCCGTCCCCACTTCACCAGTTAATAGCAGGAAGCCACCACTTCCGCTGAGACCACTGCGCAAATGATCAAGTCCTTCGCGATGTCGTGGTCCCAAGAATAGAAATTCGGGATCTGGCGCGATGGAAAATGGGACTTGGGAAAAACCAAAATAATCGTGATACATGAACACACTTAACCTAAGGTTATGATACTTTAGTGATGATGTGAGAGTAAGTATGCAAGTTAGCAGGCATCACAGTAGCGTGCAATCAAACACCATGGAAAGCGGAGTACTCATTTCAAGATGAAAATCTACTTGGTCGGCGGCGCCGTGCGAGACGAACTTTTAGGCCTTCCTGTCTACGATCGTGACTACGTTGTTGTCGGAGCGACGCCCGAACAGATGCTTGCTCGCGGTTTTACTCAAGTCGGTAGCGACTTTCCGGTGTTTTTACACCCAAAAACGCAAGAAGAGTACGCGCTTGCTCGTACCGAAAGAAAGTCTGGTAAAGGCTATACAGGCTTTGAATGTTACGCCGCACCCGAGGTGACCTTAGAAGAAGATCTATTGCGCCGAGACCTAACGATTAACGCAATTGCAAAGAACGAGCAAGGCGACATTATTGATCCCTACGGCGGCGTACAAGATATTCAGCAACGTATCTTTCGCCACGTTTCACCTGCTTTTAGCGAAGATCCATTGCGCGTTCTACGTCTTGCTCGCTTTGCTGCGCGTTTTGCCACCTATGATTTTCATGTCGCCGCGGAAACAGAGCGACTCATTGCGAAAATCGTGCACAGCCATGAACTCAAACACCTCACGCCAGAACGAATTTGGATGGAAACTCGAAAGGCGCTGTGCACCGCACAGCCGTCATATTATTTTGAATTTCTCATCAAATACCAAGCCCTCGAGGAATTAATTCAAGGACAGCGTAAAGCACATTCAACGATTGACTTCTCAGCGCTCTCCGCCCAAGCCTACTCAGCGTTAACGCGCCGCGAATTGGTTACAGAGCGAGGTCAAAATGACCTTATTCAGCGCTACAGCTTGGCTCACTTTGCCATCCTCCAAGCTTATACGACAAGCACATCGATCCATCAAATGTGGCGCGTTCCAAGTCAGTTCGCTCGTATCGCGGATGCCACTAAGGCAGTACATCAAGCGTTCACGAAAAGCCTCGAACTATTGAGCCCGGCAGCGTTACTTGCTTTGTTGCAACAGTTAGATAGTTTTCGTCGCCCTGAAATTTATCATCAAACATTAGCCTGTGTTGAGGCAATTTTGTCGAGTAGTGCTCGCTTAGACCTTATCGCCAGAGCTGACTTTCAGGTATTTCGCGCTGTGCATTCACTCTTTGACGATATTGACGTGCAAAAAATCATTGGCCAAGGGTTTAGTCACCAAGCGATTGGTGACGAACTAAACCGACAGCGGCTTACTCGCTTGCAGCAAGCAATTGCGACCAGCTCTTCGCCACCCGCTGAATAGACTGTTGATGCCCAACATCACTGTGCTGGAACTCGCGCCATAATTGTTGAAAGGTTTTGTCTGAATTTGGGTAATGAGCGAACGGAATCAAATCCGCCATTGGCTTCAGCACATAAGCACGGGTTAATACATCAGCGCGCGGTAAAGCGGGCTCTTGCGCTGTCTTCAACTGGACTCGCTCACCGTAAAGTAAGATATCAATGTCGAGGGTTCGTGAGCTATATTTACTATCAGACTCGACACGACCATATTCAAGCTCAATCGCTTTACAAATCGACTGAATCGATGACAGCGACGCCTGCGTTCGCACTTCAGCGACAAGATTATAAAACGCCGGCCCGTCAAAACCGAATGCTTCACTTTCGTAAATTGGCGATAATGAAACCTGCCGAAACTCAGACTCTAAGGCTCTCACGCCACAAACGATATTGCGTTCACGATTCAAGTTGCTCCCTATCCCGAGAAATACCCGCACCGCTTTTTGAGCTTTTGAGCTCATTCTGAAGCTTTCCTTTCAATCATGACTGCGACGCTTCTCGCAGACTGAATCGCTGTTGGTTTAGCAACTTTAAGACGAATGGCCGATGTTTTAAAGTCTGCTAGGATGAGCGTCGCTAATGCTTCGGCCACTTCTTCAATCAGCCCCCAATTGCGACCACTAACCGCATCGTGAATTACATTGGATACCGCTTCGTAATCAAGCGCATCGTCGATCGCACCGCTCGCTGCTGGTCGACGATTATCCCAAGCCATTTCGACATCAATAAACAATGGCTGGGTAATCTGCTGTTCCCAATCATAGATACCGATAACCGCTGGCACTTCTAAACCCTCAATCAACACACTATCGTTAATCATGACGCCAGCAATTTGCCGCATACCCTCACCTAACACCTTTTTGATTTTTACAAATTTAAACAATTATCGAGCCTTAGAGCGACTCTGGTCGGATAGCATTCAACGAAAAAACAACGTATGCTCACACACTATAAGTGTAACGTAATAGGAAGCTGCAAAAAAGCCGATGTCTGCTCTGGCCCTACTCATGATCGTGCTTGCCTATCTGCTTGGTTCGGTAAGCAGTGCGGTTTTAATTTGTAAAGCATTTCGCCTTGACGATCCGCGCCTGCGAGGCTCGGGAAATCCGGGGGCAACCAATGTTTACCGATTAGGTGGCCCCGTTCCCGCAGGGCTGACTTTACTTGGCGATGTTCTTAAGGGGATGATCCCAGTCTGGGCCGGTTATTTTCTTGGGCTGACACCTATTGAACTTGGTTTTGTTGCGATCGCTGCCTGTTTGGGTCACATTTACCCGCTTTATTTTAAGTTCCAAGGTGGTAAAGCGGTTGCCACCGCGTTGGGCACTATGTTCCCTGTTGCTTCTGAAATGGCCATCTTATTGATCATCACTTGGCTTTTGGTTTTTTGGGTCAGTCGCGTCTCGTCACTCGCAGCACTCATCACCGTTGCACTTTCACCGCTCTATGCGTTTCTCATCAAGCCTCAATACACCATCCCTGCCATCATGCTGGCAGCGCTCATCATCTGGCGTCATCGCACCAACATCGTCCGTTTATGGAATGGCACCGAAGTCGCATTCCGAACAACGAATAAGCGCAAGAAGAAGTAGTTTAGAGTGGTGGTAACTCAGTCAGTGGCCATCGAGGTCTCACTTTGACCTCCGGATCAGCTCGTTGTCCAGCCGCCAGACGTTGCGCTCCGGCAAAAGCAATCATCGCGCCATTGTCCGTACAGAATTCTGGGCGCGGGTAAAACACTTGCCCACCAAGCTCGGTCATGGTTTCCGCCAGTGCCGCTCGCAGACGTACGTTGGCACTAACACCTCCGGCCATGACGATACGCTTGAGGCCAGTTTGTTGTAGTGCTCGCCGACATTTAATCAACAAGGTGTCGACGACCGCATCTTGGAACGCCAAAGCGATATCAGCTTGAGTTTGCAGGTCGTTACCATTCTCCGCAATGGCAATTGCAGCAGCTGTTTTTAACCCACTAAAGCTGAAATTGAGTCCCGGTTTATCCGTCATTGGCCGAGGGAAAACAAATCGGCCAGCAACTCCCTGCTCCGCAAGTTTAGCGAGGCGTGGCCCGCCCGGGTAATCTAGACCTAATAACTTGGCTGTTTTATCGAATGCTTCTCCCGCGGCATCGTCAACTGATTCGCCAAGCAGTTCATACTCGCCAATACCATTCACTTGCACGAGTTGCGTGTGGCCGCCGGAAACAAGTAGCGCAATAAAGGGAAACCCTGGACGGCTCACTTCAAGCATTGGCGCCAGCAAATGCCCTTCCATGTGATGCACACCAATCGCCGGCTTTTGCCAACCAAAGGCTAAGCTGCGGCCAATGGTTGCACCGACCAACAATGCACCTATGAGCCCAGGTCCCGCCGTATAGGCGACACCATCAATGTCTTTGGCAGTGAGTTTGGCGTCGCGTAATGCTTGCTCTATCAAGGGTAAGGTTTTGCGAACATGATCGCGTGAGGCCAATTCTGGCACCACGCCACCGTAATCGGCGTGCAGCTTCACTTGACTGTAAAGGACGTGTGAAAGCAGACCTTGCTCAGTATCATAAACAGCAATACCAGTCTCATCACAGGACGTTTCTATTCCGAGTACACGCATTCCGAATCTTTAACCACTCTCGTTCAAAGGGCGAGCATTCTAACAAAAACACATTCCTAGGACTATTCAATTTGACCCAGTTTGCTGCGCACAATTTCTTCTGAAATAAGCCCCGATTGTGCCAGCCGATTGAGCGATTGCTCCAAGGTTTGCATACCAATCGCTGCACCGGTTTGAATTGCTGAGTACATTTGCGCAACTTTCGCTTCGCGAACTAAGTTCTTGATTGCCGGCGTCGCCAACATGATTTCATGTGCAGCAACCCGTCCACCGCCCCGCTTTTTGACCAGTTGCTGCGAAATGACTGCTCGGAGTGACTCCGACAGCATCGAACGAACCATCGATTTCTCATCACCTGGGAATACATCGATAATCCGATCGATGGTTTTCGGCGCTGAAGTGGTGTGGAGTGTCGCGAACACTAAATGCCCAGTTTCTGCAGCAGTCAAGGCCAAGCGAATGGTTTCTAAGTCACGCAATTCACCAACCAGAATCACATCAGGGTCTTCCCGCAATGCAACGCGCAAAGCATTACTAAAACTCAATGTATCACGAAAAACTTCACGTTGATTGACTAAGCTCATTTTACTCTCATGAACGAATTCAATCGGGTCTTCAATGGTAAGAATGTGTTGAGGCTTATTGGCGTTAATATAATCAACCATCGCAGCTAAAGTCGTCGATTTTCCTGAGCCAGTAGGTCCAGTCACAAGCACTAAACCACGCGGGTAATCGGAAATGCGCTTAAAAATATCTGGCGCATTAATATCCTCTAAGGTGAGGACGCGATCTGGAATCGTCCTAAATACTGCTGCTGGCCCGTATTGTTGCATAAAGACATTGGCACGAAAACGAGCTAACCCGGACACCGCGAAAGAGAAATCAACTTCGAGTTGTTTCTCAAATTGTTCCAACTGACGGTCATTCATCACCGACTTGACCATAGCGGCGACCGCGTCCGCATCTAAGTTCGCGTCGTGAACAGGTGTTAAGTCACCGTCAATACGAACAAGGGGAACAGTACCTGTCGATAGATGTAAATCCGAAGCCCCGTTAGTTACGCTATATTCTAGTAATTGTTTAATATCCATATGATATGCTCTTCGGCCTAAATCAGGTTGAGATGATGTAATGAGGTTACGCTGATGAATCCCGAGACTCAAGCAAAAAGCAACATGATGAGCACGCGTTATCAGTTCGTGTCTGGGCAAATTTCTACTGCATGTGAAAAATGCCAACGTGCGCGCAACACAGTGAAGGTACTCGCCGTCAGCAAAACGAAACCAGCGACGGATGTTGCCGCACTTTATCAGTTAGGACAACGCGCATTCGGTGAAAACTACGTCCAGGAAGGGGTTGCGAAAATCAAGGCGTTATCCGCCCTAAAAGACCTTGAGTGGCACTTTATTGGCCCGCTTCAATCCAATAAAACCAAAGATGTTGCCGAGCACTTTGCTTGGTTGCAAAGTCTCGATCGAGAGAAAATCGCCCGCCGCCTTAATGACCAAAGACCGCCATCAATGCCACCACTGCAAGTCTTAATTCAAGTGAACATTGATGATGAACTGAGTAAATCTGGCGTAACGTTGGCAGACATAGCAACACTTGCCAACACGATCGAAGAGCTGCCACGGCTAACCTTGCGCGGCTTAATGGCGATTCCCGCCGCCGATGCAACACCAGAGCAACAAACTCAAAGCTACTCAGCCTTACACAATGCATATCTAGACTTACAAAAAAGACATCCCACGGTCGACACATTATCGTTGGGTATGAGTAATGACTTACCGGCCGCTATCCAACATGGTTCAACCATGGTTCGAATCGGCACTGCCTTGTTTGGTGCTCGCGAGAAATAGGTGAAATCATTCTTTTCAGGCTTGAAAAACAGGAAAACTATCGCCATTCACGATAGACTATAAATAAATTCTTCGCGTACTAAAGGAAGTTTATCGTATGCAAAATGACGTTCGTACAATTGGCTTCATCGGCGCTGGTAACATGCCACAAAGCATTATCGGTGGCATGATTAAAGGTGGATTTCCAGCTCAGTCTGTCTTTGTTAGCAATCCGAGTCGCCCTAAACTTGACCTCTTAACTGAAAAGTACGGATTGCGAACCTCGCAAGATAATCATGAAGTTGCTAATGCAGCCGACGTGATCGTACTGTCGGTCAAACCGCAGCTAATGCGGGAAGTCTGTGAAGATTTAAAAGAAAATGTCAGTAACCTTGCCGACAAACTGATTGTCACCATCGCTGCGGGGCTTCGCTTCGCAAGCTATTATGATTTTCTTGGCGACGACGTCCGCGTTATTCGAGTTATGCCAAATACCCCGTCGTTGGTGGGTGAAGGTGTATCTGGCCTAGTTGCCGATGAGAAAGTCAGCGCAGCAGAAAAGGAATTTGTTCAACAAGTCTTTGACTACGTCGGTATTACGTTATGGCTTGATGATGAAGATGCAATTGATGTTTTGGGCGCCGTAGCTGGCAGCGGTCCGGCATACTTTTTCGAATTTATGCACGGCTTGCAACGCGCAGCCGAAGAGTTCGGAGTGAGCCCAGAACAAGCTCGCGCTATGGTTCAGCAAACGGCCTTGGGTGCGGCGAAAATGGCTTGTGAAAGTGAGCTCTCGCTGGTTGACTTGCGCAAACAAGTCACCAGTAAAGGCGGTTCTACCGCAAAAGGTATCGAAGCTTACCAAAACGGTGAACTCAACGAAGTTTCGAAGAAGGCGGTCGCGGCAGCTGTTGCCCGTAATCAAGAAATGGCGAAACTATTTTAATCACGGCCAACGGTCGATAAGGAAATAGCTATGGGCGAAGGTGCTCAGTTTTTAATTGTTACTCTGTTTAATCTGTACATCATGGTTGTCATTTTGCGCTTGTGGATGCAACTTGCACGCGTTGACTATTTTAATCCAGTGTCACAATTTATCGTCAAGATCACCAGCCCGATTTTAACTCCGCTGCGAAAGATCTTACCGACTTTGGGACGCTTTGATATTGCTGCTGCATTTCTTGCTGTGGCTTTATCTGCTCTCAAGTTCTTTATCATCGTTCACTTGCAGTTGGGCGGATTTCCCTTTGGTGTTCTTGAACTGTTCGTCACCTCCATTCAAGCAACTATTGTGACCGCGCTAACCTTGATTTTCTGGATATTGCTGATCCGCGCGATCTTAAGCTGGTTTAGCCAAGGGCGTCATCCGATGGAGTTTGTTATGGCGCAATTGACCGAGCCATTACTTGCACCAATTCGCCGCATTATTCCGCCCATCGGCGGCCTCGACTTGTCCGTTTTAGTTCTGATTATTATTGTGCAATTCCTACGCATTTCGTTGGGAGGCTAAATAAGCCATGCTGAAGTTGAAATCATGTCACAACCTCTTGTGCAAAGTAGCGCCGCTTGCCTGGCTTATTGCCCTTGTCGTTCTTGCAATCGGATCGTGGAGCGTCGCTGCCCAAACGGCTGAGGCGAATCAAGAGCCGCAAGGTGGTCAGTACACTCAGCTTGGTGACTGGGAAGTTCATTATATTGCTTTTGCGAGTACTTTTTTACAGGCTGATATAGCCAACCGCTATAATATCCGCCGCAGTAATGCTCGCGGGTTAGTTAATATTTCGGTCTTGGACGCCAGCCGAGAAGGCAAGCCGGCTCTGCGTGCGCAAATTCAAGGTTACGCACTGAACAGCGCCGGCCAGCGGCAGGAACTACAGTTCCGCCGGTTTATTGAACAGCCCGCAATTTATTTCATCACTGAGGTCCGTCATAGCAACGATGATCGTCTGCGTTTCTTTATTACCATCCGCCATGGCGATGAAACTCAAGAGTTACGCTTCACGCATACCTTCTACCGGGATTAAGCCTGGCTTGAACTAGTCATGGTTGAACAAGGCTTACTTGCGTTGTTCAACCACTTTCACACCCACTTTTAAAATCGTACCTTCGTCGCTCACTTCGCGCACGGTAAACATTAGGTTACCGATAATAATATGATCGCCGATAACCACGCGGCGATGGAAGCGACGGCGGAAGATTTCACGAATATCCGTGTTTAACTCTTCACCACTATCCTCTGGAATTGCATAAAAGCCGGCTAAATCGGCAAGAGTAATATCTGCGTTCAAGATAAAATCACCAAAGAACGACTTCTTATTAACCCGTTGGTCGCTGCCTGAAGAAGCAAGCACTTCGCTAATTTTAGCGACGTCAGAGGTACGCGTTAGCACCATAATAAAATCACCGGCTAACAGTTGCGGATTATTGCTTGAGCGCAGCCAATGGCCATCGCGAACTAAACCTACAAAGTCTGCGTCCCGCGGCAAGTTAATTTCATGCCAGAAATGTTCCACTGCGGCGGAATCTTCAGTGATTCGATACACAGCAACTTCCATCACGTCATCGGCACGGATTGACTCAATCGGGGTCCGGGAGTCAGGCTCTGCCTCCGGTGGAATTTCAAGTCCCATTTTTCGAGCTGTGAAGGAGATACTCCAGCCCTGAACCACGAGCGAAACGAGCACAACAACAAAGGCAATTTCGAAATACAGTTGCTGGTTCTCTAGCCCAGATATCCACGGGAATAATGCGAGTACGATTGGTACCGCTCCGCGTAAACCAACCCAACTAATAAAAACCTGATCTCGCCAAGGAAAGCGAAACGGCGCCAAACTAAGAAATACAGCAACGGGACGTGCGACAAAAATCAGCACAAGTGCGAGCCCTAAGGCCGGTAAAATAATATTGAATACCGAACTCGGCGTCATTAACAAGCCGAGCATCAAGAACATCACGATCTGTGACAACCAAGCCAAACCGTCATGTACGCGTAAAATATGCATGACTTGGGGCAGCTTCGCGTTGCCCACCAAGTAGCCCATCAAATACACCGCAAGGAAGCCACTGCCGCCGAGATTAGCCGTCAGACCAAAGACCAAGATACTTGCAGAAACCGCCAAAAGGGGGAAAAAGGAGACGTGCAATTGAAGCTTTCGACAAGTTAGAACAAAGAGTTTACCGCCAAGATACCCCAGTAATGCACCCACAAGCGCCTGTTGCAGAAATACGGCAACAACACCCAAGCCAACCGGCAATTCTGGCTGAGCTAACACACTCACAAGCGTTACCGTGAGAATGACGGCCATCGGGTCATTACTGCCGGACTCAATTTCCAAGGTTGCTGCAACACGCTCTTTAATGCGGAGTTTTTGCGACTGGAAAATTGAGAATACCGCCGCTGCGTCGGTCGAGCTTAAGATTGCGCCGAGCAATAGCCCTTCGACCCAAGAAAATCCAAACAAGTAAGCCGCAGCGATTCCGGTGATGATACAGGTGATAATGACACCCACCGAGGCCAGCATAGCTGCCGGCGCAAGCGCTACCCGGAAACGTTCAGGATGGGTCCGCAAGCCTCCATCAAAAAGAATAATAACGAGGGCTACTGAACCGATAAGTAACGCCATGTCGGGATTGTTGAAGGTTAGACCAAGCAGTCCTTCTTCACCCGCCAGCATACCAATGGAGAGAAACACTAAGAACAATGGAGCACCAATGCGAACCGAAAACTGCACGGCAACGATGCTGAGAAACAACATAGCGCCCGCAATTAAAATAAGAAAGTTAACGGTTTCCATAGGTTCTCACTCGTTCCTTCTCTCAACATCAGGGCAATTGATAATAACACAGGCAAAGAAGTGCGCTATAATTCGGCGCAGAAATTTATTTACGCCATTGATGAAAATTATGCCCCAAAATCAAAATATTAATGATAAACCTGAAAAGAAGCTCGTGCTAGCCACTGGAAATGCAGGGAAAGTCTCAGAGCTGACTGCTTTACTAGCTCCTTCCGGTTGGGAAGTCATCCCACAAACCGAGTTTAATGTGAGTGATGCCGAGGAAACCGGTAAGACTTTTATCGAAAATGCGATTATTAAGGCACGCCATGCGTGTGAGGCAACCGGGTTACCGGCGCTTGCCGATGACTCGGGACTTGCAGTTGATTATTTATCAGGTGCGCCCGGTATTTATTCAGCGCGTTATGCACAACTTGATGACAACGTGAACTTTTCAACAACCGACGCGAATGGTCAGTTGCTGACAAAAGACCAAGCGAATATCGCTAAACTGCTCGCTGCGCTCGAGGGCGTCCCGCAGCAACAACGGCAAGCTCAATTTCATTGTGTTTTAGTGTATATGCGTTCAGCGGACGATCCGACGCCTATTGTTTGTCATGGTCGTTGGTGCGGGTATATCACCACTGCAGCCGTTGGCGCAGGTGGATTTGGCTATGACCCTATTTTCTGGGTACCGGAGCAGCAATGCACTGCAGCTGAACTTCCTAGCGAGCTAAAAAAGCAACTCAGCCACCGTGGTCAAGCACTTAGATTACTCATGAACAGCTTAGTATGAGTTCATCGATGGTGTTGCAGCTTCCCCCACTCAGCCTCTATGTGCACATTCCTTGGTGCGTACAGAAATGTCCATATTGTGACTTTAATTCGCATGCGCAACCGAATGTGATTCCGGAAGTCGAGTACATCGCCTGTCTCCTTGATGATCTCGAGCAAGATTTAGCTTGGGTACAAGGGCGCGAGCTGCATTCAATTTTTATTGGTGGCGGCACACCGAGCCTGTTTTCTGCGGCCGGTATTCAGCGTCTATTGCAGGGGATTGAACAACGCATTCCGTTCACCCGTGATATCGAGATTACTTTGGAAGCCAACCCGGGAACTTTCGAGACTGAGCGTTTCGCCGGTTTTGTCGACGCTGGCGTGACCCGATTGTCCATCGGTGTTCAGAGTCTACAAGCCGATCAGTTGCAGCGGTTAGGCCGCATTCATGACCCCGAACAGGCGCGAGTTGCAGCGCAGCACGCCAACGGGTTACCGTTAAAAAGCTTTAATCTCGATTTAATGCATGGCCTGCCGGATCAGACCCTAGCGACAGCAATGGCGGATCTTGATGGCATTATCGCCCTCAAGCCACCTCATATTTCCTGGTATCAACTCACCATCGAGCCGAATACTTTGTTTGCAAGTCAACCGCCGCAGTTGCCGCATGACGATCTTTTGTGGGAAATCTACGAGCAGGGTCATCAACGCCTAGCGGCCGCTGGATACGAACAATACGAAGTGAGTGCCTACGGTCAACCGGATCATCGTGGTCGTCACAACATCAATTATTGGCGCTTTGGTGACTATTTAGGCATCGGTTGTGGTGCTCACGGAAAAATCACGTTGCCGACCGAAGGACGTATTATACGCAGCGAGAAAATAAAGCATCCGCGTGGATACTTAGATTTAACTCGGTCGTATCTCTATAAACATTGGCAGGTCAGTGACAGCGACTTGTGTTTTGAGTTTTTTATGAATCGGTTACGGCTGCTTGAACCGACGCCTAAGGCGGATTTTAGCGCCTTTACAGGACTACCTATTGAAACTGCCGAAGATGCATTAAGCGCTGCAATTCAACGTAGTTTTATCGTCAGCAATGAACAGTCTTGGGAAACCACGGCATTAGGGCGACTGTATTTGAACCAAGTCCTTAGCGATCTCCTCGACGATTAAAAAAATCCCAAGCTGCGGATGCATACTTGGGATTTCTACAACATTTGTCAGTTTAGTTAGGTCCTGGCGGTAAACTTCATGTCCCAGACACCATGGCCTAACCGATGCCCACGTTGCTCGAACTTCGTCAACGGTCGTTCTTCAGGACGTGGGATATAGGCTCCGTCCGCTGCTTGATTGTCAAAGCCCGGTGCTGCAGTCATGACCTCCAGCATATGCTCCGCATAATTTTCCCAGTCTGTCGCTAAATGCAGAACACCGCCTTCTTTCAATTTGCTGCGCAGTAACACCACGAATTCCGGTTGAATTAATCGGCGCTTATGGTGGCGCTTTTTGTGCCACGGATCAGGAAAGAAAATTTGCACGCCGTCTAAACAATGATTAGGCAGCCAATCTCTTAAAACCTCAACAGCGTCATGTTCAATCACTTTTAAATTCGTGACACCTTGGCTTTCTGCTTCAAGCAAACAGGCTCCGACACCCGGTCGGTGCACTTCAACACCAATAAAGTTCTTCTCTGGCATGGCTTTCGCCATCGCTACTAGTGACTTACCCATGCCAAATCCGATCTCTAAGACAACCGGATGATCATTGGCAAACAATGTGGTTGGGTTAAGCGCTTCACCATGAAACTCAATCCCCATATGCGGCCACTGTCGCTCCAATGCGCCAGCCTGCCCTTTAGTAAGGCGGCCTTCACGGCGAACAAAACTACGAATCTGCCGCATATAGCGTTCGCCAGTTGACTGTTGTTCGTCGGTGGTCATTAATGGTGATTTCTGCTCTGCCATGTTCATTGAACCTGTTACACTCGTCGGATGAAGTCTAAAATGGGTCGCCATTATCCAATTCGCTGCCGAAAAAACAAGCATATTCCATGAGTTCACCGAAAAAAAGTAACGAGAAGTCCCATTTACCTGCACACTCGCTGACGGCCGAAGCGTTCGCCCAGCGAGTACTTGCTTGGCACCAGCAACATGGTCGCCACGATTTACCGTGGCAACAACCCGCTACGCCATATCGCGTATTGGTGAGCGAAGTTATGTTGCAACAAACACAAGTCAGTACAGTCGTCCCTTATTTCCAGCGTTGGATGGAAACGTTTCCTGACTTAGCGACACTAGCTGTCGCAGAGGACGATCAAGTGATGGCCTTATGGCAAGGTTTAGGTTACTACTCGCGCGCACGCAATCTGCAAAAAGCTGCGCGATATTTGGTTACTGAATACGACGGTCAATTTCCTCAGGAGCTCGCTGAACTTGAGCGCATTCCGGGCGTCGGTCGTTATACTGCAGGCGCCATTCGCTCATTCGCATTCGACGCCTATGGTCCCATTGTCGACGGCAATGTTCGGCGCCTGTTTTGCCGCCTTTTCACCATTTCCGGTCCGCCGTTGGGTAGCGCCGTCAATAAAAAACTTTGGCAACTTGCAGAGCATCTCACGCCAAAGCAAAACAATCGCAGTTTTGCCCAAGGACTCCTCGATTTAGGCGCAACTATCTGTAAACCGAAAAACCCAGACTGTGAAAACTGTCCGTTGCTACAGCATTGCCAAGCAAAATTACAGAACCGAGTAGCCGAGTTTCCGAATCCAAAAGCAAAGAAGGTGCTGCCAATCCGTCAAGGTCACTTTCTCTGGCAGTCCGAACGCGATAGTTTGTGGCTCGAGCGTCGTCCAGAGCAAGGGATATGGGCAACGTTGTGGGCCTTACCCGAAGTAAATAATGCGCCAGAAAACGCTAGCTTAGTAGGCGAATTTCAACATACATTTAGCCACTACAAGTTACACGCTCAGGTTTGGCAATTGACCAACCTTGAACTCAACGAAGCAGTGGGTCAACCTCGTGATATTAAGCCAATGGATGCAGAGCAACTCGAACAGGTCGGCATGCCCACGCCAATTCGCAAGTTTATTCAGCAACAGTTGAAAAGATAACATCACTCGCAACGCGGAAACTGATCAACAACTGCTGCTTCAGAACCTGAGGCTATGCTAAGATGCAAGCCTCGAATACAGCGGCTAGGTATCCGCCGCGTTCACCAGCATTTGCTAATGAGGAATTTAAATCATGGCACGTACCGTCTTTTGTCAATACTTACAGAAAGAAGCCGATGGATTGGACTTTCAACTCTACCCGGGCGATTTAGGGCAACGTATCTTTGAAAACATTTCGAAAGAAGCATGGGCTGAGTGGCAGAAAAAGCAAACAATGTTGATTAATGAGAAACGGCTTAACTTAATGGATCCTGATGCTCGAGCCTTCCTTGAGCGAGAAATGGAAGGGTTTCTTTTTGAAGGCAAGGACGTTGATATTGAAGGCTATACGCCACCAAGTAAATAAACTAGTCCCGGCTTTACATCCTCCATTCGCTGCAAGAGCTGCAAACCATTGCGGCTCGGCACGACATCGAGTCTTCGACCCGTTTTCCGCAATTATGCAGTTATGTTGCGTAAATACTCAGGCATCGGCGATCTGGTAACACATCCAGCCTATGCATAGCAAAAATCTGATGAATACCCCCTATAAGCAATGAAAATGGCGTTTACCTGCTCTTAACCGCGTTTGCGGTAGAGGCCAAAGGTCAATTTTGCTAGTATATACAGCTCGATTGACTAACAGGGAGTCCCTATGAAAATCCCAGCCTGGCGAAGAGCAGTGATTAAGGTCGGCAGTGCTCTAATCGCGCCAGATGGTAACGGTTGCAGTTCAAAATATCTTTTAGCCATCGCTCGCTTCATTAATGAATGCCGTGAGCGCGGACAAGAAATTGTCTTGGTTTCTTCTGGATCCGTTGCAGCAGGCCGACATCATTTTAACCACGAAGAAAAAACCGTTCCGGTTGTCCTAAAAAAGGCCATGGCGGCTGTCGGACAAACCCAAGTGATGGAAAGCTGGGCACGCTTTTTTGATTTCCCCTGTGCTCAAGTGTTAATGACCCACGACGATCTTCGTGACCGTGAGCGTTATATCAGCATCCGTAATACCGTCAACGCATTACTCGAACATGGCATCATGCCGATTGCCAATGAAAATGATGCACTTGCAACTGATGATTTGAAAGTCGGTGACAACGATAACCTTGCGGCTATGGTTGCGACTGTAGTTGACGCTGATGCACTTTTCATTTGCTCTGATATCGATGGTTTGTTCGACAAAGATCCGAACAAACATAAAGACGCGACACTCATCCCTGTAGTTGATGAAATTGATCAGAGCATCTATGCACTCGCTGGTGGTTCGGCAAGTGCGGTGGGTACAGGTGGCATGCGCACCAAAGTGGAAGCTGCAGAAAAAGCAACGACCCATGGCATTGACACCTATATCCTCAACGGCCGGAAAGGCAGTAAATTTGAAGTCTTGCTGCGCAATGAAAACCCCGGCACCCTATTTAAAGCTAAAGAAAACCCATTGAGTAATAAGAAACATTGGCTGCGCCATACCTTAATTGCTCAGGGCGAAATTTTAGTCGACTCAGACACGATTAAAGCCCTGCGCGAAGAAGGAAGTTCGTTACTCAGTCCGGGTATCGTCGATATACAAGGAAATTTCGATCGCGGCGATGCAGTACTCATCCGCAGTGCAGAAAACATGGAAACGATCGCCAAAGGTATCTGTCGTTATAGCTCCCATGAGCTTATTCATATTAAAGGACAGACCGACACCGCCATCGCTGAAGCATATGGGGATAGCCCAATCAGCGAAGTCATTCATCGCGACGATTTAATGTTATGGAGCAAAAAATGAGTAGCCAAATACTAGCCCAAGAAATTTCACAACGTGCCGCCAAAGCGGCGCGCGCAATTGCAACCTTACCGACAGCGGAAAAGAATGCTGTTTTGCAGAAAATGGCCGATGCTATTCGCCAACATACGCCAGCCATTCTAAAAGCGAACGCGGATGATCTCGTTGCTGGTCAAGCGAAAGGCCTCGATGCGGCGATGATGGATCGCCTCGCGCTTGATGAAGGGCGCATTGAAGACATGGCAAGTGCCATTGAAGAGATTATTGCCCTACCCGACCCGGTCGGTGAAAGCTATTTGCTAGAAGAACGTCCAAACGGCATGCGAGTCGATAAAATGCGCATCCCACTTGGCGTGATCTGCATGATCTACGAAGCGCGCCCAAATGTTACAGCTGACGCTGGTGCGTTGTGCTTTAAATCAGGTAATGCGGTCATTCTTCGCTGTGGTCGTGAAGCGATTGGTACCAGCAAAGTGATTGCTGAAGCAATGCACAGCGCAATCGAAGCCAGTGGCTTGCCAAAAGATGTGGTCACTGTAGTACCAACCCCAGACCGTGACCTGATGGCCGAGCTGCTCAAACAAAGTGATCATATTGATCTTGTCATTCCACGAGGTGGCGAAGGTTTGATTCACTATGTGAGCGACAACAGCAAGATTCCAGTGATTCAACACTATAAGGGTGTTTGTCACTTGTACGTTGATAAAGACGCTGATCTCGACAAAGCGTTGGCGCTGTTACTGAACGGTAAAACCCAACGTACTGGTGTGTGTAACGCCCTCGAAGGCCTACTCGTTCAAGCCGACGTCGCTGAACGCTTCTTGCCAATGGCTGCCAAAGCGTTAGCCGAAAAAGACGTAAAAGTACATGCCTGTGCACAGTCCATGCCGCACTTTAATGGCGCCGAATTAATCGCGGACGATGCCTTTGGTGAAGAGTACTTAGCGCTTGAAATTGCTGTCCGAACTGTACGTGACTATGACCATGCCGTTGAACATTTAGACCAATTTTCCAGTGGCCATACCGATGTTATTTGCACCGAGAATGAGCAAACGGCACGTCGTTTCATTGCCGATATCGACTCTGCAGTCACCATGTGGAATACCTCGTCGCGTTTCTCTGACGGTGGCCAGCTTGGCCGCGGTGCGGAAATTGGTATTTCAACATCGAAGTTACATGCCTACGGCCCAATGGGCTTACAGTCGTTGACGACCGAAAAGTTTGTGGTCACCGGCAATGGCCAAATTCGCCCGTAAGTCCAAGCACTTGGCGAAATTTGCAGCAAGCAGCTAGTTTTTTCTATCTGTTTGCTGCTCAAGCCTTGACACGTTCGGCGAAAACAAGTCTAATACCGCCCGCATCGCAAGATGCAACGGCATGCCCAGATAGCTCAGTCGGTAGAGCAGGGGATTGAAAATCCCCGTGTCGGTGGTTCGATTCCGCCTCTGGGCACCATTATTGATAAGGCCCCGCTAGCGATAGCGGGGCTTTTCATTTTCTAACGCCGTAACTTTGTCAGCATTTGTCAAACGCTATTGCCGTTCATTTAACGATCCTCTAAATTGCCAGCCAAGCACAGTAAGCAATGACACTGTGATTTTCTCAACACAGTAATTGAAAAGGAAGTTAAAATGAAATTACTAAAAATCTCTGCGCTAGCGAGCGCTTTATTACTCTCCGGCAATGCTTTGGCAACCGATCTCACCTACGACTACGCAAACTTCAACTATGTAAAGTTTGGTACTGGTAGCGATAGCGTTGACGGATTTAATTTTGAATTGAGCAAACTTCTTTCTGAAAACCTTTACCTGTCAGGTTCTTATACCAATGTTTCTGACAGTTATTCGGAAAGCTTTAGCGGCGAAACCGTGCGTGTGAAATTCGAGGCTGATCTGCTGACTTTCGGCCTTGGTTATCGTCAGGCTATGCAAAGCAATATGGATTGGTTTGTCGAAGGTGGTTTAGCTTATATTGACGCATCTGCACGCGTTTCCGCTAGTGGTGTTGGATCATTCCGCGAAAGCTATGATGACACAGGATTCTTTGGTGCAACGGGTATTAATGTAATGCTCACTCCAAACTTTGAATCTCGTGTGTTTGTTCGCTATACAGATATCGCTGACACGTCAGAGACTGAGTTTGGTGTTCAAGGTCGTTATCGTTTCACCAATAACTTCCATGGCTTGGCTGGTGTTTCGCGTGATTCAGAAGAGACCTCAATGCGTATCGGTGTTAGTTACGCCTTCTAGTCTTCTCAAGGGAAGCAATGATTTGCTTCCCTTGCCCTCCCCTCACAGCCAGCGTCGAACTCGCTTTTGATAATTCAAATACGCATCACCAAACAAAGTCTCTAGCTGTCGTTCCTCCGGTTTAATTTGAAACCGCGTCATATAAGCAACAAATACAGGCAACATCACTAAACCGGCCCAGTTTCCTAAATATAAACCGCAGGCCAACAGCCACAACAACATGCCCAAATACATTGGATTTCTCGTCAATCGATAAACTCCGGTGTCAACAATTTGTGTGGTCTCCTCAGGGTGCATAGGATTTACGGTTGTTTGTCGACGCTTAAATTCAACAACACCAAAAAATGCCAAGATCGTTCCTAGCGTAAAACTGACTACCACCCAAATATCAGCAACGACGAAACTCCAGCTGGAAAAAATCCAACTCAGTAACCACATGTCCAAGGCGCAAATCACCACGAGTAATAGCGGTGGTATTTTTAACTCTAAGTCTTGCATCAACCCTCAACTAGGCTTTGTTTGAAATAGGTTCTATAGTATAGATCGGAACTTCGACGAAAATACAAAGACAGGACTATGAATATTACAATTGGTCAACTCGCTAATGCGACCGGGCTGACAGCCAAGATGATTCGCTACTACGAGGCCAACCATATCGTTCCAGAGCCATTAAGAACCGCGGCCGATTACCGTACCTATAATAATGATGATGTCCGCACCTACACGTTTATAGCGCATGCACGTGAGCTTGGTTTTTCTCTTCGTCAGATAAAACAACTTGTCGAGTTACGCGCAAACCCTAAACGCGCGAGTCGAGAAGTCAAAGAGCTAGCGGATCAGCAATTGCAAAAAGTTCAACAACAAATTGAACAACTTCAAATTCTTGCAATAGAGCTGAACCAGCTCATCGAGCAATGTCCGGGCGACCAGTCGCCAAGTTGCCCGATTATCAATAGGCTCAACAAATCGGCTTGACCTTAACCTAGTGTTAAGGTTTATGGTTAGCCTATTGAGCATGCAGGAGGCGACCGTTTATGTCCGAAAATCAAGCCAACACAATTCAAATTCCAGTCTCCAAGTTAACTTGCGCAGGCTGTGTAAAACGAGCCACAAGCGCAATTGAAAGTGTCGAAGGAACTGACAACGTATCAGTCAACTTGGCGACTGAGCGCGCGCAATTTAGCTACACAGACCCGTCGACCCTATCTAAAGTGGCAAACGCTCTCAAATCCGCGGGTTACCCAACGCGAACCGAGAATGTTGAATTAAGCCTCATCGGTATGCACTGCGCGTCGTGTGTCAGTAAAGTTGAAAAGTCATTAGCCAAACTTCCTGGCGTCGTTAACGCTCGAGTTAATCTAGCCAGTGAAACCGCAACCGTGGTCCTGATTAGCGGCACTTGCTCTCCTGAACAGCTTATTGCCGCAGTGAAGGCAAGTGGTTATCAAGCTGAAATACACCGCCATGATAACGCCGATTCACAAACTCAAAGCCAAAAGGCAATCGAACTGAAGTCCTTACAACAATCATTTTGGTTCGCTTTTTTGCTGACTCTGCCCGTGTTCGTGCTCGAGATGGGTAGTCACTTTGTTCCGGCAATTCATCATTGGGTTGAGCATAGTCTCGGTCAGACGGTGAATTGGAACTTGCAATTCATCCTTACCACCCTTGTTCTAGTAATTCCAGGCCGGCGTTTTTATCAAGTTGGTATTCCAGCTCTGCTTCGCGGCTCACCCGACATGAACTCGTTAGTCGCTTTAGGTACCGCGGCGGCATGGGGCTTCTCCGTCGTTGCGACTTACCTGCCCAGTATGCTGCCAGCCAACACTCAGCATGTTTATTATGAAGCTGCTGCAGTTATTGTGACGCTTATCCTGCTCGGACGTTTTCTTGAGGCCCGTGCAAAAGGCCGTACCGGTGATGCGATAAAACGCCTAATCGGACTTCAAGCGAAACAAGCACGAGTACAACGCGATGGTGAATGGATTGATCTTGCAATTGAAAAAATTCAGGTGGGCGATATTATTCTGGTCAAGCCCGGTGAAAAAATCCCGGTCGATGGTAGCGTTCGTGAAGGTCAGTCATTTGTCGATGAGTCCATGCTAACAGGTGAACCGATACCGGTTGCAAAAGCCGTCGGTGACACGGTTGTCGGTGGCACGTTGAATGGCAATCGCACATTAACGTTTACAGCAGAAAAAGTCGGTGCCGATACCATGTTGGCACAAATTATTGGCCTTGTGGAGCAAGCTCAAGGCGCACGGTTACCTGTGCAGGCCTTGGTTGACAAGGTGACGGCAGTCTTTGTACCGGTCGTCATTAGTCTTGCCGCACTCACCTTTCTAATCTGGATGATCTTTGGGCCGGAACCTGCTTTAACCTTTGCAATTGTCAATGCAGTGGCGGTTTTGATTATCGCCTGCCCCTGTGCGATGGGTCTCGCCACACCTGTATCGATTATGGTCGGGACCGGCCGCGCCGCGGAAAAAGGCATTCTCTTTCGCAAAGGCGAAGCGCTACAAACACTCAGAAATAGTCGCGTCATCGCCTTTGACAAAACGGGCACCTTGACCGAGGGCAAGCCGACACTCAGCGATCTTGTGGTCACCAATGATTTTCAGCGCGACGATGTTCTAGCGCTCGTCGCTGCGGTCGAAAGCAATTCTGAGCATCCGATTGCTCAGGCGATTGTTGCTGCCGCCGATGACGAAGGTATTGTGGTACCGATGACCGAGGCTTTTGTCAGTGTTACCGGAATGGGTGTCACCGCCACGGTTCGGGGACACGAGGTGTTTGTTGGCGCCGATCGCTGGATGGTCGAAAAGGAGATCGATATTTCTGCATTCAATGACCAGGCTGAGCGACTCGGTCAAGAAGGCAAGTCCCCTTTGTATGTTGCCATAGACGGGCGCCTTGCAGCCATCATTGCTGTTGCGGATACCGTCCGCGAAGGTACGGCTGAAGCGATATCAGCTTTCCATAAAGCAGGCTCAAAAGTCGCCATGATCACCGGTGACAACCAACGCACCGCGGAAGCTATCGCGCGCGAGCTAGGCATCGACGAAGTTATTGCTGAAGTAATGCCTGCAGGTAAGGTTGCTGCCGTTCAGCAATTACGCCAACAATTTGGCGACGTTGCCTTTGTCGGTGATGGTATCAACGATGCGCCAGCATTGGCGGAAGCCAATACCGGCATTGCCATTGGTAGCGGCACCGATGTTGCAATTGAATCGGCCGACGTTGTACTCATGCGTGGTGACATTCGCGGCGTAGTTACAGCCTTCAGTTTAAGTCAGAAAACCATTCGCAATATAAAGCAGAATCTATTCTGGGCGTTTGCTTACAACACCAGCTTGATCCCCGTTGCTGCTGGCGTACTTTACCCGGCCTTCGCTATTTTACTTTCACCCATGTTGGCCGCTGGAGCGATGGCATTGTCGAGTATTTTTGTTCTCACTAACGCGTTACGCTTGAAGCGAGCTTAATCCGGTTCGGCCGAACCATCATGAGGATTCCAGACCACTTCCCAAAGATGTTGGTCTGGATCCTGAAAGACACCGCCATAACCGCCCCACGAGAATTCTTTGGGAGGCCTAACAATCACTGCCCCAGCGTCTCGAACTTGGGCAATAATATGATCGACATGTTCACGTGTCGGCACATTGTGCGCGAGCATAAACGCGGCTGGATCAGGCTTCGATGCCGTCACATGGCATTCCGCTGCGATACTTTTTCGCGGCCACAAGGCAAGCTTTAACCCCGGTTGGAAATCAAAAAAGGCGACAGCGCCATGGTCAAGTTCAGAGCCGACAATTCCCTTCGTATCGAGTCCTAAGCCATCTCGGTAGAAAGTCATTGCCCGTTCTAAATCATCGACACCCAGCGTGACATAACTGATTGAATTCGAAAATTTGTGCATTTCACTCCCTCACTCGATCGAGAACTGCTTTAGCCCAAAGTTGATAGCCAACCGGCCCGGGATGAAATCCATCACTGGCGATCACATCCGCTTGCAGTGGAAAATTAACATCGACCACCTCAACCATGCTGTCGTGTTGAGCAATCCGTTGCAACTGAGCATTGAGGCGATCTGCTTGGCGTCCGAGATACCAACGCAAGGGCTGCGGCAAGGCTGGGAAATGGCGCATAGGCGGCACCGCTGTCAGGAGTATTTGACGCGCAGAAAACTTGTCTCGAAACACGCGTATTAACGCCTGTTGTTGACGGAAAAAACGATAATCCGCTAAACCGCTTGTAACGTCATTGACCCCTAATGAGGTGATGACCAAATCGAAATTTTGTGCCGGGCGCAAATGCAATTTAACCAAGGCTACTGCACTGGTATCACCATTGGTTGCCCATAAAGTCCAATGAATATCGCGCAGCGGAAAACGACTCTGTAACTCACGCTCAAGACAACCCGCCAACGCTTGTTGTTGGTTTGCCACACCAACCCCAGCTGCTGCCGAGTCGCCACATATAAGGATGCGCAGTGGCTTCGTCTGCGTCAGCGCCTTGTTATTAGTGGTAATGGTACCCAAACGAGAACCTGCAGCTTCCGGTAACCGCGGGGTTTCCCTTTTTACCCGACGCCCCTGTACGAGGAGCACAGGTGCCAGTGCGAGCTTGACAAAAAAGTTGAGCATGAATGTTCATATCCTCACGAAAACAAAGAGCACAGTCCTTATCCTACTATTTTGTCGTACTAGCGCAAAATGTTAAAAATGAGTTAGCAATATCTGCTAAATTAAACTCAGGAGACAAACCGATGCTTTGGCAACGCAATTAAAGTGATTCGTGAACATGACAACAGAACGACATTATGAAAGCGACTGTTTAGTCGTGGGTGGTGGCCTCGCCGGCATTGTAACTGTCCTCGAGCTGTTGAACCACGGAAAGTCCGTCACACTGCTCGACGCTGATCGTGCAGAGGCTTTCGGCGGACAAGCGAATAACGCCTTTGGCGGTATGCTGTTGATCAACACCGATGAACAGAAAAAAAATAAAATCCATGACTCACCCGAATTGCTATTGCACGACTGGCTAACCGCTGGTGAGTTTAACGACGATGATGTTTGGGGACAGCGCTGGGCGAGAGAATATGCCTACCACTGTAAAACCGACGTCTATGACTGGCTGCGACAATACGGCATTTCTTTTTTTCCTGCCGTTCAGTGGGTCGAACGCGGCAACCACGGCAACGGCAATTCGTTGCCGCGCTACCACATCGCATGGGGCTGCGGAAGAGGTATCGTGCGAACACTGATCTCTCAGTTGCGCCAGCATCGACAGGCCAGTCGACTGCGCATTTGCTTTCAGCACCGAGTAACAGGGTTATGCCGCGATGAATCTACTGGCCATATCGTTGGCTGCACGGGCAACCATCGAGATGAGCAGTTTTCAGTAACGGCGCAAGCAACGATCGTCTGTAGTGGTGGTATCAACGGTAACCTCGAACGCGTGAAGCAACATTGGGATCCCTGTTATGGCCCCTTTCCTGAAAATATTCTAAATGGTGTCTCACCCGCTGCGGACGGCAGTGTTCACGATCAGGTCGCCGCAGTCGGTGGCCAAGTCGTGAATTTAAACCAAATGTGGAACTACGCTGCTGGGATTAGCCATCCACAACCTCAATTTGAACGCCATGGTTTGAGTTTAATACCACCACGCTCCGCGCTCTGGCTTAACGCCTATGGCCAGCGCATCGGCCCCGAACCTATGGTCACCGGCTTTGATACTCATGATTTATGTAAACGCACAGGCCAACAGCCTGGCCAATATACGTGGCAAATCATGAACTGGAAAATCGCCGCAAAAGAACTGGCAATTTCAGGGACTGACGAAAACCCTTTATTTCGTGATAAGAAGCTTTTACCACTGATTTGGCAAACGCTTCGAGGTAATCATACGCTTGTCCGCTGGCTGGTCGAACACTGTGAAGACGTTGTCTGTGCTGATTCTTTGGCTGAATTAGTACCGAAAATGCAGCAGATCGCTGGCGATGATCGGCTCAATCAAAGCGACCTTGAGCAAGCAGTGGGAACATATGATGCGATGATCAAGCGCGGCCCTACCTTCTGGAATGATGAGCAATTACGCAAGCTGCAGCAGCTGCGAAACTGGCGCAGCGACAAATTAAGAACCTGTAAATTTCAACCCATTCTTGACCCGAAAGCCGGTCCACTGATCGCTATCCGCGAGCGGATCGTCAGTCGCAAGAGTATGGGCGGGATGTTGACTAACTTAGACTCTCAGGTCTTAGATCATGATCAGCAACCAATCCCCGGCTTGTACGCCGCAGGTGAAGCGGCTGGTTTTGGCGGCGGCGGAATTGCCGGCATCCGATCGTTAGAAGGGACATTTTTATCCAATTGTATATTGAATGGTCGTCGAGCGGCACAAGCCATTATTAATCACGAGGCATTATCATGAGAAAATCAGGAGCTGCATTAGCTCGATACGCACTCGAGCAACTCGGTGTGAAACATACGTTTGGCATTCCCGGCGTGCACAATACCGAGCTCTATGACGAGCTGAATGCGTCAGAACAGATTCAGCCAGTCTTGGTTGCCCATGAAGGTGGTGGTGCTTTTATGGCGGATGCAGTGAGCCGCATGGGCGAATCAATTGGCACTATGGTGATTGTTCCCGCTGCTGGAGTGACACATGCGGCGAGTGGGATTGGCGAAGCAGGTCTCGACGGCATTCCCATGCTGGTGATTTCCGGTGGGATTCATAGTGAAAGTGGCCACAAGTATCAACTCCATGATATGGATCAGCACACCTTGTTGTCACCCATTACCAAAGCGACATTTCGGATTGAAACACATGACGAAGTGATCCCGACCATTTACGAAGCTTACCGTATCGCCACGAGTGGCGAGCCAGGGCCTGTTTTCATCGAGTTCCCCTACAATATTGGTAATTTCCTTGGTGACATCGAGGGCATGCCTGCATTTAGCACCCACGCTGCTTCAGCCCAAGTTGACAAGACGCTACTCAAACAAGCTGCTGATTTATTAGCACAAGCCAAAAAACCGGGTATATTTGTCGGCTGGGGAGCCATCAATGCGGTTGATTCAGTAAAAGCCATTGCCGAACATTTGTCTGCACCGGTTTGCACCACACTTCAAGGATTGAGCGCCTTCCCGGGCAACCATCCGCTGCATACCGGCATGGGCTTTGGTGAGTATGCCGTCCCCGCAGCAACCGAAGCGTTTGCCGAGTGTGACTGCTTACTTGCTATCGGCACTCGCTTCGCCGAAATACCGACCGGTAGCTATAGCATGCCGGTGCCGGAGAAGCTTATCCATATCGATATCAATCCAGACGTTTTTAGTGCCAACTTCCCCGCGCAGATTGCCATTCAAGGTGACGCGGCAAAAGCGTTGCCTGTGCTTGCTGAACTCATCACCACACAAAGCACAGCGCGCGATAATACCCTGCTTAGTCAACTCATTCATGAACAGAAGCTAGCCTACAATGAGGAATGGCTGGCGCACAAAAGCAACGGCAGGGTTAATCCAAAAGCGTTTTTTAATAAACTCCGCGCGGCCATCGAAGATGACAGTATTCTCGTTGCTGACGATGGCAACCATACCTTTTTGATGGCGGAACTCATGCCCGTACACGGGCCTCGACAATTCATCTCACCAAGCGACTTTAATGCCATGGGATATTGTATCCCTGCAGTCATCGGCGCCAAATTGGCCCAACCAAACCGAGAGGTTATCGGTGTCGTTGGCGATGGCGCGTTGAAAATGACAGGACTTGAATTAAACACTGCCAGTCAACTTGGACTTGGTGTGGTTGTTTTTGTATTTAACGACGGTGAGCTTTCACAGATCGCCCAAGCACAGCAGATTCCTTATAATCGGAAAACCTGTACGGTGCTAAAACCACTAAACATCAAAGCACTAGCAGAAACAACGGACTGCTCGTTCTTCAGTCTCGAGAATAATCAGGCGATCGATTCTGTGATCGACAAGGCATTAGCCGCCGCTCGCAGTGGCGAAACCGTCATTGTTGACGTCAAAATTGATTACTCGAAGCGGACTCGCTTCACCAAAGGTGTTGTAAAAAGCACGCTGAAGCGGTTTACACCTGGGGATAAATTTCGTGCGATAAGCCGTGCACTGATTCGCAAAGTAACTGGATAACATACATTTCCTTGCGCTGAAGGTTGGCTAGCCTCCTTCAGTGCAAGGATTACCCGCGACGATAAATACAGACCTGATTACGTCCTTTCTCTTTCGCTTGATAGAGTGCCTTATCAGCATGAACCAGTAAGGTACTATGATCTTCCTGACCTCGGCGGCACGCTAAACCAGCACTCAGGGTTGGCTTAATTCCTCTCGCTATATCAGCATAATCAGCTTTTTCGATTGCCACACGAATACGTTCACAAATTGCCAATGCCTCTTTCTCCGTTGTATTGGTAAAGACGATAGCGAATTCTTCACCTCCCCAACGCGCTGCGTAGTCCTGCTCACGAATATTCTCTTGAATTATTTTGGCGACACGAATGAGTACACGATCACCTGCCGCATGCAAATAGGCATCATTAATCTGTTTAAAGTGGTCGAGATCAAGAATGGCTAAACAAAGAGGCTGATCAAGTTTTCGAGCTTTCATTAGTGCGCTCTTCAAGTGCAAATCAAATGCCCTGCGGTTTGGCATATGTGTCAGCGTATCCTCATGCGCGAGCATTTGTAGCTCTTTCGTTTGCTCGCGCACGAGACGTTTAAGCTCGTTCTTTGAGCGCTCCAGCGACTTCAAGCGAGCATGCATTAACAAGTAAAAGAAACCAATGAAACCGATAACGACCGCCGACCAAAACATCGGATATTCATAAAAACGAGCAGCGACTGTGAATGAATAACTCACCGAATCAGACCATTCAGAGCCCGGGTAGCGCGTTTGTACGATAAATTCGTATTCACCTGAAGGTAAGGCTGTGTATTCAGAATAGGTTTGTTGATCCCGGCGAATCCAATCCGCATCGAAACCACGAAGCTGCACTCGATATTGTAACTGCCGAGTCATTCGATAACCGAGCCCACTGTAACGAAAACCAATTCGCGTGAACCGGCCTGGCATTTCTGCGGCGGTAGAAATCGGTATTCCGTCAACAATTACGCCATCAATGACGACAGGCGGCATAATACCGTGATCAACTAACAGTCGCGGGTCGAGCCGCACCGCTCCCTCTGCACTGGCAAACCAGAGATTACCTGTCTGATCGAGTAACGACGACGGACCACCACTGTTAATCTGATTACTAACCATCCCATCGGTACTACCGAACAAAGTATAGCTTAGCGAATGCAATTGGCCGGTGAGAAACCCACGCCATTGCTCTGCTGCAATTCGCACGATACCTCGGCTACTGCCGAGCCAAAGCGATTCATCTTCGCTAAACGTAACCGAAAAATATTTATCAAATGGCAAGCCATCAGCTCTCGCTATCCACTGCCAAGTTTCGGTTTCTAATTCATGTACAAGCACACCGCGGTCGGACGCAAACCAAATACGACCATCGTATTCTTCGATAGCGAAAAGATTTTGGGCAACAGTAAATTGGCTAAGCTCGATACTCTCGGCAGCCCATTGGCCCGAAGCCGTCTCGCGCAGCCGTGTCAAGCCGGTAATTGAACCGACCCAAAGTTGACCGTGGCTGTCGAGTTGCAGTGCAGAAACAAAATCAGCGGTTAGGCCATTTGTCGCGTTAAATTTTTGCACAACACGAAACTCATTATCGACCAGCCTTAAGGCAAAAAGACCTTCAGGCGAGCCGGCCCACACCAGCTCTTGCTCCGGGTCATAAACGACTGCACGTACTTCAGGAAGCGAAAGGCCTTGCGCGCGACCAAACTGAGCCAATACTTGCTCATTCTCAAGTAACACGAGGCCATCCGTGTAGGACCCAATTAACACAGCTGAATCTGTATAAGGCGCAATACTGAGCGCCGAAATACTTTCAAATTCGGGCGGAATTACGGGGTGTAACGTATTACCTTCCACCCGAGTTAAACCTTCATTTGAACCGATCCAGATTGAGCCATCATGTGCTTGCTGCACGGCACGAATAAAATTGCCTTGCACACCTTGAATTCGAGTAAAACTGGTAAACAATGCATCACGTAATTGCGCTAAACCGCCATGCGTGGAAACCCAAATATTCGCTTCTGAGTCCTGAAATACATCGAGGACATGCTGATTCGGCAAACCGTGCTCAACGGTGAAGTAATCAACACCATTGGCGCTAATCCGGCCAAGACCATGAGCAAAGGTACCAAACCACAATTCACCTTGCATACCTTGATGCAGTGAGGTCACTACACCTTCAAGTTGCTCAGGATAGCGAGCGCATTGCTCGGCATCGGGCGTACAGAAGTAGATGCCCGATGCACTGGCTGCAGCGATATGTCCGGATTGTAAACGAATGACGTCACGATAAATTTCTGACGGAAGGTGGTTAATCCGGATAAATGTATCTGTTTCAGGTAGGTAACGAGAGACGCCGCGTTGGGTTCCAATCCAAATATCGTCAAAGTAGTCTGGGTCAACCTGATAGTTATCTGCTGAATTGCCATGCAGCACATGAACTCGAAAAGCGAAGCGATCTGGTAAGCCATCTTCAACTGCGTATTGTCGGACTGTTCCATCGGCTAAATAACGAATCACACCCGCGCCCGAGGCTGCGGCCCAAACCTCGCCTGAGCTTGTGGTCGCGGTTTCATTGACGAAGTCTGGTGCGCTTGATAATGCCTGCCAACGACCGCTACGATAGTGGGTAATTCCGCCGCGAGGACCCGCAGCAAGCACACCATAACCGGACGCATCGCGTTGGATATCAATGACGCCAGTTTCTTCCATTTGTAGTTCGGCTAAATCATCAAAGACCTGAAATTCTCTACCATTGAAACGAACTGGTCCTTCCCAAGTCGCCAGCCATAAATAACCATCTTTCGTTTGCGTAATTTTATTAACCGAGTTATGCGGAAGTCCATCTCTGCTATTCCAAGTTGCAAGTGTATACTGCTTAACCGGCTTATCAATAACCGGAAACTCTGGGAACGGAAATCCTTGAACAGCGTCCTTTGCCAACACAGAAAACGCCGGTAAATTAGCAAACACAACTAGGCTCAGCGTGAGCCAGAGCAGAGCAAATCGCCCATGTCCAACTCGACGAAATTGACACTTTATGGTTGATTCAAACATTTGATTCGGCACACGTTCACGCAAAGATTGTTAACATTTAGTTAACTTTTACTATAGCAACCCTTTTGTTCACAACCAAAGACTATTTCTATGTTCAGGACTATTTTTTACTCACTCAAATAGCGTTGGCTCGCTTGTTGAAGCCGACTCGCAAGTTCTTCGCGCAACGCCAAGGGATGGACAACTTCAACCAACTCCCCGAGCGACAACAACCACCAACGCAACTGCCACGAGTCATCAACTTTGGCCGAGAGTTCTGCCGGGATTTCGCCGTTAGTTAACACTTGCTCACGCGATAACGGAGACTCTAGCAGGTTGCGAGCGACTTCCTCGCTGAAAATTCTCAATTTCAACTCAAAGCTCTGGCCGCTGCCATAACTAAACGCGCCGTCCTGAATGTACTGCTGTAATGAGAATCCGACAGGGTTCTGCCGCGGCTCGTCCAACTCCGTCGCATCGACAAATCGGTGCAACGCAAACTGTCGAGCCTCCTCGTAGGGCTCTGCTCGAGCCACCAAATAGGTCATCGTCCGTCGCTGTACCAAACCTAAGGGGTGCAATTTGAGTTGCTTTTCAACGTTACTTTTGAGCGAACGATAACTCACTTGTAAACAACGTTCGTGCAACAAGGCTGACTGAATTTGTTCAAGAACGAAGGGGTTAAGTTCTGGACTTACTTGCGGCAGTAACTGATTCACCACAGCAACCTTGTCTTGCCAGGAGGCTAACTTATGCTCTTCTTGTAGGGATTTGAGCTTCGCATGCGCTTGACGGAAGCGCGGTGTAATTGCGGTTAACACACTCGCCGGAAGCAATGGCTTGATTAAGCTTTCAATCATAGTGAGTGACAGTGCTTCCGCTAGCGACAGTCCCGGTAAATCAACGACGGCGTCACGACTCCAGTACCAACCGAAGGGCTTACTTTTGTCATTGCACACGATTGGGAAGATCCGACTCAGCTCCGTGAGGTCACGTTCGACACTCCGTTTACTAATATTGAAACCTTCTGCGTCCAGTCGACTGGTAATTTCTTTTACCGTTAATCCCGGTGACCGCGACGGTAGGAATTTCAATATTTCCCACTGCCGAGCTAAAGTCATCCGCGTTCCATTTGCTGACATACAAACTCCATTTTTGTTTGCTTTCCTAAGCCAATGTTCATTTAAGCTTACTTAAATGAATTCTCAATATTCCCATTCTGCATAAATTTTTATATTACGCCAAGCTTAATTAAACCTATCGTATGGTTACGTCATTTTACGTCGCAACATGTTTGAAATGTTCCCGAATCCATTTAATCTTCGGATCTCGGTGATAACGCTCGTGCCAATACATGTAAAAGCTCACGCGCTCTGCCGTTAGCGGTGCAGGCAGTTTACGAATACATAACGCGCGCCCAGCTGCAATTTTTTCGGCAATGCGTGCCGGCAGGGTAAATATCAATGTGCTATCTTCGAGAAAATCCGCAACGGACGTAAATCCAGCTAAACGCAGGGCAACCGTGCGTTTTAATCCATGTGTCGCCAGCACTTGTTCCATGCTGCCGGGACCATGGCCAGTGATCGAGACGAGCCCGTGCGGTGCCGCAGCATAATCTTCCGCAGTCATCGACTGTTGTGCAAGTGGATGCGACTCAGCCATCAAACAAACGACTTCCATGTCATCGATCGGCCGACGATGCAGGCTGTGCTGTGCGCTCATCGGTGCCAAACCGCTCAGGCTAAAATGGACGATATCGTTTTCTAACATGGGAAACGAGTCATTTTCCTGACGCACAATTTCAAAGCGCATGTGTGGCGCTTCGCGGCGAATACGACGAATTAATTTGGGGATGTACAAACCTATTTCCATATCTAATCCGGTTATTCGGATGACACTATCGTCAATTGCCGGATTAAAATCTGGGGGCTCGATGACACGCTCGATGTCACGTAAAGCAGTATCTAACTCTTGCCGGACAAGCTCAGCTCGAGCACTCAAGGCAAACCCTTGGGAAGTTCGCACCAGGAGCGGATCGCCCAGCATTTCTCGCAAGCGCGCAAGTGCTCTGCTTACCGCAGGTTGACTCATTGCCAAACGTTCGGCGGCACGCGATACGTGCTGCTCTTCGAGCAAGACATCTAACACGACAAGCAGATTCAAATCTAAGTTTCTTAACTTTTGACTTCTCATTATGCGCCCCGTGCATAGCTTTTATATAATTCATGCATTGGATGAATATACACCCTTTCGCTATCCTCTGTACAACTTTTAGACTGGAGACCGAAAATGAGTACTTTTAAATCAATTGCTTTAGCAAGTTTTCTAGCTGGCTCAACCTTTTTCGTCACGACCGCCGATGCGGCCGACTACGTGATTGACACCGAAGGCGCACATGCGTCGATTAATTTTAAAATCGACCACTTAGGCGTGAGCTATGTTGTCGGACGCTTCAATGAGTTTACCGGCACATTTACTTATGACGCTGAGAATCCAGACAACAATCGTATTGAAGTCACCGTAAAAACCGCATCCGTGGACTCGAATCATATTGAGCGTGACAACCATGTCCGCAGCAGTGACTATCTTGATGTCGAGCGCTGGAGCGAAGCACGCTTCGTCAGCACCAGTTATGTCGACTTAGGCGATGGAAATGGTCAAGTGATCGGCAACCTCACTCTTTTCGGTGAAACCCGTGAGGTGACTATTGATGTTGCCAAGTATGGTGAAGGCGCTGATCCTTGGGGTGGCTATCGTGCAGGCTTTACTGGCGAACTGGCCATCAATGTTGGTGACTTTGGTATGGACTTCAACCTCGGTCCTGCGGCACAAACTGTATATCTCGACCTTCATGTCGAAGGCATTCGCCAATAATTCTTGTATAATGCCACCGGTGAAACACACCGGTGGCACTTAAAACGAGAATCCCATGCAAATTTCCTCCGCTCAATCGTTAGACATTCCCAAGATCGCCGCACTGGAGCGTGCCGAATATGGTGCGGAAGGTTATCCCGAAACGTTTTTTTGGCAAGTCCTCGCCCAATGGCCATCGCTGCTCCTAATCGCACGCGACGAATCCCCAGCAAACTCGCCAGTTGCCTATGTCCTTGCTGCTCCGGGCCAAACGGTCGGCCAAGCATGGATTATGTCGCTGTTAACCGCACCTGCAGGGCGCGGGCGAGGTTTAGGACGCCGCCTCATGGACGCGCTAATCGCTCAACTACAACTCGCTGGTTATGCTGAAGTACTCTTGACGGTATCACCGGCGAATCGTGCTGCAGTTTCCCTATACCAACAGCTTGGCTTTCGAATTCTCGCCGAGAAAAAGGACTACTTAGGTCCCGGCGAAGACCGCTATTTAATGAGCCTACCGCTTACGCAGCATAATGCTTAAAACTGTAAATCACCGCTGGCGAGAAAAAAATAAAGAATTGTTGCTGAAAGCGACGTACTGTAACAAAAAAATGATAACCTTAGATTAGCCCTTCATCATTACAGCGGAGCCGCAACTATGCAGAAGATATGGCAAGCCCGGCGGTCAGGTGCAGCCCCGGCACGGCCCGGTGATCGACGTAATCCTTGGCAACGAGATCGCGCCCGAATATTACATTCCGCTGCATTTCGCCGTCTACAATCAAAAACACAAATCATGAACGTCGGTGAAAATGATTTTTATCGCACACGTTTGACCCACTCGCTTGAGGCGGCACAAATCGGCGCATCGCTAATTAATCAATTGGCGCACACCAGCTCGGAATCCATTCAATCGCTGCTCCCTGACGAAAACTTAATGGAAGCCTTATGCCTAGCGCACGATATCGGCCATCCACCCTTTGGCCACGGCGGTGAAACTGCGCTCAATTATAAAATGCTCGGTTCCGGCGGTTTCGAAGGTAACGGGCAAACCTTCCGTATCGTCGGTCGACTGGAGTCGTATCATGAAACTCATGGTATGGATTTAACCCGTCGAACCTTATTAGGGCTATTAAAATATCCGGTACTTATGCCCGATTTGGAGTCGCCCAGCGAGGGCACACCAGCAAGCCTAAGTGCTTGGAAGCCTGCAAAGGCGATATTTAAGGCTGATGCTGACCTGCTAGACTGGGTGCTTGAGCCGCTCAGTGATAAAGACCGGGAACAATTTCAGAGTGTCGTTCAACTCAACCAGTCGCCATGGCAGAAGTCGTTACACAAATCGTTCGATGCCTCATTAATGGAACTGGCAGACGACATTGCCTATGGTGTTCATGATCTCGAGGACGCGGTCGTTACCGGCACCTTGACGTCTTCACAGTGGCATACCCATATGGATAGCGTGTTCGCCAATCTATCCGACGACTTAAAACAACTCATGCAGCAGCTGGGTGAGCAGTTGTTTTCCGGTACGCATTATCAACGGAAAAATGCGATCGGTGCTCTGGTGAATATTTTCGTCACTGCAATCACAACGAAGGATGTACTTCCTGAGACCCAAGAGCCACTGATTCGTTTTAATGCAATACTGCCAGAAGAGCAGCGAACATTGCTCGATGCATTAAAAGGCGTGGTGTTTGAACACGTCATCAACGACCCAGCCATTCAGCAATTACGTTATCGTAGTCAGAATATGCTACTGAATCTTTTCTCTGCGTTTCATGCCGAACCTTTGCGCTTGCTGCCGAGAAACACCCGGGTTCGCTGGGCCGAAGCATTCAACAGAGAAGGTCAAATTGCTGCCGACCGCGTTCTATGTGACTACATTGCAGGAATGACCGACGACTACGCCAGTCACATGTATCGTCGATTATTCAGCTAAAATAGCGCGACTTCTTCGGCGCTTAAATGTCGATACTCGCCGGGCTCTAAGTCACCGAGTGTGAGTTCACCGACTTGCTCTCGGTGCAAGCCTTCAACCTTATTGCCCACCGCAGCAAACATGCGCCGAACCTGATGATACCTCCCTTCAGACAGTGTTACTAAGGCTTCGCGTTCGTTGATAATGGTCAATTTCGCAGGCTTTGTCAGCGCCACATCGCCATGCAGTTTAATTCCTACAGCAAATTTCTCGACAGTCTCCTTAGTAATAGGATCCGCTAGCTGTGCACGGTAAACTTTTTCGCACGCATGTTTCGGTGACGTAATGCGATGGGACCACTGACCGTCGTTGGTGACCAGCAATAGTCCGCTGGTATCGAGGTCGAGTCGACCGACGGTATGAAATTTATCTGGATTCGGTAAGTCGAGATAGACAAAAACGGTTGGATGCCGCGGGTCATCATTGGCGCAAATACAGCCCAGCGGCTTATGAAATAAGATATACGTCGGACCCAAAAGCTCAAGTGTTAAGCCATTCCATTCGACTACCCCGGCAGACGGTACCTGCACAGCACCTTTTTTAACCACCTCACCGTCGAGGGTTACCTCTCCTCGATGCAGCACTTTGCTGGCTTCTTTTCGGCTCATCCCGGTAGTTTCAGATAGATATCGATCAATACGCATAATAAAAGAGAACCTTAATGAGTGTTTTGTCGTAAGTACTCATTAGTCTACTGAACCATTCGCTTCCTGCCTATGAAATTCAGTCGTGGTAGTCTAAATCAAGGAATACTCGCCGTATGTCTCTATGGAAAAGTCTCGACATCGTTCCAGCAGCGATCAAAAACCAATACCAAGAAGTGCGTCTGATACTCGGCGATCAGTTAAACTTAAGTCACTCATGGTTCGATGACGAGCAACCTGTCCTCTATGTCATGTTTGAAATGCAACAAGAAACCGACTATGTGACTCATCATCAGCAAAAGGTTCTCGCCTTCTTTGCTGCCATGCGTGCATTTGCCGATGTCCTCGGCACCCGAGTCGACGTTCTCTATGTCCGTTTGGACAGCGCTGAGAATCAACATGAACTAGTGACGAACTTACAAGCTATTCTTGCGCAACTGCCGAACGTTTCGCAGTTTCGCTATCAGCAGCCTGATGAGTATCGCCTCGACCAGCAATTACTCAATAGCGAGTTAGGTTGCGAAAAGTCTGTGGTATCCAGTGAGCACTTTCTGCTCGAGCGGTCGGACATACCCGCGTTTCTACCAGCAGAAAAAAAACCATTAATGGAAACTTTTTATCGCAAAGTTCGCCGCAAAACTGGTTACCTGATGAAGCAAGACAAACCGCTTGGCGATCGATGGAACTTTGATCAAGAAAATCGCAACCGTTTACCTGATGATGTCTGCGTTCCTGAGCCCGTGAGTTTTAAGAATGACGTCACGCACATTGCCGAGATGCTCGATCGCATGCGAACGAAAACGATCGGCAAGCCGGTCGGAGACTACCTTGATTGGCCGATTAGTCGCCGACAGTCACGCGAACTACTCAAACACTTTATTCAACACGCGTTGCCGGCATTTGGTCTTTATCAAGACGCGATGAGTACACGTGGCTATTTACTTTTCCATTCCCGTCTTTCGTTTAGTTTGAACACCAAAATGATTAGCCCTCAAGAGGTTATCGAAGCCGCCATCACTGCCTATGAAGAGCAAGAAAATGGAATCTCTTTGGCTCAAATTGAAGGATTTGTCCGCCAAATAATCGGTTGGCGAGAGTATGTACGACTGATTTACTGGCGCGAAATGCCAGCCTACAAAAAGCTCAATTTTTTCCAGTTCAAAAAAGATTTACCGAGCTTTTTCTGGGATGCGAAAACAAAAATGAAATGTCTCAATGCGACCATCGAGCAGTCACTCGAGACGGCCTACGCACATCATATTCAACGACTTATGGTTACGGGGAATTTTAGCCTGTTGGCAGGGATTGATCCGGACCAAGTTGACGCTTGGTATCTTGGCATTTATGCCGATGCGATCGAATGGGTCGAATTACCCAACACTCGGGGTATGAGTCAGTTCGCTGATGGCGGCTTATTGGCAACTAAACCCTATATTTCGTCTGGCAATTACATCAACAAGATGAGTAATTATTGCCAACATTGCTACTACGATGTGAAGTTGAAAACAGGTTCACGGAGCTGTCCATTTAATAGCCTTTACTGGAGTTTCCTTGTTCAACAAAGAGGCAAACTAGCAAATAGTCCCCGACTTGGCGTGATGTACAAACAATGGGATAAGCGCCCCGCAGACGAGCAAGATGCAATTCTCGCCCAAGCTTCAACGTGGCTCCTCAATCTCGATGAGATTTAACGCAAAACGCCGAATAGTTGGAGCTATTCGGCGTTTTACGTTAAGCGATCGTCATTTATTTTTAAAGTCACTTTGAGTACCGCGCGCATCCATCGACTCAGCAATCCGCCGAATTCCTTGCATGTAGGCCGCACTGCGCAGATCAAGCTGCTCTTTTTCCGCCAAATCAAAACACTGCTGAGATTATGTGCGGATCACCGCTTGCATCCGCTCCGTCACTTGTTCCGACGTCCAATAGTCAGCACTTCGATTTTGCAACCACTCAAAATAGCTCACGATAACGCCGCCCGTATTGGCCAGCACATCTGGAATCACAACGACGTCATTTTCGAGTAGAATCGAGTCAGCATCAGCAGCAACTGGGCCATTAGCAATTTCTAACAACCACTTTGCCCGAACGTCGCCTGCATTGTCCTGAGTAATTTGATTCTCTAGCGCAGCAAGGGCCAGAATATCCACGTCCAGCGCCAGCAGCTCGCGATTTGACAATGATGAAACCTCACCGTCTTTCTTCGCGCTCACGCCTTTAAGTTCGCGATGCTGACGTTTGTGCTCATAAATAGCATCAACGTCCAAACCATCTTCGCTGTAAACCGCGCCGCTCGAATCAGAGATCGCGACCACGTTAAAACCTAAACGCTTGGCCGCACGAGCAAAATAATAGCCAGCATTACCAATCCCTTGAATCGCTATGTTCAAGTCTTCAGGTTGTTTACTTTGTTGCTCCGTCCAGATCTGTAGGACTTGCGCTGCACCTTCTCCCGTAGCCGATGTGCGACCACGTGAACCACCCATCGCCACCGGCTTGCCAGTAATGACAGCTGGACGGCGTTGGCGAATTAGGGTGTCATATTCATCCGACATCCATCCCATGATGCGTTCATCGGTGTTCATATCGGGTCCAGGGATGTCCACTTCCGGACCAATTACATCCGCCATCGCCCGTATGTAGCCGCGTGAAAGGCGCTCTAGTTCAAGTAAGGATAGCTTTCTTGGATCAACTCGGACACCGCCTTTGGCACCACCATAAGGCAAATCGACGACGGCGCATTTAATCGCCATCCAAAAACTGAGTGCTGTGACTTCGTCGCGATTGACGCTCGGATGGAAACGAATTCCCCCTTTACCCGGACCTCGAGTCAAATCAAATTGCACCCGCCAACCGCGAAACACTTGCAATGAACCATCGTCCATACGCACTGGTATTGCCGCTTCGACCATCCGATGCGGCACGCTCAGTCGTTGTTTCGTATCTGGGCACACGGACAATCGTTCAAAGATTAAGTCCAAGCGTTGTTGCGCTTCTTGAATGACCTTCGGGATATCACTGGGTTGCACCATATCGAAACTCCTCGGTTAAGTGTTTAAGTCGTGTCCTTTTCGCTCTCCAGTTAAATCTGTGCCGCCAACTCTGCACCCTGACGTATCGCTCGTTTGGCATCCAGCTCAGCTGCAACATCAGAACCGCCGATAAGGTGGACTGGAACGCCTGCATGTTGCAATGGCTCCTGCAGGGCTCGCATCGGAGTTTGTCCAGCACAGACGACAATATGATCAACTTCGAGCACTTCTGCTTTGCCATTACGTTCAATTTCTAGTCCAAGTTCAGTCACCGCTTTATAAGTGACGCCATTGAGCATTTGCACACCTTTATGTTTCAGTGTCGAGCGATGAACCCATCCGGATGTCTTGGCTAGGTTACCACCGACTTTGCTGTCTTTGCGTTGCAGCAAATAAACCTGGCGAGGCGACGGGTCAGGCAGCGGCTGGGTCAATGCCCCGCGATTTTGATAACTCGTATCGATGCCCCAAATACCGTGCCACTCCTTACTATCTAAGCTCGGAGAGTGTTCAGTCGTCAAATACTCAGCCACATCGAAACCAATACCGCCAGCACCAATGATTGCAACACGCTTGCCCACTTCTTTGTGGTCGCGTAGTACATCCAAATAGCCTAAAACTTTATTGTGTTCCGCGCCCGGAATATCAATTTTCCGCGGTTGGATACCTGTGGCAAGAATAACTTCATCAAAGCCGTTAGCTAAGGTCTCAGCCGTTTGCTCCGTATTGAGATGAACGTGCACACCGGCGTCCACTAGGCGATTCTGGAAATAACGAATCGTTTCGTGAAACTCTTCCTTTCCGGGAATTTGCTTGGCGTAATTAAATTGACCACCGATTTCACCGCTGCGATCAAAAAGGTGAACTTCATGCCCTCGCTCGGCCGCAAAGCAAGCGAATGATAAACCTGCAGGTCCTGCCCCCACCACCGCAAGCTTCTTAGCCTGCTTCACCGGCGTCATCCGCAACTCAGTTTCGTACGCGGCTAAAGGATTAACTAAACAGCTGGCCCTTTTGTTTTCAAAAACATGGTCTAAGCAAGCTTGGTTACAGGCAATACAGGTATTGATCCGATCTGCTTGACCATTCTCCGCTTTGCGCACAAAGTCCGCGTCGGCGAGGAAAGGTCGCGCCATGGAAACCATATCGGCCTCATCATTGGCGAGAATCGACTCGGCAATCTCCGGTGTGTTGATTCGGTTTGTCGCAACAACCGGCACCGACAATTCCTTTTTCAAACGCGCGGTAATCCAGCGAAATGCACCTCGAGGCACCGACGTGACGATGGTGGGGACCCGCGCTTCATGCCAACCAATTCCCGTGTTAATGATCGTCGCGCCAGCGTGTTCAATCTGCTTGCCAAGCGTAATGACTTCGTCCAGCGTACTGCCATCTTCAACCAAATCAAGCATAGAAAGCCGATAGATAACAATGAAGTTATCACCGACGGCAGCCTTCACCGCTTTCATAACTTCCAATGGAAAGCGCATACGATTTTCGTAACTTCCACCCCATCGGTCAGTACGCTTATTCGTTCGCTGACATATAAATTGGTTAATTAAGTAACCTTCAGAACCCATGATTTCGACGCCGTCATAGCCTGCCTTCTGCGCCAGCTTGGCTGCGCGTGCATAGTGGCGAATCGTCGTCAGAATCTGTCGTTCACTCAATTCAGAGGGTTTAAAAGGAGTAATCGGTGCTTTGACTGCGCTGGGTGCGACACTAAGAGGATGATACGAATAGCGACCTGCATGAAGAATCTGCATCGCAATCTTGCCACCCGCAGCATGGACTGCATCCGTGACTTGTCGATGTTTACCAACTTGCCACGGATAACTTAGCTGACTTGCAAACGGCGCTAGGCGACCACGAACATTAGGACTTATGCCACCGGTTACAATTAACCCAACACCGCCCCGCGCCCGGGCTGCATAAAACTCAGCCAATTTCGCGAAACCACCGCGCTCTTCTTCTAAATTGGTATGCATAGAGCCCATCAGGACACGGTTCTTCAATGTTGTGAAGCCCAAGTCTAATGGTTCAAATAATTTTGGGTAATGCTTGTTCATGCAAATGCACCTTCTGGTCTAACCTCTTGAATACCCTCACTGTAGCCGCAGTTGTGAACTCGAGCAAGCACACCTGTACGCTGAACCGGCCTGAATCGTGCGTGCAAACACGCTGAATACTGGCTAATTTGAAAGAAATTAGGTAGTTTAATAGCCTTAAAATAAAAACATATTTAGCAAAAAATAATAGAAGGGTTGTTCACATGAGGACTCGGCGGCGAACGCTAAGTTATTTGCTTGCCTTTATACCTGCTGTTTTGCTGGCGGGTGTGCTGGGTTCTGTCATTCAAACCCAATTCAATTTGCTTGCGATCGGCTCCATTGGACCGGCCATCGACTTTACCACACGGCTGGAGACGACGATCTATGACCTTCGTCATTTTGGCCCTGTTTATACTGCGATTATTTTTTTAGTCTATCTGATTGCCTTACCTGTTGCGCATCTGGTGGTGCGTGTGCAGAAGCGGCAGATTTACGCATGGTGTGCTGTTGCCACCGCAATTGGCCTCTGGGTCGCTTTCCGCTTCATTGACCACTTTGCTCCGATGCCAACGCTTATTGCGGCAACGCGGACAACACCTGGCACCTTGTTGATGATTTTCAGTAGTTTTCTGGGTGGCCTTTTTTATGCTTGGCTGAGTCGGATCCTGCGCCGTTATCTGCCCCATACAAGAAAAGGAACCTAGGATGAATTTAACTTGGCAACGCCCACTCCTTGCGCTGACCGCTGCGATTTCCTTTTCCGCAGCTGCGACACATAGTGACGCTGAAGCACATGACAGCAATCTCTGGCAATATGAAGTTGTCGCTGCAGATATTGAGTTTCCATGGGCAATCGTAATTCTACCCAACGATGATTATCTGATTAGCAGTCGCAGCGGTGCACTGTGGCACATCAAGTCAACCGACGAGCAAATGACTAACGTCCTTCCGGAGCTCGCTAATCTATGGGTCGATGGCCAAGCGGGTCTCTTCGATCTTGCCCTTCATCCTCATTTTGCCAGTGAGCCTTATGTCTACTTTACCTATGCCTGTGGCGACTTGCGCAACAACAACACGTGTCTTGCTAGAGCACGATGGACGGGGAGTGAATTAGTCGACACTGAACTGCTTTTTCAAGCCTATCCGGAAAAACGAGGGAGCGCGCACTATGGTGGCCGGCTCGCCTTTCAACCCGACGATACCTTGGTGTTAACCTTGGGTGATGGCTTTGATTATCGTGAACGGGCACAAAGCCTTAGCGATCATTTAGGCACAACAATTCGTCTCTCTTTGGACGGTGATATACCCACTGACAATCCTTTCGTAGCCAATTCAAGAGCTTTGCCGGAAATATACAGTTACGGCCATCGTAATGTGCAAGGCATTGCTTGGCATCCGCAATTACAAACGCTATTTATCAGTGAACATGGGCCTCGCGGCGGTGACGAAATTAATCGCCTCCGTGCCGGTGGTAACTTTGGCTGGCCTCTCTTGACCGCAGGTGTTGACTACACTGGTGCCAAAATCACGCCCTATCGAGATTTGCCCGGTCTTATTCAAGCTGATTTTGAATGGACGCCATCAATTGCGCCGAGCGGGCTAGCCATCTATTCCGGCGCTGAGTTTCCGCAATGGCAAGACCATTTATTGGTGCCTGCGCTCGCCGGCAAGCATGTCGCCTTGTTACGTGCCGATGAAGACTCTGTCGAGCCTGTTGCCAAGCTATTTACTGACCTCGACGCACGAATTCGCGCAGTTCAAGTCCACCCTCGCAATGGTCATATTTACCTGCTTATCGATGCAGCTGATGGAAAAGTAATCAAAGTCACTCGCCAATAAAGCTTTTTTTGATCCGAAGATCGCGTGCTCACGCTTTAAAAAGCGACCATGAGTTTGCCGGCTCATGGTCCGCTAGCAACGAGCTTGAGCCAGCATCCCCTGCTGGCTCTTTTTTTTCTTGTTCGGTATGCTAGCCTCGTCGTCCCATCAGCCAACAAGCTCGCAAGGAACCTGTCGATGTTGAATGCTTATCAGCAGCTTGCAAAGTCTCAAGCATTGCGATTCGATAGCAATCAAGAGCTTATTCTGCAGTCGCTGCGTCAGCTTGTGCAGAATTTAAATCAACAAGATACACCGCAGAAAGGAATATACCTGTATGGTCCGGTTGGGCGAGGTAAAACCATGCTGATGGATTTATTTTTTCAGCATTGTTCCGAACCGCGTAAGATCCGTCTGCATTACCATCATTTTATGAAGCGCGTTCATCTCGCCTTAAATCAGATAAGCGGACAAGAAAACCCCCTCGCTGTCATCGCTGCGCAATGGGCAGCAGATTATCGGTTAATCTGTTTGGATGAATTTTTTGTCGAGGATATGGGCGACGCAATGATTCTCGGGCGTCTTTGGCAAGCGTTATTCAATAACGGGGTAACCTTGGTGACCACCTCAAATAGCCGACCTGAAGATTTGTATAAGAATGGACTGGGTCGCGATCGTTTTTTAGTCACGATTCACTTACTCAACCAGTATTGCAACGTGTTATCACTCGACCATCCAACTGATTACCGGAGGATAGCAGGAACTACGGAAAACTCTGTGGATTATTATTGGCAATCGTCAGCACCGGAAAGTGCAGAAGTCATGGCTGAAATTCGCCAGACGCTGCAGATTTCGTCTCCCCTAAATCCCGGATACCTTAACTTACTGGGTCGAGAGATACCCTATCTATGGCGCACCCGGACAGCGATTGCGTTCTCGTTCGAAGCCTTGTGCATGGGACCGCGCAGTCATCGCGATTACATGGAGCTCGCAGCACAGTATCGTGTCATTGTGGTCGCCGCTGTACCGCCTTTCAGCTACGCACCGACAAAAGCGATCGTTCATGGTGTGGAAGAAAGTTATCAGCGTGAGGACAGTGATCAACAATTCGGTCAGCGTGATGATGCGGCACGCCGGTTTATGGCATTGGTCGATGAGTGCTATGAACAGTCATGTTTAGTGGTCGTGAGCAGTGACACAGCGATCGACGAGTTATATCAAGGCAAGGAGTTAGCCCAACCCTTCGCTCGCTGTGCCTCACGTTTACATGAAATGCAAACTTGGCAGTTGCCGCCCGAGTGAACTTAAAAACGCAATGCTAAGCCCAAACGGATTGACTGATAGTCATCGCCGCTGGTGACATATTCTAGCGAAGCCCGCCAGTTTCGCGATAACCGGTAGCCAACACCAGCACCATAGATCAAGTCCGTCGAACTATACCGCGGTAATTGCTGTTGGGTATCGACGGTCGTCCGCGCAATGCCGAGATTAGCAAAAACGAAGGTGGTATCGGTCAAATCGAACTCAGGCACGAGGACCAACTGCAAACTTTCCATGTCACCTTGCTCTTGCATTGCGACTAGGGTGCAGGCGGTATCCGGCGGACAGCGATTCGCGCTGCGCATTTCTGCGCCAAACTCATAGCTGGCGCGAATACTTAAATTAGGTGTCGCAAACCACGATAGTGAGCCAATAAAACTGGTTTTACTTTGATCGGTAACCGCATGCCAAGGGGTTCCAGACGTCTCACGGTCGATCGACGTACGCGCCACATTTGCACTAAACATCCAGTCCTTTTCGAATGCTTGTGCACTTGCAGTTGGGGCATATGTGAAACCCACCAAAATCAGCCCGGTCAAGGCCGACAAAGACACAGATGTGAACGATAATAAACGCATAACTCGCTCCTTCGTTACATTGAAATCTAATCAGTAAACTAGCTGCTCGATGGTTAGAGCGCCACTTGAATGTCGTCAAAAATTGTCAAAATGATTGAACACAATTAGACCTTTTTGACAAACTCTGACTTCAACTTCATCGCGCCAATGCCGTCAATTTTGCAGTCAATGTCATGATCGCCATCAACAAGGCGGATATTCTTCACTTTCGTTCCCACTTTAACGACCAAAGAGGAACCTTTTACTTTCAAGTCTTTAATGACAGTTACCGTGTCACCGTCGACCAAAACATTGCCATTTGCATCACGAATCCCTTGCGCTTCAGATGTTTCTGCATTGGCTTCTTGTGCCCACTCATGACCACATTCAGGACAAACAAACATTAATCCATCTTCGTACGTATAAGCAGAGCTGCATTTCGGGCAGTTCGGTAGACCACTCATCTCATTTTCATCCTTTCGATTAAACAGTGCCTTATAATGCCCGAAATCGTGAGTTTTCTCCATGCATCCGAACAGCCACTGTTCATGTTTCCTGTATGTCTGCCCTAAAGTTTTAACGACATGCTATAACCACCGCAAGCTAGAGAAGGTATCGTGACCGCATCAACACAACCCATTCGAGGATTCGCTTGGCTACTCGCTGCACTTGTTGCTTTGGGTCCTTTAGCGATTGACGCCTATTTGCCAGCCATGCCGGAAATGGCAGAGGATCTCGGCACGTCACTGCACAATATTGAAATCACCTTGAGTGTTTTTCTCGTCGGCTTCGCTGCAGGGCAGTTAATCGGCGGCCCCTTTTCTGACCGATTTGGGCGACGCTTAACCATTCTCGTCGGTTTAAGCCTATTCATTCTCGGTTCGGTGTTTATTGCTCTCGGATCACGCATTGAATTGCTCTGGGTCGGACGTGTCTTACAAGCCTTCGGCGGCGGTATGGGGGTCGTCAATACAATGGCGGTCGTACGTGACCGCTATGCGGGCAGCGAGAGTGCGAAAATTCTTTCGCAAATTGTTACCATCATGATGGCAGCGCCATTACTGGCCCCCTTTATTGGTGCCTTGCTTTTACTCGTCAGCGATTGGCGCAGCATTTTTTGGTTCTTAGCACTTTATGCAGTCTTACTACTTATTTTACTGCGTCGTTATCTGCCCGAAACACGCAAGGTACAGCAACATGCTCAGAAACAGTCAGTTTGGCAACGCTATCGCAGTGTGATTCAAAACAAGCGAGCCGCCGGTTTTTTATTCGCTGTCGCTTTCAGTAATGCGGGTATGTTTGCCTTCTTGACCAGCTCTCCCGGCGTCTACATGGGCTACTATCAGATTAGCCCAACGCTATATCCGGTTTTGTTTGCGCTGAATATTGTGACCTTAAGTATTTGTAACCAGATCAATATTCGCCTGCTGCGCCACCATTCACCCGCAAACATATTACAGCGTGGGCAAAGTTTACAATTAATGGTCGGTGCGATTATGCTGATACTCGTGCTGATCTTTTCTTTGCCCATTTGGCTGCTGGTGCCGCAAATCATGATCTTTGTCGGCTTACAGGGCTTTGTCGTCGCTAATGGCATGTCCGCAGTGACCGATGAGTTTCCTTACAACTCAGCCACCGCAACCGCATTGATTAGTGCCAGCGGTTTCACCTTGGGCGCCTTTACTGGTGCTATTAGTGCATTTTTAAGTGACGGCTCACCATTGGCAATGGTAGCGGTTATGGCGTGCTGTCCATTGATTGGTATAACATTACGCCGAATTTTCCATGCTAAAGTAGAAAAATAAGACTAAAAGCCTATTTTGCTCTATCAAAGCAACTGCATTTCGCATTCATTTGTTGCATACTCGAAGCGATCTGCACTTATACAACAATCGTTGAGAGAGGATATTCCCGTGCATACCATGCAAAAAACTTTACTGGCATCACTAATCGGTACTGCCTTAGCCATCACCGGCTGTGCTGAACAAGCACCAGCGCCGACCGTAACTGAATCAGCTCAGGTGAGCGAATCTGCTAACGACACCGTGTCGATGGAAAACCCATTCTTCCAACCTTTCGCTTTGCAATATGAAGCGCCGGACTTCCGCATCATTGAAGACGAGCATTTCCTTCCTGCGTTTGAGCGCGGTATGGCAGAGCAGATGGCAGAGATCGAAGCCATTGCTAACAATCCAGAAGCACCAACATTTGCAAATACGCTCGAAGCGATGGAGCGCAGCGGCGAGTTACTGACTCGCGTTTCACGCGTTTTCTACAACCTAGTTGGTACCGATAGCAATGAAGCGCGCCGCGCGATTCAGTCAGAGTTAGCACCAAAAATGGCTGCACACTCAGACAATATCAACCTCAATTCAGCATTGTTTGAGCGCGTCAAGTCAATCTATGAGCAGCGCGAAAACTTGGGTTTAAACAGCGAACAGCAGCGCTTAGTCGAAGTGTATCATCAGCGTTTCGTTCGTGCTGGTGCCTTATTGACTGAAGCTGAAAAAGAACAAATTCGCGCATTGAACGAAGAGCATTCACGTTTAACTAACCAGTTTGCCCAGAACCTACTCGCGGAAACTCGTAACATCGCTGTCGTCGTCGATACCGTCGAAGAGTTAGACGGCTTGTCTCGTTCACAAATTCAAGCTGCAGCCAACGCTGCTGCTGATCGTGGTCATGAAGGTAAGTACTTACTGAGTATCACCAATACGACGCGCCAGCCAATTCTGACGCAATTGAATAATCGGGAACTGCGTCAACGGGTGTGGGAAGCTTCAGCTTATCGCGCCCAATCAGGTGACTATGATAATCGTCCAATTTCAGCTCGCTTAGCTCAAATCCGAGCACAACGCGCCGCATTACTCGGCTATGAAAGTTGGGCAGACTACAACCTTGAAACGCAAATGGCCGAGAAGCCGGAAGCTGTGTTCGAGATGCTCGGCAGCATGCTGCCAGCCGTTGTTGCTAACGTGCAAGCCGAGCAAGATGCCATCCAAGAGATGATCGAACGTCGCGGCGGTGATTTTGAAGTCCAACCGTGGGACTGGGAATACTACGCTGAATTCGTTCGCCAAGAGCTTTACGACCTCGATGAAAGTGAAGTGCGTGAGTATTTCGAGTTCAACCGCGTTCTGCATGACGGTGTGTTCTATACCATGAACCGTTTCTACGGTATTACCTTTGAGCCGCGTCCTGACCTACCTACTTACCACCCTGACGTAGAGGTTTACGAAGTATTTGACCATGACGGCACCAGCCTTGCGATTTTCTATGCGGATTATTTCGCCCGCGAAGGCAAGCGCGGTGGTGCTTGGATGAGCTCGTTCGTTGGCCAATCACACTTGCTCGAGAGCAAGCCTGTGGTCGTCAACGTCATGAACATTCCGAAAGCACCTGAAGGTGAGCCGACGCTCGTCAGCTATGACCATGTGACCACTATTTTCCATGAATTAGGTCACGGTATTCATGGCATGTTCTCCAACGTTACTTACCCAACGTTAGCGGGTACCTCGGTATCACGTGATTTCGTTGAGTTCCCGTCGACGTTTGAAGAGGACTGGGCAGCGCACCCGGAAGTGATTGGTAACTATGCCAACCATTATGAGACCGGTGAACCAATTCCTGCAGAGTTGCTTGAGCGTGTGATTCAATCGCGTAGCTTCAACCAAGGTTTTGATACCTTAGAGTACATCTCGGCTTCTTTGCTGGATATGGAGTGGCATTCACTGTCTGCTGACTCCGAATTGCAAGACGTCAACGAGTTTGAAGCAGCGGCCCTTGCCAAACACGGTGTCGATCTTGCTGCTGTACCGCCGCGTTACAAAACGACCTTCTTCAGCCACTCAATGGGCGGCGGTTACTCTGCTAGCTACTACGCCTATATGTGGAGCGAAATTTTGGCTGCAGACGCATATGCATTTGTACAAAGCCAAGGTGGTCTCACGCGCGAGAACGGTAACCATTATCGTCGCAACATTCTGGAAGTGGGTAACTCACGTCCAACCATGGAGTCTTACATTGAGTTCCGTGGCCAAGAGCCAACGACTGATGCATTGTTGATTCGTCGTGGCCTGAAATTGAGCGTCGATTAACAGCGTCAATAACTGACCAAAAACAACGCCCTCATTAACGAGGGCGTTTTTATTTGTTTTCCTTCCTGATGCATGTTTGTCTGACGATTATGCTAGGATTCAATCATGCATTGTGAACCGAAATGAGATATTCAATGGCAAATAATTACCTGCTTGCTCTGTATGCGAAAACGTTAAAGCTGCCTTTTGGCCGAAAGATTTTTTCTGCAATGTTTGCGCGCAAGGCTCCCTACTTTCGCACCATTAAGCCTCTGATCACCGAGTTACGACCGGGCTTTTGTGAGTTAACGTTCCGCAAGCGCAAATCCGTCGAGAACCATATTGGTACCGTCCACGCCATTGCTCTATGTAATGGGCTCGAAATGGCCATGGGTGCAGTCGCCGAAGCCTCAATTCCAAAGCATCTGCGTTGGATTCCAAAAGGCATGAACGTCGAATATACCGCGAAAGCAAATAGTGACATTCGCATTACGGCTGAAGTAGCCGCCGACGCTTGGTCTCTAGGCGATGTCGCCATCGACGTGACCGGTTACCGAGACGATGGTAACGCCGTCATTCGTGGCCAAATTATTGTTTATGTATCGGAAAAACCGGCACGTCCTCGTTGAATAAGAGCCCAATGACAAACATAGCGGACCGCCAACTCATCATTCGCCAGACCGACGGGCCATTTCGTCAGCAACCTGATCAGGGATCTGACACCACAGATCTCGCAGATTGTTTGCGTTTGAACAGCGAACAAATTTCAAACTACCGGCACTACTTGGGCCGTGAGTTTGCGTGGGTGGAGCTTGACTGTCGCGATAGTTTCCATGCCAACGCCATTGCCGCACTAGCGGGAACATTAGTCGCTGGTGGCACGTTAGTGATTTGGTTAGCAAACTCAATAACCCCTGCGATACAGCGCTTCTTCGCAATCGCTAAAGAAGTTTATCCAGCTGAGACGCTATTCCGGGACGGTACACCTCGTGCTGTTACGACTCACCCTTTTCAACTCACTGACGAACAAACGCGAGCGTTAAGCGCATTAAACCAAGGATTTCTGAAGTCGCCGATCGCTGCGGTCATCTTAGCGCCGCGGGGACGGGGAAAATCAACCCTCCTCGGTTTGTGGATGAAAGATGCACCAGCTACGGCCGACTTTGTACTCTGCGCGCCGTCAAGAAAGCAGGCGCACAGCGTCTTTCAGCATCTTGAGCAGCGTCCTATCGAATTTGTTTCACCCGACCTGTTACTCACAATAAACCTCGAACCCAGCACATGGTTGGTGATTGATGAAGCAGCGTCTGTTCCCGCTCATGTGCTCGTGAAGGTCGCCGAAAAGCATCCTCGCCTCGTGCTAAGCTCAACGACTGAAGGCTATGAAAGTGCTGGTCGTGGTTTTCTCTTTCGATTCCTCAAGAAACTCCCGGATCACTATCCTGATGTTATCTCGATTAACTTGCAGCAACCCGTGCGGTGGTCGAGCACTGATTCATTGGAAAAGGTCATCAATCAATCGTTTTGTTTAGCAACGACGGAATACAGTTATGCTGCAGAACAAGCTGCTTCGTCTGACCTAACTGTCGGGCTCAACGATGCCAACGAATCGATTCACTACCAATTTAGCCACGCCTCCGAACTTGAACCGGCGCTATTAGAATCTGCTTTTCAAATGCTGATGGCGGCGCACTATCAAACCAGTCCAAACGACCTCAAATTACTCCTCGACGATGCCAAGCAAAAGCTATTGCTTCAGTTTCATAACCAACAACTCGTCGGCGTTTGCTGGTTATGTGAAGAGGGGCCGTTGCCGCAATCGATTCATCACGCCATTTTACAAGGTAAGCGACGGCCGCCGGGGACGTTTCTGCCACAGGCTTTAGCATTTGGGCTGCGGATCGAATCGGCGTTGACGAGTTCATGCGTGCGGATTGTTCGCATTACGATTCAAGACACGATGCAAAGTCTTGGTTTTGGCTCGCGCCTTTTACATCAGGTAAAGCATCACTACCCCCACCATTTGCGCGGCTCAAGTTTCGGTTTAAATGCTGACTTACATCGCTTTTGGCAAGGGAACAACTATTTCCCTGTGCGTATCGGCAATCATATCGACTCTGCAGCTGGCTTGCCGGCGGGCCTTTATGTCGATGCCAGTGGTGTGCAAAATACAGTCCTGCGACATGAACTTGAGAAAGCGCGCGCTGTATTTTGGTATTCACTCAAACATGCATGGGTGCTTCAGACACTTCCACAGCTAAAGACTGAGCTCATGGCGCTGGCACCGTCGTCAGCTGATTTCCACTGGGATGAACTGATACCCATCGTTGAGCAACGTATGCAAGCATTTGTGCATGGCTGGATACCATTTGATTATATCCAAGCACTACTTGCCGCGCTGTTACTCACTCGGCCTCAAGTCGCTCACTCAGAGCGTTTTCAGCTACTTTTACAAGCAAGCCAAACCGAACTCGCAACCCTTGCCAAAACAACCGAATGTGCAGGCAAAAAACAGCTTGAAGCGGAGTTAAGGATCATTTGTCGAGACTTGAATCTCAAGGTATAGTCTTCTACTTCACGCAAGTGTGTAGTGAGCCCTATGCGGCAGCTACAAGCGATTCCAAGAGGAACTTTGTCCATGAAAATACGATCGTTTTTACTGACCGCAGGAGTGTTTGCTATGACTGGCTGTAGTCAAATAGATACGACAACTAGCACACCGACAACGAGTCTCGACTATCCGCTATCGCGCACCGTCAACCAAGTTGATGACTATCACGGTGTTCAGGTCGCAGATCCCTATCGGTGGTTAGAAAACATGGACAGCGGCGAAGTTCGCGCTTGGATTCAAGCGCAAAATCAGTTTACCCAGCCGTACCTGAATGCCCTGCCAAGTCGTGAACACTTCAAAGAGCGCTTGACCGCACTTTGGAACTACGAACGAGTCGGCACGCCGTTCAGGAAAGGCTCACGTTATTTTTATTATCGGAATGACGGACTACAAAACCAAGCCGTACTTTATGTGAGCGAAGATCTTAATCGCCCAGCGCGCGAACTGATCGATCCGAATCAGTTCAGCAGCGATGGTACTGTATCCCTCTCTCGAGTTTATATTAGCCCACGGGCCAATTATATTGCTTACGGCGTCTCTGACGGAGGCTCGGACTGGGTCGATTTTAAGGTGCGTAATATTACCACCGGTGAAGATCTGTCAACACGTATCTCAGGCACTAAGTTTACCAATCTAGCTTGGTTACCAGATGAAAGTGGCTTTTTCTATAGCCGTTATCCCCTAGGCGAAGATGGACGCGCTGATGACCAGCAAACCGTGCAAATTTACTTTCATCTCCTTGGTACACCGCAAGACCGTGACTTACACGTTTATGCCGTTGATGACGAGCGTCCTATCAATCCATATCCGCAAATTTCTAACGATGGGCGCTTTTTAATTGCCAATCATTGGGAAGGTTATTTTGCCAATGCAGTTCATGTGCTGAATCGTCGTCAAGACGATGCGGAGTGGCAGCCTTTGTTTGACGACTGGGATGCGCTTTATAGCGTGATTGCAACGGATGGTAATATCTTTTACGTCAACACAACCAACAATGCACCGACCGGGAGAGTTATTGCCGTTGATATCACTCGCCCTGAACCTCAACATTGGCAAGAAATTATTCCGGCACGAGCAGAAACCTTGGATAGCGTCAGCTACGTTGGTGGACACTTTTTTGCCAATTACTTAAAAGATGCCCAGTCACAAATTGAAATCTATTCGGCCCATGGTCGTCATTTACGCACCTTAGACTTGCCAGGTATCGGCACAGTATCAGGCTTCACCGGTGACCCTGAGCATATGGAAACATTTTTTAGTCTCACCAGTTTTACCCAGCCAAGTAATATCTATCATTATGATATCGCGAATCAGCATCTTAAATTACATCACCGAACTGAAGTGAACGCCGATTTATCAGGACTGATCACCGAACAAGTATTCTTCAACAGCAAAGACGGTACCCGCGTACCTATGTTCATCGTTCGCCATAAAGACGCGCCTCGAGACGGCTCCAACCCGGTACTACTCTACGGCTATGGTGGCTTTGGCGTATCGTTAACTCCTGGATTTAGCGTTGCTCGCACCGCTTGGCTGGAACAAGGCGGGATCGTGGCAATTCCCAATCTTCGTGGTGGTGGCGAGTACGGCAACGCTTGGCATCGTGCAGGGACCAAATTAGACAAACAAAACGTCTTTGATGATTTTATCGCCGCAGCCGAATATCTAATCGATGAGCAGTATACACAACCCGGAAAGCTCGCGATTCAAGGTGGTTCAAACGGTGGCTTATTGGTGGCGGCGGTGATGACTCAGCGCCCTGAGCTGTTTGCCGTTGCCTTGCCGGCCGTCGGTGTGCTCGATATGCTTCGTTACCACACACCGAGTGCCAACGCACGAGCTTGGAGCAGCGATTTCGGCTTGAGCGAAAATGCCGATGAATTCAAGGCCCTTTATGCCTATTCCCCGATTCACAATACCAAGCCAGGTGTTTGCTACCCAGCGACGTTAATCACCACAGGCGATCACGATGATCGTGTGGTACCATGGCATAGTTATAAATTTGCAGCGGTGATGCAGCGCGATCAGGGCTGTGATAATCCAGTTCTTCTGCGCGTTGAAACGCGCGCTGGGCACGGCGCTGGAACACCGACTTGGATGGCCATTGAACAGATCGCAGACCAATGGGCGTTTCTGCACAAATACTTAGGAATGGATAAGGCGGAAAAAGAGTAGTTTTCGCGAATAATCATTGCATTTAAACACGGGCGTAGGCAAAATCTCGCCCGTTTTATATACACGACCCAAGCAAAAAAAGGGGTGAATATTATGTCTCGAGTTTTGATTATCGGTGCCGGTGGAGTCAGCGGCGTCGTCGTAAAAAAATGTGCGATGTTGCCAGAGTATTTCGATGAAATTCACTTGGCCTCGCGGACTGTTTCTAAGTGTGAGAAATTACAGGAAGAAGCAGGTAAAGATCGTGTCGTTGGCGTCTACGCGGTTGACGCTGACAACGTTGACGAGCTCGTCGCTTTAATTGAGAAAGTGCAGCCTGCACTGGTTATTAACGTCGCCTTACCCTACCAAGACTTGCCAATCATGGATGCATGTCTTGCCACCGGCGTACATTATTTAGACACAGCAAACTACGAACCAAAAGACGAAGCAAAATTCGAATACAGCTGGCAGTGGGCTTACCACGAGCGCTTTAAAGAAGCCGGCTTGATGGCATTGCTCGGCTCAGGTTTTGATCCAGGTGTGACCAACGTCTTTACCGCATACGCAGCGAAGCATTACTTCGACGAAATCCATTACTTAGATATCGTTGATTGTAACGGCGGCGACCACGGTCAAGCCTTCGCAACCAACTTCAACCCTGAAATCAATATCCGCGAAATTACCCAGCGCGGTAAGTTCTGGGAGAATGGTGAGTGGGTTGAAACCGATCCAATTAGCGTGCGTAAAGACCTCGATTATCCGGGCGTTGGCGTGCGTGCATCATACTTGCTATTCCACGAAGAGCTCGAGTCACTGGTCAAGCATTTCCCAACCATCAAACGCGCGCGTTTCTGGATGACCTTTGGTGAAGCTTACCTGAATCACTTGCGTGTGCTTGAAGGTATTGGCATGACTTCAATTCAGCCAATTGACTTCAATGGTCAGAAAATTGCACCGCTCGAGTTCTTAAAAGCGGTGTTGCCAAACCCAGGTTCATTAGCAGAAGGCTATGAAGGTTTAACCTGTATCGGCACTTACATCACAGGTATTAAAGATGGTAAAGAGAAAACTATCTTTATTTACAACAACTGTGATCACGCAGCATGTAACATCGAAGTAGGCGCGCAAGCTGTTTCTTACACCACAGGTGTACCAGCGATGATCGGCGCATCACTGATGCTCGAAGGTGCTTGGATGAAGCCTGGTGTTTGGAATATGGAACAGTTCGATCCAGACCCATTTATGGAGCGCCTCAACAAATACGGCCTGCCTTGGCAAGTTGTTGAAGTTGACCAGAATCCACTGGCTGAGTAACCTTGCTTTAGTGAAATAACCGGCTCTTAGGAGCCGGTTTTTGTCAGGAGTTATAGTCGTATGTCGAATCCGTATCTTTCACCAGCCATTCCGTCACCGTGTTATGTGCTCAATGAAAGCAAATTGATTACTAACCTTGAACTCATGGAGCGCGTGCAAAAAGAAAGTGGAGCCCATATTATTTTGGCGCTTAAAGGCTTTTCTATGTGGAGCTCATTTCCCGTCGTGCGCAAGTACCTGAAAGGCTGCACTGCCAGTTCAGCATGGGAAGCAGAGCTTGCTGCAGATACCTTCGGCCGCGAAGCACATGCTTACTCACCTGCCTACAAAGACTACGACATCGAAGTCATTTTAAAGCACTGTAACCATATTTCGTTTAATAGCCTGACTCAATGGCATCGCTATCGGGAGGAGTGCACTGCTGCCGGTGTTTCCATGGGCCTACGGATCAACCCCGAGCATCGTGAAGCCGAAACTGAGTTGTATGACCCGTCTGCACCGGGTTCACGCTTGGGCGTGCCTGCGGCGCAATTAGAGGGTGTCGATTTAACCGGTATTGAAGGTTTTCACGTGCACAACTTGTGTGAGTGTGACTCGTACGCACTTGAGCGGACATTAGCCGCAGTTGAAAAGCGTTTTGCTAAGTATCTACCACAATTAAAGTGGTTGAACCTTGGCGGTGGGCACTTAATGACGCGCAAAGGCTACGACGTTGACCATCTGATTGCTCAGCTTAAACGTTTACGCGAAACCTACGACATTGAAGTGATCTTAGAGCCAGGATCAGCGGTTGCATGGCAAACCGGTCCGCTGGTATCAGAAGTTGTCGATATCGTTGAGAATCACGGCAAAATCGCAATCTTAGACATTTCTGCCACCGCACACATGCCTGACGTGCTAGAAATGCCGTATCGCCCAGCCATTACCGATGCAACAGATGCGGGCGTAAAGCCATTCACCTACCGTCTTGGTGGCAATAGCTGTTTGGCGGGTGACGTGATTGGTGAGTATTCGTTTGACCATGAGCTTAAGCCCGGTGATCGGGTTATTTTTGAAGACATGATTCACTACACTATGGTGAAAACATCGTTCTTCAACGGTGTTGAGCACCCTTCTATCGGCATTTTACGCAGCAATGGTGAGTTTGAGTTGGTGCGTCGGTTCGGTTACGAAGACTTTAAAGCACGCTTGTCGTAAGCGTGCGTTTGCCCTTAAACAGGCCTCTGTTCGAACCAACGAGCGAGGCCTTCTAAAACTAAATCCGGTCGGCGCTCAACACGACAATTGAAGCGATTAAATAGTTCGCTACTGATATGGTCATGATCCCCACCCGTCAAGTAACACTTGAAGCCTTGCGCACCAAACGCTTCCTCGCTGCGCTGTAAAGCCTGTTCAACAAAACCACGTAATGCTGCCTGACAGCCAAGATAAACAGCGTGTTCCGTGCTCGTCCCCAACGCTTCTTCTGGTGCTTTATCAGTGACTCGGAGCTTACTGCTGCGCTGAATTAACGACTCTTGCATCAAGCGAAAACCGGGGCTTATCCACCCCCCAAAATGATGGCCCTCATGATCAATCACATCGAGAGTCACTGCGGTTCCCGCGTCAATAATCATCGCATTTGTTTGTTCAGCTCTGGCCACGAGCAAGGTCAACCAGCGATCAACGCCATAGGTACTTGGGTTTGCATAACAGTGCGTGACGTCAAAACCGGTTTCCGTTTCTGCAACGAATACGTGTTTATTGTGTTGCAAAGCAAACTGTTGTAACGCTTCAGTAAATTCACTTGCAGCCACTGACGCGACCGCTACACTGTCGAAATCTAAGGTCAGCAACAGCGCCTCAAGTGCAGCAAAACCTTGGCCACGACCCAGAGATTTTGGTTGGTCAGCAACCTGGTAAATTGCCAGTTTCCAAGCGGTGTTGCCAACCTCAAGCAGTAATGTCACGGACACTAATTTCGCCCCCAAAATAACGTTTCACCTCGTCGCCTTGCTTCAACAAGAATGCGCCCAAGTCATCGATACCGAGTCCAATGCCAACCTGTTCATGTTGGCCTAATAACAGCTTGATCGGCTGTTGATAGAAGTGATCAAGCGCTCGCCAGCGCTGAATAAATGGGCCAAGGCCTTGTGCATCATGTTCATGAAGTAACTGCAAACAATGACTATAAAGTTTTGCAGCCCATTGATTGCGGTCAAGTTCTTCATCTAGATGCTCTTGAATTGCGGTAAAAGGTTGGTCGATTGGCGCATTGGTCGTCAACGCTAGATTAACCCCTATACCAACAATCGCGTGTCCCTCACCTTGGGCTTGTCCTTCAAGCTCAACCAAGATACCAGCTACCTTTTGCCGATGAATATACACGTCGTTCGGCCATTTTAAGCTAACACCATCTATACCTGCATCGATTATGGTTTCAGCCACAGCTATGCCAAGAATAACACTTAATCCGATAGCGCTGTTTAAACCTTGTGGCAACGGCCAATAAACCGACATATAGAGATTATTTCCGAATGGAGAAAACCACTGCTTGCCACGCCGTCCCCGTCCCTTGGTTTGCATTTCGGCCAAGACCGCAGTACCGGCCTGGAGCTTACTCAGCGTTGCCAGCTGATGTTTAATGTCATCGTTAGTCGATTCAGTGACATGCTTTAGTGTAACCAGACTCTCACTTGTCTGAGGCTGCAAATAGGTTCGAAACTTTATGCTATCGAGCAGCTGAATCGGATTGGCTAATTTATAGCCCTTGCCCGTCACTCGATAAATATCTAAACCGAGACTTGCCAACTTTTCAATGTGATTATTAATTGCTGCTCGCGATAGCCCAAACTCTTCGCCCAACTGCTGGCCGGAGTGAAACTGTCCATCGGCAAGCTTTTGAATCAGTAAAGAATCTGTTTCGTTGTGATCATAGCTCATGAGTAAATTAATCCGTGCTCGTCCAATAAGCGCACTTCCGGTTCGAGTTTAACACCATAGCGTTCCCGAACATTTGTTTGTATTGCCTCCGCCAGCGATAAAATATCAGCGCCTGACGCATTGTCCTTATTCACTATCACCAAAGCTTGGCGCTCGTGTACGGCCGCACCACCCGTGGTCAGCGATTTTAGTCCAGCTTTATCAATTAACCATGCGGCTGCCAATTTGCAGTTTCCATCTGCTTGAACAAACACTGGCATCCCGGGGAAATTTGCCTGTAGACGCTGACATTCCGACTGGGAAACGACAGGGTTCTTGAAAAAGCTGCCTGCGTTTGGGATCAGTGCAGGATCAGGAAGCTTCTGTTGGCGAACCATAATCACATGCGCCATGATCTGCTCCGCCGTAGCATCAGGCGCTAATCTAGCAAGGTCAGGATAGCCAAGCACCGGTTGCCAAGCCTTTGGAAAGAAGAAATGAACACCTGTTATAAACCAATGCCGATGCGCTGGTCTTTTGAAAATGCTGTCTCGATAAGCAAACTCACACTCCTCATGATGTAATGTGGTACGCACATGCAACTTACAATCATAAACCTCGACACGATCAATAAATGTTGCAACTTCAACGCCATAGGCACCAATATTTTGCACCGGTGCGGCACCAACACTACCAGGTATTAAAGCTAAATTTTCACTTCCGTAAATTCCGAGTCCGATGAGTTTCACAACTAAGTTATGCCAATTCTCGCCCGCCGCAGCATAAACATGCCAACCCGATTCACTTTCCTTTATCTCGATGCCAGACAATCGATTGACCAATAACGGTCCATTGAAGTCTTCAGTAAAGATTGTATTGGTTCCTTCCCCGAGAATATATGCATCATCGTTCCATACCAGCGACTGCAGCGCTGCAATAGCGTCAATTTCGATTAACTGCTTTGCATTCACATCAACAGCGAAACTATGTTTATGTTTTAAAGGAAACAAGAGCAACCTCGTCGAGAATTAAGAATGCAAAGCGATAAATTGGAAAACAATCGAATGATGTTCCATGCCATCGATTACCGTTAAATAAAAGGTATCATCAGCAACAGTTAACTCAATTTTCATATTGCGACTAAGCAGAGGCTTAAGCTCCGCTAAAACTTCCTCAGGCACTGCCAAGATTTCCATTTCGCTTTTGATAGCTTTTGGAAGCTCTTTATCTTGCCAAATACGACGATTGCCATAAACAAGTAACGCATACTTCTTCGATTTTCGAGCCGCTTTTGTCATTCGCTCGGCATCCGGCAAGCCGACATCAATCCAATGTTCTATTTGGCCATCGAGGCCAATTTGCCATAAAGCCGCTTCGTCACTATCGGAAAGACCGCGACCAAATTCGACCTGTTCATGATACCAAAGCAAATAGGCAAGCAAACGTGTCAGCAATCTATCTTCAGTTTCCGATGGATGTCGTGCGATCACAAACTTAAGCTCAGCGTATACGTGAGAGTCGGTATTGGATAGGGAAACCAAAAATCGATAAGGAGTAGCTGAAAGCGCCATAATGCCTGTTCTCTATAGTGAATTGAGCATTATAGCGCCTTTTCGATCAAAGCTCATGTAAGCCGAGGATAATCCGTTACCCTTTTTTAACTAATTTCCAAACGGGTACGGTTAATAGCGTCACTACTAGGGCGCCTGCAAACGACGCTCCAAATAAAGCAGCATAGTCAACGATGCTACCAAGGTTGTGATAACGTGCGCCGGTCAGCAAGGGAGCGAATAACAGCAAAAGAATCAAACTAACCAAGTATGTTAGGGTTAATTCTTTCCGCACCTGCCGCACATGAATTTTATAGCTGCGTGAGCTCGCTGCAATCAATAACGCCGCCTCAATGATTAGCAATGCAACAAACAACGGCCAGTAGGGGCGAAATACCTCAAAAATTACCGCAATAATACCCAGTAATGAAAAGCTCATACGTCCTCCTATACGCGGCCGCGCAACATAGCGTTATATGCGCCTCGCAGTATTTTGTCTTTCATGATCCATGGCACCCATTGCTCCTTGAGTGGATCAATAAATCCAAAGGACGGTACCATGTTAAGGTCATAATCAAACTCAACCAGCATTGCTTGCCCGCGTTCGGTAATGAGTGGGCACGACGTGTAACCATTGTAGTGTGCATCCGGTGTTTCATTATTAATCACACGCAACAAGTTATGTACCACTACCGGTACTTGTGCTTTAACACTTGCTGCAGTCTTGCCTATCGGCGTTCCGACACAATCGCCAGCACCGAACACATTGGTGTAGCGCTGATGCTGCAGTGTATGACGATCCACTTCCAACCATCCTGAGAATGGTCCAGTCTGCCAACTTAAGTTGCTTTCGCGAATGGGTTCTACTGCTTGCATGGGAGGAACAACATGAATAAAGTCATATTCCTTTTGGATAAGGCCGTCTTCAGTCGCAAACGTGGCGCGTTTTCGTTCTGGCTCTATCGACGTTAATCGCTGGTTCCAATGAATATCTATTCCACGCTCAGGAAAGCTACGCTTTAAGAAGGAATCTACATCAGGTTGTGAGAAAAGTCCGGTTCCTGGAGCTGTATAAAAAAATTCGGCGCTCTCTCGTGTTTTTCGTTGACGTAAAAGATGCTCGGTTAACATCGCAACTTTGAGCGGTGCTCCGGCACACTTTATCGCTCCGGATGGACGCGTAAAAATACCAACACCGCCAGATTGTGCAAACCGGTCAATCGCTTTCCAAGTACCTTCAGCATTTTCAGGGTTGTCATAGACGCAACCAATGCCATGATGGCCGATTAAATCGGAACTCATACCTTCGATTGCTGCAAAATTAAGTTCTAGACCAGTCGCAATCAATAAGTAGTCGTAATTAATCCGCTTCCGCCCCGCCAAGAGAACTTGGTTTTGCTCGGGATCGACAGACTGAACAACAGATTTTAGCCAATTGACTCCCTTTGGCATGTAACGGCTATTCTGATCAAGCATCGCTGAAGTTCGCCAAATTCCGGTCGCAACTAACGTCAAACCGGGTTGATACAAATGGCGTTCGCGATCGTCAATAATAGTGATTGATGCGCCCTTAGTTTTTCGAGCCAATCGGTTCGCTAAGGAAATGCCTGCAGCACCGGCGCCCAATATCACAATCTCGGCTGTTGTATTTGTTGGCTTTGCTGCCACCGGTGTAAATGGACTAAGACCGAGTAGCCCTGCACCAATTAAACCTGCGGTCGATAATTGAAGAAAATGGCGCCGCTCAATTCGTATCGACTCTTGCTCTTTCTTATCTGTATGCAACATTATAGAGTGTTCCGAAGCATTTTCTCGCAGTTGAGAAGTGATTGAAGTAAAAATAAAGTTTGCTGTCGAATTCCCTGCTTCGGCAAGCTCCGAAGCAAAACGTTCTTTAACAATATATCAAGCCAAGCAATCTGTGTGAGCACTCACAACACAATCTGCATCTCATCGTTAAGGAGGTGATCCAGCCGCAGGTTCCCCTACGGCTACCTTGTTACGACTTCACCCCAG
>SR_TP_S13solDRAFT_1000049_pt1 | contig 67429 bp, 64 predicted proteins | sample SodReaTP_S13sol_FD_11159 | JGI IMG/M metagenome (IMG submission 11159) | reverse complement strand
CCAATATTCCCCACTGCTGCCTCCCGTAGGAGTCTGGGCCGTGTCTCAGTCCCAGTGTGGCTGATCATCCTCTCAGACCAGCTACCGATCGTCGCCTTGGTAGGCCTTTACCCTACCAACAAGCTAATCGGACGTAGGCTCATCCTGCAGTGTGAGCTTTCAAGAAGAGGCCCACTTTCCTCCGTAGAGCGTATGCGGTATTAATCCGGGTTTCCCCGGGCTATCCCCCGCTGCAGGGCAGATTCCTACGCATTACTCACCCGTCCGCCACTCGTCAGCAAGCTAGCAAGCTAGCTCCTGTTACCGTTCGACTTGCATGTGTTAAGCATGCCGCCAGCGTTCAATCTGAGCCAGGATCAAACTCTTCAGTTTAAAAGCTAAAGCTTTCGAACTACAGAACTGATCCCGCTCTGAAATTTCTTTCAGGGCGGGACGTTCCAATTGGCACCACGAATGGTCCAACCGGGACGCCCACACAAGTTATCTGCATCGTTTGTAAATGAACTTTTCAATGCTTTGGCATTTCGCCCAAGCAGGCCGAGCATTATAACCCGGTTTGTGTTTTCGTCAACACCGCGGCTTCGAAAATCGCGAAAAATTTTCCTTTTCGCCGAAACCGGATTTCATGGTGCCGAGCCGATGGATTATACGGAAGTTTTCGGCAGTGTCAAGAAGAATGCGAAAACTTTTTCCGGCTTCGTCGCAGCGGCTCTGCGGCGAAGGGTGCGAATTATAGAGGCGTTTTCCAGTCTGTCAACACCCGCAAGAGGATTGATTGGCACGAAACGCGCCACGGGCGCGGGCGGGGGACAGAAGCACGCCCGTACGGCTTCATCTGGCGGGGCGCTCAGGCAGGCTTGCAGGTTCGGGTGGCTTCGCATCCATTCCAGTGGCACCAGGGCGCCCTGGACCCTGTCGTTGCCGCAAGGTCGAGGGATCCGCGGCTCACCGGCGGGCGACGCCATGCCCCGTCCGCATTGCAGTCAGGCCCTCGACCGGCCCTTCCGGCGCATGGCTGATGGACAAACGGACATCGGCAAAGAAAAACGGCGGCCGGGGGCCGCCGTTTTTTAAGGTTCCGGCTGTTGCCGGAGCCCTGTGTCGACTCGAGATCAGTCGTCGTTGTCCGAGTGGGAATCCTCGGAGCAGTGCAGCACACCCTCGTAGCCGTTGTTGTACGAGTCCAGCAGGCTGGCGTACTTGCCGGCATCCGCGGCATCATCGGCGCAGTCCCCCGCAGGAGTACCGAACCGGCCGCGGCGCGCCTGCTGGAAGTCGTCCGGACCACAGCGACCGAACAGCTCGGTGGCCGCATCCCAGGCCTCACCCACATGCGCGGGGATGGCAGCGCCGTTGAGCACGTTCAGCGTGGCGGCCATGTACTGGTGGGCCAGCCGGTAAAACACGTTACCACCGGCCGGCGGGGTCCAGAAGACGTCGAACCAGGTCTGACCACTGGTGAAGAACTCGGTGTCTTCACCGCATTGCGCGGCTTCCGGATCGCACTCGCCCGGCAGACCCAGTGCCGCCAGCGCCAGCCACGCAGGATCGGCGGAACCAATCAGCGCCCAGGTTTCATCGTACGGCGCCGGGCCATAGGCCGAATGGGTCTTCCAGTAGCCGATGGTCAGCGTGCAGCCGGCCGGGCCGCAGGCGGCGTTGGTCAGCGTGGTGGCGACCGAGGACGAATCCAGCGTCACCAGTTCGGCTTCCGGGTCGCGGTTGAAGGCGATGACCTGCGCTTCGTTGTCGACTTCCAGATCGCAGACCGGCGGGGCTTCCTGCGAGTCGCCTTCAGCAAACCACGGCAGCGGGTTTTCGCCATCCATGAAGCCGAAGGTGGTGTAGGTGAACTCCAGCGGCAGCGGGTCGTTGTCGTAGCACACCGTCGCGTTGTCCGGGTCCAGACCTTCCTGCAGCAGTAGTTCGATATCGAAATCGATTCCTTCGACACTGAACAGGTCGATGACGTCGACACAGGCATTGACCGTGGAGGTCGGGCTGCCGGTGAAGTCGAAATCGGCCGTGCCGCTGAAATCGGTGGTGCCGGATGCTTCATCACCGTCAGCCTTGCGCTCGAAGTTCTGCAGCGTGGCCGTGGCGGTGTTGGTGCCGCCGGTATTGTCTTCCAGACCGGTGCTGTAGCTGCAGACCAGCGAATCGCCTGCTTCACCGGCTGCGGCCAGGTACAGCGGGAATTCAACGCCATCGCCGCAGTCCACGTCCACCGCCAGTTCCCCGATCGCATCGGCAACGCTGTTGATCTTCGCCGCAATCGGCGCCGGGTTGCTGACCGTGATCTTGCCGGAGACGGCGAATTCGCTGTCCGCGGAGGCGGGATCTGCCAGATCGACCTCGATGGTGTAGCTCAATTCGAAAGCCTGACCTTCCTGCAGCACGATGGGCTCTTCGGTATCCAGCGTCTTGTCCACCGTCCAGAACCATTCGCGCTCGAATGCCGGAACGGCCGTCTTGCTGACATCCGGCGCCCAGCAGGTCAGCGCAACGGATGCGCCGTCGCTGTCTTCGGTTTCGACGATCGTGGCGGTATTGAGCTTGCTGTCGCTCCCGCCGCTCTCGGTGATGCCGAAATCGCTACATTCCAGCGTGCGCGAGTAGCTGAAGGCATTCTCACCGGTACACGGTGTTGCCACCGAGCACGAACCCAGGCTTTCGGCCGGGTCGGCGCCGTCGAAACTATCGTTGACGTTGACCGTACCGTTGATGACATTGGCGGGCTCGCCGCTGAAGTCGAAGTCATCGCTGGCGCTGGCGGACAGGCCGGCGGCATCGCCCCGGGTGTAAGTGATGGTCGCGGTATTGGTGCCCGCGGTGCCGTCGCTGGTGCCACTGTAGCTGCACACCAGTTGCGGGGTGAGGTCGGCACTGGCCGGCTGCAGGACGGCCGGAAGGGCCGGTGCGCAGTCGATGCTGATGTCCGAGCCGCCGGGGAAGTCGTCATTCACGGCGGTAACCGTGATCGGATCCGCCAGTACGTTGCGCACGGTGATCTGGCCGGCAACGGCATGGTTCTTGGGCGTCGAACCGTCGGGCTGGACCGTGACGGTCCAGGCAAATTCCTGGCTGTCGCCGAAGAAGATATCGGCACTTGTCGGCGTTGCGCTCTTTTCGATTTTCCAGTCATACTCGCGATCGAAGCTGCCGTCGGCGGTCTTGCCGACCTCGGGACGTTCGGGCGCGCATCTCGCAACCCCGGAGGCACCTTCGCGCCGACGTTCGACTTCGAAATCGGTGATGGTCACCGACGAATTGATCGCGTACGGCGGTTCGGTCAGGCCCGGCTGCCCGGCAACGGTTGCCCAGGCGACCACGGTTGCGGTCCCTCCAATCAGCGGGTCGGAACACGACAGATGAAACAGTCCGGTAGTGCCGCTGTCGGGGTTCTCGTCGCGGGAATAGCCCGGGATCGGCACGTTCTGTCCCCAGGGGCCGTAATTTTCGAAGGTGACCTCATGAATCACACCACCCTGGTTGAACGTCAGGAAGCCGGTAAAGAAGAAGTTGCCAGATTGTTGAGCCGCGACCTGCATGGAACACAGCAGCCCGAAGATCAATGCAAGCGACATCGAAGCAATGGAAATACGGGGACGCGTGCCCCTGCAGCGCAGTTCGGCCGCATCGTGAAGTGCATGTTTCATGGTGATCCCCTCGTATAGGATCAGGTCGCGTCCTGCCCTACTGCCCGCCAGCAGAGGCGCGGGAATCCGGGTTGGCGGCTCCCCATCAAACCGCAACGTTCGGACTCTTGCCCTCCGGTTGCGGCCTTGTATCGATGACATGGAATCATGTCAGCTTGGCCGTTTTATACCACACTATTAGTGTTATAATATGATTTAAATCACATTCAGGTTCTTTTTTTATAATTACAATCTCATTACAGAACGTCGGTTCTGACCATGCACTTTTCCATAAGCTTGCTTCGCAGGGACGGTTGCAGGGACAATAGGCTCTCGCCGCCCTTCCCCCCACCGGAGTCCTGCCATGCGCTGGCTGATCGCCTTTCACCTGATATTCGTCGTGACCTGGTTCGCCGGGCTGTTTTACCTGCCCCGGCTGTTCGTCTACGCCGCCACGCATCCGGAGGAGCATCATCAGGCGGTGTTTCGGGTCATGCAGCGCAAGCTGCTGGGCATCACGCACATCGGCGGAGCACTGGCAGCCCTGTTCGGCGTGACGCTGATCGTGTTGCAACCGGACTACTACCTGAGCCTGGGCTGGCTGCACGCCAAGCTGGCACTGGTGGCGCTGCTGATCGGCTACCACGTCTGGTGCGCGCGACTGGTCGGCGTGTTCGCGCGCGGCGAAAACCGGCGCGGCCATGTCTGGTACCGCTGGTTCAACGAGGCCCCGGCGCTGCTGCTGATCGCAATCGTGCTGCTGGCGGTGTTGAAACCATTCTAGGAACTCGGGCATTGTCGATGCCGGCCGCGTGGGGCCGGCCTACTCGGCAGGGCACCGAAGCTTCCGCGTAGGCCGGGGCCACGTCCCCGGCGGAACAACTCGAGACTCGGGCCTGGCTCCGCCTGTAACCGTGACGCCTCTCGCGGAGCCGAAGGCGCGTAATTGAGCGCGGGAGAATGGTTCGGGCTTTCGTAAATGGTGAATCGTAAATAGAAAAGTCAAAACCGGCCCGGGCCTGTGGCGCGGGTGTCTTTTCGATTCGACCCCACCCGGGTCAGGATGATCGGGTGATGTCGGGTGGGGGCTGTAGCACCGAGCTTTCAGCGGGGCGTGGTGTTGGCTGGTGGCGAGTCGCGGGTCGCGGGGCAGATGATGATCTTTCAGCTTGTATCCGATGCCGCCGGGTTTCAAGAAAGGCATTGAGGGTTCGGATACCCTCCGCGTCAAGCCCAGTGGCACCCCAGGCTCCTTTGAACCTGAGTTTCTACCACACCGCCGATCGACCCGCGGCTCGCCGGCAGGCGACGCCACTGCCCGCCTGCCTCCCCGCCCGGCCTCGCTGGCGATTGGCTGAGACCATACCTGATCAGGATCAGAGTTGATTTTGTTCTCTGCGCCTCTGCGGCTCTGCGCGAGTTGTTTTCAGCGGACTCGGGGGCAATCATCCGGGTCGTTGCCCGGGCTTTATTCGGGCGGGGGCGGGACGGGCCAGTCGGCGTCGGGGTCGCCGGCGACCAGGAAGTCGCCGTTGAGCAGGGACTCGCGGGCGTTGTAGCGCATTTCGCGGCCGTCGGGCAGCCAGACCCGGCCGCCGGCGGCGGTGACGATGGCCTCGCCGGCGGCGGTATCCCATTCGCTGGTCGGGCCCAGGCGCGGATAGAAATCGGCTTCGCCTTCAGCCACGGCGCAGAACTTCAACGCGCTGCCGCGCCCGATCTTCTCGTGCGGCCCAAGCATTCCGAAATAGGCTTCGGTGCGCGGATTGGCATGCGAGCGGCTGCCCAGCACCACCGCCGGGCTGGCCGGCGGGCGGCGGGTGGCAATGGGCTCGCTGACCCGCCAGTCGCGCCAGCGTCGGGCTTGTGAACCGACGATCCCGCTGTAGGCCAGCCCGGTGACCGGAATCGCGATCACGCCCAATACCGGCCGCTGGTTCTCGACCAGCGCGACGTTGATGGTGAACTCGCCGTTTCGCTTGATGAACTCGCGCGTGCCGTCCAGCGGGTCGACCACCCAGAGACGATCCCAGTGGCGCCGGGTTTCAAACGTGACTTCGGCGGATTCCTCGCTGAGCACGGGAATATCCGGGGTCAATGCCTCCAGTGCGCTGACAAGCGTGCGATGGCTGGCCATGTCGGCTGCGGTCAGCGGGCTGGCGTCGTCCTTGCGTTCGATATCGAAATCCGCCTGCCGGTAGATTTCCAGGATCTTTTCCGAGGCTGCCCGGCAGGCATCGAGCACACCCAGGACCAGCTGTTCACGGGATTCGGTCAAAACGTTTTCCTTTATGGTTCAACTATGGTTCAACAATCAGGTCGCGCGTCATGTAGAGCGCGGCGATGGAACGGCCTTCGGTGCAATCGTCGCGCTGCACCAGTTCGGCCAGGTTGGCAATCGGCCACCGGATGACTTCCAGCTCTTCCGGTTCGTCGCCGGGCAGGCGCGAGGGATAGAGGTCGCGCGCCAGCACCACGTGGGTGGCATGGGTCATGTAGCCCGGCGCCAGCGTAAGCTGGCCGAGCACGCGCAAATCGCGCGCGGCGAAACCCACTTCTTCCTGCAATTCGCGATTGGCGCCTTCGAGATGACTCTCGCCCGGCTCCAGCCGGCCCTTGGGCAGGCCGATCTCGTAGCGATGCACGCCGCAGGCATATTCGCGCACCAGCAGCACGGTGTCGGGATCGGGCATGGCGGCGATGATGACCGCGCCCACGCCGCGGCTCATCAGGTGCTCGTAGGTACGGCGCTGGCCGTTGGAGAATTCCAGATCCAGTGACTCGACCCGGAACAGGCTCTTTTCCGGCTGCTCCTCGCGCCGGTGAATCCGGGGCAGTTGCGGACTATCCTTGATCATGCAGGAAGGATAGCAGCCGCGGATGCAGAATCGGGTTGGCGGCCAGAATTCCGGTCGAATCGAGCCCGATCGGGCCACCATCCAGATCACTGACTATACCGCCGGCCTCGCGCACGATCACGGTCAGCGCGGCGATGTCGAGGATATTGATATCGCTTTCGATTACCGAATCCAGCCCGCCCTGAGCCAGCCGGTGATACGGGTAGAAATCGCCGTAGCCGCGCGTGCGTGAGGCGCGCTGGATCAATGCGCCGACCCGCGACCAGCGATCCGAGCGTGCCAGGCTGCGGATATTGCCGAACGAAATGTCCATGGCCTCGAATGCATCGACCTTCGATACCGACAGGCGCTGCCCGTTGAGCCAGGCCCCGCCGCCGGCACTGGCCCAGGCGGTCTCGTCAAAGGCCGGGGCGGCCGAGACGCCGGCCACCAGCTCACCGTCGACCATCAAGGCGATCTGCACCGACCAGAACTCCAGCCCGCGGATAAAGCTGCGCGTGCCGTCGATCGGATCGATCAGCCACAGATACCGACTTTCGCCGGAATGCCCGTATTCTTCACCGAAAATGGCGTGGTCGGGATACGTCTCGGCGATGATCCCGCGAATCGCCTGCTCGCATTCGCGATCGGCGATGGTCACCGGGCTGGCATCGGCCTTGCTTTCGACCTCCAGCGGCTTGCGGAAATATTCCATCGCGATGGCCGAGGCCCGGTCTGCCGCCCGGCGCGCAACCTCCAGCGCCTGGTCGAGGTTCAACAGGTGATTCGTTCGGGGTTGTGTTTCGGACACGGCAGTCATCACAGCGTAAAAGTTCGCGCCAATGTATCAGACCCGCCCGGGAAAGTTACCCATGCAACTGAGTCGTCAGGCTTCCGGCCCGGGCGCAATCAGGATCACGCTGTCGACCCGCCCCGGGCCGGCGCGATCGGCGCTGAACCGCCGGACGGTATACGGCCGGGAAGCGACCAGTTCGGCCAGCCAGCCCATCAGCTCGGGAAACGCGGCCTGCTCCATGACCACGCGCAGATCACCCTGGCCAACCGGCTCGATTCGCCTGAGCGCGCCGGCCAGCCCGGCGGTGCGCGCGGACCGATCGATCACTGCCATGGGCGAGCCCGTTTCGGCCACGCGCGGCGCGGCATCGCCTGCGCGCAGGCGCCCGACCTCGGGCGCGGCGCGCTCCAACCAGTCCAGCAACGCCTGCTGTTCGGCCAGCTGCGCGCGCAGATTCTGACGCGCATCGGCCAACGGCTCCCAGACCCACAGCCACGCCGCCAGCAACGCAAGCACCGCCCCGGCACCGGCCAGCAAGCTTCGCTCACGCGGCTGCAGCCCGTTCCAGGCCTCTCGCGCACGCGCGATCACGGCGCAACTCCCGAGATGATCAGTCGCGCATCGGTGGCCTCCGGGCGCACCGAAACATCGCCCAGCTCGGCGCGCAAGTCAAGCGTGCGAGCGCGCCGCTGCAGGGCTTCGAAATCGGCCAGCGACGGGGCCTGCAATCGCAGTTCCAGCACCCCGTCGGCATAGCTCAGTGAATTCAAGCGCAGGCCTTCGGCGCCCGCGATCAGGCTGTTGGCGCCGGCGACAAGCTGCACGAAACGGTCCTGGTGCACGCCGCGCAGTTCGGCCAGCGCGCGCTCGACCTGCGCCCGCGGGCGCACCAGCACGCCGATTTCCGGAAACAGTTGGCTCACGCGCTGTTCGAGCTGGGCGGCCTGCTGCCGATGCTGGCGTTCCAGCAGCATGTAGTCGACCAGCGCATGACCGACCCACAATGCCAGTACGCCAGCGGCCAGGCCGGCCAGCCAGCGCAAGCGGCGACGATCACCGGCGGCATCGGCTGGCGCGAACTCGCCGCGCAACAGGTCCAGGTCGGCGGCCGAATCACCCATCGCAACCGCGGCCATGGCCTCCAGACCATCGCCTGCGTGTTCATCAACCCGCGTGACCAGACCAGCGATCCCGTCCGGCACCGGGCCGGGCCCCAGCCAGACGGTCTCGCCCGGGCGTGCCTGTCCGGCCGAACCGGGCGCGCTGGACAATTCCGGCAGCAGATCATCGAGCAGATCGGGCGAAATGCGATCGAATTCGGTCTCGCCCCAGCGCGCCAGCACCGCTTCGACAGCCGGGGCCAGCACCACCTGGCCCGGCTGCCAAGGCAGACAGGCAGCATCGGGCAACATGCGGGTCGGCCGATGATCAAGCCGGTCCAGCCACTGCTGCATGTCGACGCGTGCGACCACCATGCATTGAAGCTGCTGGCCGGAGAGCCGCCTGAGCGGCACCACGTGCTGCCCGGCCGGATCGCCGGCGATGCGATCCTCGACCGCCCAGCGCAACGCCTGTTCCAGCCGCGCCGGACTCATCCTGGGCAGCTCGACCGTGATCAGGCTGACGCGATCGGCCGGCACCAACGCGATGGATTCACAGCCGGCGGTATCGGCTGCCGGTGCGGCATCGACACGACCCTGCTCATCGATGCAAAAGCAGGCATCGCGATCATCGGCCAGGTCGATCAGACGAACGTACTTGGATCGGGCCATTGGGCTGGCTCACGGCGTTCCGAGGCTGGTATAGCGCGCATCATACCGTTTGCCCGCAACATGCATCAGGCTGTGAAAATCGCGCAGCTCGCCGTCCAGCTCGACCTGGGCATGGACCATGAACCAGTCACTTTCGGTGGTCAGCCGGGTCGCCAGCCGGCTGTTGTTCAGGCGCGCCAGCTCCGGCGCGCTCAATGCCTGGTCCAGCGACGCGAAGGGCGCCTGGGCCAGCAAACGTGTGGCCTGCTCCCGGTCCAGCCCGTCGACCCATGCGGCCAGCACTTCCGGCGAGGTCCGGTTGAGATTCAAACGTGTTTCCGGATCCGGCAGCACGGTGATGAACGGCAACAGCCGCCGACGGACCTCGGGCGTCCAGCCGCCCAGCCGTTCGAGCTCGCTTGGATGGGCCAGCCGAACCGTACGGGCACCGCCTGCCGGGTGCATGCGGCCGCCGATCTCCGCGGCCAGCGCCGGGTCCAGATCCAGCTCGCGCAACAATCGTACCAGTGCCTGCCTGCCGGCAATGACAAGATCCGGATCGGGGCTGGCCAGCACGTTGAGATTGAAGCGCCCACCCGGGTCCAGCAGCCGCACCCGAACGACACCGCCGGCAACCTCGAAGGCCTGCGACCAGCGCCCGTCCAGCAACTCCGCACCGACGCCGGTCTCGCGTGCCCGCCGGACCCATTCACGTGCCAGCCCATCCAGGCCGGCACTGAATTGCCAGGCCCGCTCAGCCGCAAGTACGGCCTGGGTGCGCGCCAGGTCACGCTGGGTGCGCTCCAGGATCTCGGTCGCCAGCACGGCCGCCAGCGCCACGGCCAGCAGCGCGATCAACAACGCGGCTCCACGCTGGCGGCATGCCGGGTTCGCGCGAGTGTTCACAACGCGATCAGCCGGCGAATCTGCCCGAACCGGGGGCTTTGGAGAACGTATTCGACCGCGACCGGCAATTGCTCCGGCGGCCCGCCGGCCGGCCATTGTGCTTGCCAAGTGCCGGACGCATCCAGGTAGCGAAACTCCACGGCGGTGATGCAGTCCTGGGTCTGGCGGGCGAAAGGAGTTATGCCGGGATCATCATCGACCGCCCCCCAGGTTTCACGCACCGGGCCCTGGAGACCGGATTGCCAGCGAAACTGCAGCAGGCTGCTGTGCGCAAGTCGACCGGGATTGATCCGGCCGGCACGCCGCGCCAGCAGCGATTGCCGGTCGCCGAGCAGCGCCGGCAGGGTCCGGCCCTGGCCGTCCACACCGGTCCGGCTGACAAGCTGACGAAGATCCGAATCAAGGCGCGCGACGGTGCGTTGCAGCTCGGTGAATTCGACCGAGCGCTGGCGCAGATCGCCGGTTGCCGCAATCATTGAGTTCAGGCCGGTGTAGGCGGTGGCGGCCAGCAAGCCGAACACCAGCACCGCAACCAGCACCTCGACCAGCGTGAAGCCGCCCGCAAGGCCGCGCATGGTTGCCGGGTAGCGGGACGAAGTGGCCATGGCTCAGCGCACCTGAAAGCCGGTGTGGGTCAGCACCGGTGCGCCTTGCTCATCGAGCACGGCCACATCGATGCGCCACAGCAGGCCGCCGGGTGCCGGCTGCACGCTGCGCTGCCATTGCCACTGGCGGTCGCCCATGGCTTCCTGTCCGCGCACGGTACCCGGTTGCAGGGCGCGATCCAGGCGCGCCTCGGCCAGCCGATTCTCGGCCAGCCACAACGCCAGGCTGCGTTGCTCGATCTCGAACCGGGTCTCGACTGCACGCATCGCGCTCATGCCCAGCGCGGTCAGCGCCAGGGCAACCACGGCCAGGGCAACCAGTACTTCGATCAGGGTAAAACCGCGCTCTTTCATGGCCACTGGAGTCGCTGGGCGGAATTCGAGTCGCGCAGTTCCAGCATGAACGGCACCGGTGCCTCGACCCCGGTGCACACGATCTGCGGCACTCCGCTCTCGCGCCCCGGCACCGTCGCCGCGCCATCTACCTGGACGCGCGCCTGAAAGCCCGGCGGCCAGCTTCTGGCCGCAGCCGCCTCATTGGTCCGGGCCTCGCGCCAGCCGTCGGCTTCCAGGACCCGGAACCGGTAGCCGTCGGGCAGGAATTCCAGCCCGCGCGGGTTGCCGGTCAGGAGTGCCTGGTCGCAGGCGTGCTCCAGCCTGGCGATGAGTCGGGCGATTTCGTCCGCCGGGCCGGCGGCAGCGTCAAACGGCTGGAAGCGCACGAGAGCAACGCCGGTCAGAATGGCGCCGATCAGCACCACGACCAGCACTTCTACCAGGGTCAGGCCACCGGCTCGCGACACTGTCGAATTACAGATCCCAGTTGCCGATCTCGGCATTGATGCCCTCACCGCCCGGCTGGCCGTCGGCACCATTGGTCCAGATATCGATCTGGCCATGCACGCCGGGATTCAGATACAGGTATTCGCGGCCCCACGGGTCGCGCGGAATGCGCTCGATGTAACCGCCCTGCTTCCAGCGTTCCGGCTCGGCAAGGCCGGGCGGCCGTTCCACCAGCGCGCGCAGCCCCTGGTTGGTGGTCGGGTAGCTGAAGTTGTCCAGACGATACATGTTCAGTGCGGTCATGATCGCCTGGATGTCCTGGCGCGCCTTGACCTCGCGCGCGCGATCGGGCTCATCCATGAAGCGCGGCACGATCACCGCGGCCAGGATACCGATGATGACCACCACCACCAGCACCTCGATCAGGGTGAAACCGCGCCGGGCGCCCGAATGTCGAGGCCGAATAACCTTGCCGTAATGAACTGTCATGTTCGCGATCATAGCAAACGCCGCCGGCGTTGCTGCCATGCAAACCGGTGGCAGCGGATCCGGCCCGTTTTCCGGACCCGGTCGGGGAAATGGACTGTGCGCTATTCTTGCGTTCCAGTGCAAATCATTCCGGCAGCACATGCGAACGACGAGAATCTTTACCGGTCAGGAAATCGAGGCAGGGCGCGAAATCACGCTCGATGCGCGCGCGGCACATCACGTGGTGCGCGTGCTGCGCTGCCGGCGGGGGGATCGGCTGGTTCTGTTCAATGGCCAGGGCGGCCAGGCCGAAGCCGAGATCATCAGCGCTCACCGGCAACACGGCTGCCGTGTACGCATTCTGGAATTACTCGGGCAACAAACCGAATCGCCGCTGTGGATCGAACTGGTCCAGGCGATTTCGCGCGGCGACAAGATGGATCGTGTCGTCCGCCAGGCGGTAGAGCTTGGCGCAGGCGCGATCCGGCCTCTGTTCACGAGCCGCTGCGAAGTCCGGCCGGACGGGTTCGATCGTCGGCTTGATCGCTGGCGCGAGATCGTCGTCGGTGCGTGCGAACAATCCGGGCGCAACCGCATCCCTGAAGTCCACCCGCCCGTGACCCCGGAGGAACTGGTCTGCCGAGCCGAATCGCGGTGGGTGCTGGTGCCCGGTGCCGAACGCGCGCTGGCCGCAACCGGTGACGCACAAGGCGGCGTCGCCATCGTGATCGGCCCCGAGGGCGGACTGGCCGATGAGGAACTCGAGGTGCTGTCGGCCAAGGGCTTCCAGCCTCGTCACCTGGGCCCGCGTATCCTGCGCACCGAGACCGCCGGCCCGGCGGCCATTGCAATCGTTCAGGCAGCGTCGGGGGATCTGGGAGAGAAAATACTCAGTGCGTGACCGGCAACGCACCGTAGGCGGCATGGGCAACCAGCTGGCCGATGCGGTCCAGATCGGGCACCACGGCCTCACGGTCACCGATCACGCAGTGCCCGGCCATGGCAATGTGCGCCTGGTCCTGCGGTACTTCGGCCAGCCCCGCCTCGGTCACGGTCACCAGGCGCGGAAAGCCCTGGGTCAGAACCCCGATATAGGGCATTTTCTGGATCGCGGCCAGCGACTTGAGAATACAGATGCGGGCACCTTCGATCGGCTCGGCCTTGTGCATCTCGGTCAGCATTGAAAATGAAATGACCGGCACCTGCCAGCCATGCCAGATGATATTGCCAAGCACCCAGTCCGGTGCCTCGGCGATCGGCTCGGGTGTACTGTAGCCGACGATCTCGGCAATACTGGCGTTGGGTAACAGCAAGTCAGTGCCGGCGATCGGGATCAGGACGCTTCTTACTTCGGTTTCTGACATGGTCTATTCCTGCTCGCCGGGTATCGGCATTTCGAGCATTTCAAACACGTTCCTGACCAGGCTCGCTTCCTGGTAAGGCTTGATCAGGTAGCGCTCGACTCCGAGCTGCTCGGCATGCTGACGATGCTTTTCACCGGACCGGGAGGTAATCATCATGATCGGCACCCTGGACAGACGCACGTCATCACGCATGTGGGCAGCCAGTTCGAAACCGTCCATACGCGGCATTTCGATATCCAGCAGCATCAGGTCGGGTACCCGCTCGAACAGCATGTCCACGGCTTCGACGCCGTCGCGCGCAGTGACCACCTCCAGACCATGGTGTTCGAGAATTCGCCCGGTCACCCGGCGCATGGTGATGGAGTCATCGACCACCATGACCAGCGGTGTGCGTTTGATTTCCTCGCTTGCATCCTGGTGGCCAAAGTCCACATGGCCGGGAACCAGATCTTCGACCAGGGCCCGCTCGATCAGCGGCGCCATATCGAGAATCACGATCACCTGACCATCGCCGAGAATGGTGCCGCCGAGCACGCCCTGGATCGAGCTGATCTGCGGACCGACCGGCTTGAGCACGATCTCCCGATGGCCCTGGATTTCGGTCACCCGCACGGCCGCGCGCTGATCGCCGGAAGCGATCATCAGCAGCGACAGACTGCCGTCACCGATTTCGGCCGGCTCGAAGCCGAGCTGCGGTTCAAGTTCGATCAGCGGGTAATCCTCGCCACCGTAGTGGTAGCTGCCCTCCGAATCCAGTGCCCGCTGCCATTCCTCGGGACGAATGCGCGCAACCCCGCGCACGGCGGTTAGCGGTATCGCGAACAGCCGCTCGCCGGCCTCGACGAAGATCGCCTGCATGACCGCAAGGCTGAGCGGAATGCGCATCGTGAATCGGGTGCCGGCACCCGGCTCGGTATGGACGTTTACACGACCGCCGATCTGGCGAATTTCACTGGCCACCACGTCCATGCCGACCCCGCGACCGGACAGTTCGCTGACATTCTCGGCGGTCGAGAAGCCGGTCTGAAAGATCACCTGCAACAGTTGCTCACGCTCTGCGGCCTGTTCCTGCGTCAGCAGGCCCAGTTCGACCGCGCGTGCGGCAATGCGCTCGAAGTCAAGTCCGCGACCATCATCGGAAACGTGGATCACCAGCTCGGTCGCTTCACGGTCGATCTCGATGGTGATCGTGCCGGTCTCGGGCTTGCCGTCGCTGCGCCGATCGCCGGGTTTCTCGATCCCGTGGGCGACCGAGTTGCGCAGGATATGTTCGATCGGAGCGGTGACGCGATCAAGCACGTTGCGGTCAAGCTCACCCTCGCCCTCCATGACCAGCCGCAGTTCGGCCTTGCACCCGGCATCGCGTGCGGCATTGCGGACCACGCGGCGAAGACGCGGAGCCAGTGTGCTGAACTCCACCATGCGCGCCTGCATCAGGCCTTCCTGCAACTCGGTATTGACCCGGGCCTGCTGCATCAGCAGCGTTTCGGACTGGCGCCCGGCATCGTCCATCAGCTCGGTCAGGCTGTTCAGATCGTTGACACTCTCGGCCAGCGCACGCGAGAGCTGCTGGATCGTCGAATAGCGATCCAGCTCCAGCGGGTCGAAGGTCGAATCGGGAGCGCCATGCTCGCGTTCGTAGCGCGACAGGATCTGGGCCTCGGTTTCCTGCTCCAGCTTGCGCAACTGCTCGCGCAAACGAGCCACGGTCTGCTCCACTTCACCGATATTGGCGCGGAAGGTGCCGACTTCCTGTTCGATGCGCGACCGGTAGATCGAGACCTCGCCGGCGAAATTGAGCAATCCTTCGATCTGGGCGGCATCCAGCCGGATGGTGCTGACGCGCCCGGTCCGCTCTGCCGCCGCGGCCCCGCCAGCCGCCTGGGGCTCGAACGCTTCTTCCTGTTCGGCCAGTTCGAGTTGTTCCTGTTCCAGCGCCTCGGCCACGCGATGTCGCGGCAGCGGCTGACGCGCTTCCACCGCATCGAGCATCAGGTGCAGGTGATCGCAACCGGCTTCCAGCGTATCGATGCTGGCAGCCGTGGCCTGGGTGGTACCGGCGGCGATGCGTTCGAGCAGATCTTCCAGCACATGCGCGACCTCACCGACCGGATTCAGACCGGCCATTCGGGCGCTGCCCTTGATGGTGTGGATATCGCGCTGCAATGCGGTCACGATCTGACGATCTTCCGGTGCATGGCGCCACTGCTGCAGCAGGCCGTCGCTGTGCTCCAGCAGTTCCTGGCCTTCGTCGATGAACAGCTGCAAAAGCTCTTCGTCGAGTTCGCCATACTCGACATGAAGCACGTTCTCGGAAGATGCTTCGGTGGGCTCGGCCGGGGCCGGCTCGGCCGCGGGTGGTGTCCAGCGTTCGAAGCCCGACCCTTCTTCAAGCTCGGGCTCTTCCTCAAGCTCTGGTTCTTCCTCTAACTCGGGTTCTTCCTCTAGCTCGGGTTCTTCCTCTAGCTCGGGTTCTTCCTCAAGCTCGGGCTCTTCCTCAAGTTCGGCCCCTTCCTCAAGCTCGGGCTCTTCCTCAGGCTCGGGTTCTTCCTCAAGCTCAAGCTCTTCCTCAAGCTCGGGTTCTTCCTCAAGCTCGGCCCCTTCCTCAAGCTCGGGCTCTTCCTCAAGCTCAAGCTCTTCCGCAGGCTCGGAGTCTTCGGCAAGCTCGGGTGCTTCCTCGAGCTCAGGTTCTTCTTCGAGCTCAGGCGCGTGTTCGCTCAGCGCATCGGCGTCACTTTCAACGGCTTCAGCATCGGACCCGGCAATCTCGCCGACATCATCCGATGATTCGGCAGCCTCTTCGGGTTCCTCTTCGGCCGCCGGCAGATCCTTCTCGAAATCAATTCCGCTCAAGTCGGCAGAAACCGGTTCTTCGCGCGTTTCACCAGACTCAGCCTGACCGGGATCGTCAGCAGCCAGGGATTCGGCGCTCAGGGTTTCATCAGCCAACCCGGCTTCGTCGGCCGTTTCACGATCGAAATCGATTCCCTCGACCGGTTCGGCTTCACCGTCCGTTTCGGCGGCCTGGTCAGTAGCATCTTCGGCAGCGGCAGCCTGCTCGGGCTCACGGCCCTCGCCTCTCCGATCATGATCGGAGAAAGCCACATCCTCGGCATCTCCGCGCCGCGGCTTGTCGTGCAGTCCGGCGATCAGGGTGCGGGCAAACGACGCCAGGCGCTCGGTCTTGAAGTGGTCGGTCGAGACCGCCCGACCCTGCAGCCGCTCCAGCCGCTTGCCCAGCAGCACCCGCAGATCCTCCATCAGGTCGACCGCTTCGTGTGCCGGCGGATCGTCGAGATCCAGCAACTCCTGGAAATACTCCTCGATCAACTGCAGGGTCGAGGCTTCGTCACCGATCGGCGCCAGGCGCAGGGTGCCCTTGATGGTGTGGACCGCGCGAATCACGTCGCGGTCGGCTTCGGCAGCAAAGCCCTGGTTGCGACTGGTCTCGATCCAGCTGTCTATGGTTTCGAGGTGATCGCCGATCTCGCGAATCATCAGCCGGATCAAGGTCTCATCCAGCCCCTCCAGCTCGGGCAATTCCACCTTGCGCCCAACTGCACCGACCTCGCCGAGCAGGGCCTGGATCGCATCATTGCCCATCTCCGGCGTCTCGCCGACCAGTTCGGCACGCAGGCTGGGCAGCGCCTTGATTGCCCTGCCGACCAGATCGATGACATCCGTGCCGCTGCAGGTGCCGTCGATGACCTGGTTCAGCAACTGCTCGAACTGCCAGGCAAACTCGCCGATGCGTTCCGCCCCGGCCATGCGGCCGGAACCCTTGAGAGTATGGAAGGATCTTCGGATATCGGCCAGCACGCCCTGGCTTTCAGGCCGGTCGCGCCATTCCGGGTAGCGCTGGCGCAACGCGGCCAGCTCCTCATCGAATTCCTCCAGGAAAATCTCCGTGAGATCGAAATCGGGCGATTCCAGGGCCGAACCCGGACCTGCGTCGGGCAGGACCGCTTCCTGATCCTGTTCGTCGGCTTCGACGCCGCTGTCGAATTCCTCACCGGCCGACTCGAATTCAATTGCGCCGGATTCCTGCTCCGGTGCCGGGCCTGCCGTCGCATCATCAGACCGAAACTGCAGATCTTCCTCGTCGAGCCTGAACTCCAGTCCCGGGCCTGACTGTTCAGAGGCGTCTTCGGCAGATACTTCGGCCTGCTGCTCATCCCCCTCCGCAGGCTCCGGCGACACGCCGTCATCGGCCTGTACATGCGGCTCGGGCTGCAGCTCTTCCGCATCCTCCCCGTCCATGACCTGATCGGACGGTTCCGGTTCCGGTTCCGGTTCCGGTTCCGGTTCCGGTTCCGGTTCTGGTTCTGCTTCTGCTTCTGCTTCTGGCTCTGGTTCAGCTCCGGCGCCGCCCTCCAGCGGCTCCAGGTAACCCATGCCGGTCAGGCGTTCGCGTGCCTCGGCCAGATACTCGGGGCCGCGATTGTCCAGGCGGGTCAGACTGTCGAGATAGAATTCAACCACCACAAGCGCTTCGGCCAGCGCCTCCAGTCGCTGCCGGTCCGGGCTGCCCCCATCGCTGACACACATTTCCTGGCGGATGCAGGCCGCACTGGCTTCGAGCATTTCGGCTGCATCGGCCTGGCCGGCCATGAACAGCACACCGGCCACGCGCCCGAGCAGACCGGCGGCCTGCTCGGCCTCATCCTGATCCGATTGGCCCTTGTGGACCTGGTCGAGCATGTGCTTGGCCTGGCCAAGATCGTCCAGCGATTCGTGCAACAACTGGCGCATGACCCGACGATGTTCAGCCTTGGGCAGGTGCTCGCCGGCCCCTTCCAGAAGGTCCGAGTGCGGCGCCTCGCCCAGGTAGAGTTCGGCTTCCTCTAGCTCGGATTCGACCAGCAGCAACTCGCGCCCGATATTGAGCAGCACCGGGTTTTCCGGATCGGCTGTCAGTTCACCCAGCTGCTCGGCCTGTTCAAGCACCTGACCACGCAGGCGGTCCAGACCCAGCATGCCCAGGCTCTCGGCGACCGAACGAAGCGTGTCGGCCTGGCGCTCGATGGCATGGACGTCGTCTTCCTGGCCGAGCAGGAACTGGTTCAGCGCATCCTTGGCCCGGTTCAACTCTCCCCGGGCGGCTTCGGCAATGGCACCGAACAATTGTCGATTGCGCCCGGAAAGCACGCTGCGCGCACGCTCCAGCTCGGCCGCATCAACCTCTTCGGTGACGCGACGGGCCCGAATGCGATCGATCGGCTCACACCCGGAGTCGGCGCTTTCCAGCAGCAGCATCAGGTCATCGGTCAAGCCTTCACATTCGTCGGCCAAACCGGCCGAACCGTCCTTGCCCGCCAGGCGGTGCAGCAACGAATCGATTCGTGCCAGTCGCGACTGGGCATCCGGCCCCGGCCGCAGTTGCCGGCCTGCCAGGCCCTGAAACACCGCTTCGGCGACCACGCCAAGGCGACGCAGCTCCACCATCGAGGTAGCCTGCATGCGACGGCAGAATTCCAGCACGCCCGAGACTTGGCTGGCATCGTGCAGCCAGTCACGCAAGGCGTGCTGATAGGCGCGACGCATGGCACCGGCCTCCAGGCTTTCCTTGGTTTCGGCGGGGCGCACCAGCGCATCCAGAAAAGCAAGGCGATCAACGTCGGCCTGCGGCGACAGGCCGGCCGCCGAACGCATGCGCGCAATATATTCGGCCAGCACTTCGGGCACATCCGGAGCGCCGGTCTCCAGCCGCTCCAGGTAATCGGGCAGGATGGCAACTGCCTCCAACATCACCGTCGCCGTTTCGGCATCGGGAGCGTCCAGCGCTTCGATGGCCTGCTCCAGGGTTCTCACCAGCCTTGCCGCGCCTGGAACACAAAGCATTTCCAGCGCATCGGCCAGGCGCTGGGCTGCCCCACGCGCCTGCTCCAGGTCGGGCGCCCTCTCATCCGGCTCGCCGGCCCATGCTTCCAGCGCCTGGCGAACCTCTTCGGCCACTTCAGTCAGATACGGCCGTGTCCAGCGGATGGCCTGGGCCCGGGCTGCGGGAAAACTGTCTACCATGCCGACCTCTGAAGGCAGCTGTGGGCGAATTGATGGTCGAGTGTGAACACCCGCCGATCAGCCCTGATCCTGCGGCAGCTTGAAGTCGGCCACCGATTCGCGCAGTTCGCGCACCAGATCGGCCAGGCTGACCACCGAACGGGCGGTCTGGCTGGTGCCTTCCGAGGTCTGGACCGAAACGTCACGAATCGAGTTCATCAGTCGCGCGATCTTGCCGGCGTTCTGCGACTGCTGCTGGGCCTGCTGGGAGATATCCTGAATCAGCTTGGCCAGATCGTTGGACACCTTTTCAATCGACCCCAGCGCCTCTCCGGCGTCCTCGGCAGTGCGCGCGCCGCTGACCACTTGCGCTGTGGTCGATTCCATCGAGGTCACGGCCTCGGATGTGTCGGACTGAATCGTCTGGACCAGCGTTTCGATGCGCCGGGTAGCATTGGTGGCTCGTTCGGCCAGGCGCTGCACTTCGTCGGCCACGACCGCGAATCCGCGCCCCGCGCCCCCGGCCGAGGCGGCCTGGATGGCGGCGTTGAGCGCCAGCACGTTGGTTTGCTCGGAGATGCCGTTGATCAGTTCAACGATGTCACCGATTTCCTGCGAGGATTCACCCAGCCGCTTGATGCGCTTGGAGGTTTCCTGGATCTGGTCGCGAATCTGGTCCATGCCGGAGATCGTCTGGCGCACCATGTCGGCACCGCGATTGGCGATCTGAACCGAGTTCTGGGCGACTTCAGCCGATTCGCTGGAACGCTTGGCCATTTCGTCGAACGACTTGGCCATCTCGTTGACGGTATCGGTAGCAACCCGGATTTCACGCGCCTGGTGCTCGCTGGCTTCCGCCAGCTGGGTCGTGGTGGCCTCGGTTTCCTGGGCCTGGGCGGCCACCTGGCGAGCCGTGGAGTTGACACCCGAGACCAGGTCGCGCAAGGCCTCGACCGCGAAGTTCACCGAATCGGCGATGGCGCCGGTGACGTCCTCGGTCACGGTCGCCTCCACGGTCAGGTCACCATCGGCCAGCGAGCTCATTTCATCGAGCAGGCGCAGGATGGCCTCCTGGTTGCGCTGGTTGACACGGGCCGTTTCCAGCGCGCGGCGGCGCTGGGCCACGTACAGGTTGAGACCGACGAAGAACAGCACCAGCAGTGCGCCGGCGGCCAGCGCGATCCCCGCCAGCAGCGACGGCCACAGCCGACCCTCGCCGAGGGTGGCATATTCGCCGGCCAGGCTGCTTGCCTGGTTGGTCAGATCCTGCGAGTCCAGGAAGATCTCGTCGGCTGCCTCGCGCACGTCGAACAAGTCCGACGAACCGGCCAGGATGGTGTCGACATCGATCTTGACTTCCTCGAATACCGGCTGGATTTCAGCCAATGCTTGCAGCACCTGCGGGTTGCGCATCGCAGGGATGTTGAGCTCCTCACTGCCGTTGAGAAAGCCCTGCAGCACCTGGTCGAACAACTGGGCTTCACGGCTGAAGGCGTCGGCGCCACTGATTGCCGCGCCACCGCCGGCCAGGATTTCGCTGACACGTCTGAGCATGCGGTCAGCCAGCACCAGCTGGCGGCTGGCAATGTAGATCTGGGCCGTCGGCGTGCCGGTCTGGATCATCAGCCGCACGGCCTCGTCGAACAGTGCCTGCAACCGGGGCACATTGGTCGCGAACGCCGCAGCCGCGTCAGCCAGATCCAGCACCAGTTCTGATCGTTCGAGGATACGCTCGGCCTGGCCGTCGATCCCCTGCCAGATCTGTTCCAGCGTCGACAGCCCATCATTGACTTGGGGCGGCGACGGCGGCAGGTTGGTAGCCGGGTTGCCGTTGCGCAGCTGGTGGATCGAGCGCGCGATGATGGCTCGGGTTTCAGCCAGTTCGTCGAACGCGTCGAAGTTACCGACCGCCGCCTCACCGGCAGCCTTGGCCAGCTGCTGGGCACGCACCTGGATCTCCGTGGTCAAGGCCAGGTACTGGGTTTCCTGCTGGTTGCGCTGGTTGAGCAGGAAGAAGTTCAGGGATACGGCGCCCACCAGGCCGACCAGGATCAGGAACATCAGCACCTGAAAAGGCGAAAGTCGACGTTCGGTGACTGGGGTTGCTTTGCTGCTCATGCCTAGGCCTCTTGATTCAATGGCTCGATATTGTTGTCTTGCTCGAGTTTTTTAGTGTGCGATGCCAATTGGAGTCGGGTCAATGCTGTTCAATTGCGCGCCGAACCGTCGAGAAAATTCAGGTCGCTGGTCAGCCGATCCATCCGGAACCGGCCCCAGCGCTCATCGCCCTGCGCGAACGCATGCGTAACCAGGGATGCGAGCGCCTGTTCATCGACCTCATACTCGATGACTTCACGGGTATCGAAGTGACGCTGGCCGAACAATTCATCGACCATCAGACCGAGATAGCGCCCCTGTAACCGGGTCAGGATCAAGCGCGTGCGCGCGGTGACCGGCGTGCGTGAGCCGTACAGATACCAGCCCAGATCGACCACGGTCACCAGGTTGCCGCGCACGTTTGCCATGCCCAGCAACCAGTCCCTGGCACCCGGCACCGGCGTGGCTTGCGGAAAGGGCAAGATTTCCTCGATTTCAGTGATGCCCAGCGTCAGCCGGTGCTGGCCAAGACGGAACACCACGCCGTCCCAGGCGTGTTCATGGTCCCGCTGCGAAGCGCCGCTGACGTCATGCTGCACGCTCCTGCGCTGGTAATCGACCAGCACATCGAACAGCGATGCGGCATTCCCCGGATTCATCGCACTTCGGCCGCGCCTGGCGGCGCGATTTGGGGCTCGGCCTGAATCAACTTGCTGCCTCCCTTCAAATTTGTTACTGATGATGGCTACGGATACGAGGACCGGCCATCATCGATTGCTGCGTCAGCCTTCAACGAGAGCCCCGGCCTGTTGCCTGACCGTATCAAGCAACTCGTCACGGGTGAACGGCTTGGTCAGGTAGTGGTCGGAGCCGACAATGCGGCCACGCGCCTTGTCGAACAACCCGTCCTTGCTGGTCAGCATGATCACCGGCGTGGCCCGGAACTGCTGATTGTTCTTGATGATCGCGCAGGTCTGATAGCCGTCCAGACGCGGCATCATGATATCCACGAAGATCAGATCGGGATGATGGCGATGAATCAGCGCAAGGGCCTGAAAACCGTCATCGGCGGTCATCACCTCGCAACCTTCCTTGCCAAGCATGGTCTCGGCCGACTTCCGAATCGTGCGGCTGTCGTCGATCACCATGACCTTCAGCCCGGTCAGATCGACCTGCGTGGTTTCGCCTGACGGATCCCTGGTCTGTTCACTCATCCGGTGCGCCTGTGCTCAAACATGTCAATTTCCCGCCTCGCTGTCCTGGCCGTTCGGGCCGGGCGTCGATCCGGCTTGCCGTTTCCCGCGCCGCATCTCGAATTATAAATATTACCGGTCGCTAGTCTAACCGCAGAAATCCCGCCTGACCAGTGCGCCTTGCCGATTTTTGAACATGGTTGCTGCACGCCACTGATAGACTCCCACTCTCCCGTCGTCAACCAGACTGCCACCGGAAACAACGATGAAGACACCGGCCATATTCATCATGGATGACCTGAACGCGATCAAGCCGGTCAAGGACACCACCTTCGCTCTCATGCTGGAAGCGCAGCGCCGCGGCATGCCGGTCTGGTACGCCAACGAACACGAGCTCAGCCTGTCGAACGGCCATTGCCGGGCAGACTTGCGCAAGGTTCGGTTGCATGACCGTGATACGCATCACTTTGAAGTCGAGCAACACGAGGCACGCGCACTTGGCGAGGGCGATCTGGTACTGATGCGCTGCGACCCGCCGGTCGACGACGGCTACATCTACGCAACCATGCTGCTCGATCAGGCCCGGCGCAACGGCGCCCGGGTGATCAACCGGCCATCGGCATTGCTGGAATTCAATGAAAAGCTGGCCATTTTCCGTTTTCCGCAGCTGATTCCCGAGACCGCGGTGGCCAGTCGCGCACAGGATCTGCGCGAGTTCGTGCGCGCCCATGGCAAGGCGGTACTCAAGCCGCTGGATGGCATGGGCGGGCGCGGCATTTTCCTGGCCCATGCCGACGATTCCAACCTCAACGTCATCATCGAGACCCTGACCCGGCACGGAACAAGACCGGCCATGGCCCAGCAATTCCTGCCCTCGATCAGCGACGGCGACAAGCGTATCCTGATGATCCACGGCAAACCGGTCGATTACGTGCTCGCCCGCATCCCGGGGGAAAGCGACTTCCGCGGCAATCTCGCCCAGGGCGGTCGCGGCGAGGGGCGGGAAATCAGCAAGGCCGAGCGGCACATCGCCGAGACCGTCGGACCGCTGCTGGTCGAACACGGCATCGAGTTCGCCGGTCTGGACGTGATCGGCGACCGGCTGACCGAGATCAATGTCACCAGCCCGACCTGCGTGCGCGAACTCGACGCGCAATTCGGAATCAATATTGCAGGGATGCTGTTCGACGCACTGGAGACTGAATGAGCGCTGCGGCTCGATCCATTCCGCGTTCGGAAACCGACAAGCTGCTGCTGGCACTGGTCGCGGCGCTGATCCTGCATGCGCTGGTCATCACTCAGCTGCGATTCGACTGGTTCAACGTCAGCGGTCAGGCCCGCGCACCCAACCTTGACGTGATCCTGGTCGACTGGAGCAGCGACCAGGCACCCGAGGAAGCCGACTTCCTGGCCCAGGCCAACCAGATCGGCGGCGGCGACAATACTGAAGTCGAGCGCCCGTCGGCCCCGCCGCCGCTGGAAACCGCCGGTCCGGAATCAGAACAGACCGCCGATGCCGAAACCCTGCCAGAACCGATCCCGATGCCGGCTTCCGAAGTGATCGCCCGGGACAGCGAGGTGGAACCGCTGGCGGAACCCGACCGGGTCGAGGACGATCAACCGCCGGTCCCGAATATCAGCGAGTTGCTGCGCCAGACCCGGGAAGTCGCCCAGGCCGCGCCCGACCCATTGGCGTTCGAACGCGCCGTGCCCAAGCGACCGCGGCGCAAGTTCGTCACCGCCAACACCCGCGAGCACCTTTACGCCAGCTACATGCGCGCCTGGGTCTCCAAGGTCGAGCGCGTCGGCAACATGAATTATCCGGAGGAAGCCCGGCGGCGCAAGCTCGAAGGCAGCCTGGTACTGAGCGTGGATGTGCTGCCGGACGGCTCGATCGAACACATCCAGGTGCTGCGCTCATCGGGTTTTGAACTGCTCGACGAGGCGGCCGTGCGCATCGTCCGGCTGGCCGCCCCATATGCCGAACTGCCGCCGGACATTCGCGCCGAGGTCGACATTCTGACAATCACCCGAACCTGGCAGTTTTCGGGCCAGGGGCTGACCAACTGACCGTCGCACGATGCCGGGCCAGCGCGACAGGCTCCGGGTCGATCCGGTGGCCGACCCAATGGCGGACTTGTACCGAACAGCAAACGGCCCGATATCACGGCAATGCATTCAGGGTTAATATTGGACGCGATGAACTACATCGACAAGCAATTGCTGATCGCGATGCCGGGCCTGGCCGATCCCAACTTCGACCATGGCGTCACGCTGATGTGCCAGCACAACGACGAGGGCGCGCTGGGAATCGTCATCAACCAGCATTCCGACCTCACCCTGATGGACGTAATGGCCCAGCTTGGCATCCGCTGTGAAGACGAAACCATCGCCAATCAGCCGGTGCTGCGCGGCGGACCGGTCAACCAGGAACGCGGTTTCGTACTGCACTCCGGCGCACAACGCTGGGAAGCGACCACGGAAGTGGCACCGGGCATTCTGGTCACCACCTCACGCGATATTCTTGAAGCCATTGCCGATCATCAAGGTCCGGACAAATTCATCGTCGCCCTGGGCTACGCCGGCTGGTCGGCCGGGCAGCTCGAGGACGAATTGCGCAACAATGCCTGGCTGAACACACCGGTCGACTCCGCGATCGTGTTCGACTCGCCGATCGACGACCGCTGGGCGCGCGCGATTGCCGCCATGGGCATCGATGCCGCGGCGTTGCAGCCTGTCGGCGGCCATGCCTGAACGCGCCGCCACGGTGCTCGGCATCGACTACGGAGCGCGCCGCATCGGCCTGGCCACCGGCAACACGCTGACCGGCACCGCACGCGCCCTGACCACCGTGCACCACCAGGGCGACCCGTTTGCCCAACTCGACCGCGTGCTGGCCGAATGGCAGCCCGACCATGTCGTGATCGGCCTGCCGCTGGCCGCCGACGGCGGCGAATCGGAGACCAGCCGCCGGGTGCGTCAATTTGCCGGACAACTGACCGAGCGCCACCCCGACCTGAAACTCAGCTTCGAAGACGAGCGCTTCAGCAGCCAGGCAGCCGAAAGTCAGTTTGCCAAAGCGCGTGGCGAGGGCCGGGCCAGAAGCCGGGATGCGGGCAAGCTCGACGGCGTAGCCGCGGCCATCATCGTCGAATCCTGGCTGGCCGGACGGGCAGCCGAAAACCGGTCGGAGCCGAGCTGAACATGCGCCACCTGCTCGACATCGAGACGCTTGCCGACGATGACCTCCAGGGCCTGCTGAGCCGCGCAGCGGCACTGGCCGGGGGCGCGCAGCCGCAGCAACGGCGCGGCAGCGTCGCCAATGTCTTCATGGAGCCCAGCACGCGCACCCGGGTCTCGTTCGAGCTGGCCGCACGCCGGCTGGGCCTGGACGTGGTCACGATCGAACAGGCTTCGTCATCGGCCAGCAAGGGCGAAAGCCTGCTCGATACCGCACGCACGCTGGCCGCCATGGGGGTCGGCGGCCTGGTCCTGCGCCATCCCGACGACCTGGCCGCCCGCCGGCTGGCCAAACAACTGGACGAGCATCTGGCCGAGCAACTGGCCGGGCAACCAGGCGAAACCGGGCCGTTCATCGTCAATGCCGGCAGCGGCCGGCTTGCCCATCCCAGCCAGGCCCTGCTCGATGCCGTCACGCTGGCCCGCACCGGCGTGGACTGGCCGGACATGACCATCACCATCCTCGGCGATATCCGTCATTCGCGCGTGGCGCGCTCCGATATCGCCCTGTTCAATAGGCTTGGCGCCGGTGAGCTTCGTATTGCCGGCCCGGCTGAATTCATGCCCGCGGCCGATGAACTGCCGGCTGCCCGTCGATTCGACTCGATCGACGATGCGCTGGATGGCGCCGACGTCATCATCTGCCTGCGCATCCAGCGCGAACGCATCGCCGGCGAGTATCCCGACGGTGCGGCCTATCACCGCGCCTGGGGCCTGACCGCCCGACGCCTGGCCGCGATGCCGCCGCACGCCTGCATCCTGCACCCCGGCCCGGTCAATCACGATGTCGAAATTGCCGCCGAGCTGGTCCACGGGCCACGCTCGCGCATCCTGGAACAGGTGCGTATCGGCGTGCATCTGCGCACCGCAGTTTTCGAATGGCTGCTGCCGGAAGATCCGTCCCGGGCAGCGGGGAGATGAGTTCACCGGCCGATGACAAGCGGCTGCGCCAGGTCCGCAGTTTCGTGCGCCGCCCCGGCCGACTGACGCCGGCCCAGCAACGTGCACTCGATGAGCTGCTGCCGCGCTACCGGGTCGATCCTGCGTTGAGCGACCTGCGCGAAGCGTTCGCGCGCACCGCACCGCTGGTCATAGAAATCGGCTTCGGCAACGGCACCGCGCTGGTGGCCATGGCCGGCGCCGAGCCCGATCGCGACTTCATCGGGATCGAGGTCCACGAACCAGGCGTCGGACGGCTGCTGCGCGCAGTCGACCAGGCCGAACTCGGCAACGTGCGAGTGGCCATGCGCGATGCCGTCGAGGTTCTCAGGCAGCAGACCGTACCGGCGTCGGTCAATGAATTCCGGATCTACTTTCCGGATCCCTGGCCGAAGAAACGCCATCACAAGCGGCGCCTGATCCAGCCGGAATTCGCCGCGCTGCTGGCCGACCGGCTGACGGACGACGGTCTGCTGCACCTGGCCACCGACTGGCAGCCATACGCCGAGTGGATGGTCGAAGTGCTGGCCGCCCGGCCAGAGCTGGAATGCCTGGGAAATCCCGATGTGGATCGGCCGAAATGGCGTCCGGAAACCCACTTCGAGCGCCGCGGCACCGGGCGCGGCCACCGCATTTCCGACCTGCTCTACCGCCGCCTGCCGCGTTCGGCATCCGGGACAAAAATCGCCTCGGACACTTGACGCCGACCTCCTGCCTGCGCTATAAGAGTCCCGGCGTCGACAAAAATTTAACAACTGACGCCCCACCTGCAAAGGTGGTCCGAGCATCATCCGGTTTGGGGCAAGCGGCCTTCGGGCCGCTTTTTTATTGCACCGGATGCATTGACCTCATCGCGCCCCAACCCCATACTGGTAACAACTGAAAGCCGTTGCCAAACCGCATGACAGATGACTCCCTGCTCGAATTCACCGAATCGGCCGCACGCAAGGTGCGCGAGCTGATCCTGGCCGACGGCAACCCGGAGCTCAAGCTGCGCGTCTACATCACCGGCGGCGGCTGCTCGGGCTTCCAGTACGGCTTCACCTTCGACGAAAAGGCCGACGAAGACGACGTCAGGGTCGAGCGTGACGGCGTCGAACTGGTCGTCGACCCGCTCAGCTTCCAGTACCTGGAGGGCGCCGAAGTCGACTACAGCGAATCGCTGCAAGGCGCGCGCTTCATCATCCGCAACCCCAACGCCGCCACCACCTGCGGCTGCGGCTCATCGTTCGGCGTTGCCTGATTACCGCTGACCCGCCCGGGCGGCGCGGTTGACATCGGGGGCCAACGCGCTGGACAATCAGGCCGGGGCCACCGGAATGGAATCAAATTGAAAATCCTCTCGCTGCTGATCGGACTCTTGATCAGCCATCACTGGCCGGGTGCGGCAAAACTCCGGCAGCATGGCTGGATGCTGGCGCTGCCGGCCCGGGTATCCGGCAACCAGCGCGACTGGCTGCCGGTAGCCGTGCTGGTCGCGGTGACCGTCGGCGCAGGCGCCCTGATCACCGCGCTGGCCTGGTGGTGGGCCGGGATGTTCGGGCTGTTGCTGGTCGGGATCGTCGGCGTGCTCTACACCCTCGGCCCGGCCCACCTGGACCGCGACATCGAGCGAGCCTCGAACCCGCTGGAACCGCATCTGCAGCAGGTTGCACTGGAGCGCCTGCTGCTGCGCACCGACTCGACCGGCCCGCAGGCCGCGGCCGCATCGCTGCATGCGGCGCTGGCGCGCTGGTTCGGCATCGTGTTCTGGTTCGCCCTGCTCGGCCTGCCCGGCTGCCTGCTCTACCGCGCCGTGCGCGAAGCTCACCACGATGACCGTCTCACCGCGGCCGAAAGATCCTGGATCGGCCGCCTCCTGGGCTGGCTGAACTGGCCGGTGGTACTGCTGATGATCGGCGCCATCGCGCTGATGACCGACTACGACCGCGTGCGCACCACCTTCCACGCCCGCGAAGACCGCTGGCGCCTGCCCGCCGCCATCCTCGACGACCTGGCCAACGCCCTGTGCGATGCCGAAGGCGACCTCGCCGAAGGCCTGGCCGACGGCCGCAAACTGGCTTGGCGGGCGTTGCTGCTTTGGTTGGCGGTGTTGAGTCTTTTGCTCCTGGCCGGGCTCATCAACTAAAAAATCCATTGAAAACTACTGCGCGTCTCCCTGAGCGCGCCCGGTGGTGCTCGCAATCCTCATGTACAAACCCACGTACACTGCGGTTGCTGCGCTCCAGCGGTCACGCTCAGGAAGCCGCTCGCTACGTTTTCAATGGATTTTTCCCGTCGGTGAGCGCGCAATCCTCATGTACAGGGGAACCTTGCCGGTCGCGACGAGCACCAGCGACCAGCACGGTTCCAGACACTCCGGTTCCTGCGTTCCGGCGGCATCCGCTCATCGGACAGTCTTGAATAACCGCTAGCCGCGTAACCGGAAGAATTCCAGCAGGTGGTCCACGTTGTTCTGCGATTCACCCCTTACCGTTCGAAGTAATAGCCAGGTTGACTACATGTATTCATCTCACTACAATGGCTAAGCATATGTGACGGAAACAACCGGAAAATGCCGACGACCATTCGCCTCAAGCCCGAAATCGAGGCACGGCTGGACTTGCTGGCCAGCGAAACGAACCGCAGCAAGGCTTTTTACCTTCGCCGGCTGATCGAGGACAATCTCGACGATCTGGAAGACGTCTACCTGGCCGAACAACGCCTGGAGGACTTGCGCGCTGGAACCTCATCCACGTTAAGTGCCGACGAGGTCTGGGGTGACCTGGACGATTGAGTTCGAACGCGCCGCGGCGAAAGAATTTGGCAAGCTGGATGCTCAGGCCCGGCGCCGTATTCGGAATTTTCTTCAACAACGCGTCCAGGGAATCGCTTGCGCTAAACGCCGGGGCCGGGGCCCCGTCATGGTGCGCCGGTTTCATCCGAGCAGGGGGTTCCGAACTTTCAGGCCAGGAAAGCGATTGAAGTCGCGATCCGCACTCCAAAGCTCGGCCACACCGTGAAAGCTGCAGATGGCCGCGACACGGGCGTCGTGCATCATGGCCCCGCTCACCCTTCCGGCCACCGCCAGATCGCAAAGATGCTCCAGATACCCGTCGCCTTCGCACAACATCCGGAACATACCGCTTTTGTCGAGTGCGCTGATCGCTGCAAAAGCGATTTCCGGCGGTGTTGGCTCCCTGAATATCCGGCCGTTGGTGACGACTGCCAGAAATTCGTGAACACAAGGCCATGGCAGCGCGAAATAACCCGCCTGGTCGGGCAGGCTTTCAAGCAAGGCTCGCGCTTCGGCGTGCAGCGGCATTTCCGGGCGATGGGCGTAGACCAGGATATTGGTGTCGATCGCAATCACGATTCACGCCGGCCTGACTTCGCGGGATAAATTTCATCCCGGATTCGTTCCCACCCGGCGCCTTCGAATTCCTCGGTCAGCCCGCTGCCGCCGAAAACCGGAAAGCGAACCGACGGTCGCGCAGCCTGCTGCCGCGCCTCCAGCGTGCGCTGCAAACCCTCCTCCATCAACTGACGCAAACTGGAACGCTCCTGGCGAGCCAGGGTGCGAATCTGGTTCAGCAACTGATCCGAGAGTTCAACTGTGGTCTTCATATTTCTTACCCATATTCTCTATATGGGTCATATGGTACCGGATTTCACGCCCGGCTGCCCGCGGTGCTCGCCATCATCGATGAGCTTTTGTGCCGGGACGAGAGGCTGCAAGGCCCTGCTCCCGCCCATTGCCTGCGCCTGCGCAGGCAACAGAGATTTTACGGGGAGTTGCCGGATTTTCAGCGGATTCGCGAGTAAGGGTGGAGGAAACGCCCGGAAACAACAGCGCGGCGAAACGGAGGTCCGGGCAGTCACGATCAAGGGGAACAACTGGGACATGCACATTTTGAGAATTTGATCCGGCCCACGACCGACTATCCAGCTACAGGAATCGTGCACGAATCTAAGGAAATCGGCCGGTTTTGCTGGAAGTTACCGACGCTGACCGGTCAGCGTCGAATTTCGGACACGCCAATCCTGGCACCGGGGCCATGTGCAGGAGTGAATTGGTTTTTCGGGTTATCTCCCTGCCGAGAACAGCGCGGCGGCAGCGGTCTGGCCTTTGACGAAGGCTTTTTCGAAGTTTTTCTGTTCGTTGATCACTGCTGCCGTGATTTCTTGCCAGGACGTTACACGTCGATTCTCAAATCCGGGACGAATGGTTTGCCCCTTGGTATTGAATCGCTTCGATGCGTTGACCGCCCTTGGTCGATGCCATGCTGATCTTTTCAACAAAATCAATAATCTGTGCAAATCTGTGTAATCTGTGGCCCCAAGGGTTTCGTCTTGGTGTAGCTGAATCAACTACCTAGTCAGGAATTCCTATGTTGTGCCTGTCCGGACTTTCCCACGCGGTGCGCAAGAGCGCGGCCCCGGGCGAATTTCGTGTCCAGGACGACCACGGAGGCACAGTGCAAGTACACGCACCGTCCGAAGCCGAGGTGAGCGTGGCCAGGCAGTCGCTGGCAGCCACGCCGGAACCGGTGACGTACGCGCGCGTCGACCTGGTGGGCAGCGATGGCGGCCCGCTCGTGATGGAACTGGAGATCATTGAACCCGAGCTGTTTTTCCGCCACGCACCATGCACCGCCGGGCGACTCGCGCGGGCGCTGGACGCGCTGCTGGATGACCCTGGCGCTGAAAGCGTTGAATACCGCACCGCGCAATAGCGCGGCTATTCGACAGTATTCATCTCGTCCAGCGTCGGGTAGTCGGTATAGCCGTGCTCATCGCCACCGTAAAAGGTGCCTTCGTCCCAGTCGTTCAATGGTGCGTCGCGGCGCAAGCGTTCGACCAGGTCCGGGTTGGCGATAATGGAGCGGCCGAATGAAACCAGGTCGCACTTGCCGGCACTGATCCGCTCGATTGCCTCCTGGCGGGTGTAACCGCCATTGCCGATATAGGTCCCGCTGAATCCGCTGCGGATCGCATCGATGACCGGCTCGGGCCGACCGTCGGCCTGGTTGCCCTGGAACGAATCCTCGACCACTTCGATATAGGCCAGCCCGGCCTCGTCGACCCTGCGCGCCAGTTCGCCATACGTTGCAACGGGATCGTCATCGTGCATGTCGTTGAAGCTGCCGGTCGGGCTGACGCGAATGCCGATGCGCTCTTTCGACCAGGCCTGCTTGACCGCATCGACCACCATCATAGGAAAGCGCAGCCGGTTTTCCACCGAGCCGCCGTATTCGTCGGTTCTGCGGTTGCTGCCGGAGCGGATGAACTGGTCGATCAGGTAGCCGTTGGCCGCATGGATTTCCACGCCGTCGAATCCGGCCTTGCGGGCGTTCTCCGCGCCGATGCGGAATTGCTCGGCGATACCTGGCAGTTCATCGGCCTGAAGCGCGCGCGGCTTGGGGATGTCGACCATGCCCGAATCGGCGCTGATGTAGGTCTGCGCGCCTTCGGGCCTGATTGCCGACGGCGCGACCGGCTTCTGACCGCCGGGCTGCAGGCGGGGATGCGAGATGCGCCCGACGTGCCACAGCTGCAGCACGATTCGGCCACCGGCCTGGTGGACGGCGTCGGTGACCAGCCGCCAGCCGGCGACCTGTTCGGCGGAATGAATCCCGGGCGTGAACGCATAACCCTTGCCCTGGGGCGATACTTGGGTCGCCTCGCTGATGATCAGGCCGGTACCGGCGCGCTGCGCGTAGTACCTGGCGTTCATGGCGTTGGGAATATCGCCCGGCTGGCTGGACCGCGAGCGCGTCAGCGGCGCCATCACGATGCGGTTGGGGAGCTCTAGGTCGCCCAGCCGGGTCGGCTGGAAAAGCGGATTGGATGATGAGGTCATGAGATGTTCTCCCGGGTCGGTTCGTTCCAGTTAAGCCTTAAAACTCCAGGCAAATCTTGCCGAAGTGCCGGCCTGCTTCCTGGTGGCGAAAGGCATCTGCAATCTCGGCCAGCGCGAACGAACGGTCGATGACCGGGTGCAGATCGATGGTCTCGATCGCCCTGATCATGTCCTGCTGATCGGTCCGACTGCCAACGACCAAGCCCTGCAGGCGCGCCTGCCTGGCCATCAGTTTCATGGTCGGCACCTCGCCAGCGCCTCCGGTCAGCACGCCGATCAGCGAGATATGGCCGCCGATGCGCACGGCCTGAATCGATTGCGGCAACGTTCCCGGGCCACCGACTTCGATGACGTGGTCTACGCCGACGCCGTCGGTCAGTTCCAGTACGCGCTTTCCCCACTCGGGTTCGGACTTGTAGTTGATGGTGTGGTCGGCGCCCAGCGCCTTGAGCTTTTCGATCTTCTCGTCCGACGACGAGGTTGAAATCACCGATGCGCCCATTGCCTTGGCGAACTGCAGGGCGAAGATCGAAACGCCGCCCGTTCCCAGCGTCAGCACGGTTTCCCCGGCGCGGAGACCGCCGTTGACCACCAGGGCACGCCAGGCAGTCAATCCAGCCGTGGTCAGCGTCGCGGCCTCCTGATGGCTGTAGCCTTCGGGCGCACGGGTGAAGTACCGCGGCGCGGCAAGCACCTGTTCGCGCGCATAGCCGTCGATTCCGTCGCCGGGCGTGTTGCGAAAATCGCCGACCCGGGCCCGGCCGTCCACCCAGTCGGGGAAGAACGTGGAGACGACACGATCGCCGACCGCGAACTCCTTGACGCCCTCGCCCACGGCTTCGACCACGCCGGCGCCGTCAGACATGGGAATGCGACCGTCGGCGGTTCTGATCGACCCATTGACGACCAGGTAATCGTGGAAATTCAGGGAACTGGCATGGATGCGAACCCGCATCTCGCCCGCTTTCGGGTCTCCGGGGCCTTCGGAATCGCGCAATTCGAGATTGTCCAGCCCGCCGGGGCTGCGCAGCGAAATTACTTTCATCGTCAATTCTCCTCGTGAATTACCAGCGTCCAGTGTTTCCCATTGTCGCCCATGGCTCCTCGGGCGGCAGATGTTCGTCTTTCTGGAGCAATTCGATCAAATGCCCGTCGCGCGAACGCACGAACGCCATGTGGCCGTCGCGCGGCGGGCGGTTGATCGTCACGCCGGCGTCCATCAGCTTTCGGCAGGTCTCGTAGATGTCGTCGACCCGGCAGGCCATGTGGCCGAAATTGCGGCCGCGGTCAGTCAGTTCCTCCGGATCCCGGTTCCACCGGAGTTCGACCATGGACGAAACAATCGGGACACGTTTTGAGAAGTTGATCCGGCCACGAGCGACTGGCCGGCTGCAGGAATCACGTACGAATCCGCGGAAATCAACCGGTGTTTTTTCTTAATCCTGTGTTGTGCCTGTTCTGTCTTCTCCCTCTGTCTTCTCGTGGCTGTCTTCTCGTAGACTCAGCAGCATGGACTCCGACGGGTGCGGGTAGCCTGTGGGTGTCCGGCATTCGTCCACTTGTCGTAATCCACACGCCGCGAGGAGATCGAGCCCGGATCATCTCCGCGCGCAAGGCCAGCCGTAACGAGGCAAGGAACTACCATGCGTAAAGAGTACGATTTCAGCAAGGGCAAGCGAGGCCCAGCCATCGAGTCCCCCGGAAAGACCCGAATTACAATCATGCTGGATAGCGATATTATCGAGGCCTTCAGGAAGCGTGCCGAAGCCAGAGGCATCGGCTATCAAACCGCGATCAATGAGGCATTGCGAGCCTTTCTCGCTGATGAAACTGCCCCGTTAACGGCTGGCAAGCTTCGGGAAATTCTCCGACAAGAGCTGCATCATGCAGACTAGATAATCCAGGGCAGACTAAAGTGATGACTCAGGCGGGCGCGGGAAGGCTTTCCTGAAGCGCCCGGCCATGGCCTGGTGGGCGTAGGATTCGTCGATACCCTCCGGTCGGACAAGACACCATCCATGGACACCCCCACTTCTCGCATTGAACTCCATCGGCAAGGCCACTTGGCCGAAGTCACGCTGAACCGCCCCGACAAGTACAACGGCATGGATCTGGCCATGATGGACGGGCTGCTCGATGCCGCCCGAAAGCTGCGCCGGGCGCGTGATGTGCGGGCGGTGATCCTGCGCGGCGCCGGGCCGGCGTTTTGTGCCGGGCTGGATTTTGCCGCCGTGACCCGCCGGCCGGCGCGGGTGCTGACGGGCTTCCTGCCATGGTGGCGCAAGGACAACCGCTTTCAGCGCGTGTGCCTGGCCTGGCGCGATCTGCCGATGCCGGTGATCGCGGTGACCCACGGCCATTGCATCGGCGCGGGTTTCCAGTTGGCGCTGGGTTGTGATTTCCGCTTCAGCAGCCCGGATTGCGAGTTTTCGATCATGGAGATCCGCTGGGGGCTGCTGCCCGACATGGGCGCCAGCGTCACGCTGCGTGGGCTGGTCGCCGATGATGTCGCCATGGATCTGGCCATGACCGGCCGCCGCGTGCCGGCTCAAGAAGCGCTGGCGCAGGGCCTGATCAGCCGGATCGAGCAAGAACCACTGGCTGCCGCTCGCACCCTGGCCGAAACCCTGGCGGCCCAGTCCCCCAGCGCGGTGGCTGCAATCAAGCGCCTGTTCACGCAAACAGCGCGCGGCTCGGAGCGCAGGGCCCTGCGGCGGGAAAGAAGGCTGCAACTGAAGCTGCTGCTCGGCGCCAACCAGCGCGAAGCCATGCGCGCGAACTTCGAGAAACGCCCGCCGAAATTTCGATCGCGATAGAGCATCTCCACGCGGGTCATGAAGCAGGCGCTGCAGTTTGCATCCGGATCTCTCAAAAGCGCGGCGACGCGGTCAGCACCGGGCTCATCGTCTCTCAGCGTCAAAAGGGCCGATGTGTCGAACAGAAATCGCTTCATTCTCTCGCCGCGTCGGCTCTGCGATCGTCGACCAGGCGCCGGGTGCCTCCACCGCGACCGCGTCCGCGCAACGCATCGACCGGGTCAGCCTTGACCGGGATGACCTGTATGCCGTCGCTGGTGACAACCCATTCCAGGCGGTCGGCAGGAGAAAGCCCCAGCTTGCGACGAATGGCTGCCGGAATGACGGTCTGGCCCCGTTGCGTGATTGTGCTTTGCATGATCCCGCCGTTGAAATGGACTACGAACGCATCGAAATGATAATTCAGTTCGTTATGGCTCACAAACCGGTTTCTGGTCCGTGAGGCGGCGCCTGCAGGCAGGGGCGACGATATCGCCGAGCTGTAAGGTACACTTCGGCGCGTGATGACACTCTTCCGAATGAAGGAGCTTTCGATGAATCGATTTGCAGGTGTTGCAGGCACGGTTGTGCTGGGACTGTTGCTGCCGCTGTCGGCCGCTGCCGAGACGCGGCTTTTCTGCGGTGATCTGCTGGATGTGGAGGCCGGTCGGATGGTCGGGGCTTCGACCGTGGTGGTGCGCGACGGCGAGATCGTTTCAGTCGAGCGCGGCCGGGTCGAGGGCGACGGCGAGGCCGTGGACCTTTCCGGTATGTTCTGCCTGCCCGGGCTGATGGACATGCACACCCACCTGACCTCGGAATCCAGCCCGACGCGCTACGTCGACCGCTTCACCGAAAACGAGGCCGATGTCGCCTTCGGCGCACTGGCCTATGCACGGCGCACGCTGCTGGCCGGCTTTACCACGGTGCGCGATGTCGGCGATTCGTTCAATGTCAGCCTTGCGTTGCGCGATGCGATCAACCGCGGCGAAGTGGTTGGCCCGCGCATGTACACCTCGGGCAAGTCGCTGGCCACCACCGGTGGCCATGCCGACCCGACAAACGGCTGGCGCGCCGACCTGATGGGCTCCCCGGGGCCGAGTGACGGCGTGCTCAACGGCGTGGCCCAGGCGCGCGAAGCGGTACGCCAGCGCTACAAGGACGGCTCCGATCTGATCAAGATCACGATTACCGGTGGGGTGCTGAGCGTGGCCAAGAGCGGGCTGGCGCCGCAGTTTCTGCCCGACGAGGTCGAGGCCGTGGTCCAGACCGCACGCGATTACGACATGCATGTGGCCGCGCACGCCCACGGCAAGGAAGGCATGAAACGCGCCATCCTGGCCGGCATCCATTCCATCGAACACGGCACGATGATGGATGACGAAATCTTCGCGCTGATGGCCGAGCATGGAGTCTGGTTCGTGCCGACCATCATGGCCGGTGAGTTCGTTGCCGAAAAGGCCGAGATCGAGGGCTTTTACCCCGACCTGATCCGGCCCAAGGCGCGCGAAATCGGGCCGCGCATGCAGGACACCTTCTCGCGTGCCTGGCGGGCCGGGGTGCCGATCGCGTTCGGCACCGATTCCGGGGTCAGCCTGCACGGGGACAACGCACGGGAATTCGTGCTGATGGTCGAAACCGGCATGAGCCCGGCCGAGGCGATCCGTACCGCGACCATCAATGCATCAAAGCTGCTGGGTGTTCGCGATCGCGCCGGAACGCTGGAAGCCGGCAACTGGGCCGATGTCGTTGCCGTGCCGATCAACCCGCTGGAAGACATTTCGGCGCTGGGCGATGTCGGGTTCGTGATGAAGGCGGGCGTGATCCATAGCAAACCCTGAGCCTGCCTTGTTTGCCACCGGCCTGATGCGGCGCCGCCCGCCCGGTTGACACGCGCATCTGCAGGCACCAATGGTGCCTGCAATCTCTCATTCCTGCTCCTACCAACGTTGGTGTGAACCGCGCTGGCGCATCGTCTGCCGACTCAGTCCGAGGCCGAATCCGCGTAGCCGCTCAACTCCAGGTAACCCCGCCCCACAGGCTCGCCGACAGGCCCCAGGACTTCCACCGCCCCCTCCCAGTAGGCGACCGTGGCGTTCCAGCGCTGCGCATCGAAGGCGGCTCGCACTTGCAGGTCCAGCCCGTGGGCCGGCATCCGCACGCGCCATTCCACCGGCCAGGCGATGCCCTCGCGATCCCGCCAGCGGCGGGTCGGCTGCAAGTCGAAATCGTCGTTGCCCAGGACCTGGTAGCGGCCATCGGCCTCGACCAGGATTCCCGCCGACCAGGGCGAGGCGCGGTCATCATCGGTGCGCAGCCGATAGACCATCAGGTCGCGCCCGTCGTCCAGCTGCAAGGCAAACCAGTCCCAGCCGTCCAGCCCTTCGCCGAGCTGGCTGGAACCCCATTCCCGGTCCAGCCAGGCCAGGCCGGTGACGTCGCGCGCCTGCCCATCCAGCAGCAGCCGGCCACTCGCCTGGATGCGCGTGATCGAGTAATAGCGCGAGGCATTGCCTGGCTCCGGACCCTTGCGGCTATAGCCGCCTTCGCCCTGCAGCACAATGTCCTTGGCCGGCAACAGGTCCAGTTCCAGGCCAAACCCGGCGGAAGATTCACCACGCCCCGGAACCAGAGTTTCAAGCCGCCAGCCTGTGCCGGTTCGCTTGACCGTCCAGTCGCGCAGCCACCACTGATCCTCGGTGGCACCGGCCAGGCCCAGTGCCTCGCGCGCAAACCGTTCGCGGCTGAAAAAACGCTCGCCGTCGAGATCGCTGAGCGCCAGGTGCGCCATCCAGACCGCGTCGGTGTCGAAGTCGGATGCATCCGGCATACGCTGCCGTGTCGATGCATCCAGCGCGAACCGGAACAGCGTGAACTGAAAACCGTAGCGCCGGCCCTGTTCGTCGGCCAGGTTGCCGGTGAAATACCACCATTCGTTGCGGTAGCCTGGATGCATGCCGTGGTCGGCCGGAAATTCCAGCGGCTCGGGTCCGGTCACGCGCCGGAAATCCTCCGGTGCGGTGTTGAGCAGGCCGGTCCCGCTCAGCCGCCCTGCCTGCTCGGGCGCACGCTCCGTGCGCTGCCCCAGCCACAACAGGGCAAGCAGCGCCAGCAACAGGATCAGGAACAGATCACGCCTCATCGATCAGCCCTCAAATATGCGCTGACCGGACGCTGCCCAATGCGCCAGGCCGGGTAGATGCCGGTCAACGTACCGAGCACAAGGGCGACCGGGACGACCAGCAAGACCGGCTCCAGCGGCGGCAGCGCGACCGGCAGGCTCCAGCCGAACGCGCGCGGCTGGACGACCAGCGAAAGCGCCAGATGAATCAGCGCCGCCAGCGGCAAGGCTGCGGCCAGTGCGGCTGCGGTCAAGCCGGTCGACTGGATGGTCACCAGACGCAGCAACCGGCCCGGCGGCAGACCCAGCGCCCGCAAGGTGGCGTATTCGCGCGCCCGCTCCAGGCCCTGGGCCAGCAGTGCACTGGTCAGGGCAACCAGCGCGATCAGGCCGACCAGCAGCGCCAGCGCCCAGGAAATCCGAAAGGTTCGATCGAACACCGCCAGCGTCTCGCGCTGGATCGAGGCCGGCGTGTACCACTGCGGGTCGTCCAGCCCGACGGCCGGCAATTCGCGCAGCAACTGTTCCGGCTCCACCCCGGGTTCGAGATAAATGCCGACACTGTCGTGCATGCCGTCGCCGACCCAGCGCCGATACAGTTCGCGCGAAATCGCGACGAAACCCTGCTCGCTGCTGTAGTCGCGAAACACCGCCGCGACCGGCAGCGACACCGGGCCGCCGGGGGAAATCATTTCCAGCCGGTCGCCGGCCGAAAGCCCATTGGCACGCGCGTAGGGCTCGGACACGATCGCCGCCTCACCGCGCTCAAACAGCGGCCAGGCTGCATCGCCGTCACCGCCAATGAATTCAAAACCCCACCAGGCCTCGGCCGGCAACCGGTAAGCGGTCACGTGGGTGCCGTCGACCAGTTCGAGCCGTCGAATCGAAGACAGCACGCGCACGCCGGGCAGCGTGCCAATGTGCTCGACTTGTTCATCCACAAGCGGCCGGCCGGGCTGCGAGACATACAGGTCGGCACGCAGCAGACGCTCGACCCAGTCTCCGACCGTGGCCCGGAAACCCAGGATCATCATGCCCATGCCGATTGCCAGGGCCAGCGCAAGCGACAACGCCGCCAGCGCCGGGGACAACCGACCGCGCGCCGATTCCAGAAGGCGCAGGGCACGCCCGGCCAGCTTGCCGGATTGCAATCCGGCCACCAGCCCGACCAGGCCGAACCCGGCCGCCGGCACCAGCACCACGAGACCGGCCAGGACCAGAAACAACCCACCCAGCCCGGCGATCAGGCGCGCGTCCAGCAGGATCCAGGCCGTCCCGGCCACAACCAGGACCGACGACAAGGCCAGCACGCGCGAAATGGGCCAGCGCCGGGCGCCGGAGCTGCGCAGGATCCGGCCCGGCGGGATCGTCAATGCTTCACGCAGCACCGGTGCGGTCACGGCCAGCGCGCTCAGGATGCCCAGACCCCAGATGCCGGCATACAGCAGCATCGAAGGCTGTGTGCTCACCGGTGCGAACCGGCCGTAGACCTCGGCCACGGGGGGCGCGACCAGAAGCAGCAATCGATCGGCCAGCAAAGTGCCCGCGACCAGCCCCAGCAGCCCGCCAAGGGCGGCGATCAGAACGACCTCACCGATCAGCATTCGCGCCAGCATCGGGTGGGTCATGCCCAGAGCACGCAACAATCCAAAGCGCGCGCGGCGCTGGACCAGCAGGAAACTCAGCACGCTGTAGACCACGAACAGGCCGGTGGCCAGCGCCAGCAGGCTCATTGCGGTCAGGTTGGCGCGCATGCCGCGGGTCAGGTCCCCGGCACTGGTGCGCCGGGCAGCGGCATCGATGAGCAGCAGGTCTTCTCCCAGACGCGCCGCCAACCAGTCACCCGAGTCCTGCGGCGCCAGCAATTCACTGATCCGCCCCTGCATGGCGGTCATCTTCTGGGCCTCGCCGATCTCCATCAGCAGCCGTCGGTCCAGGCCCGGCTGTCCGTCAACAATCGTCGAGATACCGACCCGGTGGGACTGTCCTGCGATGCGCAATTCCAGCACGCCGTCGCCGGGCCGGCCAAGCAGTTCCCAGGTCGCCCGACCCAGCACGACCTGCGGCAACGATTCATCCTCGGCGAACAACGCCGTGGCCAGCCCGGTGCCGTCGCGGTCGGCCAGGTCGCGGATGCCGCTCCATGGTTCCAGGCCGATCAGCTCCAGCCGCTCCCCGGCCACGCGCACCGGCGCGCGGATTACCGGCACCAGGTCCGGCGCCCCGGGCATGCGCGCCAGTTCCGCGTAACGCTGAACCGGGATTTCGCCGGCGACGTGGCGCACCACCAGCCCCTGCTCGCCAACCAGCGTTTCAGACACCGCATCCAGCGACTCGACCAGCGCATCGCGCAGCAGCGCGACCCCGGTGATCACCGCGATCCCGGCCGCGATCCCGACCAAGGCCAGCAACACCTGGGCCGGATGGCGGCGAAAGTGTCCGTGGGAAAGCCGTGTCAACATCAGTGTTCGGCCAGCCGGCCCTGCTCCAGCCAGACCCGGCGGCTACAGATCGCGGCCGCGGCATCATTGTGCGTGACCAGCACCAGCGTGCAGCCGCGCGTGCTGACGCTTTCGGAAAGCACTTCGAGCACGCGCTCGGCACTGGCCTGGTCCAGGCTGCCGGTCGGCTCGTCGGCCAGCACCAAGGCCGGGCCATGAATCAGCGCACGGGCAATGGCCACGCGCTGCTGCTGGCCACCGGAGAGCTGGTCGGGACGCCGGTCCAGCAGCTCGGCAATGCCCAGTTCGGCCGCGACCCGTTCAATTTCCTCACGCCCGATGGGCTGTCCGGTCAGCCAGGCGACCAGCTCGATGTTTTCGGCCGCGCTCATCGAATCGATCAGGTTGTAATCCTGGAACACCAGGCCGATATTGCGCGCCCGGAACTGGGTACGCTCAGGCTCCGGCAGATGATTGATCGACTGACCCAGCAGCTCGATGCTACCGGCGTCGGGCAGGTCCATGCCGGCGGCCAGGTGCAGCAGCGTGGACTTGCCCGAACCTGAAGCACCCATCACCGCCAGCGTGTCGCCGGCAGCCAGTTCCAGATCGATACCGGCCAGCACGTGCACATCTTCGGCGGCGGCATGGTAAGTCCGCTCGACCCCGCGCATGGCCAGCACCGGTGCGTCTGAATTCAAATGCGGGCGAAGTCGGGCAGGAAAGACCGGATCAGACACGCCCTGCACCCGCCCCGGCCAGCGCGGCAATGAGCAGCAGCCCGACCACGCTGATGCTCAGCATCAGGCGCATCTGGCGGTACCAGCCCGGGTGCCCGGCATGCACCCAGCGCCATTCGGCGACCAGGTGCAGCGCAAACAGCACGGCCAGCCAGATGGTCGCCCAGAACAGTGGCAGGATCAGCGCGACCAGCCCGGCCAGAACCAGCGCATTGCTGACCACCAGCGGCGCGGGCGTGTCGGCCGGACGCTCCATGGCGCCGGCCCAGAGGCTGCCGTTCATGAATGCCAGGATCACCACTGCATATCCAAGCAGCAGTGTTTCCAGCCAATCCGGTGCCCCGGTCCACGCGACCAGCGCCAGCGCCGCGAACGGCACGATGCCGGCCCAACCCAGTATTTTTGCTGCCTGTCTTCGATCTTCGAACATGATGAACTCCCGGTTCCTGACTCCTGATTCCCGACCCCTGACCCCTGACCCCTGATTCCCGATCCCCATCTCTATGATCGCACCCCGGCATCAATGTTTCTACCATGGGCATGAAAGGTTTCGGGGCTTTTCGCCGGTCCTGCGATCAGTTGAGCTTTCAGCATTTATCCGCTTCCACCGGGTTTCAAGGGAAGGCATTCAGGTTCGGATGCCTCGAGTCAAGTCCAATGGCACCAAAGCTCCCTTGAGCCTCGTTATTGCCTGGGTTGCCGATCGACCCGGGCTCACCGGCAGGCAACGCCACTGGCCGCCAGCCTCCCGGCCGGCCCCGCTGGCGGTTGGCTGAGGCATATCCCTGATCAGGAATGGTTTTAATCCGGATCGCTGCAATTACGTGCAAGCCGACCGGGTGAAGATCCAAAAAAATGGCCGGTTCCGAAGAACCGGCCGGAGTTTTGCCACTTGAGGAGGAGTTTTTACCAACGGCCCACGCATGGTGCGCGGGCCGTTTGATCAGAAGCGGACCCGCGCGGTCAGCGTCCAGGTCCGCGGTTCGCCGAAGAACGCATTGGCAACACCTTCCAGGCCCAGCGTCGAGGTCTGACCGTCGTTGGTCAGGAACTGGTGACCGGCGGTGATATAGCGCTTGTCCGACAGGTTGCGGCCGTGCGCGGCAATCTCGTAGCGCCCGTCCATGTGTTTCCAGACAATGCCGGCGTCGAACAGCGAATAGGCTGACTGGTCCAGGAACGGTGAAGGGATCTCGAACTGGTTGGTGTCGTCGCGATACGACCAGGAACCCAGGATGGCCAGCGATCCGGGCTGACCGAACAGGTTCAGGGCACGCTCATAGCGCAGCCCCAGATGCGAGGTCCATTCCGGGGTATTCTGAAACACGCGATCGTCCGAGACATCCTGCAACGCGGTTTCTCCGGTGGCCGGATTGGCCACCGCGGTGATGAACTCGTCGTATTCGGCATCGACGTAACCCACCGCAAAGGTCGTGCTCAGCGAATCGCCGCCGCCGAAGATATTCTCGACCAGAATGGCACTGCCCTCGAACTCGAAGCCCTTGACCGTGGCCTCCCCGGCATTGGTGGTCACCCCGCTGAACGAATCGAACACCCCGTCGCCGGTGGTATCCACGCCGATCGAGCCGGGAACCTGGATATCGGTGTAGTCGCTGTAGAAGAACGCGAACGATGTATTGATCCGACCGCGCGCAAAGCTGGACTTGACGCCGAATTCCCAGGTATCGACCTCTTCCGGATCGAACTGCATGAACTCGAAGATTTCCTCTTCGCTGACCACACCGTCACCATCCAGATCCGGCGCCGCCGTGGTCAGGCCGCGCGGGTCGAAGCTGCCGCCCTTGAAGCCCTGGCTGAATGAGCCATAGATATTGTGCTCGGGCACCGGCTGCCAGGCGAGGCTGACCTTGGGCGTGAATTCGCTGAATTTCTTGGAGCCCTCGAAATCCGAAGTCGTTTCGATCGGAAATCCCTGGCCACCGAAGAACTCCGAAAAACCGCCGATCAGCGTCTGACGCAGCACGCGCGAGGAACGCTCGTCTTCGGTATAGCGCCCCCCCACGGTCAGCTCCAGATCGGTGCCCAGGTCGAAGAACTCGCCCAGCGCAAAGGACACATCGGCAAACAACGCCCACGATTCGGTCTCGACATCGCTGAGCGTGAAGGAGTTCAGGCCCGGCAGGCCGATCAGCGCACCGGTCGTGTCCAGCAGCACGTCGAACGGGTTGAAAGCCTCGGCATCAAGGTAGTAGAAACCGGCCACGCCGGCAACCCGTTGCGAAATATAGGAAAGCTGGAACTCCTGGCTGAACTGCTCGTTTTCATAAAGAGTGGGCACATCGACATCGGCTGCCGGCAAGGCTTCGAAATCGACCAGCTGCCAATGCTCATCATCGCGGAAGGCAGTGATGCTCTTGAAGCCCCAGCGCTCGGAAAGATCGATTTCGGCCAGCAGCGTCACGCCCCAGGCCTCGGCCTCGTTGCGTCCGGTCAAGCCGGACCGGGTATTGAACTTGTTGTCCAGCACCGGTGCGCCGGAGAACAGGCCGGGAATCTGTCGGTGCCCGCCGACCGGCTTGGATGTGTCGTCCATGTAATCCCCGGACAGGCGAATGAACACCCGATCGTGCGGCGTCCACTCCATGCTGGCCCGGAAGGCGGTGATGTCCTTGTCGAAGTTGTCCTCGCCAAGGAACAGGTTGCGGCCGAAGCCGTCGCGGTTGAAGGTCACGAAGCTGGCGCCGATGGCAAATGTATCGGTGATCGGCAGCTCGCCCTTGACGATCAGATCGCGCTGGTCGAACTTGCCGATCGAACCCTCGATGCTCAGGCTGGGTTCATTGCCCAGCCGCCTGGTGACGTACTTGACCGCACCCCCGATGGTGTTGCGCCCGTACAGTGTACCCTGCGGCCCGCGCAGCACCTCGACCCGCTCGACGTCATAAAGATCCAGCACCGCACCCTGCGGGCGATTGAGGATCACGTCATCGAGGTAAATGCCGACCCCGCCCTCGAACCCGGCCACCGGATCCTGCTGACCAACCCCGCGGATGAAAGCCGTCAGCGTCGTGGAAGTCCCACGCGAACGTTCGATCGTCACGTTGGGCACCACCTGGTTGAGATAGGTAATGTCCAGCGCGCCCTGATCCTGCAGGAACTCTCCGGTGAAGCTGGAGATGGACATCGGGACGTCCTGGAGATTTTCCTCGCGCCGGCGCGCCGTGACCCGAACCGTGTCGATATCGGCCAGATCCGGAGATGTGATTTCCTGTTCCGCCTCGGATTCTTCTTCCTGGGCCTGGACAACCCCGAGCCCGATGCACAGGCCCGAGACCAGCGCCATGCGAATCGCGCGCCCCAGTGGTGTGCGCTTTTGAATTGTTGTCGTCAAATCGATCATGCTGCAAACCTCGTCGGTGTTTCGGTTTCCCGGTTCATGAATCAGGCGCCCGGCATGCCGGACTTCATGAGGCGAGTCTATCGACGAGATACTGCCGCTGAACACTGTACCAAGGTACAAGCGCCCTTCGAGGCACGCTTGTACCTTGGTACAGTTCTGTTCGACTCCCGCAGCAAGCACCATGATCCCGCCGACCCTTCCCGGCATCCGGGGTCGGCACGGGCATTGCCCGGGTGAACGGATGCGGGAATCGACGCGAGGATTCGATGCTGAGCCTGATCGGACTGCTGGGCGGACTTGCGCTGCTGATCATACTGACAATGCGCGGCATGAGCCTTTTCGTGGCCACGCCCCTGTGCGCGCTGCTGGTGGCCATGACCAGCGACATCGCGCTGCTGCCGCCGCTGGCCGCGGACGGCCAGGCCAACCTGATCACGCAGTACATGGAAGGTTTTACCGGCTTCATCGCCTCGTGGTTCTTCATCTTCCTGCTCGGCTCGCTGTTCGGCAAGATGATGGAATCCTCCGGCGGCGCCGAGAGCGTCGCGCACTGGATCATCCGGCGGCTGGGCACCGCGCGCGCCGCGCTGGCCGTGGTACTGGCCTGCGCCGTGCTGACTTACGGCGGCGTCAGCCTGTTCGTGGTTGCGTTCTCGGTCTACCCGATGGCGCTGGCGTTGTTTCGCGACGCCAACCTGCCCCGGCGATTCATCCCGGCAACGATGGCGTTCGGCTCGGTGACCTTTACCATGACCTCGGCCGGCTCGCCGGAGATCCAGAACTGGATCCCGGTCGAGCACCTGGGCACCAGCCCGCTGGCGGCCTGGCAGGCCAGCCTGATCGTTGCGATCTTCATGGCCGCCACCGGCTATGTCTGGCTGAAATGGATGCTGGACCGGGCCGTGGTCCGCGGCGAGCAGTTCGACGAACGCGCATTCGATCCGGACTTCGGCCGCGATGACCTGCCGCACCCGGCGCTGGCCGCCATTCCGCTGCTGTTCGTGCTTGGCATCTCTTTTACCACCCACGACGCGCTGGGCACTTCGGCCTTGATCCTGGCCCTGCTGGCCGGCTGCATCGCCGCCTCGTTGATCAATGTGTTCCACCTGCACAAGCCCGGGCAGGCGCTGACCGACGGCGGCACCGGCGCGCTGATCGCAATCGGCAACACCGCCGCGGTGGTCGGCTTCGGCACCGTGGCCAAGGCATCGCCTGCGTTTGCGGCTGCGGTCGACTGGGTCACGCACCTGCCCGGCAGCGGCCTGGTCTCGGCGGCCATCGCGGTTTCGGCAATCGCCGCCATGACCGGTTCGGCCTCGGGCGGCCAGGCCATCGCCCTGCCCATACTCGGGCCGCACTACATCGACCAGGGGGTCGACCCGGACCAGCTGCATCGCACCGTGGCGATTTCCTCGGGCGCGCTGGACTCGCTGCCGCACAACGGCTATGTCGTGACCACCATCCGCGCCATCTGCGGCGAAACCCACGCCGCGGCCTACCCGGCCATGGGCGCGCTGACCGTACTGGTGCCGCTGGCCGGGCTGATTCTGTGCCTGGGACTGTTCGCGCTGGGGCTGTAACTGGCAGACGATAGCGATTGACTTCCTAGTGGGCCAGGCATGGCCGGGCAAGTAGAATGCAGTTCTGACCCGGAACCACCGCGAGCGACGTGACGACCGAACTCGGACTGCTGCTGCTGATCATCGCCGCGACCTTTGCGATGTTCGTCGCCGGGCGCTTCCGGCTGGACCTGATCGCCATGGCCGCACTGCTGGCGCTGTTCCTGACCGGGCTGGTCACGGTCGACGAGGCGCTGGCCGGCTTTTCCCATCCGCTGGTGATCATGATTGCCGGGCTGTTCGTGGTCGGCGGCGGGCTGTTCCGCACCGGCGTGGCCGACTGGATGGGACGCTGGCTGGAGCGCCGCGCCGGGCGCGGGCCGCGCGCCATGGCGGTTGCCGTCATGCTGGTCGCAGCCCTGCTGTCGGCATTCATCAGTTCCACCGGAACGGTCGCGGTGCTGATCCCGGTGGTCGCCGTACTGGCCCGCGCGCGCCGGGTCGCGGTCTCGAAACTGATGATTCCGCTGGCCTACGGCAGCCTGTTCGGCGGCATGCTCACGCTGATCGGCACGCCGCCTAACCTGGTCGTGTCCGCGGCACGCGCCGATGCCGGGCTGGGGGCGTTCGGGTTTTTCGACTACACCTTGCCGGGGCTGGTCATGCTGGCAGTCGGCGTGGCCTTCTTCGCACTCATCGGTCATCGCCTGCTGCCGGAGCGCGGAGATGCCGCGGCCGCCGGCGGGACGCCGGATGATCACCAGCTTGCGATCGAGTATTCGATCGAGCCGCAACTCAAGCGACTGCGCGTGCCGGCAAAATCGGCCCTGGCCGGCCTCAGCCTGATCGATTCGGGCATGCGCAGCCGGCTGGGCGTGACCGCGCTGGCAATCAGCAGCAATACCGCACGCGGCCGCCAGACGCGCCGGGCCGAATCCGGCAGCGTGATCCGGGCCGGCGATGAGCTGGTCGTGCTCGGGCAGGACGAGAGCATCTCGGCGCTGTGCCGCGAATACGACTTGCGCCGCGTCGACGACCGGGCGGCGCTGCCGGGGTCGGTGGATCTGGTCGAGGCCGTGATCCCGCCGCGTTCACGCTTTTCCGGCAAGACGCTGCGCGAACTGCGGCTGCACTCGGGCGCCGGGGTTACCGTGCTGGCCCATCGGCCCATTCGGGAGCCTGCGATCGCGCCGCCCGACCTGGACCGGCCGTTTGAAACCGGCGATGCGCTGCTGCTGACCGGCCGCGTACCGCCGCTGCAACGCCTGGCCGAGAACGCGCGCGATCTGATCCTGCTGGGCGGCGACCTGACCCTGCGCGCGCGGCGCGTGCACAAGGCGCCGCTGGCGATCACGATCATGCTGCTGATGCTTGCGGTCATGACCCTGGGCTGGCTGCCCAACGTCATCGCGGTGCTGGCGGCTGCCACCGCCATGCTGCTTGCGCGCTGCCTGACGATGGAGGAAGCCTTCGGCGGCATCAACTGGGAAAGCGTCATCCTGATTGCCGCCATCCTGCCCATGGCCACCGCGCTGGAGAATACCGGCGGCATGACACTGGCGGCCAACGCCTTGTTCGAACTGGCCCACGGTTACGGCCCCTACATGCTGCTGCTGGCAGTCTTCATCCTGACTTCAGGCCTGAGCCAGATGGTCTCCAATACCGCCACCACGGTACTGGCCGCGCCCATTGCCCTGAGCGCGGCGGTCGCCATGGGCATCAACCCGGACCCGGTGCTGATGACCGTGGCCATCGCCGCCTCGACCGCGTTTGCCACGCCGATCGCCAGCCCGGTCAACACCCTGGTCTACAACCCCGGCGATTACCGCTTCGGCGACTTCGCCCGCGTCGGCCTGCCGCTGCAGGCACTGGTGATGGTCGCCACGCTGCTGGTCGTGCCGCTGATCTTCCCGTTCTGATCGCTGTATGGATCGCTTGATATCTTCGCTTGCCTGGTCTACGGTATGGACAATCCCATACCCGAGGAGGTCAACGTGAATTCCGCAATTCGACTTCTGATGCCGGCTGTGCTGGCCGGTCTGGTTACCACAGTACATCCGTCCACGGACCATTTTCCGTACCGGGGCGAAGGTCACGTCATCGTCAATAGCGACGCCCTGGAATGGGGTCCGGTGGCCTCCATGCCCGATGGCGCCCGGATGGCCGTACTCGAGGGCGATCTGGGCAGCGAAGAGCCGTTTACCTTCAGGCTGAAGCTGCCCGCGAACTTCGTGGTTGCACCGCACACGCATCCGGCCTACGAACGCGTGACCGTACTTGAGGGAACGTTTCACTTCGCGCACGGCCGGGAATTCGATCGCGACCGCACCTTGCCGTTGCGTGTCGGCGGCTTTGCCGTGATGGCGCCCGGAGAGCCGATGTTCGGCTACACCGAGGAAACCACCATCATCCAGTTGCACGGCACCGGTCCCTGGGGCATCGAATACATCAACCCCGAAGACGATCCGCGCCTGTAATCCGGCGCGCCATCGAGTCCGCGCGGCCCACCAGTGGATTACTGGTGCACCCCGTCGTTAATCCTGTGACAGGTTACAGAATTAGCGGCGGGGTACATCAGGGCTGCTGGGCGCGCTCCAGGTAGCGGAAGAAGTCCGAATCGGCGCGCAGCATCAAGGTGCTGTTCGGTCCCAGCGCGCGGTAGCTTTCCAGCGTGCGGAAGAAGGCATAGAACTCGGGATCGCCGCCGAAGGCTTCGCCGTAGATGCGGGTCGCCTCGGCATCGGCACGGCCACGGATCTCCTCGGCTTCGCGCGCGGCCTCGGAGCGAATCTGCTGCAGATCGCGCTGCATGTTGCCGAGAATTTCCTGGCTGCGGCCGCGACCTTCGGAACGGAAGCGCTCGGCGATGGACTGGCGCTCGGCAATCATGCGGTTTTCGACCTGCCGGCGCACCGACTCGATGTAATTGACGCGCTTGATCCGCACATCGTCCAGCTCGATGCCCAGTGCCGGCATCGAACCCTTGGCCCGTGCCAGGATTTCGGCTTCCAGCAACTCCCGCCCCAGCGTCGGGCGCCTTTCCAGATCCAGATCACTGCGCTCGGCCAGTGCCGGATCCTCGATATCGTCGACATCGACATCCCAGTCGCGCGAGCGCACGATTTCCTCCAGCTCGGTGGATGAAACCATGTCGCGCACCACCGAATCGATGATGTCGTCCAGCCGCGTGCGTGCACCGTTTTCATCGCGCACGCTGCGCAGGAACTGCAAGGGATCGGCGATGCGCCAGCGCGCCGTGGTATCGACCAGGATGAACTCCCGGCCCAGCGTCGGGATCTGCGTGACATCGCCGTCCCAGACCAGCAGCCGCTTGTCGAAGTAACGCACTTGTTGCCACGGCAGCTTGAACTTCAGCCCCGGCTCGGAGACCACGTCTCCGATCGGCTCGCCGAATTGCACGACGATGGCCTGTTCGGCCTCGTCGACGGTATACAGCACGAAGTTGCCGAGCGCCACGGCGATAACGGCGACGATTGCAACAATGACGGTCTTCATTGCTCACCTCCGGTGCGCGGGGTACCGGAACGGTTGACGTCGAGCAGCGGCAGCGGCCCGACCTGTCCGTCCTGGACGACCAGGATCTGGCCGATGTCGGGCAGGATTTCGTTGAGCGTTTCCAGGTAAAGTCGCGAGCGTGTCACCTCCGGCGCGCGCTGGTATTCGCGCAGCACCTCGGTAAAGCGCACGCTTTCGCCCAGCGCCCGGTTGACGCGCTCGGTGGCATAGCCCTCGGCCTCGGCCACGGTCCTGAGCGCCGCGCCCTGGGCGTTGGGGATTTCCTGGTTGACCCGCTTCTGCGCCTCGTTGATCATGCGCTCACGTTCCTGGCGGGCCTCGTTGACCTCGTTGAAAGCCGGCTGCACGGCCGGCGGCGGCACCACGTCCTGCATTTCCACGGTGCTGACGCGAATGCCAACGTTGTAGCCGTCCAGAATGGACTGCATTTCCTCGCGCGCCTGCTGCTGGATCTCCACCCGGCCGATGGTCAGCACTTCCGAGCCCAGCATGTTGCCGACGATGCGGCGCATCACCGATTCGGAAATATCGCGCAGCGTGCGAGTCGGCTCGCGCATCTCGTACAGGAACTCGATCGGGTCGGAGATGCGGTACTGGACCACCCACTCGACATCGATCATGTTCAGGTCGCCGGTCAGCATCAGCGACTCGTCCTCGAACTGCTGCGGACTGTAACTGGAGCGTCCGCCGGCGCGCGTGCCTTCGGTGCGGAAGCCGAACTCCTGCTTGAGCACCCGCTCGGTGGCGACGAACTGGACCTGGTCGATGCCGAAAGGAATCTTGAAATGCAGCCCCGGATCGGTAATCCCGATCACCGCACCGAACCGCTTGACCACGGCACGTTCCTCGGGCTGGACGGTATAGAATGAGGTCATCACCGCCCAGATCGCCAGCAATACGGCGATGATGCCGAGCAGGCCGAAACGCGATGGACCTCCGCGGCCGAAGCGCTCCAGTATTGCAGTCAGATCCGGCGGCCCCTGGGAATTGCCAAGCGCGCCCGAGGCCGGCTTGCTCTGCTGCCAGCCCTTGCCGCTGGTCGATTGAATCATGTCTCGCTCCCGTTACGTTGCAGGTCTTTCCAGTCGGAAATCTTGGCTTCCAGCAGGTCCAGCGGCACCGGGCCGTCGGCCAGCACCTCGTCGTGGAAACTGCGGATGTCGAAGTCATCGCCCAGCGCTTCGCGAGCGGCTTCGCGCAGCTCCAGGATGCGGATCTTGCCGATCAGGTAGGCGGTCGCCTGGCCGGGCATGACGATATAGCGCTCGACCGCCCTGGCGATGTCGCCTTCCGGGTTGGGCGTATTTTCCTGATGGTATTCGATCGCCTGCTGGCGGGTCCACTGTTTGGCGTGGATCCCGGTATCGACCACCAGCCGAACCGCGCGCCACAGTTCCATCGCCAGCCGACCGAAGTTGGAATACGGGTCCTCGTAGAAACCCATTTCCAGCGGCAGGTATTCGGTATACAGCCCCCAGCCCTCGGAATAGACGCTGAAGCGCGCCAGGCGCTGGAATGCCGGCACGCCTTCAAGCTCCTGGGCGATCGCGATCTGCATGTGATGGCCGGGGTTGCCCTCGTGGTAGGCCAGCGCCTCCATCTGGTAGATCGGCATGTCGCCCATGTCGTAGAGGTTGGCGTAGTAGACGCCGGGCCGCGAACCGTCCAGCGCCGGGGCCTGGTAGAAGGCCTTGCCGGCCGAGCGTTCACGGAACGGCTCGACCCGGCGGACTTCCAGCTCGGCCTCGGGGAAACGGCCGAACATCTCCGGCAGACGTTCGTTCATGCGCTCGATGATCGCGGTGGCCTCGGCCAGGTACTCGGCCCGGCCCTCGTCGGTATTCGGGTAGTAAAACTGCTCGTCGGTGCGCATGAACTCGAAGAAGTCCTGCAGGTCGCCCTCGAAGCCGACCTCGGCCATGATTTCGCGCATCTCGTCATGGATGCGCGCGACATTGTCCAGCCCCATCTGGTGGATCTGGTCGGGTGTCAGGTCAGTGGTCGTATAGCTGTCGAGCATGTGGCGGTAGAAGGCATCGCCGTCGAGCAGCTTCCAGACGCCGTCGTCTTCGGTCGCCAGTGCCTGCTGGCGCTCCAGATCGGCGATCAGCCGATCATAGGCCGGGGCGACCACTTCGACGAGCGACTGTCTGGCGCGCGCCACCAGCGCGTCGGCCTGGTCTTCGGGCAAATCCAGCCCGGCGACCTTGCGTCGAAAATCGCCGAGCAGTACCGATTCGGTTTCGACCTCCTCGAACGGCGCGCCGGCAACCACGTTGCGCGAAGCCTCGAGCACGATCGGGTAGACGAATTGCGGCGGCAGGATGCCGCGTTCCTCGCCCGCGCGCATGCGCGCCAGAATCTGGTCCATCAAAGCGCCGACCCCTTCCAGCCGGGCGATGTAGGCCTCGGCATCGGACAGCTCGCCGACCCGGTGCATGTTGATCAGGAAAGTCGGGATCTGCTGCTGCCAGCCGAACATCTGGTTGATCGGGTAGCGGTGATACCGCCAGCGGTGATCGTCGATCCCGCGTTGCGTCAACCGCTCGAACAGGTCATACGACAATCGGGCGCGCGGCTCGAGTGCTGCGCGGTCGAACTCGGCCAGGCGTTGCAACCGCTGACGGGCAATTTCCAGCCCTTCGTCGGCATGCGCCTCGGAAAGATCGTCCCACCGGTCGTAATCGTCGCGAATACCCAGCCGCGCCTGCATCATCGGCGAGCGCGCCAAGTCTTCCTGATGGGTCTGTTCGAAGAACTCCATCAGCCGCTCGGTCTCGGTCTGCGCGGGCGGCTCGGATTCGGTGCGCTCGACCGGCGGCGGTTCGGACTGCTGGCAGGCCGCCAGCAGCAACACGACTGCAAAAATTGCCGCATGGCGAAAGAGGTTCGATGGAAGTTTGCTCATGTTGGATTCCGCGTTGTGGTCTGGGCCGGGTCTTACCGGCAATGGGCCGATGGTACACACTGTGGCCGGGTCGCGTGACTCGCGCCGACCGGGCTTGATCGTGGATACTGCATCCAAGAACGACGACGAACAGGCAAACGCCCGGAATGCCCACAATCCCGACGCTCAGCTCCGCCGAGATGGCAGCAGTCGATGCACCGACCATCGCGCTGGACCTGCCTTCCGGCCTGGATCCCGATCACGGCACGGCCGCCGGCGAGGCCATTCGCGCGGCAATCACGCTGACCCTGGCGTTGCCCAAGACCGGCCTGGTGGCCGCCGCCGCAGCAGAACATGTCGGCCGGCTTGCGCTGGGCGATATCGCCATTCCGCCGCAATGGACCGCAGCGGCTGTGCCGCGCATCCAGGCCGGCGATTGGTATGCCGAAGGCGACCTGAGCTGGCTGTTGCCGAATGGGCCAAGCGGCGGCCCGGCCCGTTCGCCTCGACCCCGTTGAGGGACAGATCAGCGCCTCGCAGGAGCCTGCTTGCAGGCGAATCTCGACCGAACCATGGCTTTCATTCGCCTGCAAGCAGGCTCCTACAAAAGCGGACGAATTATCGCGAGGGAAACCCCATTGGCGAGGGATTTTTCGGTCTTTTTGCGGCGGGCCGCTAGCGGCGGTGCCGGGACTCCAGCCGGCCGGTCACTTCAGCCAGCGTGACGTCGCCGGCAGCGAGCACGACCAGCAGGTGATACAGCAGGTCGGCCGATTCGTCGATCAGCTCTTCCCGGTCACCTGATGTTGCGGCCAGCGCGACTTCCACGCCTTCCTCGCCGACCTTCTGCGCGCAGCGCTTGATGCCTTCATTCAACAGCCGCGCGGTATAGCTGGATTGCGGGTCGGCGCCCTTGCGCGATTCGATCACCCGTTCCAGCTCGGCCAGGAAACCGACCGCCGGCTGCAACTCATCGCCCCAGCAGGTATCGGTGCCGAGATGGCAGGTCGGCCCGTGCGGCCGGGCCTGCACCAGCAAGGTGTCGCGGTCGCAGTCCAGTGCAATGGAGACCAGCTCCAGCACATTGCCCGACGTCTCGCCCTTGGTCCATAGCCGCTTCTTGCTGCGCGAAAAGAACGTGACATGCCCGGTCGCCTCGGTCTTCTCCAGTGCCTCGCGGTTCATGTAGCCCAGCATCAACACCCGGCCGCTGGCCGCATCCTGAACGATGGCCGGAATCAGGCCGTCGGTCTTGTCCCAGTCGGGTTCATCAAGTTCGTTGTTCATGAAGAGATTCCTTTTTTACTTACCGCAGATGAACGCAGATGATGATCAAAAGCGTTACACGAAGAACACGAAGTGTGGCACGAAGGATACGGAGAATTCATGCTTCGATTGCAATTGCGAATGTGCCGTAACGAGTGCGCATCCTTGTTGTGAAAGTTGAACACCCAGGATTCAAACAAGCTTTTCTCTTCGTGCTCTTCGTGCTTCTTCGTGATCTTCGTGTCCCGCTTTTTGAAGGCATTTGATTTTCATCTGCGTTCATCTGCGTTCATCTGCGGTTCAATATCATTCCGCGTCACGATGCCCCGCTCACCCAGCCACGCCTTCAGCTCGGGAATGAGGATCTGCCCGGAATGAAACACGGTCGCGGCCAGCGCGCCGTCGACATCGGCCTGCTGGAACACTTCCAGGAAATGCTCGCGCTTGCCGGCACCGCCCGAGGCGATCAGGGGGACGTCGCAGATCTTGCGCATCGTGCTGAGCTGCTCGATGTCGTAACCGGTTCTGACGCCGTCGGCATCCATGCAGTTGAGCACGATCTCGCCGGCGCCGAGTTGCTGGACCTGTTCGATCCAGGCGCGGGTGTCGAGCTCGGGGTCGATCATGTTGTCCGGGTCGCCGGTGTTGGCGCGCAGCCGGTAATCATTACCTTCCCGGATCGAATCGACGCCAACGACCACGCACTGGCTGCCGAAGGCATCGGCCAGTTCGCGCACCAGTTGCGGGCGCTTCAATGCCGGGCTGTTGACCGAGATCTTGTCGGCGCCGGCATGCAGCACGGCGCGCGCGCGTTCGACATCGCGGATGCCGCCGGCGACGGCAAACGGAATGTCGATCTGCTCGGCCACGCGCTCCACCCATTCGACTTCGACCGAGCGCGCTTCGGGGCTGGCGGTGATGTCGTAGAACACCAATTCATCGGCGCCCTGGTCGCGATAGGCCTGCGCGCGCTCGATGATGTCGCCCATGTCGACGTGATCACGGAATTTCACGCCCTTGACCACGCGCCCGCCACGCACGTCCAGGCACGGAATGATGCGAACGGCGACCATCAGCGAGCGCCCCCGCCGAAGTGCGCTATCGCGTCCAGCGCAACCTTGCCTTCGAGCAGCGCCCGGCCGACGATGCAACCGTCGACTTCGGTTTCGGCCACCGCGTCGAGATCGGCCTCGCTGCCGATGCCGCCGGAAGCCTGGATGACCAGCTCCGGATAGCGCGCCCCGAGTTCACGATAAAGCGCCACGCTCGCACCGCCGAGCATCCCGTCGCGTGCGATGTCGGTGCACAGCAGGTGTTCAAGACCGGCATCGATCAGGCGGTCGAGGAGTGCGAACAGGTCGAGTGAACCGGCTTCGGTCCAGCCGGCCGCCTGCGGAATCCAGAGACCATCGGTGTGCTTGACGTCCAGCCCGGCGACGATGCGCCTGCTGCCGAACTGTTCGATCCACGCGCATACCCTTTCGGGATCGCGCACGCAGACGCTGCCGATGACGACACGCTCGACACCGGCGTCCAGTCGTCTTTGCAGATCGTCCCGCCCGCGCACCCCGCCGCCGGTCTGGACCGGAATCGAAAGGGTTTCCGCAATCTGCGCGATCTGTTCCAGGTTGCCGTCGCCGCCATCGAGCGCTGCATCCAGATCGACCACATGCAGCAGCTTCGCACCGGCATCCTGGTACACGCGCGCACGCTCCATGGCGCTGTCGCCATAACGCGTCTCGCGCGCATAGTCCCCCTGCTGCAGACGAACCACCCGGCCGTGGCGCAGATCAATGGCGGGAATCAGCAGCATTTCGGGCGCTCCGTCGGAATCTGAAAAGCAGGACACGAAGAGCACGAAGCGGGCACGAAGAGCACGAAGAAAGGCGAAGTATTCATTTCCCTATTTTTGCCGAGACCAATGACTGCCTGTGACACACCGCCAGGGCGATTGCAAATCGCAGAATCAGAATCCAGGCGAACCATGCGCAATCTCGTTTTCAATCTTTCTCGTAAATTTTTCTTTCGCATCTTCCCTTCGTGCTCTTCTTCGTGTTCTTCGTGCAAAGATTTTGACTCAAAAACATCACCAGCCCCATTCCAGAAAATTCCGCAACAACCGCGCACCCGCCGAGGCCGATTTTTCCGGATGGAACTGGCAGGCGGCGAAGTTCTCGTGCCGCACCACGGCGGCGAAGCGCGCGCCGTGTTCGCTGGTCGCCACCGCGGCCTCGACCGGCGCGGCATAACCGTGCACGAAGTAGAACCACTCGGTCCCGCCCAGTCCCTTCGATAAGGGATCCTCGTGCAGCCATTCCAGCTTGTTCCAGCCCATGTGCGGCAAGCGCAGGCCTGGAGCCGCGGGCAGGCGCGCGACCCGGCCGGGCAGGATGCCCAGACACTCGCAATCGCCTTCCTCGGAGGATTCAAACAAAAGCTGCAACCCTAAGCAAATGCCCAGCACCGGCTGGGTCAGGCCGCGAATGGTCTCGACCAGGCCGTGTCTGCGCAACGAGTCCATCGCTGACGCCGCGGCCCCGACCCCGGGCAGGATCACGCGCGAAGCCGAACGAATGCACTCGGCATCGGCGGTCAGCACGCTCTCCACGCCGAGCCTATTCAAGGCCTGCACCACCGACCCCAGATTCGCCCCACCCGAATTGATCACCGCAATGGTCATCGAGCTGCTCCGCCCGGCCACGAAAAAATGAAACCCCAAGAGCAAATGAAACCGCAGATGAACGCAGATGAACGCAGATGAAAAACGAGATATCTTGAAAGACTGCCGGGCCGGGCCGCCGCACTGCTGAAGAAGGCTTGGGCGAAAAGACGCAATCGCCGACATCTTTTTCCGCAACAAACCGCAGCGGCAGGTTTGCGAGCCAACATGACCAGAATCGCTTCTGCACCATTCATTCCAGTTTCAACTGTTGCTTTCATCTGCTTTCATCTGCGTTTATCTGCGTTCATCTGCGGTTCTTCAATGCTTTTGATCAAAGCATTCCCTTGGTCGAAGGCATGCCGCCTTCGCCGCGGGCCAGGGCGGGCTTCAGCGCGCGGCCGAGGCACTTGAAGCAGGCTTCGACCATGTGGTGGGTGTTGTCACCGGTGACTTCGATGTGGATCGCGCAGCGCAGCGCCTGGGAAAGTGAGGCGAAGAAGTGGCGGACCATTTCGGTGTGCAGGCCGCCGACCGATTCTCTCGGGAATTCACCCCTGAACACGAACGCGGGCCGGCCCGAGAGATCCACGGCGACCTGTGCCAGTGATTCATCCATTGGCAGCACGAAACCGTAACGACCGATGCCGTGGCGGTCGCCCAGTGCGCGGTCCAGTGCTTCACCAAGCGCCAGCGCGCAATCCTCGACGGTGTGGTGTTCGTCGATGTGCAGGTCGCCTTCGCATGCAAGCTTCAGCGCAAAGCCACCGTGCGCGGCGAGCTGGTCGAGCATGTGGTCGAAAAAGCCGATGCCGGTTGTATTTTCGATGGGCGCGGGAGCATCGAGATTGACTTCGACCGCGATTGCCGTTTCCTTTGTCCTGCGCCTGGCGCTTGCGGTACGCGGCGCATCGATCAGCGCGGTGGCAATCGCTGTCCAGTCCGTGCCTTGCGGCCCGACCCGGTAACCCTTGAGCCCCATGTTTTCGGCCAATTGCAGATCGGTCTCGCGATCGCCGATTACCGCCGAGCGATCGCGGTCGAGATTCGGGTCGCGCAGGTAATCCAGCAGCATGCCGATGCCGGGCTTGCGGTTCGGGCTGTTCTCCGCGGGCAGGCTGGGGTCGATATGCTCGGCGTCGAACGCGATGCCCTGGCTTTCCAGGATCTGCAACAGCAAGCGATGCGGGCCTTCGAATTGTTCGCGCGGGAAAGCATCCGTGCCCAATCCGTCCTGGTTGCTGACCAGCACGAAACGGTAGCCGGCTTTTTTCAGCCGCAGCAGCGCCGGGATCACGTCGGGCATCAGCCGGAACTTGTCGAACGAATCGACCTGCTCGTCTTCCGGCTCCTCGATCAGGCAGCCGTCGCGGTCGATGAACAGGATCTTGCGCAAACTCATGGCAACCATCCTTCGAGAAATTCAAGCAGTGCATCGTTCTCGGCCGGCGCCCCGATCGTGATCCGGACGCAGTTTTCCAGGCCCGGCTGGGCCGACTGGTCGCGCAGGCGGATGCCGGCGGCGGCGGCCGCCCGAACCAGACTCGGTCCGTCGGGCACGCGCACCAGCACGAAATTGGCCTGGCCGGGCCAGCATCGCTTGACGCCGGGATGTGCATCCAGCGTCCTGATCAACCGCTGTTTTTCCGCTTCCAGTGTGGCCAGATGGGCGCGCTCTTGCGCCAGCGCTTCCGGTGCCAGCGCCGTCATCGCCGCCTGCACCGTCGGCGTGGGCAACGGATACGGCGCAATGATGCGCCGAAGTAGATCGATTACCGCCGGGTCGGCAATCACGGTGCCGATCCGGCAACCGGCCAGTGCATGCGCCTTGGACAGGGTGCGCAGCACGACCAGGTGCGGGAAATCAGCCTGCATGGAGAGTACCGAAGTGCCGGGGGCGAACTCGACATAGGCCTCGTCGACCACCACCAGGCCCGTGCCGGCCATGGCCTCGGCGACACCGGTCACCGTCCCGGCGCTCAGCACGTTGCCGGTCGGATTGTTGGGCGAACACAGAAACGCGATCCGGCAATCCGCGGCGCGCTCGGCCAGATCGGTCGGCGCGGCCCAGTCGGCGTCGCGTTCGATCAGCCTTGCTTCGACCACTGCGGCGCCCTGAATCCGGGCCGACAGGGCATACATGCCGAAGCACGGCGGGCAGACCAGCACGCGGTCGGTCCCGGCCCGGCAGAACACGCGGATCAGCAGGTCGATGCCCTCGTCGGAACCGCGCGTGATCAGCAGCCGGGCGGGGTCGACGCCGTAAAGCTCCGCCAGCCGTGCCTTGAGGTCGGCCGGCTGCGGATCCGGGTAGCGATTCAGCCCAAGCCCGGGGTCGCCGGTCGGCGGGAACGGGTTCTCGTTGGCGTTGAGCAAGATGCCGGCGCTGTCGGCCAGCGCGCGCGCCGAAGCATAGGGTTGCAGCGCGCGGATTTCCGGGCGCGCCAGGGCGGCAATGTGGGTGTCCGGGTTCATGTCAGGGTTCATGTCAATTCGCGTGCAAGCAAGCTCCTACAGAACCCTTCTCCGGACGGGTCCATGCATCATTCGCTTGCGAGCAAGGTCCTGTCATGCGTGGCGGGCGCTGTGGGAGCGAACTCCGATTCGCGATATCCGCAAGCATCGGTTCGCGGTCGGATACCGCTCCCGCAACAGGCCGGAGCCTTTCCGGACAGACAGGAGCCCGGCTCATGCCCCGCCCCCAAGACGCAACTCGATCGCCAGCCGGTGCGCATCCAGGCCCTCGTGGGCGGCAATGCGCGCGCCGTGCGGGCCCAGGGCTTCCAGCCCGGCCCGGGTTGCCGACTGCAGCGTCATCCGGCGCATGAAATCGATCACGGCCAGCCCGCTGGTGGTGCGAGCCCAGCCGCCGGTCGGTAGCGTGTGATTGGTGCCCGAGATGTAATCGCCCAGCGCTTCCGGCGTCAGATGGCCGACAAACACCGAGCCGGCGGTAGTGATTCGCGCGGCCACCTTGTCGGCCCCACGAGTCTGGATGATCAGGTGCTCCGGGGCGTATCGCTCGCTGACCTCGACCGCCTGATCGATGTCGTATACCGTCACGATTGCTGCATGTGCCAGTGCTTTTGCCGTTGTTTCGGCCCTGGTCAGCGTCGCCAGCAATCGCCGGATCTCGTCCTGGACCTGCTCGCCCAGCTCAGGCGCATCGGTGACCAGGATGACTTGCGAATCCGGCCCGTGCTCGGCCTGGCTGAGCAGATCGATCGCGACCCATTCCGGGTTGGCGGTCTGATCGGCGATCACCAGCACCTCGGACGGCCCGGCCGGCAGATCCTGGGCAGCACCGGCCACATCCAGCGCGACCTGGCGCTTGGCTTCGGCGACAAAGCGATTTCCGGGGCCGAACAGCTTGGTACATTTCGGCACCGTCGCGGTGCCATAGGCCATGGCCGCAATCGCCTGCGCGCCACCCGAGACCAGCACCTTGTCAAGCCCCATGCGCTCGGCCACGTACAGCACCGCATCGTCGGCCCGGCCCCGCTCGTTCGGTGGGGTTGCAAGCACGATCCGGCGGCACCCGGCCAGATGTGCCGGCACCAGCAGCATTACTGCGGTAGACGGCAGCGGTGCGCTTCCGGCCGGAACGTACAAGCCGACCGGGTCCAGCGCCAGCCAGCGCATCCTGCAACACACCCCGGGCGCGGTCTCGACCTCGTAGCCTGCCGGCTTGCCGGCTTCGTGAAAAGCCCGCACGGTGTCGACGGCGCGATCCAGCGCGGCCTCAAGATCGGGCGTCAATGGCGCGCGGTCAGCGGTTTTCTGCCACAACTGGGCGACCGGCGCGCGATCGAACCGACGGCTGTAGTCGACCAGGGCTGCATCGCCTGTCTGGCGCACGTTGGCTATTATTTCGCCGACGATCGCCTGTAGTTCGTTGTCGCTTTCCATGCGCGGCCGTGCCAGCAACGTGCCGCGGCCGGCCTCATCCAGAGCATTCCAGTCGACCATTTTCATGTCAGCATCTTCTCCACCGGCAACACCAGGATGGCCGAGGCCCCGGCGGCCTTGAGTTCCTCCAGATGCTCCCAGAACACCTGCTCGGTGCACAGCGCATGGACCGCAACCCGGTCGGTCTGGCCTTCCAGCGGCAGCACGGTCGGGGTTTCAGCGCCGGGCAGAATTTCGGCAATCCGGTCCAGCCGATTGCGCGGCGCATGCAGCATCACGTACTTGGTCTCGGCCGCGCGCTGCACGCTGTGCACGCGTTGGACCAGTCTGTCCAGCAACGCCTGGCGCTCGGGCGGCAATTCCGATTGGCTACGGTAGAGCGCGGCCTGGCTTTCCAGCACGGTGGCCACCGGCTTCAGGTGATTGGCGCGCAGCGTGGTGCCGGTGGAGACCAGGTCGACGATGGCTTCGGCGGTGCCCAGGCTGGGCGCGATCTCTACCGCGCCGTTGAGTATCATCACGTCGGCTTCCACGCCGTTTTCGTGCAGCCAGCGCCGGGTCAGCAGCGGATAGCTGGTGGCCACGCGCTTGCCGGCCAGTTGCCGCGGGCTTTTGTACTCCTCGTCCTCGGCAATGGCCAGCATCAGCCGGCAATAACCGAAATCCAGCGCGGCCAGGTTTTCCAGATGCGCGTCCGGACGCCGCTTGCGCGCTTCCAGAAGCTTTTCGGCGGCAACATTCTCGCCGACGATGCCCAGTTCGCAAACGCCCTCCAGCAGAAGGCGCGGGATGTCATCGTCGCGCACCAGTAATAGATCCACCGGCTGGTTGCGGCCGAACCAGAACAGCTTGTCCTTGCTGGATTCGAATTGAAGGCCGGACTTCTTCAGCAGGCGCAGCGACTCATCCGACAAACGGCCGGATTTCTGGATCGCGATCTTGATGCGGGTCTGGTTGCCCATCGTATTGCTGTCAGTCATTTCGAGTCGTCCTGATCTGTTCGATTCGCGCGCAGCCGGTCCAGCGCCTGGCGATAGCCGCCGTTGCCCATCTCGATGAAGCGCGCGACCCGGCCAATGGTGGTGACGCTGACCCCGGTGCGGTCGTGAATTTCGCGGTACGGCAGGCCCTGGTCCAGCAACTGCGCAACGCGCCAGCGGTCAACCAGCGCCTCCAGTTCCGCCGGCGTGGTCAGGTCCTTGAGCAGCGCACGGCACTCCTCGGCGCTTTGCATCTGCATGAACGCCTCGGCCAGGCTTTCACGCCCGGCCAGGTTGGCCTTGAGATGTTCTTCGGCAAGCTGTTTCATGCCGAAAGGATAGCATAATGTATTAATGCGTTAATACATTATTTTCACAGAAACCCGTCTTCCAGGCCGGATCGGGACGATTCGTTGCCTTGACGACCCATTGGCGCGTAAAATAACCCGGTTTTGCAGCAATCCGGATTCGTCGCTTTCAGCAGAATCCCGGATCGGTGCCGCGCCCATGACACGCATGGCCGTAAATTTCCAGATCAAGAAATCGATCCACAAAATTCAATCAAGCAAGCATAGGGAGATCCAATGGACCTGAACCTGATCCCGCCGGCGCTCGGCGTCGTCGGTCTGATTGTCGCCTTCATCATCTATCGCGCAATGATGCGCTACCCGGTGATGGAGGGCAAACCAACCGAGATCGCCAGGCTGATCCAGCAAGGCGCAATGGCCTTCATGCGCCGCGAGCTGATCATGATCGGCATTTCCGTGGCGGTGCTGTTCGTCGCGCTGATGCTGTCGCTGGGCATCCAGACCGCGATCGCATTCCTGGTCGGTGCCGTCAGCTCGGCGCTGGCCGGCTACCTGGGCATGATCGCTGCCACGCGCGCCAACGTGCGCACCACCACCGCAGCCCACAATTTCGGCACGGACCGTGCGCTGTCGGTCGCCTTCTACGGCGGCTCGGTCATGGGCCTGGTGCTGGCCTCGCTGGGCCTGCTCGGCCTGGGCACCCTGTATGTCGTGTTCGGCACCGATCCTGAAACCGCCCACCGCATCCACGGCTTCGGCATGGGCGCCGGCGTGGTCGCGCTGTTCTATCGTGTCGGCGGCGGCATCTTCACCAAGTCGGCCGACGTCGGCGCCGACCTGGTCGGCAAGGTCGAAGCCGGCATTCCCGAGGACGACCCGCGCAACCCCGGCGTGATTGCCGACAACGTCGGCGACAACGTCGGCGATGTGGCCGGCATGGGCTCGGATATCTTCGAATCCTATTGCGGCGCGATGATCGCAACCGTGGCGCTGGCCACGGTGATGGTCAGGGAAGCCGGCTCGATCGGCATGGTGCCCGGCATGGGCCCCGACAGCTCGCTGATGGGCCTGCCGCTGCTGCTTTCCTCCCTCGGCCTGGTCTGCTCGATCGCCGCGATCGGCCTGGTCCGCGCCTCGGCCAACAAGAGCCCGGAAGTCGCACTGCGCATCGGCACCGTCTCGGCGGCGGTCGCATTCGTGGCACTGGCCTGGTTCCTGATCTCGGCCCTGGATCTCTCGGGCGGCATCTGGCTGGCCACGGTGGTCGGCGCCATCGGCGGCGTGATCATCGGGCTTTCGACCGAGTATTACACCTCGGCCAAGCCGATTCGCGATATCGCCAAAGCCGGCGAAACCGGGCCGGCCACGGTCATCATCGCGGGTCTTGCCACCGGCATGCAATCGGTCGCGATTCCGATCCTGACCATCTGCTTGATGATCTTCATCGCCAACGCCCAGGCCGACCTGTACGGTGTCGGCATCGCGGCGGTCTCGATGCTGGCCACCGTCGGCATGACCATGGCCATCGACGCCTACGGCCCGGTTGCCGACAACGCCGGCGGCATCGCCGAAATGGCCGGCCTCGGTGAGGACACACGCAAGATCACCGACTCGCTGGACGAGCTGGGCAACACCACCGCCGCGATCGGCAAGGGCTTTGCCATCGGTGCTGCGGCGCTGGCGGCGCTGACCATCATCTCGGCCTATATCGCCGAGATCAAGCTCGACCAGGTCGACTTCGTGCTGGCCATTTCCGATCCGAACGTGCTGATCGGAATGTTCATCGGCGGGCTGTTCCCGTTCCTGGTCGCCTCGATCACCATGACCGCGGTCGGTGCGGCGGCGTTCGAGATGATCCAGGAGATCCGCCGCCAGTTCAAGGAAATTCCGGGCCTGCTGGAAGGCACCGCCGAACCGGACGCCGCACGCTGCGTCGACATTGCCACCACCGGCGCAATCAAGCGCATGCTGCTGCCGGCAGCCCTGGCCGTACTCGGCCCGGTCGCGGTCGGCTTTGGCCTGGGGCCTGAAGCGCTGGGCGGCATGCTCGGCGGCGCCCTGGTCGCGGCCGTGCTGCTGGCACTGACCATGGCCAATGCAGGCGGAGCCTGGGACAACGCCAAGAAGCATGTCGAAAAGGGCAACTTCGGCGGCAAGGGTTCCGACACCCACAAGGCCAACGTCGTCGGTGACACCGTGGGCGATCCGCTCAAGGACACCTCCGGACCGTCGATGAACATCCTGATCAACGTCATGGCCATCGTCAGCCTGGTGATCGCGCCACTGCTGCACTGAATCCCGGCCGACCACGCACCACAAAAAACGCGGCCCCGGGCCGCGTTTTTTGTGCCCGCCTGCAACCGGTGCGTCTGGCGGGCTCGGCGGTGCCCTGCGGGGGATTAGCCATGCGGTGCGTTTCGCGGGCTCAACGACACCCTACGAAACCTCTATTGCCTCGTAGGGTGCTGTTGAGCGCAGCGAAACGCACCAGGGAGGGTCGTGGAATTTATCGCGGAAGGATTCCGCTCCCACAGGGATGGTGGAATTTGTCGCGGACGGATTCCGCGCCTACAGTGAGTCGGGCTGGGTGTCGATGGGGTGAAGGGAACGATCGCCGGTAAATTCGCGCCAGTGCTGGGCGAAGGTGATGCCGGTCTGGGGGTGGGCGAGGTCGGGGGCGAGGTCGGCCAGGGGTTTGAGAACGTGGGCGTATTTGAGGATTTCGCCGCGCGGCAGTTCCAGGCCGTTGAAGTTGCCGGTGCGGTCGCCGTGGAGCAGGATGTCGATGTCGAGCGTGCGGTCGGAGAACTTGGGCAGGTCGCGCTTTCGGCCATGACGGTCTTCGAGGTCGGTCAGCCAGACCTTGAGGGCGGCCGGTTCCAGATCGGTTTCGATGCTGCAGCAGGCGTTGAGGAAGTCCTCGCCTTCGAAGCCGACCGCGGCGGAGCGGTAGACCGGGGAGCATTCGACTTTGCCGAACCGTTCGCGCAACGCATTCAAGCCGGCACGAAGGTTGCGCCGGGCATCGACATTGCTGCCCAGCCCGAGATAGACCTGTTCGACTTGCGCCACTTGCTGCTCCGGTTCGTTGCGGTCGGGCGCGTGCCCGCCAGGTTCAAAACATCACCTCATCACAGAGGCGGTTCAGCCATCCTTTTTGGATTCCGGCATCAGGGTTTCCGGCCGCGCTCGATCATCACGCCTACCGATTTCGAGCCGGTGACGGCACCGGGCTTGTCCAGCCGCAGCTTGAGCCATGCGACATCGAATTCGTTGAGCACGATCTCGGCACAGCGTTCGGCCAGGGTTTCGACCAGGAAGAATTCGCTGCTGCCGACAAACGAGATCAGGCGCTTGGCGACCGCCTTGTAGTTCAGTGTATCTTCGATCGAGTCGGTGCGCGCTGCGCGTGCGATGTCGGCCGACATTTCAAGGTTGAGCACGACCTTCTGGCGAATTTCGCGCTCCCAGTCGAAGACGCCGACCACGGTTTCGACTTCGAGCTCCTGAATGAATACGCGGTCCATGGCTTGGTTGTTCTCCTCGCAGTTAAAGATTTCTGGTTTCGGAATTGAAACTTCGTGCTCTTCGTGCCTTCTTCGTGTCCTTCGTGTCAATGCTTTTCAAGGAATCCTGTGCCTCGCGCAGATTTTAGATTCGTAGGGACCGACACCCTGAAAAGTCCCCGGATGCGCTGGCGCTTATCCAGCCTACGGGTGGCGTTGGATGGCCGGCAGCTCATTCAGCGGCCAGCGCGGGCGGACGGAGATGGCCGCGGCCGGTTCGGCCTCGCCGCGGCGGAACCAGCCGGCCAGGGCGATCATCGCGCCGTTGTCGGTGCAAAGCGCCGGGGGCGGATAGTACACGCGCCCGGCGATGGTGGTGTCGAGAACCCTGCGCAACTGCCGGTTGGCGCTGACCCCGCCGGCCACCACCAGGCGCTGCAGGCGGGTCTGTTTCAGCGCGCGACGGCACTTGATGGCCAGGGTCTCGGCCACGGCGCGCTCGAAGCCGGCCGCAATGTCGGCGCGCACCTGTTCATCGTCGCCTGCCCGCTCGATCAGCAGCCGGGTGTGGGTCTTGAGGCCGGAGAAACTGAAATCCAGGCCCGGTCGGTCGGTCATCGGGCGCGGGAAATCGAAGCGATCCGGGTCGCCGCGCTCAGCCAGACGGGCGACTTCCGGGCCGCCGGGATAGCTCAACCCCAGCAGCCGCGCGGTCTTGTCGAACGCCTCGCCGGCCGCATCGTCCAGGGTCTCGCCCAGCAGCCGGTAGCGGCCGGGTTCGGCAACCTCGACCAGCATGGTATGCCCGCCCGAGACCAGCAGCGCGACGAACGGGAATTCCGGCGGATCGCTCTCCAGCAGCGGCGAGAGCAGGTGACCTTCCATGTGGTGCACGCCGACGGCCGGCTTGCCGATGGCTGCGGCATAGGCAACCGCGACGCTGGCGCCGACCAGCAGCGCGCCGGCCAGGCCGGGACCGCGGGTGAAGGCGACCAGGTCGAGATCGGCGGGTGCGAGCACGGCCTGGTCCAGCACCTGCCGGATCATCGGCCCGAGCTTGCGCACATGGTCGCGCGAGGCCAGCTCCGGCACCACGCCGCCGTAGCGGGCGTGGTCGAGCTGGGTGTGCACGGCCTCGGCGACGATGCCCTGACCATGCCGGTAGACCGCCACCGCGGTCTCGTCGCAGGAGGTCTCGATGCCCAGAACAGTGTTGATGGGAGCGCAAAAATTTTGCATTCGGGTAGCTTAGCGCGATATACTGGCAAACTTACTCAAATTCGAAGGTTTGGTTGATTCAACATGCCGAGTGTAAAGGTCAAGGAAAACGAGCCGTTTGAATATGCGCTTCGCCGCTTCAAGCGCTCCTGTGAAAAAGCCGGCGTGGTCGCCGAGACCCGTCGTCGCGAGTTCTTCGAAAAGCCGACTCAGGAACGCAAGCGCAAGAAGGCTGCGGCGGTAAAGCGGCATTTGAGGAAGATGAGTAGAGATGTCACCAACCGCAAGCGCCTTTACTGAGGCGTCTCCTTTCGCCCCAGGCTGCGCTTCGGCACGCCCGAAAATGCTCACGTACACAATTCGTACGCTCCGCTTTTCGGGCGCCCCTCACCACACCCTGGAACGAAACGCCGAGCGCCTCAGTGCATTGATCGAGCTGTGCGGGTAGCAGGACGTTCGTCGAGAAGCTGAAGCTGCGCGCCTGCGGCGCTTTGCTCGGTCGCGAATCCTCAACGTACTTCCGTGTACGCCTGCGGTTCGCTCGGTCGCAAACCACCACAGATCTCTCGGTGCGTTTCGCAGGCTCAACAGCACCCTGATATGGATTGACCTGTCAACTCTTATCTTCGTTTCTTTCCATTTTTTCTCTCGGATCAATGCCTTCGGTTCAGGGGACGGCGGGC
>SR_TP_S13solDRAFT_1000048_pt1 | contig 67576 bp, 62 predicted proteins | sample SodReaTP_S13sol_FD_11159 | JGI IMG/M metagenome (IMG submission 11159) | reverse complement strand
GGGCACGGGCCGGTGACAACCACATCTGACTGACCTCCTGGTTGGAATGCGACGCGGTCAGTCTCGTGGATCAAGTCTGGCGGCAACAGATGGGGTTTGTGGATCGCTTACGGTGGTCGTAGTCCAAAAGAAGAGGCTCCGCATCTGCAATTGAAGTGCCCTTCGACGTCAGAGTGCCCACGATACCGGGGGAAGTCCATACCGGCATTACAGGGTCGAGAGATGCGGTGCGGGAAGCGTTCAGCCACTATTCCCTGTCAATAAGCGCCCCAATCTTCTGCTCATACGCCTGAGCAGATGCCGCTACGGTGCCGACTTTGCCATCGGCCAGCCAACGCCTGACGCGCCCCGCATCCCCCAGAGGTGTGCGCCGGCCCTGCGAATTCAGGAAAACCAACGCCACCGGCCGGCCCTCCATCTGCGCCACCATCAAAAGGCAGCGGCCGGCCTCCACCAGATACCCGGTTTTGCTCAGGCGGACATCCCACTTTGAATGGACGACCAGCGGGTTGGTGTTGGCGTATCCTTTGGTATAGCGGGGGCCACGGAAGTGGGCGGTATGGAGGTGAGTGGTGGAGTACTCCCGAATGACCTCGTGCTCATTCGTGGCCGCGGCCAGCTTCAGCAGGTCGGATGCGGTGGAGACATTCTCCACCGATAGCCCGCTGCTATCCACAAAGCGCGTCTGCGCCATCCCCAACTCGGCGGCCTTGGTGTTCATGGCCTCAATGAATGCGGGCCGGCCACCGGGGTGATGGTGGGCCAGCACATAGGTGGCGAGGTTCTCCGACGACATCAGGGCCAGTCGCACCAACTCCCCCCGCGGCAGGCGAGAGTCCACGCGCATCCGCGAGAAGGCGTTCTTCCCCACAAAGTGCTGGCGGGGCACGATCGTCAGCCACTCATCCAGCGGCTCGCCGGACTCGACCACCACCAGGGCGGTCATCAGCTTGGTCAGAGAGGCGATGGGCACCGGGATATCCGCCCGCTTGCTGACCAACTGTTCGCCGGTGTCGAGGTAGGCGATGGCAGCGTGGACCGATGCCAGTTGCAGCGGCTCGCGCTCCATGCTGCTGCCGTCCCCTGCCGCAGCCCCAGTTGGCGCACTCAGGAGGGAGAAGGCCATGACGAGCATGGCAGACAACCCGATATGGCGGGCCAAAACGCAGCGCAGTTGGATCAGTCGAGTCATCAGAATGGCCAGATCAGGGGGATGACAAATAGTGCCACAACACCAGTCACCAGGTTCATCGGAATCCCCGCCCGCAGATAATCCGTGAAGTGGTAGCCGCCCGGGCCATAGACCATCAGGTTGGTCTGGTAGCCCATCGGGGTGGCAAAGCTGGCAGAGGCGGCCAGCATAATGCCAATGGCAAAGGGCAGCACGCTCACCTCCAGGTCACCGGCCACCGCATACGCCACCGGGAACATCAGCACCGCAGCGGCATTGTTGGTGATCACCGCGGTGAACACGGCCGTAACCAGGTAAATGACCGCCAGGTTGAGCCAGGCCGAGTCCCCGGCAAGGCCGGTCAGGCCCATGCCCACCGTGTGCGCCAATCCCGTCGTGTCCATGGCCGCACCAATGCCAAAGGCCGAAGCGATGGTGATCAGCACCGGCCAATCGGGGCTGTTGCGGGCACCCTCCAGCGTAAGGCAGCGTGTCAGCACCATCAGGCAGGCTGCCGCCAGTGCCGCTTCGAGCATCGACAGCACCCCGGCGGTGGCCACACCCACCATGCCCAGCATGATACCGGCGGCAAGCAGGGCACGCTCGTGCCGAGGAGTGACGGAATCCTGCACCTGGCTCATCAGGAAGAAGTCGCGCCGGTTCCGGTTCTGTGCCGCGAATCCGGGGCCGGCTTCCACCAGCAGCGTATCGCCGGGCTGCAACTCAATGTCCCCGATTTTGCCCTGCACGCGCTCGCCATTGCGGGCCACCGCGAGCACCACGGCGTTGTAGCGGTTGCGGAACTCCCCGTCGCGAATGGTCTGTCCGGCCACCGGGCAGGTGTCGGACACGACCACCTCCACTAGCGCCCGGTCCGCCCGATGGCCGTCCAGCTTGAAGACCTGATCGGTCGCCGGGGTCAGGCCCCGCATCTTCTGCAGGTCCACCATGGATTCCACCACGCCCACGAAGATAAGCCGATCGCCCCCGCGCAACACCTCCTTGGGCGAGACGGCGGGCAGCAGGGTGCCATCCCGATCCAACTCGGCCAGAAAGCCGCCCTGGAGATGGCGCAGCCCGGCCTCCTCAATGGACTTGCCCACCAGCGGCCCCTTGGGATCGACCAGCATCTCCAGGGTGTACTCCCGCGGGTCGTCGATCTCGCTGATGGCCGGGCGCCGGTCGGGAAACAGCCAGCGGTTGAACGCCAGCATAAAGACCAGCCCGATAACCGCCACCGGCAACCCGACCCAGGCGATCTCGAACAGGCCCAGGCCCTCGTCGGTGCGGTCGAGCAGCAGGCCGTTGACCACCAGATTGGTGCTGGTGCCGATCAGCGTGCAGGTGCCACCGAGGATGGCCGCGTAGGAGAGGGGGAGCATCAGCCGCGAGACGGGCAGGTCGAACTTGCGCGCCCAGTCGCTGACCGCCGGAATCAGCATCCCGACTACCGGCGTGTTGTTCAAAAAGGCGCTGAAAAAGGCCGCCGGGCCTGTGAGCCGCCACTGGGCGCGCCGCAGCGATCGCGGCTGCCCGAGCACCGAATGCACCAACCACTGAATGCCCCCGGTCTCGCGAAGGCCGGCCACCACCACATACAGGGCGGCCACGGTCAGCACGCCCTGGTTGGAAAAGCCCGAGAAGGCCTGCGCCGGCGTGACCACCCCGGCCAGCAGCACAACGACAACACCGCCCACGAATACCAGATCCGGGGCGGCGCGGGTGAAGGCGAGGGCGGCCAGCATCGTGCTGACTACCCCGGCGGTGAGCCAGGCTTCAAACCCCATCAGGTGTCATCGCAGAATGTGACGGTCCTGCAGATAGCCGATGATCCGCTCGACGCTATCGTCAATGGACAGATCCGTGGTGCGCAGGTGAAGCTCCGGTTTCTCCGGGGCCTCGTAGGGGGAGTCGATCCCGGTGAACTCCTTGATCACCCCGGCACGGGCCTTGGCGTACAACCCCTTCGGATCGCGCTGCTCGCAGACCTCCAGCGGCGTGTCCACGTGGACCTCGACAAACTCGCCATCCTCTACCAGCTCCCGCACCATCGCCCGGTCAGCACGGAAGGGAGAGATGAACGCGGTCACCACCAGCAGCCCCGCGTCCACGAACAGCCGCGACACCTCGCCGATGCGCCGGATGTTCTCCACCCGGTCCTCGCGACTGAAGCCCAGATCGCCGTTCAGCCCGTGGCGGACGTTGTCGCCGTCCAGCAGATAGCTGTGGTAGCCCAACTGATACAGCCGCTGCTCCAGCGCGTTGGCCAGGGTGGACTTGCCGGAGCCGGACAGCCCGGTGAACCACAGAATGGCCGGGCGCTGGGCCTTCTGGTTGGAGCGCTGCTGCTTGCTGATCTGCGGCTCCTGCCACACCACGTCGTGGGACTTCTCCGGCACCGCCCGGTCCGCCGGCCGCACAATCATGCCCGCGCCCACGGTCACGTTGCTGATCCGGTCGATCAGGATGAAGCTGCCCGTGTCGGCCACGCGGTCGTAGGCATCGAAGGGCACCGGCTGGTTCAGGGTCACGCGGCAGTAGCCGATCTCGTTCAGCCCCAGCTCCTCCACGTGCTGGTGCTCCAGCGTGTTCACATCAATCCGGTGGTGCACCGCCGTCGGCGTGCCGGGGATCAGCCGCGTGCCCAGCTTGATGTCGTACTGCCGGCCCGGCAGCATCGGCTGCTCCGCCATCCAGACAATGCGCGCATCGAAGGCCTCGGCCACGGTGGGCAGGTTGTCCGGGCTGGCCAGGATATCGCCCCGGCTGATGTCGATCTCATCCTCAAGGGTCAGGGTGACCGCCTGGGGCGGGAAGGCTTCCTGGAGGTCGCCTTCCCAGGTGGCGATACGCGAGACCCGCGAGCGCTTGCCCGAGGGCAGGGCCACCACCTCATCACCGGGGCGCACCACCCCACTGGCGATCGTGCCGCAGAACCCGCGGAAGTCGAGGTGCGGGCGGTTCACGTACTGCACCGGCAGACGGAAGTCGGAGAAGTTGCGGTCCGCTGCCACCGGCAGCGTCTCCAGGATGTGCATCATCGTCGGACCGTCGTACCAGGGCATGGCCTGGGAGGCCTGCACCACGTTGTCACCGCGCAGCGCCGAGACCGGCACATAGTGCACATCCGGGATGCCCAGCCGTTTGACGAAGTCCTGGTAATCGGCGCAGATGCTGTCGAACACCGCCTGGTCGTAGTCCACCAGGTCCATCTTGTTCACGGCCAGCACCACGTGCCGGATGCCCAGCAGCGAGACGATGAAGCTGTGCCGGCGGGTCTGTACCTGCAGCCCCTTGCGCGCATCCACCAGAATGATCGCCAGGCTCGCCGTGGAGGCCCCGGTGGCCATGTTGCGCGTGTACTGCTCATGCCCCGGCGTGTCGGCGATGATGAACTTGCGCTTGTCGGTGGAGAAGTAGCGGTAGGCCACATCGATGGTGATGCCCTGTTCCCGCTCCGACTGCAGCCCGTCCACCAGCAGGGCCAGGTCCACCTCGTCCCCGGTGGTGCCGTACTTGCCCGAGTCGCGCTTGATGGCCGCGAGTTGGTCCTCGTAGATGAGCTGCGAGTCGTGCAGCAGACGGCCGATCAGCGTGCTCTTGCCGTCGTCCACGCTGCCGCAGGTGATAAAGCGCAGCAGATCCTTTTGCTCGTGCTGCTTCAGGTAGGCCTCGATGTCTTGCGAAATCAGCTCGGATGCGTGGGACATGATCAGAAATAACCCTGGCGTTTTTTCTCTTCCATGGAGCCGGCGGCATCGTGGTCGATGACGCGGCCCTGGCGCTCGCTGCTCTTGGTCAGCAGCATCTCCTGGATGATCTCGGGCAGCGTGGTCGCCTCGGAGCGTATCGCCCCGGTCAGCGGGTAACAGCCCAGGGTGCGGAAGCGCACCATGGCCATCTCCGGCTTCTCGCCCGGCTCCAGCGGCATGCGATCGTCATCCATGATCAGCGTGCCGTCGCGCTCCACCACCGGGCGGCGCGCCGAGTAATAGAGCGGCACGATGGGGATCTGCTCCAGGTAGATGTACTGCCAGATATCCAACTCCGTCCAGTTGGACAGGGGGAAGACGCGGATGCTCTCGCCCTTGTGCACCTGGCCGTTGTAGAGCCGCCAAAGCTCCGGGCGCTGGTTTTTCGGGTCCCAGGCGTGGTTGCGGTCACGGAAGGAGTAGACCCGCTCCTTGGCGCGGGAGCGCTCCTCATCGCGCCGTGCCCCGCCGAAGGCGGCGTCGAACTGGTATTTGTCCAGTGCCTGCTTGAGCGACTGCGTCTTCATGACATCGGTGTGCACCCGAGAGCCGTGGGTAAAGGGGCCGATCCCCTGATCCACCCCTTCCTGGTTGATATGCACGATCAGCTCCATGCCCGCTTCCTTCGCCATGCGGTCGCGGAACTCGATCATCTGCCGGAACTTCCAGGTGGTGTCCACATGCATCAGCGGGAAGGGCGGCTTGCCGGGGTAGAAGGCCTTGCGCGCCAGGTGGAGCATCACCGACGAGTCCTTGCCGATGGAGTAGAGCATGACCGGGTTCTCGAACTCGGCCACCACCTCGCGGATGATGTGGATGCTCTCCGCCTCGAGCTGGCGGAGGTGGGTCAGGGTGCGTGATTCCATGGTTTGTACGGGGTCGTCTCAGGAAGCGTTGTCGGGGAGTTGCCAGGCGGCATGGCGGCCGGCGCAGGCGATGAACCAGGGGTTGAGCAGCGTCTCGCGCTGATTGTAGCGCAGCGGCTCACCGGTCCGGGCGTGAAGCACCGCGCCACCGGCCTGTTCCACCACGCACTGGGCGGCGGCCGTGTCCCACTCGCTGGTCGGGCCCAGGCGGGGGTAGAGGTCCGCCCGGCCCTCGGCCACCAGGCAGAGCTTCAGGGAACTGCCCATGGGCACCACCTCGGCCGCCGGCAACTGATCAACAAAGGCCTGCAGCGCCGGGCTGGGGTGGGAGCGGCTGCCCACCACCCGCCATGGGCGGTCGTTATCAGGCGGCGTAACCACGCTCAGTTGCTCCGGCCTGCCGACCCCATCACGCCGCCAGGCCCCTTCACCCTCGGCGGCGAAATAGCGCCGTTCCAGTGCGGGGGCGTCCACCATGCCCAGCACCACGCGGCCGTCCTCCACCAGCGCCAAGTTGAGTGTGAACTCATCGTTGCGCTTGAGGAATTCCTTGGTGCCGTCCAGTGGGTCCACAATCCAGCAGCGCGACCACTGGCGACGCTCCGCCCACGGGACTTCAGCCGATTCCTCAGACAAGACCGGGATATCCGGCGTGGCTGCCTCCAGGTGGCGGCAGAGGCAGCGGTGGGCCGCCAGATCGGCAGCGGTCAGCGGGCTGTCATCGCCCTTGTGCTGGGTGTCGAAGCGGGCCGGGTCGGCGTAGATCGCCATGACCTCCTGGGCGGCCTCGTCCATGGCCTGGTGGAGGGTGTTGAGGACTTGTCTCATGGGGCCGCCTTGTTCATAACGGACTCCAGCGCACTTGCGATCGCCAGCATATCATTCGCGTCCATCGTGTGATCCACCGGGAACATCAGGCTCGTTTCCCCCAGCCGCCGGGCCACGGGCAGTCGTTCTGCCGGCCGGTAGCCGGTGCCCTCGAATGCCTTCTCCAGGTAAATTTCACTGCAACCGCCATGCAGGCAGGGCACCCCTTGTGCCTGCACAGCCTCCACAACGGCGTCCCGGTCCCAGCCAGGCTGCAGCGCCTCTGGCCGCACATAGGCGTAAAACTTGTACCAGGCATGTCCCACACTTTTCGGCGGGCGGGGCACCCGCAGCCCCGGCAAGTCACCGAGCCGTTCCAGCAGCACCCCGGCATTCTCCCGGCGCCGGTCCAGCCAGGCTGGTAGCTTTACAAGCTGCACCCGCCCAATGGCGGATTGCACCTCTGGCATCCGCCAGTTAGTGCCGAAGCTGTGGTGCAGCCAGCGAAACCCCGGGGGGTGTTCGGTGTTGTATACGGCATCCCAGTCCTTGCCGTGATCCTTAAAGCTCCATGCACGATGCCAGACATCCTTATCTTGCGTTAGCAGCATGCCGCCCTCACCTGCAGTAGACATGATCTTGTCAGTGCAGAAAGAGAATGCGGCCGCATCCCCCCAACTACCCACAGGATGACCGGCAACAACGGCGCCATGGGCCTGGGCGCAGTCCTCTACTAGAAAAAGACTGTGCTCGTCGGCCAGCCGGCGAAACCCGGGCATGTCGCAGGGCCAGCCGGCCAAGTGGACCACGAGGACGGCGCGGGTCCGGGGGGTGATGACACGGCGCACAGACTCCGGTGTGATATTTCCCGAGTCCTCATCCACGTCGGCGAACACGGGGCTGGCGCCGCGCATGACGATACTGGAGGCCGAGGCGAGAAAGGTGCGGGGTGTCACCACCACCTCGTCACCGGGGCCGACGCCCAGTGCAGCGAGGGCCACCTCCAGCGCCACGGTGCCATTGGCCACTGCAACGCCGTACTCGGCTCCGTGAAAGGCCGCGAACTCGCGTTCGAACTGGCGCCCCTCGTCGCCGTTCCAGTAGTTGACGCGGCCGGAGGCCAGCACACGCTCCGCCGCCTGTCGTTCATCGGTTTCGTATTGGGGCCAGGCAGTCAAAACAACTCCTCAAATCCAGAACCTGTGAGAGAGGGCAGGGCAGTCAGTGGCCGAGCGGTTTAGCCGAAAACGGTTTGCCAGATATAGGCAATGTCCTTACGGAACGACCAGTTCTCCACATACTCGCGGTTCAAACGCACCTTGTCGGGGAAGATGACCTCGCGATTATACCGCTCCGGATCGTCCACGGATTCAAGCAGGACCTCCTCATCCCGGTACTTCAACGTGGCCGGGCCGGTGATGCCCGGCCGCACGGTCAGGATGAGCCGATCCCTGCCCTCCAGGGCATCGGCAAACCCAGGCACGTCCGGCCTGGGGCCCACAAAGCTCATCTGGCCGACCAGTACGTTGAAGAGCTGGGGCAGCTCATCAATCTTGGCGCGGCGAAAGAACCGGCCGAGGGGAGTGATGCGGGGGTCATGACCCGTGGTGACCGTGGTGGTGTGGGTGCGAGAAGGGCGCATGGTACGGATTTTCACCACCCGAAACAGCTTGCCGTTGCGGCCTACGCGTTGCTGGGTGAAAAAGCCGTTCTGGCGGGTATCGAGGGTAGCGAGCAACCAGGCGAGGGCAATCAGCCAGAAGGTGAGTAGTAGCCCAACCGCTGCCCCCACAATGTCAAAGCCGCGCTTGAGCGCGGCTTGCTCCAAAGGTAATCCGTTCTCCATGGAATGCTTAACCTTGATTTGCTGCCAGGACGGGTGGTTCTGGACTCCCCAGTGGAAACTCGATCAATAGATAATTGTTCGGTAGATTGGCGATAACTTTCCACCCTTCAGGCCCGTCCAGGCTTTTTAGAGAAGCAATGTTGTTTCGGCTGATGGTCGCCCGGGCGCGCAAGCCAGCCTCGCTGGCTTGCCAGTATATGTACTCTGAAATGAATCGACCGAGGCCAAGGCCTGTCCAGCCATTGCCCACGAGCCTGCCCCGAAATGCTGATCCCGTCGGTGCGACCTTCAGCAATGCATAAGCTGCCAGCCGGTCACCAACAAACAACCCGTAATTAAGGAAGGCTTGCGAGGCCAGGACTCGGCGCAGCGCCACCCGGTCGAAACCGTGAGGGCGGAAGTAGCGCAAGTGGTCTTCTGGTTGCGTTTCCAGAAAATCATGCAGGGTGCCAAGATCATCCACGGTCAGAGGGCGCATCACCGCTGTTTGGCCACACACATAGCCTTCGATGGTGGCCTGCGCCTGCACCCGGCGCAGGCGGCGACCGAAGCGCATGCCAACGACCCACTGCGCGAGCACCGCGATCACCCGGAACATCCCAGGCAACCGCTGTTTAATCATGTAGGCCAGGGTTTCCAATAGTGCTCCGGGGAAGTACTCAGAGGTCAGTGATGCGAAGCAGGTGTTCGTTTACGCGGTGTACGTCGAAGTAGTCTCGGACCATTGTCAGGCTGGCATCGGCCATGGTTCGAATTTCACTCGCTGAGCGTTGCATCAAGTCGCTCATGGCGGCGGCCAATGCTTCACTGTCCCGCGGTGGTACAAGTAAGCCGTTCCCCCCATGCTCAACCGTTTCCCGGCAGCCGGGCGCGTCGGTGGTGATAACGGGGCGGCCAGTTGCCATCGCCTCGAGCACAGAGCGGGGTGTGCCTTCGCGATAATACGAAGGCAGGACATAATATCGGCACCTCGCCAACACCGGTTGTATCGGATGTACCGCGCCCAAGTATTCGACAACGCCCTCAGCCACCCAGGCGTCCACCTCTGACTGGCTGATTCCGGCAGGGTTTGGGTCCAGGCCACCGGCTAGCAGAAACCGGGCCTGAGGGAAGCGTTTGCGCACGCGTCGTGCCGCCTCCACGTATTCCCGAACGCCCTTGTCCGATACCAGTCGGGCGACCATCAGGAAAATCGGTTCATCGGGCAGGGGAGAGCAGGGGAAGGCCTCTCGGTTTACGCCTGAACCGTACACTCGTTCAGACGCCGCGCCAGTGGGCACTAACTTCAGGTCGTGGAAAAGTGCTTGATCGTCCGGGTTCTGGAAGATCACAGTCTCGGCTGATGCCAGACCCCGCCGGTACAGATTGCGAACGACTCCACGGAGTACACGTCGCTTCAGCCCTGGCCCCTCGGTGAATGCATAGCCCAGACCAGTAATCATGGGAAAGAACCGTACCCCGCCCTCAAGGCGGGCGGCTAGCCCCGCGTAGATAACGGGCTTTGCAGTGTAGGCGATAATGACTGTTGGACGCTGCTCGCGGATCAATTGGCGCAGTGCCCGAAGGGTGGCCCAGTCGGCCGCAGGATTCGTCCCACCGCGTGCCATTGGCACTGCGTGAAGAGAAACCCCGAGATCCGACAGACCATTCTTTACCTCATGAAAGTGCTCGTCACCTGGCGCTGCAGCCAAGACCTCATGCCCCCGGTCACGCAGGCACTTTAGCAGCGGCCCGCGAAAGTTAATCAAGGAACGCGAGAGCCCTCCGACCACCAGAACCCGTTCATGCGCTGTCTCCATAGGTTTCGAAACCTTCACACCTCCCGCCATTCTCTAGAGAAACCCTCCAATAATGACGAAGGGAGAATAGTCGGAAGTCATCCCTCGTGATCCCACTGAAAGCGCCGCTTCAGCCCGTTGCCCCACTCCCAACCGACAATGCGCTCGTGCTGCAGGCGCCCGACCACGATGCCGGGGGCGATTCCCACGCGCTCGGCGAAGTCGCTGACCTGCTCCAGGGTCGGCCGACCCGAAGCGACGAAGGCCTGCCACTCCCGACGCGGAATGAGCAGATCGGCCGCAAAACGGTTGGCCTCTTCCTCCTTCTCTCCATCCAGCCCGTTACCCCCTTCCACGAAAATCTCCCGCTTGCCATGCAGCAGAACGTGGCCGGCCTCGTGAAAGAAAGAGAACCAGAGCTGATCATCGCTGCGATAACGCAGGGACAACTGGATCAGGGCCTTGTTCGAGGTCAGCCAGCGCGTGGCCCCGCTGACCCGGGTTTTCGGCAGCGAGGGCACGAACTCGACGGCCACCCCCACCTCTGCGCACCGTTCCTGCAACCGCGGCTGGAAGACCTCCGGGGCCTCCCGGGTTAGCGCCCGGCATTCCTTCAGCAGGGAACGGAATGCCGACGCATCATAACGCCCGCACCGCCGGGCATGACCCTGCCGCTCCCCCTGCCTCAGCCAGGCCGAGACCGCCTCGGCTTCCGCCTCGAAGCGCTGCGACTGCCGGTACGCTACCTGATGGTTCTCCCACACCTCCGCCCATTGTTCCGACGAATGAACGCCGAAGAAACGCAGAAGCTCGTCGAGTTGCTCCCGCTTGTCCCTTCGGGCGTTGATCCAGCCCAGGTCCCTCATCTTCTTGAGGGGGAAGCGCTTCATCCAGTCGAGCTGCTGGCGTTCCGCCTTGGCCGCCCGTGCCCGCGCAAGCGCCTCCTGGTGCTCCACCTCGAGCTGATTCCAGAAATGGGCCGGTCGCCCCAGCACGCGCTCCAGGCGCAGGGCCGTATCCTGGGTCAAGGGGGCCTTTCCCTGGACGATCTGATTGACGGTCTTCGGCGCCAGCCCCGTGCGCTGGGCCAGCTCCGCCTGGGTCATACCGGCGGACTCCAGATACTCTTCCAGGATCTCCCCCGGAGGCACCGTGTAATCCGGCGCGAAAGTCGCCTCCTGCATTTCAACCATGAGTATCCTCCACCGCGAGGATGCGGATCGCCGTTACACCCGCCCAGTCCAGCCCGCCCTCCTGCTTACGCGGAAGCGGGTCGTGATTCGGACAAAAGATCAATCGATAAGGATGGTCCAGGTCCACGGAAAGTTGTCCCTTCCGATTGCCGGTCAGTTCGTGGCAACGCTCCGGGCCCGAGTAGGGCGGGCAAAAATCCGCCAGGTTCCGCGCAGCCTGCAATGCCAGCAGACGGCGCTGCAGAACCCGGGCCCGACGCTTGCCATGTGCCTTCTGCAACTGCCGCGCTTCTGAGAGCTGCTTGCGCAGGCGTTTGGTCCTGAATCCCACATCCATATGGTATTTTGTTTTACCTGGTGCGTAAATAGAAACTATAAATTGGAGGGCCGCGATCTCAAGGGGGGCTCGACGCTCCGCCGCTTACGCGTGCAACCGTTCCAGCGCTCGAACATCCGACTCCCGTAGCGGCCGCACCCGGCATTCCAGACGACTCAAGGCAGAGACCACCAGCACAGGCGGTTCGCCCGCCTCACGTTCCAGATCCCGAAGGACCTGCCGAACGGCTTCCCGCTTCCCGCGTGGGCGCGTCGCCTTCCAGCAGGTAGATGACGGCACTGGCGTCGAGAAACGCCAGCATCAATCATTCCAGCCTTCGCGCTCGTCTCGGAGTTCACGATCCAGTTGCGAGCGACTTCGCGGCGTGGAGGCAGCCGAATCTTCTTCCAGCAGCCGGTTCCACAGCCGCGTGCGGGCCTCTACACCGGCCGTCAAATGCTGGAAAGCTTCTTCGCTCAGGATCACGTAGCGTGGTCGATTGCGCTGGATGACGTGCACCGGCCCTTTTTTCAACGCCTCATCGACTGCACTGATGCCACGTCGCTTGATTTCCTGAGCCGAGATCGCGGTTTCCATCAGCCGCTCCAGTACGGATTTCAGTACCGATAATTGCACCAGAAACGGGGGTAGTTTCGTTTTCTCACGCCTGGGGTGACGGCGGGCGGCCGGGGCGGCGGCGCTCAATGCGGCAGCCGATGATCTGCTCCACCTCGTCCACGAACCGCTGGTTGCCCGTGAGCTGCCCGCGCTGTAGCGCCTCGCGCATCAGCGACAGCTCCTGCTCCGGAACGCCCCGTTCCACGAACCGGGCGTATCGCGCGCTTGTTCGCGCGCGCCTCATCCGCCTCGGCAACCTCCGACCCGCACACATCGCACACGGCGTAACGCACCCGAATCGTCCCTTCCACACCGGCATGCTCCACCTGCTGAGTCGACTCCCGAGGCTCAAGCCGACCCTCACCACAGGCCGGACAAACCCGCTGTTTGCTTGCGGTGGCTTGGCTCATGTCAGGTTCCCTCCGCCCGTCATTCGCGGGCTCGCCCGCGAAGCCCCCGCCAAAATGGCCCCCGAAAATAATCATCCCAGGAGCGGCGTTTGACGCGCTGGGCCAAGGCACAACGCACCGGAGTGCCCGTCGAGCCGAGCCGCTTCGCGGGCCACATTCACATGCATGGCCTCGCGCGCGACCTCCCGCAATGCCGGGTCCACCGATCGCCCTTCCCGGGCGAACCACTCCAGCACATCCGCCAGATGCCAGAGCGCCGACCGGCCCTCGTGCAAAGGCAACGGGAAACTGTCCCGGTGGGTCTGCACCAGCTTGCGCATGTTCTGCCGGGAAAAGCCGAACAGGTCGGCCACATCGGACACCCCCACGAGATCCGGCGCCACTTCCACAAGCACCGCTGCCGGGACCGCCTTACGCACATCGCGGATTGCACTCGTCACCGCATCGGACGCCGACGCCGCCTCGCGCGAAAAAGAAAGCGCGAGCCGCCCCTCGTGGCCCGTACCCATCAGTGCATCATCGCACCCGCCCTCGAACAGCCGGGCTTCCAGCCAGGAACGATCCCAATCGGATGGAATAGCGAATTTCAGCGTAAACTCGTAATGACTCATGATGGTTCCTCATCCCCGACAGCACCGGTACAGCCGTCTACCATACGGACAATCTGGCGAGCATGAGCGGACGGATTTCGCGGCCAGGGCCGCTCCTACAGGCGGAGGTCGGCTGCCTCGGCCGGCAGCACCGACTTCACGTCGAACACTACCGCATTCTCGCGCCCCAGGCGGCGCACGCCCTCGCCCCCAAGCGCCACGAACTCCCGGTGCGGCACGGCCAGCACCACCGCATCGTAGGCCCCGGCCTCCGGTTCGCCTTCCAGCAGGTCCAGGGCGTATTCCTCGCGCGCCTCGGCCGTGTCCACCCACGGGTCCCACACGTCCACCTGCGCGTTGTAGCCCTGCAGGTCCGCGATGATGTCCACCACCCGGGTATTGCGCAGATCCGGGCAATTCTCCTTGAACGCCAGCCCCATCACCAGGATGCGCGAACCCACCACCGGGAAGCCCTTGCGGATCATCGCCTTTGCCAGGCGATCGGCAATATGCCCGCCCATGCCGTCGTTCACCCGCCGCCCGGCCAGGATCATCTCCGGATGGTGGCCCACCGCCTGCGCCTTGTGCGTCAGGTAGTACGGGTCCACCCCGATGCAGTGCCCGCCCACCAGCCCGGGCCGGAACGGCAGGAAGTTCCACTTGGTGCCCGCCGCCGCCAGCACCGCCTCGGTATCCAGCCCCAGCCGGTCGAACAGCAGCGCCAGCTCGTTCACCAGCGCAATGTTCACGTCCCGCTGGGTGTTCTCGATCACCTTGGCCGCCTCCGCCACGCGGATGCTCGGCGCCCGGTGCGTACCCGCGCGGATGATGCGCGCGTACAGCTCGTCCACAAACCGCGCCACCTCCGGCGTGGAGCCCGAGGTCACCTTCACGATGTCGGGAATGCGGTGTGCCTTGTCCCCCGGGTTCACCCGCTCCGGGCTGTAGCCCAGGAAGAACCCCTCGTTCACCGTCAGGCCGGACTCCGCCGACAGCAACGGCGCGCAGTCCTCCTCCGTGGCCCCGGGATACACCGTGGACTCGAAGATCACCACATCGCCATCCTTCAGCGCCCGCCCCACCGTGCGGCTGGCCGCCAGAAGCGGCCCCAGGTCCGGCCGCCGGTGCGCATCAATCGGCGTGGGCACCGTCACGATGAACACATTGCAGCCCGCCAGCGCCGCCGGGTCCGCCGTCATCTCCAGCTGCGCAGCCGCCGTCAGCTCCTCCGGCTCCACCTCCCGCGTGCGATCATGTCCCCGGTTGAGTTCCGCCACGCGTTGCGCATCGATATCGAACCCCAGCGTGGGCAGCACCCGCCCGAACTCCGCCGCCAGCGGCAGGCCCACGTAGCCCAGGCCGATGACTGCGATGCGCACATCCTCCTGCTCCGGCCGGAAAAACCTGCCCTCTGCCATCACTTTTTGCCCACGATCACACTGTTCCCACCGAAGAGCCGAGACATCACCGGAACCTGCCCTACCTTCTTCTCCAACTTGCCGAACCACAAATCCTTCGACCTAACATTTTGTCCCGCAACCTTCCTCATCAACCATTCAACACGCGACAACCCTGTTCCGGTTCGATACAATAAAACATCTTCAAACCTCGATCTCATCATGCGGACATCCTCGACGGTGAGCGGATCATCTGTACCCCGATCAACCCTGCGAACCCTCCTCGCCCACCACATCAGCTTATAAAGCACCCGAGGAAACACTGGCTCTATCATTAACACCACCCCCCCCGGACGGAGCACCCGATATATCTCATCAAATGACTGCGGCCGGAGCGTGTGATGAATCGTCGCACGAGAGAAAACGAAATCGAAGCTTTCATCGTTAAACGGAAGCGCTTCACAGGTTGCAGTATGAAACTCGACCTGACGCAAAAGGTCCGATTCAGGCAAGCCCAATTCCACCTGTAACCGCTTTTTTCCCAAAGCCTGAGACTCTGGCGACGGCTCCACCTGCGCTAACATATTGGCACCCTCGCCCAAGAAATTCCAGGAATCCAAACAACTCCCGCCTATATCAAGAACATCTTTGCCAGAAAAGATTCTCTCTTCCCCACGCTCACCCTGAATCTTCTTTTTCGCCCATGCAAGCCCGGGACTTGCATCCCACCACCGACCTCGATTCTCCGACGCCGCTCTTGTTACAGAGACAGATCCGGCCCACTGGTCGTATTTTTCTCTCTCCGAAGCGATTGCCCCCGCCACATCATCCCCAAGCCATTCTACACGGAGGGATCTGCATCGATGCCGGCCTCATTCCCGCACCCATCGCATACCAAACCCAATCCGTTTCCGATCATACTCCCGCCACATTTCGGGCATTGCCATCTCGCACGAAGCGGATATGCCTCCATACCATCAACCATACATGCTCCTCCTGAATCAATATAAATATGCACATACCCCAGCTAACGGGATGCTTTTTATTTCAGATTGGCGTTGTTATGTTTCGGCAATGGCCCGCCCGTATTCCGAACCCCATTGCTGGGTACCAAAGTGCTCCACCGCATACTCGGCAGCACGTTGCCCCACCTCATCCAACTGCTTTCGATTCTCGAGGCACCACCCGATCCTGTCCGCCCAGCTTTCCGGGCTATCCAGCCCCAGAATCCACCCGGTCTCCCCTTCCGTAACGACTTCCGGCATTCCCCCGGCCTCGCTTACCAGCACGGGCAGGCCGATGGCCATCGCTTCCTGCACCGTGTTGGGCACGCCCTCGTCCCGCGAGGGCATCGCCAATACATCCGCGCCCGCCATCAGTTCGTGGACATCCGAGCGCCAACCCAGGAACTCCACTTCCTCGTCGAGCCCCGCGGCGGTTACCTTCTCCTTCAGGGACCCGGCATAGTCCTCTTCAAACACCCCGCCGGCCAACTGCACCCGAATCGGTTCATTCGGGCGCGCCTCCCGCACCCGGACGAGCGCATCAATCAATAGCTGCTGATTCTTCCGATCGCAGATGGTGCCGACCTGGAGGATCACGAACGGATCGGCCTCCCGTCGCTCCCTCGCCATTCGCTTGGCCCGGAACGGTTCCAGAGATGGCAGGTCGATCCCGGGAATGATCGTCTGGAACTTGTGCCGGTACCGCGCGGCCAGCTCCGGGCCGAAAGTCGCATCCGGCGCAGCCGAATACTGGAATACCACGCGTTTGGCCGCCCACAGTCCAAGCCGATGCAGCCAGCGCACCGGACCCCGAGAAGGCAACTCGTAATCCACGTCCCAGACCAGAGGCCGCCGGCTCAGCAGCGCACCCAGTCCCGCGAATGCAATCCCCTTGCTGCTACGAATCCACACGACATCGGCACGTTGCTTCCGAATCTTCCGCGCGATGCCCAGGTTCTGCACCAGCAGGCTGAACAACGCCTTGAGGCGGAATATGGCATTGCCCCCGAACAACGCACCGTGACGTTCGCGGAGCACCCCGACCGGCTCCACTGCTACCGTTTTCAGCCCCAGTTCCTCCGCTGCCCGGAACAGCTCGCTGTCCCGCTGCGTGGCGATGCACATGTCGATGCCTTGCTCGCGCAGGACGGAGGCAAGGGTCAGCAAGCGCCGGGGCGCACCCGTGAGTCCGCCCGGGGTGGGCATGTAGGCAAACACTTTCATTGGCTGCCCTCCATTCCAGCCGGGCGTGGGGCCGATGTCCTGCCCAGCCGAACGCGGTCCACCAGGCGAACGAACAGGTAGAAGCCGATCACGGGCACGAATGCGTGGACGAAGTTGTAGATCTCGTTACTACCCGGCGCGAGAGCCATGATGGTGTACAGATAAACCGGAATAATCAGGGGATGCTCTGAGTTGGTTCGATACAGCGCTCCTGCAAAGCGCAATACCCCGCCGAACACCAGGAACGCTATTACTACCCCGGGATAGGAAAAGTTCCAGTAAGCCTCGCCTACTGGCCCAGTGGGTATGCCGGTGAGTGGGTTCCCGTAGATGTAGGTGGCATTGAGCTTACCGGCTGCATCCGGCGTATCCCCCGGCCATAGCCTGCTCGGGATGACGACGAACGGAATCGACAGATACGACTCGCCCAGGAGGTGATCCACTCTGCCGGGCACGCTCCCCAGCACGGCAATCTGCCCGTTATTGGTGGTACTGTGGCGCACCATTTCTTCATAACCGGCCTGGGCGCTGGACCAGATCTCGGCCTGGAACTCGACATCGGCCAGCGTGGCCGCGCCGCGCGTGGCGGCGCGGAATTCGCCCAAAAGGCCGACAAGCACGATCGCGATGCCCGCCGCCACCCACAGCGCCCGGTACGGGATCGTCCGGTGCCGAAGCGCCCATACGAGGGCAAGCAGGATAAACGGCCATATCGCGCTGCTGCGCGAACCAGTAGCCGCAAACACCAGGAACGCCGCGAACAGGGCCACCATCCAGAACACGGGATGTTTCACGGCATTACGGTCGAAGGCCAGCCACACGACCGGCACGATCGTGCCCACCCCGGCCAGGTAGTGCCATTGCCCCCCAATCTCCGCGCCAATGCGCTGGTCGGAGGCAATGCCGCGCTGGAGCATGAGGTTACCCAGACTGCCTGCCTCCATGGAGAGGATCGCCACGGCCATCGTCGGCAGCGCCATCCATAGAACCGCCGCCTTCGCCAGCCGCCTGGGCTGTGCAGGCTGGCGCAGCCGCGGCACCCGGATGTTGCGAAACACGCCATAGCCGACATACAGGGCGGCCAGCGCAAGCGCCTCCAGCAGAAACGACTGCGCCGCGATCAGCTCCAGCTCGGTCCGGCTCATGCCCGGCAAGGCCCGGTGAAACTCCAGACCCGTTGCCCCCAGAACGGCATCGCCCGTGAGCAGGGACCGCAGTCCGGTCCAGGTCGCGTAAAAGAACAGGGGGTGAAAAAGCCCGGGCGTACGCAGAAAGGCCCCGAACAGCGGCAAGGCCAGCACGCCCACATAGACAAGGAACGCGCCATACAGCAGCGGATGGGATCCGCTTTCGGTCCCGAACGAAACAATGCCGCTGAGCACCACAATCAGCAACAGCCCGCCAATAATTGCGCCGCGCTCCAGCGGCAGCAGGGCCAGGTACGGACTGTCGGGCCGGGTACCCCGGATCACGGATGCACCTTCTCGTCCGCAGCGTTCGGATGCGAGTTTGCGGCCCCGTCCGCCGCTTCGGCCACAAACTGCTCCCGCAGGGCACGCTCATCCGCAAACGCCGCCTCCAGCTCCGCGCGAAACTCCGGCGAAAGCGTTTCCTTCGCCTGGGCCCGTTCATTCAGCCGCCCGAGGCCAAACCCCTTGTTGACGCCGAGCGCAACTCGCATGCGCCCACCCAGCCGAAGGGCCTTTTGCAGCATACGGCTCCGGTGGCCCCGGGCCTCGTTCGCCGGTGGGAAATCTTCTCGGCCGTCATCGTCCACGCCAAGATGGCTCAGCACCCGCCGATACTCCCGCGCCGGATCTTCCTGCATCCATTCCAGCGGCACGTGCAGCACCCGTTCCGCCGGTACTTGCTCATACAGCCTCTGCAGCAGGTAGCCCAGGCTGCAGGCCGCGAAATACTGCAGAAAAGCAGGCTCGGTACAGTCCCGGGGCAAATGCTGCCCGGCCGCCCTTTGCTCCTGCAGACGCCACGCCGCCTCGAACGTCGGCTGATCCTCGTGCAATACTCGCCGGTTGTGGTGGTAGAGCGAATGCGCCATCGCCACCGGGTCCCGCGTCATCACGACATACCGGGCCCCCGGGTGTTCCCGTTCGATATTCGCAACGGCCTCCTGCGAAAACAGATACCAGGTCGATGCCTCTCCAATTGCCCGATGCGCTTCCGTCACCCCGTCAAAGAGCCTGGCGTAGCGATCCGCGGATTGAATAGTCCGATTGGCGAGGTCGGCGCTGTAATAATGCGGCTCCTTGATGGGCGACATGAACACGTGCGGGTGCTGCTCCAGCCAGCGCGCAAGGGAGGTCGTGCCGCACTTGGGTGCGCCCAAGATGAATAAGTTCGGTGCCTTGCCACTCATTGACCAACCCTCGCGGCTTTGATCGCCTTCCGCGCCCGGGATGGAACCAACCATGGCGTGACCAGGCGAACCAGGTTTCTCCCGTTGAACCCTCGCTGGCGTGCCACTTCTGCCACGATCCACGGAAGCGTGCCCAGTTTGCGGTCGTGAGCGGCCTTACGCGACAGGATGTTCGCCACGAAGGCAGCCCGGGCCCGAGGCGTCATCAGCTCCTTGTGCCCGTCATACCACCCCCGGCTGAATGGGTATCCGCCCGGTCGGCTCAGACCCTCGCCCGGTGCCAGATGACGCTCGCAGACCTCATCCGGCGCGACTACCAACCGAAGCTCCTGCCCGGCCTCCAGCATCCAGCTCCAGTCCTCGTGCCGTTCCTGCTCCACGTCGAAGAGATACTTCTCGAAGGCCCAGCGAGGCGCCATGAGCGTCGAAGTGTGTGCGCCGCCATATCCGCAGAACAGCACCTCGGACACGGGCACTCCCGAAGGCACCGCGCCGGAGGGTCGCACATGGCGACGCGCTCCGTCGGCGTAGACCACCTCGACCCCGGCCAGAATCGCCTCTTCCAGGCCACTGCGTTCCAGTGCCGCGAATTGCGCCTCCAGCTTGCCCGGCAGCCAGACATCATCGTCATCCAGCAGTGCAATCCAGTCCCCACGGGCCTGCTGCACACCGAAATTTCGCGTCGCCGAAGCGCTCCCGCGCCGCGGCGCCTCGACAAACCGCACGCGTTCGTCCCCCAGCTCCGCCAGCAAACGACTCTTCTTCGCATCCGACCCGTCGTTGCAGACAATGACCTCCATTGGCCGCAGCGTCTGGGAGAGCGCGCTCCGCACCGCACGCTGAACTTCTTGATGCCGCTCATGGCTCGGGATGACGACACTGACCCGGCTCATTCAACCTGCCCCATTCGTACCGCTGGATCGTTCAGTCTCTTGCGCACCCGAACGCGGCCGGACCAGTTCACGCAAAGATTCCCCTGCCCGTTCCGCATCCGCTCGCAATTTCTCCCGAACACTCTCTCCTGCCACCGCCTCATTGGCCTCCAACATCTCATTTATCCGAGCCACCAGCCCCGCCGACTCCAGTTGGCGATAATCCACCACGAAGCGATCATGACCGAAGACCATTTCGTTGATACCAGTCGCCTTGACGCTGTACCCAATGGAAATCACCGGAACCCCCATGGACATCGCGGCAATCGTTGCATGAGTCCGCGCACCCATGAACACCCGACACCGCCGAATCAGACCCTTAATCTGCGCGGCATTGATTTCATCGGTGACCGCCACGTTGGCTACCCCTTCCGAATCAAGCCCACGCTTTACCTTAGCCAGTGCCTTCCGGTCATCATTCGGACCTTGATATGACATCACATGAGGAAGCAGAAGCACCGTGAAACCGTGTTGCTCATGAGCCGCCTTCAGAGCCAACACCAACTCACGGATAAAAGAATCCGCTCGGTCTCCGAGCTTTCCCAGGATCAACGGACTGAGATTCACGCCGATGCAGCCCTCCTCCTCGAGTTCGAAGAGACCTTCCGTCTGTGGCTCCAAGGCAAACGCAGGATCCGAAAACCTCCTGAGCCGATTTACACCCAGCACCTCCTTGCAGTAACTTTCGCTCCTCGCCTCACGAACATGGATCATTGAGTACCGACGCATGTGGCGCGCCATGAACTCTTCGTACTTCTTGCCCCGCGCAAAAGGTCCAACAGACGCCCCCCACAAGACAACGGGCAGTCCCTGATCCATCGCATACCTATCCAACATAACCGGCATGAATGGAAGAGAATAATCCTCGGAATAATTATCCCCACCAACAGCCAGAACCGCATCACAATCGTCAATCAGACGACGTGCATCCGCCGGTGGCCGAAGAGGCGGATAGCGGTTGTTCAGCCAATCCAGGCGTTTGCGAGCCTTACCGAACACTCTCATGGGGACCGACTGCCTCAAACAATCACCAAACATAACCCCATACCCTTCCGCTTCCGGCCAGAGCGCTCGATCCCGTTCGATATTCGTGCTAGGAACCACAAACTCGGCGCCAGGAATCGCTTTCCGAACAATCGCCACGGTAGAACGAACGATCGCCTCGCACCCCCGATTGCCAAAATCCCGATGCCCCGATAGAAAAATCTTCGTCACTTATTTACGCCTCACTCGCCTGATATCGTCACCATATTCTGGATAGGCTTCCGTGGAGACATCGCCACCTCGAATCTCTCTTTAAGATGACCCACAGCGATCATCATAATGATCACTTCTCCATTCGGTATGCCCAAGCTCGCCCTGACCCCTTTATCCCGCTTGGTCGTCGCGCACCAATTGAGCGCACAACTACCCAAACCCTTCGCATGTAAAGCCCAGATCAGGGACATGGAGAACATTCCACCGTCCACAAACGCCTCGTTGCGCTCCAAAGGACCATGGAATGCACTTAACGGTACAGTTACCACTAACACAACCCCAGCAGAATGGCCGAACCCTCGGTTTCCATTCTGAAACCGCAAGATCTTGTCCTTCTGCTCCTCCGACTGAACCATGTACACCCGCCATGGTTGCCTGTTGCAGACTGACGGCGAACGTTGAGCAAGCCGAACAGCAGACATAATCTCTTCTTCGCTGATGGGCGCCGGCGCGAATTCGCGCACGCTATGTCGCGAAAAAAAGAAATCCTCGACGTTTCCCGGGATGGAAGTTAGCACTTCGGTCCGGGTCAGCGAGACCAACCCTCCACTGGCTGGCTCGGTCTCGCGTTCTCGGATGAACGCATTAATACGAGATGCCAGGTCAACATCTAAAGACGAGATGTGCTCCGATTCGGAGTAGGCACGAAGCACTCCAAGTGAGAATTGAAGCGCTGCTGACTCGGACGAGCGTACTTCGAGTAGCTGGTGCGTCTGCATAAGCTCTTTAATCGTGTCCTGCCCAAATCCGAGCCTAGGTTCGGGCAGAGCCATACCCTTTTCTAGTTTGTGCGCGAGTATCGTCAGCTTCGACTCCAGAGCCGAAGACGCACCGCGGGAAACAAAGACGGACGAGTAGAGAAGATAGCGCCAAGCGTCCGAGGACGCTACATGAAGATACTGCAACAAGCGACGAATATCGCGCAACCATTGGGGTTTTTTCATACGCTTTATCTCTACTTTGATACAGGCGTCAGACGAAAAGGAAGTGTATTAACACCCAACCTCGATCGTACTGCCCGCCATAAGACAATATTGTAGGCAATCAGGGAGATTGAACTAGCCGCCGCTGCCCCATCCATACCAAAAACAGGCACAAGACTAAGAGTAAGGACGACATTCAAGGCTGCTGCCCAGGCGACCCAGTAAAACGTAACGCGCTCGTGCCCCGTCATATTTAGGAGAACTCCCAATGCTCCCATAGAAGCGTTTACCACCTGCCCGAACGCAAGAATAATCAATGCCCCTCCTCCCGTTTCATAATCCGACCCAAAGATCGTGACGAGAAGACTGGAAGCGTAGAAAAATATTGCAAGCGCTGGCAATATGGCGGTCGCCGCAATAAGCCTTGAGCTCAAAGTTACAAGTCTTTGCAGCTCTTCTTTGTTACTCTCGACGGCCCGCGCATAGTGAGGCTGAAACACCTGATTGAGGGCCTGAAAACCAAAAATGATCAACATCGATACCTGCGTTACCGCACGATACACTCCCACTTCCTGATCCGAGGCGAAGGCCCCGAGGATAAGCAGATCGACGTGGTTGTTAATCAGCTGGAGACCCGTGATCATTGCTAACGGGATCACCGCCGCCCGCCAAGCCGAGGATTGGTATTCGGGCGCCGGACGCTCGCGAAGTTCGGCCGGCCGCGATCGGCGCAGAAGCCAGGCACCAACGATGAATGCGAGAACAGCAGCGAGGACGTAAAAACCCATCGCCTTCTGAGGGTTGAATTCGTCCTCAACGAACCAAGTGCCCCAGACGAGAACAAAGAGCAAGAGCAGTGCGGGACGAATGATGCTTTCCGGCAACTGTCCCTGTACGACTTTGCGCAGCCCTCGAAGGCAGGCGCCGCGCACGTTCGCCAGCGCGATAATGGGGATGAGTGCGATGCCGACGGTCAGGGTGGCAACCCGCGCGCCGTCCCCGCCGATATCCGTGAACCACACGATGCCACCCACCACAGCAAGTGAGAGAGCGGAGAAAAGAAGCACCGCCAGATTTCCCCAGCGCCACAGGCCCCGCATCAGCCCATAACTGCCATTGGCCTGTGCCTTGGCCGTCTCGCGGACAACCAGCTGCGGGACTCCCACCTGTGCTGGAATCGCGGTGAGCATGATGATGGCCAAGGCAAAGGAGTACACCCCGTAGCCTTCGGGACCCAGCGTGCGAGCGAGCACAACGGCCAGCGCGAAGGCGAGGGCGGCATGAGCCGCCTTGATGGCGAGGCTTCCAGCACCACCGCGCAGAAGCTGCGCGCGCAGGCCATTGCCGCTCGTCAGGCGGTGAATACGCTGTGCCCACGAGGCGCCATTCATTCGGGTGCCCCTCCCGGTCGCAGCCATTGGACCAGCGCTGTCACCGTCTCGTGATCGTTTACGACCGCTTCGAAAACCTCGTCCGCAAGCCGCTGGCGGTATGGGGCCCAGCTGGTGATGTCCTTCGGGCCGGCCAGGCCCAGGTGGTGTTCGATGTCTCCGCCTGTCCAGAGCCACACTTGGTGATGGCGAAGCTTGCGGTGCAGGTTCTCCGCCACGGGAAGGGCACCCGGACTGGCGGCCCACTCCCGGAACACCACAGCCGGTTTCTTGTTGCCCGCCGAGTTGTCCTTGTTGGACTGGGGGCGGCCCTTGCCGTCGAGAGTAATGGCGGGGTCGTTATCCGCCATGGTCCGGATCTGACTGAGGCAACCGAGCAGATCCTCGTCATCCCTTGCGATCAGGCCGTGCTGGACCGCCTGGTTTGCGGCGAAATCCAGATCCGCCAGCGCGCGCACTTCGATACCCAGCTCCCGAAACACGCTAAGCGATTCGGGCAAGCTGCCGGCGCCGCCCAGCCCGAGGATGGCCAGGCCATCGTCGGCGGGCTTTCGCCCCGTGACGGCTTCGTAGATGAAGGGGAGCAGGTAGCGCTCGGTGGGGCCTTCGGCGATGAGCACGCGATCGCTGAACAGCCAGTGGTTGGCATTCTCCAGGGCAAAAAGCGCGTGCAGGCGCTTGTTCTCGTCCTGTACACGCTGCTCTAGGGCCTCATGGGCCGTGGGCATAATGCGGGTTTCCCCGGTTTCGGGATCCTTGCGGACGATGCGGGTGCTGGCCGCGGCCTCGCGGTCCACCATGACCGGGGAATGCGTGGCGAACACGACCTGATAGCCGTGGTGAGAGAGGCTGTCCAGCGCGGCACGCACCTGCTCGATGGCCTGCGGGTGGAGGAACAGTTCGGGTTCCTCGATCAGCAGTAGACGGCGCTGTGCCGTGGTCTGCTCGTCCGCGCGGGCATCGGCGAGATAGCGGATGAGTGCCATCTGGATGCTGCGCTGGGCGCCGTGCCCCAGGGCGGTGAAGTCGCGGACGGCATCCCGCCCTTGTTCGCTGACTTTGATTGTGCCTTTCCCAAATAGGTCCTGGACGCTGGGCACTGGGATATCGAGGTGGAGCTGGATGCCGGGGAAGAAGGGGCGCAGGGCTTCGGTGGCCTCATTATCGAAGCGGTTGAGTTCTGCGGCGCGCGAGGTGCCGGTGGCCGTGAGCTTGTCGTGTAGTGGCGCGAGGGCCTGTTCGAGTTCGGCGCCGTGGCTGGCCTCGGCGGGGCCGGTGAACTGGGCCAGCAGTTTGCCGATGGTGGAGGTGTTTTTCGCCTTGGTGGCGTCTTCGGCCGCATCCTCCATGGCGCCGATGCTGATCGGCTCCGGGAAAAGCGCCTTGAGTGCGTTGTCAATCCCGCTGGGGTTGGGCTTCCAGGCAGCATCACTGTCGTCTTCGGCGGTCGGATCGCGCACTTCCAGCATGATTTCGGTCTTCTTCGCGCCGGGAGAGTGTTGTGTGCGCCGTACATGGACTCGCCCGTCCCGGATGAACGGCTCGATCCTGGTGCGATGCTTGTCCGCGATTCTGGCCAGGTGCTCGCCGTCCAGGCCCGTGAGCGTGCCTTCTACCGTTACCGGGCTCTCCGCATCGTGAAAGTCGGTCTGTCGCAGAGAGGTGGAGGTTGTGAACCATTCGATTGCAGCCAGCACGTTGGACTTGCCGGCGTTGTTATAGCCCACGATGGGGGTGCAATCACCGAGCGCGAGCGCAACATCGCGGCACGAGCGGAAGTTCTGGATCCGGATATGGGCAAGGTGGTGCATAACGGGCTTACCGGCTCCCTGAGGTTTGCATTATTGTCGCTGTTGGGTTGTTTGGATGTGCGGTGGTGAGATGGTTTCAGGACTGGTTGAGCTCTCGTTCCAGTTCCTGGATCTCGGCTTTGATCGCTGAATATTCTTCGCGCTTGCGCTGCAGGAATCGCTGCGTCAGCGCCACCTTTTGCGTGATGCCGCTGGGCGTCAGTTTGTAGAGGTAGCGCGTCTTGCGCGGACTTCGCGCGAAGTTGCTGGCTTTCACCCACCCCTTGTCGATCAGCGCCTTCAGGCAGTAGTGGGTGCTGCCTACGGATACGCCCAGTTCGGCCGCCAGGTCGCGCTGGCTGAGGCTGGGGTTGTCCTGCAGTAGGCGCAGGATGCGGAGTTGGATTTCGTCGCGGGTCATGGGTTTGGATTGCCGCGTCGGCTGTGCCTCCTCGCAATGACTGACTCGGCGAGGGTGGGGGCGTGCGGTTTGGGTTAGTCCACTCCGAATAGGTCGCGTGTGTAGACCTTGTCTGCCTGGTCTCGAATGTCGTCGGTTAGGCGGTTGGCGACGATGACGTCGCTGATGCGTTTGAATTCTTCAAGGTCGCGGAGGACTGGGGAGTGGTAGAACTCCTCGTCCGGGTATTCGGGCTCGTAGACCACGACCTTGATGCCTTTGGCCTTGATGCGCTTCATCACGCCCTGAATGGCGGAGGCGCGGAAGTTGTCCGAGCCGCTTTTCATCACCAGGCGGTGGACGCCGACAACCTCCGGGTCTTTTTTGATGATGGCGTCGGCCACGAAGTCTTTGCGGGTGCGGTTGGCTTCAACGATGGCGCCGATCAGGTTGTTGGGCACGTCGTCGTAGTTTGCCAGCAGCTGTTTGGTGTCTTTGGGCAGGCAGTAGCCGCCGTAGCCGAACGAGGGGTTGTTGTAGTGCGTGCCGATGCGCGGGTCCAGGCACACGCCATCTATAATCTGGCGGGTGTCCAGGCCGTGGGTTTCGGCGTAGGTGTCCAGTTCGTTGAAGTAGGCCACCCGCATGGCCAGGTAGGTGTTGGCGAACAGCTTGATCGCCTCGGCTTCGGTGGGCTGTGTGAATAGCTGCGGGATGTCCGTGGCGATGGCCCCTTCGGCCAACAGGTCGGCGAACACCTTGGCGCGGTCCGACTCCTCGCCGACGATGATACGCGTCGGGTGGAGGTTGTCGTAAAGCGCGCGCCCCTCGCGCAGGAATTCTGGCGAGAAGAGGATGTTGTCGGTTTCGTATCTGGCCTTGACGTCGCGCGTGAAGCCCACCGGCACCGTGGATTTGATTACCATGACGGCGTGGGGGTGATGCGCTTGACATCGCTTATCACGGACTCGACGGAGCGGGTGTTGAAGTAGTTGGTGTCCGGGTCGTAGTCCGTCGGGGTGGCGATGATGACGAAGTCCGCGCGATCGTAGGCCGCGTCCTTGTCGAGGGTTGCCCGCAGGTTCAGCTCCCGGTTGCTGAAGAAGTCCTCGATCTCGTTGTCGATGATCGGGGATTCTCGCCGGTTGATCTGGTCGACCTTCTCCGGCACCAGATCCAGAGCGACGACTTCGTGGTGCTGCGAGAGTAAGACGGCGTTGGAGAGGCCGACGTAGCCGGTGCCGGCAACGGCGATCTTCATGCTGCGGGGGCTCCTCGAGGGGGTGATATTTGGGTTTCGGGCACGCTACCGCAAGGATGACATGCGTTGTGATGCCATCCTTGCGGGTGTGCGACAGGTTGTGACGTTCAGTGACTGAACGGTCTGGGCGGATTTAACCATCCTGCATCGCGGCACTGCAACTGGTGTTGATTCGGCCTGGGGGGCGCTACGGCATGGCAAGGAGGCGGATGAGGGGCTTCAGCGTGCTCATGGTGTGGTCGGGTAGCCTTGTTGGGTGAGGGTTTGTGCCAGTTGCGTGCGCGCCGACGGGGCACCGTGCACCAGTTTGATGGTTTTCGGTGGCCGCTTCATTTGCCGCACGAACCGCAGCAGGTCCTGCTGATCCGCATGGGCGGAGTAGCCGCCGATGGTGGTCACGCCGGTGCGGATGTCATGCCGCTCTCCCTCCAACTCCACCCAGCCGCCGTTGGGGCCGTGCCGCTGGATGTCCCGCCCCGGGGTGCCTTCGGCCTGGTAGCCCACGAACAGTACGTGGTGGCGCGGGTCGCCCAGCATGGCTTTCAGGTAGTTGACCACGCGACCGCCGGCGCACATGCCGCTGGCGGCGATGACCACGGCCGGCTGGCCGCCTTGGGCCAGGGTGGCGACGGTGCGTTGGTGTTGGTCGTGGCTGTCCACGGTGTGCAGGCGGTTGAAGTTGAGCGGGTGGCGGCCTTTTTCGGCCCGTTTGCGGGCCTCCTGGTCCCAGTAGGGTTTCAGCCGGCGGTAGACGCGGTTGAAGCGGGCGGCCAGAGGCGAGTCGACGATGATGCGCAGCTGGCGCCAGGGGCCGCGGGCGTTGTGGGTGAGGGCTTCCAGTTCATAGAGCAGTTCCTGGGTGCGGCCGATGCTGAAGGCGGGGATGATGACGGTGCCGCCGTCCTGTACCGCGTGCTCGATGGCCTGGCCCAGGCGCTGGCGGCGTTGGTCGCGGTGCTCGTGGGTGCGGTCGCCGTAGGTGGCCTCCAGCACCAGCAGGTCGGCATGGTGGGGCGATTGCGGGGCCGGCAGCAGCGGGGCACCGGGGGCGCCCAGGTCGCCGGAGAAGACAGTGCGGTGTCTGCGCCCGGTGGGCTTGTAGCGGGTGGCCACCTTGACGTAGGCCGAGCCGAGGATGTGACCGGCGGGCTCCAGGCGCACCTTCAGGCTCAGGTGGCGGTGGTCGGTGACGGGGTGCCAGTGGCCGTATTTCAGGGGGACGAGCTGGTCCTGCAGTTGTTGCTGGAAGCGCTCGATGAGCCGGGCGTCGCGGGTAAAGCCGATACGCAGGGCGTCGTCGATGACCAGCGGCAGCAGGTGGGCGGAGGGCTTGGTGCAGAGGATGGGGCCGCGGTAGCCGGCGGCCAGCAGGTAGGGCAGCCGGCCCACGTGGTCGATGTGGACGTGGGTGAGTACCAGGGCCTGGATGGTTTGCACGTCGAAGTCGACGCGGTGCTGGGCGAGGGTGTCGGGGCCGGCGTCTTCGCCCTGGAACAGGCCGCAGTCCACGAGCAGTGAGTGGTCGGGGTCGGCGTAGAGTTGGTGGCAACTGCCGGTGACGCCCTTGGCGCCGCCGTGGTGGAGGAGGGTGGGGGTGGTGTCGTCCATGAGGGGGTTCTCCTTGGGGTTTGGGGTTGGTCCTTTGTTGTACTTAGTTTATCGGGATTGCAGGGTTGAGATTGCCCCGTCACTGCGAAGAGGCATGCCCCACCGGTCACTGCGAGGAGGCGCAGCCGACGTGGCAGTCCATGCCCGGCGTGTGGATCGCCGCGGGCCTTCGGCCCTCGCGATGACGGGCCATCGTCACCGTCACTGCGAGGAGGCGCAGCCGACGTGGCAGTCCATGCCCGGCGTGTAGATCGCCACGGGCCTCCGGCCCTCGCGATGACGGGCCATCGTCACCGTCACTGCGAGGAGGCGCAGCCGACGCGGCAGTCCATACCGGCGTGTAGATCGCCACGGGCCTCCGGCCCTCGCGATGACAGGGGTAGGTTGGCTACCCTCGCGATGACAGGGTGGGTTTGCGGCCCTCGCGATGGCAAGGGCTTTTCAGAACTTACCGCTGAACAGCCAAAACGCGTGGCAGCGGTGTTAGACTGATTAGAGGCCGACTAGGGGAAATCGACATGGGCGCAATCACCAAACGCACCTTGCTTGCCATGGGGAGCGTAATGGAGTTCTGGCCAAGCCAGGACTATGCGGCCTATATGCCCCGTGGCACGATCCAGCAGCGGCTTGGACGGCATTGGACCGCCGCCGGAAGCCACGTCAACCGGGCGAGGGAACGCCATGACCAGGAACGAGATCGGCAGCACGCCCCGCACGGATGAGGCGTTCTCCCCCGAACTGCTCCAAAGGCTGCGCGCTGGTGAGCTGACGCCAGACGAGCGAGAGCAACTCGCCGCTTACCTGCAATCACCAGCAGAGCCCGAAGTCGCGCTTGCCTACCGACGGGCCAGCTTCAGCGGCCCGCTACCCCCGCCCCAGCTTCTTGCCCAATACGACAAAGAAACTCGGCAAGCCATCCTGGACATGGCTCAGGCCGAGCAGCCACGCGCATGACATGGACCGCAGGGGGCTTGAGGCCGCTGTTCAGAAAGACAAGCGCGGCCAGTTGATTGGTGGCGGTATTGCAATAACTGGGCTGGTCGCCGCCGCAGTGATTGCGCCGTTCAGCCCGACTGCTGCGGCAATCATCGGCGGGCTGGACCTGTTCGGCATGGTCGCCCTGTTTGTTGCACCACGAATACTGCCAACGTTGCGCGGGGACGAGGACGAATCCGAAAAGTAGGGGCCACTCCGTACTGTTTTGACAAGGGACTTGCAGGGCGCTGCATGCCCCCCGCAGTCATCGCGAGGGCCGAAGGCCCGCGGCGATCCACATGCCGACATGGACTGCCACGTCGGCTGCGCCTCCTCGCAGTGACCGTTGGGGCACGCCTCCTCCCAGTGACGGGGTGTCCCGGCGGGGGGCAGGCTCTACGAACCGCCCCTGCAAAATACAGTTCACGGAGAAAGCAAAAGCCAAGGAGGGCCAAGTGAAACAACCGTGTGTCTACATAATGGCCAATCGCCGTAACGGCACGCTATATGTTGGGGTCACCAGTGACCTGGTGCAGCGTGTCTGGCAGCATAAATCTGGCCTTTTTGACGGCTTTACCAGGCGCTACGGCTTGCACTGTCTGGCATGGTTCGAGGTGCACGAGACCATGGAGTCCGCCATCTCGCGTGAGAAGCAACTGAAAGCAGGCAACAGAAAGCGGAAAGTCGGGCTTATTGAGTCTTACAATCCTGGTTGGCGGGATTTGTATCGGGAAATTATCTGAGGTTTTGGGCGGGGGGTGGGCGTAGCAGCTCAACTCCAATTGGGAGCAGCGGGTTGCCTGCCCCGTCACTGCGAGAAGGCGTGCTCCCAACCGTCACTGCGAGGAGGCGAAGCCGACGCGGCAGTCCATGCCGGCGTGTGGATCGCCGCGGGCGCGGGCCTCCGGCCTTAGCGATGACAGGGTCTGGCGGAAAAGAGGATGCCTGTGCCCCTTAGCGGAGCAGCCACTCCTGCGGCGTCAATGCCGGAACAGGTGATCGTTCGAAGTCCTTAATGTTCCGCGTCACGATATAGCTGCACTCGGCGCGCTGGGCAACGGATGCCAGAACGGCATCTTCGAAGTCAGCCCAGCCAAGGGAGCGCGCCTGTTCGAGGTCCTCACGACCCACTGCGCATATGTGGAAATATCGGAACAGCCAGTCCAGTGCGTCGTTGGCAGCGGTGCGATTCGCGTATCGGTTTACCAAGTAGTGAATCGTTGTCACTGCGTGCGCACTCAGTGCCCCATGTTCCTCACCCTGGATGACATGCTCGAGGACAGCGGCAGATGCCCGGTAGTGCGGCGCTCGCTTTTGCAGAACGTCCAGCAGGACGTTCAAGTCCAGCATGATCACGAGCTGTGCTTCTCGACTAGGTGGTCTCGGTACGCTTGCTCCGCGTCCAACTCGGCTGGAAGCAAACCGGTGATGGCTTCCAGTTCGGGGCTGGGGGTGTGCTGCTCTAGCGCTCTAAGGCGACGCAGGTAACGATCAATCACTTCGGTCATGCTCAGCCCATGAGCCCTCGCGTATGCCTTGGCGAACTCCACGTCCTGCCGGGGTAGGCGGATGGTGACTTTCGTCGTTTCCTGTTTCATGTTTCCATGCCTCCCAGGCGTATGGCATCCACGCCGATATTGTACGGCAGTGACCGCGATTTCGATATCGCTGGCTGGTCTCGGCCGCTATACCCAACCTCTCCGGCGAATGTCCTGCAGCAGTCTCTCGCCGGTTGTGACCAGGGTTGGCACCGCCTCATGACCACTGTTGAGTGCATCGGCCAAGACTCTTGGATCCTCAATGTATGCGTGGACCATATGGTTGCGCAGTTTCCTCAGGGCGAACCAGTGCTCGGTCGAGTCGATCAGCCCCAGACGTTCTGCCCGGTCCAGGTTGTCCACGGCAAGGCCGGGGGCCTCTCCGGCTGCCTTGAGGTAAGCGGGGAGGAGCTTGTCGCCGATGGTATCCTGCAGCCGCCCGAACCGGCTGACGAAGGCCTCTACCCGTTCGGCCAGGTCAATGTTTTCGCTCAGCGCGCTGGCATCGTCCACGGTGAAGGGGCGGGGAATAGTCGGTTATCCGTGATTTGCAGGTGATGGGATTCGCGCTCGACCACGCGGGCCAGGAATTGCAGGCGGGCTTTTTGGTCCTTGTCGAGGGTCACAGCAACACTCCTTTTTCCCTGGCTGTGTCATGGATGGGTTGCCGTTGCAGGTTGGGGGCGCTTAGCAGCACGTCAACCTTGCGGCCCTGGAGGGCGCGGCTGATGCGTGCCGAGAGCTGCGCGGCGAGCATGGCGGGGTTGTCCACCGGATCGGGCAGTTCCACCAGCAGGTCTACATCGCCCCCGCGGGCGTTATCATCCAGTCGGGATCCAAAAAGCCGCACCCTGGCGTGTTCGCCCGCCAGTTGCCGGACGGCCGTGCGGATCGAGCTGACTTGTTGTGGCGTTAGGCGCATGGACAAATCCTAGCACGGCCGCGCACTTGCCCAACCAGCGGGGATTGGCCCCTCACTGTAGGCTTCCCCGTCACTGCGAGGAGGCGAAGCCGACGCGGCAGTCCATGCCCGGCGTGTGGATCGCCGCGGGCCTCCGGCCCTCGCGATGACGGGGGTGATGATGAGGTCCCCGCGATGACGGAGGGGTGATGTGGCAGTGCCCAAGCTGGCGTTCCATAGCACTTTGCCCGACCCTGCGTTACCCTTTGGCCGTACTTCCAGCCCGGAACCCCCATGGACCACGATGACCTGCAAAGCCTGCGACGCTCGCACCCCGGGTGGCGGCTGCTGCAGGCCGATAACGCGCCGATGGTCGTGGCCTTTCTGCACCGCTGCTTTGTTGCCCCCAATGTGCGGGCACTGCCGGCCACGGAGCTGGAGAATGCGCTGGAGGACTACCTCTACCACCTGCGCGCCCGGCTGGGGGACGAGGCCTACCCGCGCGGTGCGGTCGAGTACTTGGCCGAGTGGGCCGCCGACGAGCGTGGCTGGTTGCGCAAGTACTATCCGCAGCACAGCGACGAGCCCCACTTCGACCTGACCCCCGCCACCGAGCAGGCCATCCAGTGGCTGACCGGGCTCGAGCAGCCCCACTTCATCGGCGCCGAATCGCGCCTCACGCTGGTGTTCGACCTGCTGCAACAGATCGTCGAGGGCGCCGAGACCGACCCGGAGGCCCGCCTGCGCGACCTGGAGGCCCGGCGTGAGGCCATCGAGCGCGAGATCGAGGACGTGCGCGCCGGCCACCTGAACCTGATGGACCCCACCCGCCTGCGCGAGCGTTTTCTGCAGATGGCCGACACGGCGCGCGGGCTGTTGGGTGACTTCCGCCAGGTGGAGGCGAATTTCCGCACACTGGACCGCCAGGTGCGCGAGCAGGTGGCCACCTGGGAGGGCGGCAAGGGCGATATCCTCGACCAGGTCTTCGGCGAGCACGACCGCATCGCCGAGTCCGATCAGGGCCGCAGCTTCCGCGCCTTTTGGGATCTGCTGATGTCCCCGGCCCGCCAGGAGGAGCTGAGCGAGCTGCTGGAGCGCACCCTGGCCCTGGAGCCGGTGAGCGAGCTGGCGCCCGATCCGGGCCTGGCCCGCATCCATTACGACTGGCTGGCCGCGGGCGAGCACACCCAGCGGGTGGTGGCCCAGCTCTCGGAGCAGTTGCGGCGTTATCTGGATGACCAGGCCTGGCTGGAGAATCGCCGCATCATGGAACTGATCCGCGAGCTGGAGCAGCAGGCCCTGCACCTGCGCGAATCCCCGCCCAAGGACCTCACCATGGCCCTGGACGAGCCCGCGCCCCGGGTGGAGCTGCCCATGGAGCGCCCGCTCTTCAGCCCGCCGGTCACACCGCGCATTGAGCAGCAGGTGCTGGAGGCCGGCGAGGCCGAGGGCGACGTGGAGGCGCTGTTCGACCAGGCCTACGTGGACCGCGCCCGACTGCAGCAGCGCGTGCGCCGGGCGCTGCAGACCCGCGAGCAGATCAGCCTGGCGGCCCTGTTACAGGAACACCCCCTGGAGCAGGGCCTGGCCGAGCTCGTCGTCTATCTGGCGCTGGCCACCGAGGACCACCGCAGCGTTATCGATGAAACCCGCCAGCAGACCGTATACTGGCGCGACCACCACGGCGTTGCCCGCAGCGCCACGTTACCGCAGGTCATCTTCAGCCGTTGAGCCTATGAGCGAACAGGATGCCGACTTCTCGGCCATGCTGATCACCCTGTTTAAAGGGGTGTTGTATAAGGACCAGGCCCCCCGCTACTGGCAGGTGCTCGATGATCACCAGGCGCGGGTGCGCGACCACGTGGCCGTGCTCGGGCTGGAGCTGATGCTGGACGAGGCCGAGGGCTACGCCTGCCTGCGCCAGCGCGAGCGCGCCGAGGACGAGCCGGAGTTGCCCCGGCTGGTGCCCCGCCGGCAGCTCAGTTACCCGGTGAGCCTGCTGCTGGCGTTACTGCGTAAGAAGCTGGTGGAGCACGATGCCGGCGGCGGCGATCCGCGCTTGATCCTCTCGCGGGAGCAAATCGTGGAGCTGGTCCGCGTCTTTCTCCCCGCCGGCGCCAACGAGGCCAAACAGGTGGACCGGGTGTACGCCGATATCAACAAGGTGGTTGAGCTGGGCTTCCTGCGCCGCCTGCGCGGGCAGGATAACCAGTACGAGGTGCGCCGCATCATCAAGGCCTATGTGGATGCCCAGTGGCTGGCGGAGTTCGACCAGCGCCTGGCCGAGTACCGGGAGTACGCCGAGAGCATGGCCGGGGAGGGGGGTTGATCATGGTACCCCCGGGCACGGAAACACTGGATGAGGAGTCAGAAGGTATGGATACCCAGGGTGTGGCGTCCGAGGGTGGGGAGACCCTGGGGCTGGACTTCGCCGGCTCCGACCAGCGCACCGGCTTTCGCCTGCAGCGCCTGGAGGTGTTCAACTGGGGCACCTTCCACAACCGTGTCTGGTCGCTGCAGCCCGGCGGCGACAACAGCCTGCTGACCGGGGATATCGGCTCCGGCAAGTCCACCCTGGTGGACGCCCTCACCACCCTGCTGGTGCCGGCCCAGCGGATCACCTACAACAAGGCCGCCGGCGCCGAGGCCAAGGAGCGCAGCCTGCGCTCCTACGTGCTCGGCTACTACAAGTCCGAGCGCAGCGACACCGGCCTGGCCAGCAAGCCGGTGGGCCTGCGTGACCACAACAACTACTCGGTCATCCTCGGTCACTTCCACAACGAGGGCTTTGGCCACGACGTGACCCTGGCCCAGGTGTTCTGGATGAAGGACACCCAGGGCCAGCCGGCGCGCTTTTTCGTGGTGGCCGACCGGCCGCTGAACATCGCCGAACACTTCGCCAACTTCGGCACCGATTTGGCCCACTTGCGCAAGCGCTTGCGCGGGCGGCCCCACGTGGAGCTCTACGACACCTTTCCGCCCTATGGTGGCGCCTTCCGGCGGCGCTTTGGCATCGACAACGACCAGGCTCTGGAGCTGTTCAACCAGACGGTCTCCATGAAGTCGGTGGGCAATCTCACCGAGTTCGTGCGCAGCCACATGCTGGAGGCCTTCCCGGTGGAAGAGCGGATCGACGCGCTGATCCGCCACTTCGATGACCTCAACCGCGCCCACGAGGCGGTGCTGAAGGCCAAGCGCCAGGTGGCGCAGTTGATCCCCCTGGTGCAGGACGCCGACGAGCACGACCAGCGCGCCACCCGGGCCGAGGCCCTGCGCGACTGCCGCCAGGCCCTGCGCCCCTGGTTCGCCTCGCTGAAGGCCGAACTGCTGGACCGCCGGCTGGACAATCTGGGCCAGGAGCATGAGCGGTTGCAGCAACGGGTTGAGGGGCTGAGCACCCAGCTCACCGACCAGCGTGCCCGGCGCGACGAGCTGAAACAGGCCATCGCCGAGAACGGCGGTGACCGGCTGGAGCGCGTCAAGGCCGAGCTGGAGCGCACGCGGCGGGAAAAGACAGCGCGCAGCGAGCAGGCCGAGCGCTACCGGCGGCTGGCGCACCGGCTGGAGCTGCCCGATGCCACCAGCGAAGAGGTTTTCCACGCCAACCGCGAGGCACTTGCCGCGGCCCGCGAGGCCACCGAGACCGCGCGCAGCGAGCTGCAGAACCGGATTACCGAGGCCAGCGTGGAGCTGCACCAGCTCAAGGGCCGGCACGAGGCGCTGGACGCCGAGCTGGAATCGCTACGGGGCCGGCGGTCCAACATCCCGGCGGAGATCCTCGCCATCCGTACCGCCCTGTGCCGTGCGCTGGAGGTGCCCGCCGAGGACCTGCCCTTCGCCGGCGAGCTGCTGCAGGTGCGTGACGACGAGCGCGACTGGGAGGGTGCCATCGAACGGGTGCTGCACAACTTCGGCTTGTCGCTGCTGGTGCCCGATACCCACTACGCCCGGGTCGCCGAATGGGTGGACCGGACCCGGCTGCGGGGGCGGCTGGTCTATTACCGCGTGCGCGAGCCGCGCGACGCCCCGCCGCCGGCCCCACACCCCGACTCGCTGGTGCGCAAACTGGCCATCCGCCCGGAGTCGGCCTTTTACACCTGGCTGGAGCAGGAGCTGGCGCGGCGCTTCGATTACGCTTGCTGCGCCGATCTGCAGCAGTTTCGTCGCGAGAAGCGGGCGATCACCCGGGCCGGGCAGATCAAGGCCGGTGGCGGCCGCCACGAGAAGGACGACCGCCACCGCATCGATGACCGCACCCGCTACGTGCTGGGCTGGAGCAACGAGGCCAAGATCGCCGCCCTGGAGGCGGAAGCCGATGGCCTGGCCGCGCGCATGCAGGCCATCGCCGGGCGCATCGGCGGCTGGCAAGAGGAACAGCGAGCCCAGGATGTGCGCCGCGACACCATTCAGGAGCTGGCCCTGTTCCAGGCCTTCCAGGCCTTGGACTGGCGCCCGCTGGCCGCCGAAATCGAAGCGCTGGAGCGCGAGTACCAGGCGCTGGCCGAGGGCTCGGATGTCCTGCGGGCGCTGGAGCGCCAGCTCGATGAGCTGGAGGCCGCCATCAAGGGCATCGAGGGCGAGGTGCGGCAGGCGGATCGCGAGATCAGCGCCAACGAGGTGAAACAGGACCAGGCCCGGGCCCAGCGCCAAGACTGCCAGACGCTCCTGGACGCAACGCCGGAGGACGCGCAACAGACCTACTTCCCGCGCCTGGCCGCCATGCGCGACGAGGCCCTGGGCGAGCATACCCTCACGGTGGAGTCCTGCGACAATCGCGAAAAGGACATGCGCGAGTGGCTGCAGGGCAAGATCGATGCCGAGGACAAGCGCCTGGCGACCCTGCGCGATCGCATCATCGATGCCATGCGCCGCTACCAGGACGCCTGGCCGCTGGACAGCCAGGATGTGGACGTGAGCGTCGAGGCTGCCGGTGACTATCGCGGCATGCTCGAGCGACTGCGGGCGGACGACCTGCCCCGGTTCGAGGCCCGTTTCAAGGAGTTGCTGAACGAGAACACCATTCGCGAGGTGGCCGCCTTCCAGAGCCGGTTGCACCGGGAGCGCCAGGCCATCCTGGAGCGGATCGGCACCATCAACCGGTCGCTGCGGGAGATCGACTATAACGACAATCGCTACATTAGCCTGATGGCGGAAAACGCGGTGGATGCGGAGATCCGCGACTTTCAGCAGAGCCTGCGCGCCTGTACCGAGGGCGCGGTGACCGGCTCGGAGGACGATCAATACTCCGAGGCCAAGTTCCTGCAGGTGAAGGCCATCATCGAGCGCTTCCGCGGCCGCGAGGGGACCACCGACCTGGATCGGCGCTGGACGCGCAAGGTGACCGATGTGCGCAACTGGTTCGTCTTTTCCGCCTCCGAGCGCTGGCGCGAGGACGACAGCGAGTACGAGCACTACACCGATTCCGGCGGCAAGTCGGGCGGGCAGAAGGAGAAGCTGGCCTACACCGTGCTGGCGGCGAGCCTGGCCTACCAGTTCGGCCTGGAGTGGGGCGAGACCCGCTCGCGTTCGTTCCGCTTCGTGGTGATCGACGAGGCCTTCGGGCGTGGCTCGGACGAGTCGGCGCGGTATGGGCTGGAGCTGTTCCGGCGGTTGAACCTGCAGTTGCTCATCGTCACCCCGCTGCAGAAGATCCACATCATCGAGCCCTTCGTCGCCAGCGTGGGCTTTGTGCACAACGTGGAGGGGCGGGAGTCCATGGTGCGTAACCTCACCATTGAGGAGTACCAGGCGGAGAAGGCCGCCCGCCGGCGCATCGCCCCATGAGCTGGACCACCCCTGATGAATTGCGCGGGCAGTTGCTGCGCCTGTGGGAGCGCGGCGACTGGCTGGCTGCGGTGGTGCGTGGGGAGGCGCTGTTTCCCCGCCAGCTGCGGTTGCGACGGCCCGGCTCGCGCGACCTGGCCGGGGACTTCGCCGCCGTGCGGGCCTGGGTGCAACAATTGCAGGCGGGCAGCCGCGAGGCCCGGGGTTACGGCTATGAGATCACCTGGCGGCGGGTGAACCACCGGGTGCACGGGGCCAACGACCTGCCGGACGGAGCCGTGGTGCCCACTGAGGCGGACGGTCTGCGCCTGATTGGCAAGACGCAGGAGGCGGAGCGCTTCCGGGCCCTGGCCGACGAGACCCTGCGCCGCTTCCCGCGACTGGCCGATTGGCTGGCGCGACGGCCCCTGCAGGTGCTGGCTGAGGCCGACGCCTGGCACCGGGTGCTGGCAGTGCTGGACTGGTTCCGGGCACACCCGCGGCCCGGGATCTACCTGCGGCAACTGGATATCCCCGGGGTGGACACCAAGTTCATCGAGGGCCGGCGCAGGTTGTTTATCGAATTGCTGGACGCGGTGCTGCCGACGTCCGCCATCGACCCATCGGCCACCGGCGCACGGGGCTTTGAGCGGCGGTTTGGTCTGCGGGAAAAGCCCGCCCTGGTGCGCTTCCGGCTGCTGGACCCGGTGCTCCACCTGCAGGGTCTGAGCGATCTGTCCGTGCCCCCGGAACAGTTCGCGGGCCTGCGCCTGCCGGTGCGCCGGGTCTTCATCACCGAGAACGAGATCAACGGCCTGGCCTTCCCCGACCACCCGGACAGCCTGGTGATCTTTGGGCTGGGCTATGGGCTGGAACGGCTGGCGGGGGTGGCGTGGTTACAAGACGTGGCGGTCCATTACTGGGGGGATATCGACACCCACGGCTTCGCCATGCTCCACCGGCTGCGCACCCGCCTGCCCCACGCCCGGGCCCTGCTGATGGACCGCGAGACGCTGGAGGCGCACCGCCCCCTCTGGGGCCGGGAGCGTTCTGATCAACGCTTCACCGGTGCCCTGACCTATCTAACGGAAGAGGAACAGGCCCTGTACCAGAGCCTGCGCGACAACACCCTGGGCGAGTGCCTGCGGCTGGAACAGGAGCGCATCGGCTTCAGCCACCTCCAGCGCGCCCTGCGGCGGCTGTAACCTGAGCGCCAACCTGCCGCCGCCGAGACTGCCACGCCCCTTCGGGGCTCGCAGTAACAGGGCGGGGTGGTCCCCACCGTCACTGCGAGGAGGCGCAGCCGACGTGGCAGTCCATGTTAGCGCGCTGGGCAGGCGGGTATCGACGGTCGCGTATTCTTATAATCGCGCAACGGACCGAGCGAACTCCTCAAAATCGACAAGGCGCTCTTTGCATATGGCATGAACAATCCGCCAATTCACAGCTTCGTAATTGTGCACGGCAATGTTTCGGAAGCCGACGGCGTGTTTCATCCTGATGGCGAGTTCCGGGGTGATAACGCCGGTTTGCGCTAGTCGCTCGAAACCCTGGCCCATGGTTTCGGGGGCCGGGATGTTGCGTTCCGCTATGATATGCGCGGCGATATCGACACATTGCTGCACGGCGCGGGTCAGGTTCAGTGCCACGATGTCCTGAGCGTCAGCGTCGGCTGCCAGTGTTGCGGCGTCATCGGGGGACATTTGTCTTTGACGCGGGTGATGCAGTAGCGCAGTGCCTCCAGCTTTTGCGCGATCAGTTGCCGATCCATGCTTTTCTCCGTTCCTCCAGAATTCGGTTACGGATGGGCAGGAAATCTGCCGCGTCTAGCCAATGCTGTGCGAGGAGTCGAGCAAAGGGCTCCGGGGCTTCGGTGAGTCGTTTGCCCTTGGTGAGTATTTGCCCGAGTAACGGCTCGCCTACTTCTGCCAGGTCGATGAGGTCGACAGGCCGCCCAGTGGCTTCGCTGATTTCAGTCACTAACTCCGCGCGTTCGTCGAGCGTCAGTGGCCGTTCGGCCGCCACCGCAATGTCGATATCGCTGTCGGGTTTCGCGCTGCCACTGGCGCAGGAACCAAAGAGTATCGCCAGGGTGATGTGCGGATGACGGTGTATCACACGCTGCAGGGTCTGTTCAGTCTTTGTGAGGCCGGGCTCGGGTACTGTGTCCATGCTGTGATCGCGCTCAGCGGCGGGGTTTTCACGCTTCTAGGCAGTATACATGCGCCACGATCAGCAAATCAGGTGCTGACGAAGGCCACCGCCCATTCGGCCAGGTCAATGTTGTCGCTGAGTGCGCTGGCATCGTCCACGGTGATTTTCCCCGTCACTGCGAGGAGGTGAAGCCGGCGCGGCAGTCCATGCCGGCGTGTGGATCGCCGCGGGCCTTCGGCCCTCGCGATGACAGGGTAGGCCTCCGGCCCTCGCGATGACAGGGTAGGCCTTCGGCCCTCGCGATGACAGGGTAGGTTTCCGGCCCACGCGATTACGGAGGGGGTACTGGGGGCTCCGCGATCACCGACGGGTGGTGCGGGCCCCGCAATGATGGGGGCTACGTGAGTTGGTGTTGGGAGGGGCATGCTGGAAGAACTCGGGTTACTACACTGGCTCTTGGCAATCGGCGTTGTGCTTATCGGCGCCGCCATCCAGGGGGTGATCGGCTACGGCGTGGCGCTGTTCAGTGCGCCGTTGCTGTTCTTGATTCACCCAGCTCTGGTGCCGGCGCCGCTGGTGCTCATCGGCGGCATTCTCCCGTTGATGCTCCTGCGCACCAACGCCCGGTATGTGCAGGGGCGGGATCTGCTCTGGGCGTGGCCGGGGGCCTTGTTCGGGGCGGTGTTGGCCTACCTGGTCATCGGGCTGCTGCCGCTCTCGGCCTGGCAGACGCTGTTCGGGGCGCTGATCGTGCTGGCGGTGTTGCTGAGCCTGCTGCGGCTGTCGGTGCAGCCGCGGGGTGGGGTGGTGTTCTCCGGCAGCCTTTGCGCGGCAACCATGGGCACCATCACCGGCGTGGGCGGGCCGCCTTTGGGGCTCGCCTACCAGAACGCCTCGCCCGGGCGGGTGCGCGGCACGCTGTCCGCCATCTTTGTGCCCATGAGCGTGATGTCGCTGACGGCGCTGGGCATGGCGGGGCGTTTCGGGTGGCAGGATGTGGCGCTGGCCGCCGGCCTGATGCCGGGGGTGTTGCTCGGATTGTGGGTGTCGCGCTACCTGGGCCGACGGGTGACGGCGAGCGCGTATCGCGCCCTGGTGTTGGGGGTGGCTTTTGTGGCCGGGGCTTACACCGTGGTGCGCGGAATCTAGTGGTCCTTTTGTCCCGGCCGCCCGTGGCGCTATACTAGCCGGCTACCAAGTTTCAAGCGCGAAAGTGGCGGAATTGGTAGACGCGCCAGGTTTAGGTCCTGGTGGGGGCGACCCCGTGGGAGTTCGAGTCTCCCCTTTCGCACCATACACAACAGCTAGTCATGGTGGCCGTCCGTGGGGCGGTCGCGTAGTGAACAGGACGGTTAAGGGGTTTTCAATGCAAGTTTCAGTGGAGACGACCGAGGGGCTGGGTCGCCGCATGACCGTGCAGGTGCCTGCGGAGCAGGTCGAAGAGAAGGTGGAACAGCGCCTGCGGTCGCTTCGCGGCAACGTACGCATGGACGGCTTCCGCCCGGGCAAGGTGCCGCTGTCGGTGGTGCGCAAGCGCTACGGTGGCCAGGTGCGCGGCGAGGTGCTCAGCGAGGTGGTGCAGAGCACTTACAGCGAGGTGCTGCGCGAGAAGGAGTTGCGCCCGGCCGGCAACCCCGAGATCGAGCCGAAGCAGACCGACGAGGGCAAGGACCTGGAGTACGAGGCCACCTTCGAGGTGCTGCCCAGCTTCGAGGTGACCGGCCTGGAGAAGATCAAGGTCGAGCGGCCGCAGGTGGAGATCACCGACGCCGACGTGGACGAGGTGCTTGAGCGCCTGCGCAAGCAGCAGGCCGAGTACAGCGAGGTGGATCGTGCCTCCGAGGAGGGCGACCGCGTCGTCATCGACTTCAAGGGCACGGTGGACGGCGAGGAGTTCTCCGGCAACGAGGGCAACGATGTGCCGATCGTGCTCGGTGCCGGCCAGATGCCCCCGGCCTTCGAGGAGGGCCTGACCGGCGTGAAGGCCGGTGACGAGACCACCATCGAGCACACCTTCCCCGAAGAGTTCCCCGACAGCGAGGTGGCCGGCAAGAAGGGCGAGTTCGCCGTCACCGTCAAGCAGGTCGAGGCCCCCGAGTACCCCGAGATCGACGATGCCTTCGCCGAGAAGGTGGGCGTCAAAGAGGGCGGCGTCGAGAAGCTGCGCGAGGCCATCAAGGCCAACCTGGAGCGCGAGCGCGACCAGAGCATCGCCAGCAAGGTGAAGCATCAGGTAATGGACCAGCTGCTGGAGCTCACCGAGATCGAGCTGCCCAAGGTGCTGGTGGACGCCGAGATCGACCAGCTGCGCCAGCAGGAGCAGTCCCGCCAGCAGCAGTCCGGCCAGGACGAGCCGCAGGACATGCCCGCGGACCTGTTCGAGGAGAACGCCCGTCGTCGGGTGGCCCTGGGGCTGATCGTCAACGAAATCGTGCGCAGCAACGACATCAAGCTGGACCGCGAGCGGGTCATGCAGGCGCTGCAGGAGATGGCCGCCGGCTACGAGCAGCCCGAGGAAGTGCTGCGCTACTACAGCCAGAACCGCCAGCTGATGGAAGGCATCGAGGTTGCGGTGCTGGAGGACCAGGTGGTGGACTGGGTGGTCGAGAAGGCCGACGTGGACGACAAGTCCATGTCCTTGCAGGACCTGATGAGCCCGCAGTCGGCCGAGGCCGAAGAGGCCGAAACCAAGCAAGCAGAGAAGGAGTAAGCCCGAATGAGCGATGAGCGCCGCGAAGGGCTGGCCCCGGAGATCGACGCCAGCGGTCTGGTGCCGATGGTGGTCGAGCAGTCCGCCCGGGGTGAGCGGGCCTACGATATCTATTCCCGCCTGCTCAAGGAGCGGGTGATCTTTCTGGTGGGCCCGGTGGAAGACCACATGGCCAACCTGATCGTTGCCCAGCTGTTGTTCCTCGAGTCGGAAAACCCCGACAAGGACATCCACATCTACATCAACAGCCCGGGTGGTGCGGTGACGGCCGGCCTGGCCATCTACGACACCATGCAGTTCATCAAGCCGGACGTCTCCACCGTGTGCATCGGGCAAGCGGCCAGCATGGGTGCGCTGCTGCTCACCGGCGGGGCCAAGGGCAAGCGCTACGCTTTGCCCAACTCCCGGATGATGATCCACCAGCCGCTGGGTGGCTTCCAGGGTCAGGCCACGGACGTGGACATCCACGCCCGCGAGATCCTCGACATGCGCGAGCGGCTGAACCGCATCATGGCGCACCACACCGGCCAGGACATCGAGACCATCGCCAAGGACACCGACCGCGACAACTTCCTGAGCCCGACCGCGGCCAAGGAGTACGGCTTGGTGGACGCCGTGCTGGCCGACCGCAACGCCCTGGATCAGGCGTGAACCGCTGCGCCGGCCCCGCTCCCGGGGCCGGCCACGCTGTATCCATTGAACCTTGCCCCCCTAAGCCCCATCCACTCTTATATAGATACCGTGAGTGAGCCTGTGCTCCGTGCACTCGAGTGCGCGGCCCGGCAACGCCGTTGGCGCGTCGCTGAGCCGGGGTTGAGGTGGTGCGCAAGCGGGGCGTAGTTGACTTGCGTGCTAAGTTGAAAACAGGCATCGTTAAACGCAAGGCAGTCCAAATTCGCGAGGCGAAGTCAGGTCATGACCGATAGAGAAAACGGCAGAGACGACGGCGGCAAACTCCTTTACTGCTCTTTCTGCGGAAAGAGTCAGCATGAGGTCCGCAAGCTGATTGCGGGGCCCTCCGTGTTCGTCTGTGACGAGTGCGTCGAGCTCTGCAACGACATCATCCGTGAAGAGCTGCAGGAGCAGTCCAGTTCTGCGGGTGAGGGGCTGCCACGGCCTCACGAGATCAACCAGGTGCTGGATGAGTTCGTGATCGGCCAGGAGCACGCCAAGAAGGTGCTCTCGGTGGCCGTGTACAACCACTACAAGCGCCTGGAGGCCGGCAGCCGCAAGGACGACGTGGAGCTGTCCAAGAGCAACATCCTGCTCATCGGCCCCACCGGTTCCGGCAAGACCCTGCTGGCCGAAACGCTGGCACGCATGCTCAATGTGCCCTTCACCATCGCCGACGCCACCACCCTCACCGAGGCGGGTTACGTGGGCGAGGACGTGGAGAACATCATCCAGAAGCTGCTGCAAAAGTGCGACTACGACGTCGAGAAGGCGCAGCAGGGCATTGTCTACATCGACGAGATCGACAAGGTCTCGCGCAAGGCGGACAACCCCTCCATCACCCGGGATGTCTCGGGCGAGGGCGTGCAGCAGGCGCTGCTCAAGCTCATCGAGGGCACCACCGCCTCGGTGCCGCCCCAGGGTGGGCGCAAGCACCCGCAGCAGGAGTTCCTGCAGGTGGATACCGGCGGCATGCTCTTTATCTGCGGTGGCGCCTTCGCCGGTCTGGACAAGGTTATCCAGGAGCGCTCCGAGAAGGGCGGCATCGGCTTTGCCGCCGAGGTCAAGTCCAAGGACGAGAAGCGCAGCGTCGGCGAAACGCTGCAGGACGTGGAGCCGGAGGACCTGGTCAAGTACGGCCTGATCCCGGAGTTCGTCGGCCGCCTGCCGGTGGTGGCGACCCTGGAGGAGCTGGACGAGCAGGCCCTGGTGGAGATCCTCTCCGCGCCCAAGAACGCCCTGGTCAAGCAGTACCAGAAGCTGTTCGAGATGGAGGGTGTCGAGCTGGAGTTCCGCGAGGAGGCTCTGCGCGCCGTGGCCCGCAAGGCCATGGAGCGCAAGACCGGTGCCCGCGGCCTGCGTACCATCCTCGAGCATGTGCTGCTCGATACCATGTACGACCTGCCCTCCATGGAGAACGTGGAGAAGGTAGTGGTGGACGACGCCGTCATCCGGGGCGAGACGCGCCCTTACATCATCTACGGCAATCAGGAGCAATCCCGCGCGGCGTCGTCCGACTGACGCCTGGGGATCGCCACGGGCCTCCGGCCCTCGCGATGACGGGGCCTTCGGCCCTCGCGATGGCGGGGGGTAGGCCCTTGGGATGACGGGGGTGGGGTCGCCCCCCACCGTCACTGCGAGGAGGCGAAGCCGACGCGGCAGTCCAGTTGGCGTGTGGATCGCCACGGGCCTTCGGCCCTCGCGATGACGAGGGGCTGCCCTCGGGATGGCGGAGGTGCTGCTCCCTTCCCCGTCGCCAGTTTCAACACGCCCGGCCGTTCCTTGAAAACCCCCAGCGCTGCCCCCATGTCCCATGCAACGATAGCCGGCGCCCCGGCGCTGCCGGCCAGACCGTTTTCCCAATCGAGGTAGCCCTATGGCCGAGAACGAACCCACCGCAGATGTCCGCAGCCCCGGCATGACCGAAGCACCGGTCCTCCCGCTGCGCGACGTGGTGGTCTACCCGCACATGGTGATCCCGCTGTTCGTCGGGCGTGAGAAGTCCATCACGGCGCTGGACGCGGCCATGGAAGAGGACAAGAAGATCTTCCTGGTTGCGCAGAAGAGCGCCGAGGTGGACGAGCCGGCCACCAGCGATCTGTATGCCTACGGCACCATGGCCTCCATTCTGCAGATGCTCAAGCTCCCCGACGGCACCGTGAAGGTGCTGGTGGAGGGCGTCGAGCGTGCGCGCCTGGTGGACCTGGTGGAGCGGGACCAGTACTTCGCCGCCCAGGTCGTGGTGGTGGAGGACGAGGAGCCGCCGGCGGACCGCGAGATGGAAGTGCTGATGCGCTCCGCGGTCAACCACTTCGACCAGTACGTCAAGCTGAACAAGAAGGTGCCGCCGGAGATCCTCTCCTCGCTGCAGAACATCGAGGAGCCCGGCCGGCTGGCCGACACCATCGCCGCCCACATGGCACTGAAGGTGGACGAGAAGCAGCACGTGCTCGAGATCGAAAACGTGCGCGAGCGCCTTGAGCACCTGATGTCGCTGATCGAGGCGGAGCTGGACATCCTCCAGATCGAAAAGCGCATCCGCGGGCGCGTGAAGCAGCAGATGGAGAAGAGCCAGCGCGAGTACTACCTGAACGAACAGATGAAGGCCATCCAGAAGGAGCTGGGTGAGCTGGAGGACGTGCCCAACGAGACCGAGGACCTCGAGCGCAAGATCGAGGAGTCGGGCATGCCCAAGGAGGCCGCCGAGAAGGCCAAGGCCGAGCTGAACAAGCTGAAGATGATGTCGCCCATGTCCGCCGAGGCCACGGTGGTGCGCAACTACCTGGACTGGCTGGTGGACGTGCCGTGGAAAAAGCGCAGCCGCGTGCGCAAGGACCTCAAGCACGCCGAGCAGGTGCTGGATGCCGATCACTATGGCCTGGAGAAGGTCAAAGAGCGCATCCTCGAGTACCTGGCGGTGCAGCAGCGCGTGCGCAAGGTGAAGGGCCCGATCCTCTGCCTGGTGGGGCCGCCCGGCGTGGGCAAGACCTCGCTGGGGCAGTCCATCGCCCGGGCCACCAACCGCAAGTTCACCCGGATGTCGCTGGGCGGTGTGCGCGACGAGGCCGAGATCCGCGGCCACCGGCGCACCTACATCGGCTCGCTGCCGGGCAAGATCGTCCAGAACCTGGCCAAGGTGGGCACGCGCAATCCGCTGTTCCTGCTCGACGAGATCGACAAGATGGCCATGGACTTCCGAGGCGATCCGGTCTCGGCCCTGCTCGAGGTGCTGGACCCGGAGCAGAACAGCACCTTCGCGGATCACTACCTGGAGGTGGAGTTCGACCTCTCTGACGTGATGTTCGTGGCCACTGCCAACACCATGAACATCCCGGCGCCGCTGCTCGACCGCATGGAGGTCATCCGTCTGCCCGGTTACACCGAGGACGAGAAGATCAACATCGCCGAGCGCTACCTGCTGCAGAAGCAGATGAAGGCCAACGGCATCCGCAAGACCGAACTGGAGGTCAAGCAGACCGCCATCCGCGACATCATCCGCTACTACACCCGCGAGGCGGGGGTGCGGAACCTGGAGCGGGAGTTGGCGAAGATCTGCCGGAAGGTGGTCAAGGACCTGGTGGCGCCGGGCAGCAAGACCAAGACCGACGCCGACGGCAAGGTGATCGTCTCCGCCAAGAACCTGGACAAGTACCTTGGCGTGCGCCGCTACCGTTACGGCGTCGCCGAGGAGAGCGATCAGGTGGGGCAGGTGACCGGCCTGGCCTGGACGGAGGTGGGGGGCGAGTTGCTCACCATCGAGTCCGCGGTGGTGCCGGGGAAGGGCAAGGTCACCCACACGGGTAAGCTGGGCGATGTGATGAAAGAGTCCATCCACGCCGCCAGCACGGTCGTTCGAGCCCGTGCCGACCGCCTGGGCGTGGACCCGGAGTTCCACCAGAACAAGGACATCCACATCCACGTCCCCGAGGGCGCGATCCCCAAGGACGGGCCCTCCGCGGGTATCGGCATGTGCACCGCCCTGGTGTCCGCGCTGACGGGCATCCCGGTGAAGGCCAGCGTGGCCATGACCGGCGAGATCACCCTGCGCGGCGAGGTGCTGCCCATTGGTGGCCTCAAGGAGAAGCTGCTGGCGGCCCTGCGCGGGGGCATCAAGACGGTGCTGATCCCGGAGGAAAACCGGAAGGATCTTCAGGAGATACCGAAGAACATCAAGAGTCGGTTGAAGATCATCCCGGTGCGCTGGATCGACGAGGTGCTGGATGTTGCACTTTTGCGACAGCCCGAGCCCAACCCGCAGCAGCCGGTCGAGGCGGGCGGGAAAGCGGCCAAGGGCAAGGAGCGGGCCTCTACACCCGGGCGCACTGAGCAGGCCTTGTCCAGGCGTGTTGCTTTGTTGACACGCCGGAGAACGGCTTGCTATAACTCGTCGCACGCAGTCGCGGGGTGCAGGCCCCGCCCCTTGCGACAACAACAAACTCATCCCGGTGATGGGTTGCAAAAGCCAGATGCTCCGGTACAATCAGCACCTCGCTTCCCGCGGTAGGGGTTAGAGGCCTGATAGGGGCGCCCAGGGGGACAGACGGGTAAAAGGCTGGCTGTCCGTCGGAACAGAATCCAAGAGGAAGCGCGAAATGAACAAGTCGGAACTGATCGAAGCCGTGGCTCAATCCGCCGACATCTCCAAGGCTGCGGCCTCGAAGGCGGTGGATTCGATGGTCGATTGCGTGACCAACGCCCTGAAGGAAGGCGACCAGGTGACCCTGGTGGGCTTTGGCACTTTCCAGCTCCGCGAGCGGGCCGCCCGCACCGGCCGCAACCCGCGCACCGGCGAAACCATCGAAATCGCGGCTTCGAAAGTTCCCAGCTTCAAGGCTGGCAAAGCGCTTAAAGATGCGGTAAACTAAGCGCCTCAGCAATTCGGGTGGTTAGCTCAGCTGGGAGAGCGTCGCCCTTACAAGGCGAATGTCGGGGGTTCGATCCCCTCACCACCCACCAAGGGTTACAAATTGGAGCGGTAGTTCAGTTGGTTAGAATGCCGGCCTGTCACGCCGGAGGTCGCGGGTTCGAGTCCCGTCCGCTCCGCCAACACCAAGAAAAAGGCGCCCTTGTGGCGCCTTTTTCGTGTCTGGGTCCTATACACGTTCCGAAACCTCGGGTTTCCAGGGTGACCTCCGATGCTTGAAGCAATTCGTTCCGCGGTAAAAGGCTGGGTGGCCTGGGCTGTGGTCATCGTCATCAGTCTGCCCTTCGTCATAGTGGGCGGTTACAGCTACTTCGCCGGCGATGATGGTGGCGTGGTCGCGGAGGTCGAGGGTATCGAGATCACCCGCGACCAGGTCACCGAACGCTTCCGCCAGCAGCGTCAGCAACTGGAGCAATTCTTCGGCGACCTGGATGAAGCCGGGGTGGACGAGGAGACGCTTCGCCGTGAGGCACTGGAGGGCCTGGTCGAGGAGGCGCTGCTGCACGCGCTGGTTACCGACGGCAAGCTGCGGGTCAGCGACCGTGCCGTGGCGCAGCGCATCCGCCAGCAGGACATCTTCCACCAGGGCGGAACCTTCTCCATGGAGCGCTACCAGCAACTGCTGAGCGCCAACCGCCTGACGCCCGACCAGTACGAGGAGATGGTGCGCCGCGACCTGCTGACGGAGCAGTTCCAGGGGGCGGTGGCCAACTCGGCGATCACCCGGGACTGGGACCTGCAGCGCCTGTCAGCGCTGGACCGGCAACAGCGGGATATTCAGTACCTGGTGCTGAGCGCCCAGCCCGACCCGGACGCCGTCTCCGACGAGGCCGTGGAGGCCCATTACGAGCAGTATGCGGACCGCTACATGGCACCGCGCCAGGTGCGGCTGGCCTACGTGGAACTGCACCAGGACGAGCTCGCGCCGGACGACAGCACCCGTTACTTCGAGATGACCGAAGACGCGGCCAACGTGGCCTACGAGCAGCCGGACACCCTGCAGCCGGTCGCCGATCTGCTCGGCGTCGAGTTGGCGTACAGCGACTGGGTGCCGGAGGACGGCAGCGGCGAGGGCATTTGGGGTGACAGCGAGGTGCTCGCTGCCGCCTTCAGCGAGGACGTGCTGGAGCTGGGGTACAACAGCGACCTGATCGAGCTGGACTCCGGGCATGCCGTGCTGTTCCGGGTGGACGACGTGCAGGACGCGCAGCCCCTGGGCCTGGACGAGGTGGCCGACGAGATCCGCGAGGAACTGGCCGAGGAGCAGGCCCGCCTGAACGCCCGCAACCTGGGTGAGCTGCTGGAGGGCGAGATTGCCGAGGGCGCCGACATGGCGGCGCTGGCCGAGCGCGAGGGCGTGGAGTTGCGCAGCGCCGAGGGCCTGGACCGCGGCACCGTGACCGACGACCTGCCCACCCGGGTGGTGGACCGCGCCTTCCGCCTGCCGCGTCCCAGCGACGACCGGCCCAGCGTGGGTGGCACCAGCATCCAGGGTGGTGACTACGCCGTGGTTCAGGTGATCGGTGTGACCGATGGCGATACCGACCTGGCCGACGACGAGCGCCAGCAGTGGCGCGCCGAGCTGCAGCAGGTGTTCAGCCAGAGCGAGTGGCAGGCCTTGATGAACGCCCTGCGCGCCGAGATGGACGTGAAAATGCGGGACTGACCACACGCTTTCCCGTCATCGGGGGGGCGCAACGCCCCTCCCGTCATTACGGACGCCAATACCCCCCAGTCATCGCGAGGGCCGAAGGCCCGCGGCGATCCAAACGCCGGCCTGGACTGCCACCCCGGCTACGCCGCCTCAGTCCAACAACCGGCGCAGCCGCCGCTGCGAGACCGCCTCCCGGTCCTGCATGGCGATCCCCTTGCGCATGAACTCCTCAACGTAGGTCAGGTGCACGTTGGCCGCCTCCCTGGCCCGCGCCGGGTCACCCGCCATGATCGCCTCGTAGATCGCCCGGTGCTGGTCGCGCAGCGGGGCGTAGTCCTCGTTGCGCTGCTTCAGCTGCTGCAGTGACCGGGTAATGCTGTTGCGCAGCAGGCTGAACAGCCCGCGAACCACGTGGATGAGCGCGACGTTGTGCGAGGCATCAGCGATCGCCAGGTGAAACTCCGCGTCCGCCTCGGCATCCAGGTCGGGGTCGTCGTTGGTGTCGTAAAGCTCGATCAACGCCTCGTAGCGCCGCCGGATAATCTCCCGATCCGCCTCGGTGGCGCGCAGCGCGGCATACCACGCCGCCATCTCCTCCAGCGCATGGCGCAACTCCAGGATCTGGAAGGTGGCCTCGGGCCGGTCCTTCAGCAGTTCCACCAGCGGTTCGGTTACGGTGGGCGCGGCGATATCCGCCACGAAGGTGCCGCCGCCGGGGCGCGCCTTGAGCAGCCCCCGGGCCTCCAGCTTCAGCAGGGCCTCGCGCAGCGACGGGCGCGAGACGTCCAGCTCTTGTGCCAGCTCCCGCTCCGCCGGCAGGCGGTCGCCGGGTTTGAGCACGCCATTGAGGATGAGCTCCTCGATCTGATGAATGATTGAATCGGAGAGCCGGGCCGGCTTTATCGTCTTGAATGTCATGGGGCTTTGATCCTCTTCTCCGCGGGATTTACAGGCCTGCGCATGCACCCGCGGGTCCTCCTTGCCGGGAAATGCGCATTGTACCGCACTTAGTCTCCAGTCATTTGAACCTCGACACAGTCGTCCCCCTCTACTATTGACAAGTATAAGAGATCGGTCAGACCATGTGATGGGTAACTGATTTGACCAAGAATAACGCGAAGCAATCAGAACAACAGAGGAGGAGCCCGGTCGGTGCTGACGCACCCAGGGCCCAACCCATGACGACACCCGACACCCATGGGCCGAAGGTAGGGCTGTTGGTAACCTGCCTGGTCGACGCTTTCCGGCCGAACATCGGTTTCGCCACCGTGCGGCTGCTGGAGCAGGCCGGCTGCACGGTGGAGGTGCCCCAGCAGCAGACCTGTTGCGGCCAGCCCGCCTACAACAGCGGTGACAACATCACCGCGGCCGAACTGGCTCGCAGCGTCATCACCGCCTTCGAGGGCTACGATTACCTGGTCTCGCCCTCCGGCTCCTGCATCGGCAGTGTTCACAAGTACCCCGACCTGTTCCAGCAGTCGCCGGAGTGGGAGAGCCGGGCGCGCCATCTGGCGGACCGCTCCTATGAGTTGTTCAGTTTTCTCACCGATGTACTGGGCGCCAACGACACCATCCGTGCCCGGTTCGAGGGCAAGGCCACCTACCACGACAGCTGCAGCGGGCTGCGCCAGCTGGGCATCAAGCGCCAGCCGCGCGCGCTGTTGCAGCAAGTAGAGGGGCTGAAGCTGGTGGAGATGGAGGACGCGGAGGTCTGTTGCGGCTTCGGCGGTACCTTCTGCGTCAAGTACCCGGAGATCTCCGGCCGCATGGTGGATGACAAGGCGCAGGCCGCCCAGGCGAGTGGCGCGGACACCCTGCTCGGGGGCGATTTGGGCTGTCTGCTGAACATGGCGGGCCGGCTGAAGGCGGCGGGCTCGCCCGTACGGGTCTACCATACAGCAGAGGTGCTGGCGGACATGGCCCACGGTCCCGGTCTGGGCGACGGGGAGGAGCGTTAATGGAGTCTCACAGCCACGAGTTCGTCCAGCGCGCCGGCGCCGCCCTGCACAATCCCACGTTGCAGCAGGCCCTGGGGCGCGCCAAGGACGGTTTCGTGCTCAAGCGCTTCAACGCGGTGAGCGCACTGTCCGAGTACGAGGCGCTGCGCGACCGGGCAGTGCGGATCAAGAACCACACCCTGGAGCACCTGGACCACTACCTGCTGCGCTACGAGGAGGCGGTGCGCCGGAACGGCGGGGTGGTGCACTGGGCGGCGGATGCCGAGGAGGCCCGCAACATTGTCCGGGATATCTGCCGCAAGGCGGAGGCGCGCAGCGTCATCAAGGGCAAGTCCATGGTGGGCGAAGAGGTGGGGGTCAACGAGGCGCTGGAGGAGGCTGGCCTGGAGGTTGTCGAGACCGACCTGGGCGAGTACATCATCCAGCTGGCGGAGGAGCCGCCCAGCCACATCATCGCCCCCGCCATCCACAAGACCCGCGAAGAGATCTCCGATCTCTTTCACCGTTTCCACGCCAAGTACGGCTACACGCAGCGGCTCACCGAGGTGCCGGACCTGGTCAATGAGGCGCGCCAGGTGTTGCGCCAGAAGTACCTGTCCGCCGACGTGGGTATCACCGGGGCCAACTTCCTGGTGGCGGAGAACGGCTGCAACATCATTGTCACCAATGAGGGCAACGGCGATTTGACCAGCACGCTGCCCCGGGTGCACATCGTGACCGCCGGGATCGAAAAGGTGGTTCCCAACATGGAGGACACCACCACGCTGCTGCGGCTGCTCGGGCGCAGCGCCACCGGCCAGGACATCACCAGCTACACCACACTATTCTCCGGCCCCCGCCGCGAGGGCGACCCGGACGGGCCGCAGGAGTACCACGTGGTGCTCATCGACAACGGCCGATCCACCATGCTGGCCGATGAGTTCCGCGAAATGCTGCGCTGCATCCGCTGCGGTGCCTGCATGAACCACTGCCCGGTCTACGGGGCCATCGGCGGGCACGCCTACGGCTGGGTCTACCCCGGCCCCATGGGCTCGGTGCTGACGCCGCTCACCCTGGGCCTGCGCGAGGCCAAGGACCTGCCCAACGCCTGCACCCTGAACGGCCGCTGCCAGGAGGTCTGCCCGGTGCGGATTCCGCTGCCGGACCTGCTGCGCAACCTGCGCCATCGCCAGTTCCAGGCCCGCATGGGGACCAGGCGTTCACGGTGGGGCCTGGCCCTGTGGGGGTGGCTGGCGCGTCGCCCGGCCATGTACCGCCTCGCGACCCGCGTGCAGGCGCGGTTGCTGGCCGGTATGGGCGGCAAGCGCGGCCATATCAGCAAGCTGCCCCTGGGGGGCAACTGGATGGCCGGCGGCCGGGTGATGCCGGTCCCCGAGGGGGAGACCTTCATGAGCGCCTGGAAAAAGCGTCAAGGGGGACGGGGATGAGCAGCAGCCGCGAACGCATCCTGGGGGACATCCGCCGCGGGCTCGGGCGCCCGGCGCTCTCCGAGAGCCGCCAGGCGGTACTGGACCAGCGTATCCACGGCGGGGAGCAGGAGCCGTTGCGCCCCGTGCTGGCCAACAAGCCGCTAACCGACCAGTTCGCCGAGGGCTTGGAGAAGGTCGCGGGCGAGTGCGTCCGTATCGCTCGCCGCAGCGACGCGCCGGCCGCGCTGAAGCGTTGGCTCGAAGCGCAGGACGTGGCCGCCGAGGCGCGCCTGGCCCCTGCCGTAGCCGATATCGACTGGGCCTCGGACGGCTTGCGCGTGAGCGAGGGCGCCAGCGCCGGGGATGACCTGGTGGGCGTCAGCCAGGCGCTGCTGGCGGTGGCCGAGACCGGCACGGTGGTGCTGCGCTCCGGGGCCGAGACGCCCACCACGCTCAACTTCCTGCCCGACTACCACGTGGTGCTGGTGGATGCCGAACACCTGGTTGGGCACCTGGAGGATGCCTGGGTGCAGTTGCGTACCCGTTTGGGGGCGCAGTGGCCGCGGGTGGTCAATCTGATTACCGGTCCGTCGCGTACGGCGGACGTGGAGCAGACCATGCAGCTGGGGGCCCACGGGCCGCGCCGGCTGCTTGTGTTGTTGGTCGGCGCCTAGCCGGCCGGCAAGAAACAGGCAACAAGCCTGCAATAAGGCGGTGCTGGTTGTGCAGGAACCGTTGGGTCAGGGAAGCCGCAAGGACTCGCCAGCCCACTTTAGATAATCATTCGGAGGAGGTTCTGGGCTCATGAATTTGGGTGTGCTTTCATTCTTTGCCCTGTTGCCGCTGGCAACCGTGGCGTTGTTTCTGGTGATACTTCGATGGCCGGCGAAACACGCCATGCCATTGGCTTACGTGGTCGCCGTCGCGGTGGCACTTTTCTTCTGGGGTACCGAGTTCAACGTGGTGGCTGCCGCCTCGATTAACGGGGCGGTCGTTGCGCTTAATATATTGTTCATTGTTTTCGGGGCGATCCTGCTGCTCTACACGCTGAAGGAGAGCGGCGCGATCGCCACCATCCAGAAAGGTTTTGCCGATATCTCGCCCGACCGCCGGGTGCAGGCGATCATCATCGCCTGGCTGTTCGGCTGCCTGATCGAGGGGGCCTCCGGTTTCGGCACCCCGGCCGCCATTGCGGCACCGTTGCTGGTGGCCCTGGGCTTCCCGGCCATGGCGGCGGTCATGTCCGCGCTGATCATCCAGTCCACGCCGGTCTCCTTCGGGGCGGTGGGCACGCCGATCCTGGTGGGTGTCAGTGCCGGTATCGAGGACCAGAGCGTGACCCAGCGGGTCATCGAGTCTCTGGGCACCACCCACGCGGAGCTGGTCAATCAGATCGGCATGCAGGTGGCACTCATCCACTCGCTGGCGGGCTTCCTGGTGCCGCTGATCATGGTGGGCATGCTCACCCGCTTCTTCGGCAAGAACCGCTCCTTCCTCGACGGGTTGCGGGCCTGGCCCTTCGCGCTGTTCGCAGGTGTGGCCTTCGTGGTGCCGTATTACGCGGTGGCGGCCCTGCTCGGTCCGGCCTTCCCGTCCCTGATCGGCGGCCTGATCGGTCTGGCCATCGTGGTGCCGGCGGCCAAGAAGGGCTTCCTGATCCCGAAGGACACCTTCCACTTCGAGGAGCGCAGCAAGTGGGAGCCGGAATGGATCAGCCGCCTGCAGGACGAGGCCACCCCGGAGCGTGCCGCGGGCAGCGAGCTGACTCAGCTCCAGGCCTGGGCGCCCTACGTGGTGGTTGCCGTGCTGCTGGTGCTCACCCGGACCATCGACCCGGTGGTGGATGCGCTTCAGTCCGTGCGCTTCGCCTGGGAGGATATCTTCGGTAGCGGCATCACGGCCGCGTCTACGCCGCTGTATCTGCCCGGCTTCGTGCTGCTGGTGACCTCGGTGATCACCTACTTCCTCCACCAGATGTGGAACCACGGTAACTACCTCAACGCCTGGAAGACCGCCGGCCGGACCATTCTGGCGGCGGGCGTGGCGTTGATATTCGCCGTGCCCATGGTGCAGGTGTTCATCAACTCCGCCCCGGGTGGTCTGGACAGCGTCGAGGACATTCGCATGGCGCTGCAGGACGGCGTGGCGCTGGGCGGTGCGGCCCAGATCGCGAGCATGCCCGAGATGCTGGCCCAGGGTGTGGCCGCCATGGCCGGCGAGGCCTGGCCGCTGTTCTCGCCGCTGATCGGTGGTCTGGGGGCCTTCCTGGCCGGGAGTAACACGGTGAGTAACCTGATGTTCTCCTTCTTCCAGATCTCCACCGCCGAGCAGATCGGTCTGGGTGCCTCCGGGGCGACCTGGGTGGTAGCCCTGCAGGCCGTGGGTGGTGCCGGCGGCAACATGGTCACGGTGCACAACGTGGTGGCTGCTTCTGCCACGGTGGGCCTGATCGGCCGCGAGGGTGACATCATCCGCAAGACGTTGCTGCCGATGATCTACTATGTATTGGCAGCGGGTCTGATCGGCATGGCGATCATCGCAGGTGGCATGAATATCTGGTACCTGCTCTGGATCGGCTGGGCCGTCCTCTGGTTCGGCTTCATGGCCATGAACAAGGGGAGAACACCCGCAACCGCGTAAGCCGCATTCCCCTCAGTTCCTGACCCTCTGGGGGGAGTTGGCAGGCCCGCGTCGTTCGCTGGAACGGCGCGGGTTTTTTTATGACGTGCGCCAGGCATGGCGCGCAGCGCCTTGAGTGGCGCTATTCCGGGGGCTGTGGTGGTTTCCGGATGACTTGGAGGTGCAAGTCCTCTACCGGCCCGGCAAGGGGAACGGTTAGCCGAACGGCAAGGGGTCCATCGTGAGGTGGAATCTGAAGGAAGCCGAAGGCAAAGCACTGGTCCGACGAACAGGAATCGCATACGAGGCGACGGCAGTGGGTGAGAAGGCGTCTATCTTCAAAGCCCGGTACTTGCACGGGAGCTGTCGGCGTAGATGTGGCGGGCATAAGTGTGAAGGTCGCGCGCATTACCCTGGGAGGTCTGCACGCCTGCCACAGGCTAGCGCTGCTGCGAGGTGGCGTGATGGGTGTGCAGAAGTCAGCCGAGGCCATAGTAGGTGGGGTAACCGCCCACTGAAGGGCCGAACATGTGAGATGGATTGGGTGCCGGATCGCTCGATGGGGAGTGGAGTTGCAGACCGGGAGGCTGAGAGGCCTTCCCTTGCCTGGGGCGGTAGCGGGCGGAACCTGCGAGATAACCGGGACAAGGCGACAAGCCCTGCGGGGCGATCGGGGATGACCCATGAGGGGCCGACATGGGACTGATGTCGGCGGTACTGGAACGGAGCAATTTACACCGGGCCTATGACCGAGTGGTGCGCAACAAGGGCGCCGTGGGCGTGGACGGGATGACGGTGGCCGAGTTCAAAGGCTACCTGAAGGTCCATTGGCCCGAGATCAGAGCGCAGTTGGAAGCGGGCCACTACCGACCGGCCCCGGTGCGTAAGGTCGAGATCCCGAAACCGGGCGGCGGCCGCCGCATGCTGGGAATCCCGACGGGGCTGGACCGCTTTATCCAACAGGCCCTGCATCAGGTGCTGAGTCCCCTGTTTGAGGGGACGTTCTCGGAGCACAGCTACGGCTTTCGCCCGGGGCGGAGCGCAGGCCAGGCGGTCTGTGCGGCGCGCGGGCACATCGAAGAAGGCCGGCGCTGGGTGGTGGATGTGGACCTGGAGAAGTTCTTCGACCGGGTGAACCACGACGTGCTGATGGCGCGCGTGGCCCGGTGGGTGGACGACTGCCAGGTTCTGAGGTTGATCCGCCGCTACCTTCAGGCCGGGATCATGGAAGGCGGAGTGGCGACGGCACGCACGGAGGGGACGCCGCAAGGCGGTCCGCTCTCGCCGCTGCTGTCGAACATTCTGCTGACCGACCTGGACCGGGAACTGGAGCGCCGGGGCCACCGATTCTGCCGTTATGCCGATGACTGCAACGTGTACGTGCATAGTCAGCGTGCGGGAGAGCGGGTGCTGGCCTCGATGACGCGATTTCTGGAGCAGCGGCTCCGGCTTCGCGTCAACCGTGAGAAGAGCGCGGTGGACCGCCCCTGGAAGCGGAGCTTTCTGGGCTACACCGTGTGCAACCGCAAACGTAACGTCCGCCTGAAGGTGGCGGCCAAGCCGGTGAAACGGCTCAAGGCCAGCGTCAAGGCGGTGTTCCGACGCGGTCGCGGATGCTCTCTACGGCGCACCATTGCCGAGCTGGCGCCGAAGCTGCGGGGGTGGTTGAACTACTTCCGCCATGCCGGGGTGAAGCGCGTCTTCGAGGAACTGGACGGGTGGATTCGCCGGCACCTGCGCAAGCTATTATGGCGGCAATGGAAACGCCCGTATCGACGGGCGGTGATGCTCATGCGCCTGGGACTGGGTGAGGAGCGAGCCTGGCGCAGCGCCACCAACGGACGCGGTCCGTGGTGGAATGCCGGGGCCTCGCACATGAACCAGGCGCTGCCCAAAAAGCGCTTTGATCGGCTTCAACTGGTATCGCTGATGGATCATCACCATCGGCTCAAGTATCTTGCGTGAACCGCCGTGGTACGGAACCGTTCGCCCGGTGGTGTGAGAGGACGGGGGAGGCAACTCCCCCTCCTACTCGATCGGTATTGCTCTATGTTGCATTACCGGCCCCGGGCGCATGTGCGGGCGCGCCGGGCTATCATCAATGCATACGCAATGTTTCTCGTGGGAGAGGAAAAGATGATGAAAAGGCTTCTTGCCTTACCCCTGATGTGGGTGCTGCTCTTCGCCGGCACGCCGGTGCTGCTGTCCGGCTGTGCGGCCCTGGTGGCCGGTGGTGGGGCTGCGGGTGCCGTGGCGTATGTGCGCGGTGAGTTGCGCTCGGAGGTGGAGTGCAGTTACCAGCAGTGCCGCGAGGCGACCGACCGGGCCGTGGATCAGCTGGAGCTGACCAAGATCGACCGGCGGACCGACGGCATGACCACGCGTTACGAGTTGGAGGACGCCGACGACAAGTCGGTGAATATCCGCGTGGCGAAGAAGACGGACAACATCACTGATGTGCGGATCCGGGTGGGCACCTTCGGCGACGAGACCAAGTCCAGGCACATCCTGCGCGCCATCGAGGACAATATCCGCTAGCCGGGCCCTTCGGGCCGGGGCACGGCTTCGCCACGCCCCGGCCATGCCAGGCTTATTCCATCAGCGAGCTGGACAGGGCCACGGTGTTGAAGCCGGAGTCCACGTGCAGCACCTCGCCGGTGATGCCCGACGCCAGGTCGGAACACAGGAATGCGGCGGCGTTGCCCACCTCTTCGGTGGTCACGTTGCGGCGCAGCGGGGCTGCATCCGCGTTGAACTGCAGCATTTTCCTGAAGTTGCCGATGCCGGAGGCGGCCAGGGTGCGGATGGGGCCGGCGGAGATGGCGTTCACCCGGGTGCCCTCCGGGCCCAGATCGGCGGCCATGAAGCGGGTGCTCGCCTCCAGGCTGGCCTTGGCCGAGCCCATGACGTTGTAGTTGGGCATGGAGCGCTCGGCACCCAGGTAGGAGAGGGTGAGCAACGAGCCGTTTCGACCCTCCATCAGCGGCCGGGCGGCCCGGGCGAGGGCCACGAAGCTGTAGGCGCTGATGTCGTGGGCGATGCGGTAGGCATCCCGGGTGGTATTCTCCACGAACGAGCCCTCCAGCGCCTCGCGCGGGGCGAAGCCCACCGCGTGCACCACGATGTCCAGCCCGTCCCAGCGCTCGCCGAGTTGTTTGAAGACATCGTCGATCTGCTCGTCCTCGGCCACGTCCAGCGGCAGCACGATGTCGCTGTCCACCTTGGCCGCCAGGTCCTCGACCCGGCCCTTCAACTTCTCGGTCTGGTAGGTGAAGGCGAGCTCCGCGCCCTGTTCACGCATGGCCTGGGCGATGCCCCAGGCGATGGAGCGGTTGCTGGCCACGCCCACGATGAGCGCGCGCTTGCCGTTGAGAAATCCCATGTTGTCGTTGCCTCCTGAAAACGGTGGTGCCCGCGGGTGGGCGAGTGGGCATTACAGCGAGGCCCCAATGCTACCATCAGCGGCCCGCCGTTGTAGTCGCCGGGTACCCGTGGCACGCCCGCCGCCGGTAGGCCCGGTGCCGGGGGCCGCTGGCCGGGGAACGGTGGTTGCCGCAGAATGTCTGCTATAAGGTGACCTGTCACATCGCCCGGCGAGCCGTAAGGAGACCGCACCGTGCCCAAGCGATTGCTCAGACCCTTTTTGTCCAACCTGGCCCTGGCCTCCGCCCTGATGCTTCCCGCCGCCGCCCTGGCCGGTGGTCACGCCATCGCCCTGCACGGCGAGCCGAAATACGGACCCGACTTCGAGCACTTCGAGTACGTCGACCCGGACGCCCCCAAGGGCGGTTCGGTGCGCCTGTCCGCGCTCGGCACCTTCGATAGCCTCCACCCGTGGATCCTGCGCGGGGTGCCGGCCCAGGGCCTGTCCCAGGTCTTCGACACCCTGACCACCAACAGCGCCGATGAGCCCTTCACCGAGTACGGCCTGATCGCCGAGACCATCGAGGTGGACCCGGAGGGCTACTGGGTGCGCTTTACCCTGCGCCCCGAGGCGCGTTTCCACGACGGCGAGCCGGTTACCGTCGACGATGTGATCTGGACCTTCGAGACCCTCCGCGAGAAGGGCCACCCCTCCCTGCGCAGCTACTACCGGGACGTGACCGGCGCGGAGCAGACCGGCGAGCACGAGGTGACCTTCCACTTCGAGGGGAACGAGAACGCCGAGCTGCCCCTGATCGTCGGCCAGATGCCGGTGCTGCCGGAGCACTGGTGGGCGGACCGCGAGTTCGATCGCACCACCCTGGACAAGCCGCTGGGTAGCGGCCCCTACCGGGTGGCCGAGGTGCGCCAGGGGCGGCACATCGTCTACGAGCGGGTGGAGGACTACTGGGCGGAGGACCTGCCGGTAAAGCGCGGGCGCCATAACTTCGACCGCATCCGCTACGACTACTACCGCGACGCCGACGTGGCCCTGGAGGCCTTCCGCGCCGGCGAGTACGACTTCCGCCAGGAGAACATTGCCCGCAACTGGGCCAACGCCTACGACTTCTCCGCCGTGCGCGATGGTCGTGTCCAGCGGGAAGAGATCGACCACGAGATCCCCACGGGCATGCAGGGCTTTTTCATCAACACCCGCAAGGACCGCTTCAGCGACCCGCGGGTCCGCGAGGCCCTCTCCCTGGCCTTCGACTTCGAGTGGACCAACCGCAACCTCTTCCACGACGGCTACACCCGCAGCCGCTCCTACTTCTCCAACTCCGAGCTGGCGGCGGAGGGCGCGCCGTCGGACGCCGAGTTGGAGATGCTCGAGCCCTACCGCGATGACTTGCCCGAGGCGCTGTTCGAAGCCGCCTTCGAGCCGCCGAGCACCGAGGGCGAGCGCGGCCTGCGCCGTAACCTGCGCCAGGCCAGCCAGCTGCTGGCCGAGGCCGGTTGGGAGGTGGACGACGGCCGCCTGGTGCACACCGAGAGCGGCGAGCGCATGCGGTTCGAGGTGCTGCTCGACGATTCCAGCTTCGAACGGGTGGTGCTGCCCTGGCGGCGCAACCTGGAGCGGCTGGGCATGGATGTGAGCGTGCGCACCGTGGACACCTCCCAGTACCAGAGCCGGATGGATGACTTCGACTTCGACGTCACCGTGCAGCTGATCGGCCAGTCCAACTCCCCGGGCAACGAGCAGCGCAACTACTGGAGCTGTGCCGCCGCCGAGACCCCGGGCAGCCGCAACTACGCCGGTATCTGCGACGAGGCGGTGGACGCGCTGATCGAGCGGATCATCCACGCCCCCGACCGTGACACCCTGGTGGCCGCCACCCGCGCCCTGGACCGGGTGCTGCTGCACGGCCACTACGTGGTGCCCCACTGGCACCTGCCGGCCTTCCGGCTGGCCTACTGGGACAAGTTCGGCCGGCCCGAGACCAGCCCCACCTACAGCCTGGGTTTCGACACCTGGTGGTACGACGAAGAGCGGGCCGCTGATCTCTGATGTGGGGCTACGTTGCGCGGCGACTGTTGCTCATGATCCCGACCCTGCTCGGGATCATGCTCATCAACTTCGCCATCGTGCAGTTCGCCCCCGGCGGCCCGGTGGAGCGCATCGCTGCCCAGGTGCAGGGCAGCGGTGGGGACGCCACCGGCCGGTTCACCGGGGTCGACGCCCGCGAGGCGGGGGATGCCGCGCGCATGGCGGACGAGGTCTCCCGCGGGGCCCGGGGGCTGCACCCGGAGTTCGTCGCCGAGCTGGAGGCGCAGTTCGGCTTCGACCGCCCGGCCCACGAGCGCTTCCTGGTCATGACCTGGAACTACATGCAGTTCGACTTCGGCGAGTCCTTCTACGCCGACCGCAGCGTCATCGAGCTGATCCGCGAGCGGCTGCCGGTTTCCATCTCCCTGGGGCTGTGGACCACCGTGCTGGTCTACCTCATCTCCATCCCCCTGGGCATCCGCAAGGCGGTGCGCGACGGCAGCCGGTTTGATCTGACCACCTCGGCGGTGATCTTCGTCGGCTACGCCATCCCCAACTTCCTGTTCGCGATCCTGCTCATCGTGCTCTTTGCCGGCGGCTCCTGGCTCGATCTCTTCCCCTTGCGGGGGCTGGTCTCCGACGACTGGCACGACCTGAGCTGGCCCATGCGCATCCTCGACTACCTGCATCACATCACCCTGCCGGTGCTGGCCATGGTGATCAGCGGCTTTGCCGGGCTGACCATGCTCACCAAGAACAGCTTCCTGGAGGAGGTGAACAAGCAGTACGTGATGACCGCCCGGGCCAAGGGCTGCGACGAGCGGGGCGTGCTCTACGGCCACGTCTTCCGCAATGCCATGCTGATCGTGATTGCCGGCTTCCCGGCGGCCTTTATCGGCATCCTGTTCACCGGGGCGCTGCTCATTGAGGTGATCTTCTCTCTGGACGGGCTGGGCCTGCTCGGCTTCGAGGCGGTGGTCAACCGGGACTATCCGGTAGTATTCGGCACGCTGTTCATCTTCACCCTGCTGGGGCTGGTGCTGAACCTCATCGGGGATTTGATGTACGTGGCCATCGACCCGCGGATCGACTTCGAGCGGAGGGCGGGCTGATGGCGGGCTGGCGGCCGAGTTTCCAACTCAGTCCGCTCAACCGGCGGCGTTGGCAGCAGTTCAAGGCCAACCGGCGGGGCTGGTGGTCGCTGTGGATCTTCCTGGCCCTGTTCGGGCTGTCGCTGGGGGCGGAGTTCATCGCCAACGACCGGCCGCTGGTGGTGCAGTACGACGGCGGCTACTATTTCCCGGTCTTCCGCGACTATCCGGAGACGGCCTTCGGCGGGGATTTCGCCACCACGACGGACTACCGGGATGAGTTCGTCGCCGAGCTGATCGAGGAGAAGGGCTGGATGCTCTGGCCCGCGATCCGCTACAGCCACGACACCATCAACTACGATCTGGAGCACGCTGCGCCCGCGCCCCCCTCGGGGGAGAACTGGCTGGGGACGGACGACCAGGCGCGGGATGTGACCGCCCGGCTGATCTACGGCTTTCGCATCTCGGTGCTCTTCGGGCTGGCGCTGACCGTGGCCAGCTCCATCATCGGGGTGCTGGCCGGGGCGGTGCAGGGCTATTTCGGCGGCTGGCTGGACCTGCTGGCCCAGCGGTTCATCGAGATCTGGAACGGCCTGCCGGTGCTCTACCTGCTGATCATCATGGCCAGTCTGGTGCAGCCCAACTTCTGGTGGTTGCTGTTTATTATGCTGCTCTTCTCCTGGACCACGCTGGTGGCGGTGGTGCGGGCGGAATTCCTCAAGGTGCGTAACTTCGAGTACGTGAAGGCGGCCAAGGCCTTGGGGGTGCCCGACCGGACCATCATCCTGCGCCATGCGCTGCCCAACGCCATGGTGGCTACGCTGACCTTCGTGCCCTTCATCCTCTCCGGGGCCATCACCACCCTGACGGCGCTGGATTTCCTGGGCTTCGGCCTGCCGCCGGGCTCGCCTTCGCTGGGTGAGTTGCTGGCCCAGGCCAAGGCCAACCTGCACGCCCCCTGGCTGGGCATTACCGTGTTCCTGGTGCTGTCCGTGATGCTGACGCTGCTGATCTTCATCGGCGAGGCGGTGCGCGACGCCTTCGACCCGCGCAAGACCCTCGGGCAGGTGAACGCGGTGGGGGTGGGCCGATGAGCGCGCTGCTGGAGGTGACGGATCTGCAGGTGAGCTTCCGTGCCGAGGGGCGGGAGGTGCCCGCCGTGCGCGGGGTAAGCTGGCGAGTGGACGCGGGCGAGACGCTGGCGCTGGTGGGGGAGAGCGGCTCCGGCAAGTCGGTCTCCGCCCTGTCGGTGCTGGGCCTGTTGCCTTATCCGCGGGCCTGGCATCCGGGCGGCAGCATCCGCTTCGAGGGCGAAGAGATCCTCGGCGCGCCGGACGGGGTGCTGCGCCACCTCCGGGGCGGGCCCATCGGCGTGATCTTCCAGGAGCCGTTGACCTCCCTCAATCCGCTGCACCGGGTCGACCGGCAGATCGGCGAGACCCTGCGCATCCACCAGGGGCTCACCGGTGCCCGGGCACGCCAGCGGATCATGGAACTGCTGGACCTGGTCCAGCTGCCCGACCCGACGCGGCGCTTGCGGAGCTTCCCCCACGAGCTGTCGGGCGGGCAGCGCCAGCGGGTGATGATCGCCATGGCCCTGGCCAACAACCCCAAACTGCTGATCGCCGACGAGCCCACCACGGCGTTGGATGTGACCGTGCAGGCGGAGATCCTGCAGCTGATCCGCGACCTGCAGCGGCGGTTGAACATGGCGGTGCTGCTGATCAGCCACGACCTGAACGTGGTGCGCCACATGGCCGATCGCATCGCGGTAATGCGCCACGGCGAGCTGCTGGAGGCCGCGCCCACCGAGGCCCTGTTCACCCGCCCGGGCCACCCCTATACCCGGGAGCTGATCGACGCGGAGCCCTCGGGGCGGCCGTCGCCGGTGCCCGCGGCGGACGGGTCGGTGCTGCAGGCGGAGGCGGTGAAGGTGCACTTCCCCATTCGGGGCGGCTTCCTGCGCCGGGTGCGGGGTTACGTGAGGGCCGTGGACGGAGTGGACCTGGACCTGGCGCCGGGGCAGACCATCGGCGTGGTGGGGGAAAGCGGCTCCGGCAAGACCACGCTGGCCCAGGCCGTGCTCCGGCTGCTGGCGGCGCAGGGGCGGGTGGTGTTCGACGGGCGGGAGATCACCGAGTTGAAGCCCAGGGCGCTCCGGCCGCTGCGCAAAGGGATGCAGATGGTCTTCCAGGACCCTTACGGCAGCCTCAGTCCTCGGCTGTCGGTGGAACAGATCGTGGCCGAGGGGCTGGAGATCCACGCCCCGGGCATGGACGAGACGGCACGCCACGCTGAGATCGCCCGCGCCCTGGAGGAGGTGGGGCTGCCCGTCGAGGTGATGAGCCGTTACCCCCACGAGCTTTCCGGCGGCCAACGCCAGCGGGTGGCCCTGGCCCGGGCGCTGGTGCTGAAGCCGAAGCTGATCGTGCTGGACGAACCCACCTCTGCGCTGGACCGCTCGGTGCAGGCGCGCATGGTGGCGCTGCTGCGCGATCTGCAGACCCGCCACCAGCTGGCCTACCTGTTCATCAGCCACGACCTGAAGGTGGTGCGGGCGCTCTCGCACCACATCATCGTGATGAAGGACGGCCAGGTGGTGGAGCAGGGGAGTGCGGACCGGGTGTTCGAGCAGCCGGCGCAGCCTTACACCCAACGCCTGCTGGCCGCCGCCCTTAGTCCGGATCGGGGCCGGGACGCGTTTTAGTCAGGGCATGCACCCGACCGGGCTGGCCGGGCGCATGCGTGCTCACCGGGGCAGGTCCAGGTCGGCCCAGAGCCGTTCCACCGGTCCGGCCTGGTTCATGCTGTAGAAGTGCACGCCGGGCGCGCCGCCGTCCAGCAGGCGGCGGCAGAGGTCGGCCACCACCTGGTGGCCCAGCGCCTGGATGGCGTCCTTGTCGTCGCCGCAGGCCTCCAGCCGCTTGCGCAGCCAGCGCGGGATCTCCGCCCCGCAGGCGTCGGAGAAGCGGGCCAGCTGCTTGAAGTTGATGATGGGCATGATGCCCGGGACGATCGGCACCGTGACGCCGCGCTGTTCGGCCTGCTCCACGAAGTGGAAGTAGGCGTCGGCATTGTAGAAGTACTGGGTGATGGCGGCATCCGCCCCGGCTTCCACCTTGCGGGCGAAGTTGTCCAGGTCGGCCTCGGCGTCGCGGGCCTGGGGGTGGAACTCCGGGTAGCACGCCACCTCGATCTTGAAGTGGTCGCCGGTCTCCTCCCGGATGAAGGCCACCAGCTCGTTGGCGTAGCGGAACTCACCCACATCGCGGGTGCCGGAGGGCATGTCGCCCCGCAGCGCCACGATGCGCCGGATGCCCTGCTCGCGGTAGTTGTGCAACAGCTCGGCGATACTCTCGCGGGTGGAGCCGATGCAGGAGATGTGTGGCGCGGCCTCCAGGCCGCTGCGGTGGATCTCGGTCACCGTTTCGAAGGTGCGGTCGCGGGTGGAGCCACCGGCGCCGAAGGTCACCGAAAAGTAGGCCGGGTTCAGCTGCGCCAACCGGTCGCGGGTGGTCCGCAGCTTCTCCACGCCCCGCTCGGTGCGGGGCGGGAAAAACTCGCAGCTGTACACCGGCGTGTGCTGTTTCTGCGATTCCATGTTGTCGGTCTTCACCATATGTATGAGCCAGCACGACATCCCCCGTCATCGCGAGGGCCGGGAGGCCCGCGGCGATCTCCACATGGGGTGGACTGCCACGCCCCGGAAGGGGCTCGCAGTGACGGGGGGTGGCCTGGTCAGTAGCGGTAGTGCTCGGGCTTGTAGGGCCCGTCCACCGATACGCCGATGTACTCCGCCTGCTCCGGGGTCAGCTCGGTGAGCTGTGCGCCGATCTTCTGCAGGTGCAGTTGCGCCACCTTCTCGTCCAGGTGCTTGGGCAGCACGTAGACCTGGTTGTCGTAGTTGTCGCGATGGGCGAACAGCTCGATCTGTGCCAGCACCTGGTTGGTGAAGGAGTTGGACATGACGAAGCTGGGGTGGCCGGTGGCGCAGCCCAGGTTCACCAGCCGCCCCTCGGCCAGCAGGATGATCTTGTTGCCGCTGGGCAGGGTGATGTGATCCACCTGCGGCTTGATGTTGTCCCACTCGCAGTCGCGCAGGCTGGCCACGTCGATCTCGTTGTCAAAGTGGCCGATGTTGCAGACGATGGCGTTGTGCTTCATCGCCTTCAGGTGCTCACCGGTGATCACGTGGTAGTTGCCGGTGGCGGTGACGAAGATGTCCGCCTTGTCGGCCGCCTCATCCATGGTGACCACCCGATACCCCTCCATGGCCGCCTGCAGGGCACAGATGGGATCGATCTCGGTGACCCAGACAGTGGCGCCCTGGCCGCGCAGGCTCTGGGCACAGCCCTTGCCCACGTCGCCGTAGCCGGCCACCACGCAGACCTTGCCGGCGATCATCACGTCGGTGGCCCGCTTCAGGCCGTCCAGCAGCGACTCGCGGCAACCGTAGAGGTTGTCGAACTTGGACTTGGTGACCGAGTCGTTCACGTTGATGGCGGGGAAGGGCAGGGTGCCCTCGCTGGCCATGCGTACCAGGCGGCTGACCCCGGTGGTGGTCTCCTCGGTGACGCCCTGAATGGCATCCAGGCGCTTGCTGTACCAGCCGGGCTGGCTCTCCAGGCGCTTGCGGATGCTGGCGAACAGCGCCTTCTCCTCGTCGCTGCCCGGGTTGTCCAGCACGGAGGCGTCCTGCTCAGCCTTCGCGCCCAGGTTGAGCAGCAGCGTCGCGTCGCCGCCGTCGTCCAGGATCATGTTCGCCGGCTCGCCTTCGAACTCGAAGATGCGGTGGCAGTAGTCCCAGTACTCCTCCAGGGTCTCGCCCTTGTAGGCAAACACCGGGATGCCCTGGGCAGCGATGGCCGCGGCGGCATGGTCCTGGGTGGA
>SR_TP_S13solDRAFT_1000047_pt1 | contig 68443 bp, 66 predicted proteins | sample SodReaTP_S13sol_FD_11159 | JGI IMG/M metagenome (IMG submission 11159) | reverse complement strand
CTTGTCAAACCCCTCGTCACCGCCACCGAAGCCTCCGCTTCGCCGCCGCCCGAAAGCGGCCTCGCCGTGACGAGAGGCGGCATTATAGACCCAATGAAAAATCTGTCAAACAGTTTCTCAAGGGGCCACAAAAGGGCGGTTCGCGCGGTGATGAAGCCGACGGACGGGCTTGGCAGTACGCCGCCGGCGGCGCATCATGCCTCTTATGATAACACTGCCTGCAACGCTGGGCTCCGCGCCCGGATGGCTTTACCCCGGACAGGTCATGCACCGGCGTGCGGGGCCACCGGACTACCGCTTTGCCTACCGTTACTGGGCCATTCTCGCGGACCTGGACCGGCTCCCGGAACTGCGGCGCCGCTCGGGACTGGTCCAGCACAACCGAAAAGGGGTGGTGGCCCTGCACGATGCGGATCACGGCCCACGGGATGGCAGCCCCCTCCGGCCCTGGTTTGACCAAGTGCTCGCCGATGCCGACCTGGACCTGGCCGGCGGGCCGGCCTGGCTGCTCACCCAGCCCCGGGTCTTCGGCGTCGGCTTCAACCCCTTATCGCTCTGGTTCGGCTGGCACCGGGACGGTCGCCTGCTGGCCGTACTGGCCGAGGTACGCAATACCTTCGGCGACTGGCACGGCTACCTGCTACACGAGAACGGAGCACCGCTCGGGAAGACTATAAGAAGCCGGGCGACCAAGTGCTTCCACGTCTCCCCCTTCTTCCCGGTGGCCGGGCAGTATGACTTCCGCATCCGGCTGGACGAGCAACGCCTGGGTATCGGCATCCATTACAGCCTGCAGGACGCCCCCTTGCTCACGGCGGTGCAGGCGGGCACGCGGCAGCCACTGACGCGGCGCCACCTGCTCAAGGCGATGGCCGGGCCGCTACCCGGCAGCGCCGGCACCCTGGCGGCCATCCACTGGCAGGCGCTGAAGATCTGGCTGCGGGGCGGGCGCTACCATGCGCGCCCGCAGTCGCCGGCGCAGACCATCACCGACGACTGAGCCGGGGCCGCCGCCCCTCAGACCTCCAGCAGCCCGCCGAGCCGTGCCCGGCGCAGGCGCAGGCTGTTGCTGACCACCAGGATGCTGGACAGGCTCATGGCCGCGGCCGCCATCATGGGCGACAGCAGCAGGCCGAACGCCGGGTAGAGCAACCCGGCCGCCACCGGCATCAGAGTGATGTTATAGAAGAATGCCCAGAACAGATTTTGGCGGATGGTGCGGAAGGTCCGGCGCGCCAGCCGGATGCCGGCGGCCACCCCGCGCAGGTCCCCGGACATCAGCACCACCTCGCCGGCCTCGATGGCGATATCGGTGCCGGTACCGATGGCCATACCCACGTCCGCCTGGGCCAGGGCCGGGGCATCGTTGATGCCATCGCCGACGAACACCACGCTGTGGGCGTCGCCCTGCAAGGCGGCCACCTCACGCGCCTTGTCCTCCGGCATCACCTCGGCGATCACATGCTCGATGCCCACCTCCCGGGCCACGGCCTCGGCCGTGCGCTGGTTATCGCCGGTGATCATGATCACCTGCATGCCGAGCGCCTGCAGCGCATGGACCGCCTCGGGACTACCGGACTTGATCGGATCGGCCACCGCCAGCAGCGCCGCCAGGCGGCCGTCCACCGCCACGTATAACGGCGTGCGCCCTCGGTCTGCCAGGCTCCGGGCCCGTTCCGCGAACGGGGAGAGATCCAGCCCGAGGCGGGTCATGTAGCGGTCCGCACCCACCTGGAGACGGTGACCGCCGACCTGCCCCTCCACGCCAAGCCCGGCGTGGGCGGCGAAATCGCTCACCGGCAGCTCTCCAGCGCTGCCCAGCCCTCGGACGATGGCCTCCGCCACCGGGTGCTCGCTGCGGGACTCCAGGGCAGCGACCAGAGGGGCCAGCTCGGCCTTGTCCCATTGCGGACGCAACTCGAACTCGGTGAGTTCTGGCCGGCCCTCGGTCAGGGTGCCGGTCTTGTCCACCACCACCGTGTCGACCCGGGAGATGGCCTGGAAAGCGGCACCGCGACGGAACAGGATGCCCTGCCGGGCGCCCCGCCCCGCACCCACCATGATCGCCATCGGCGTGGCCAGCCCCATGGCACAGGGGCAGGCGATGAGCAGCACACTCGCCGCGGTGACCAACGCATAGTGCGGCCCGGGCCCGAGCAGCGCCCACGCGAGGGCGGCGGTCAATGCAATGGCGATGGCTGCCCAGACGACAACCCCGGCGATCCGGTCCACCAGAGCCTGAATAGGGGGCTTGGAGGCCTGGGCCTCCTCAACCAGATGAACGATACGGCCCAGCACGCTGTCCTCGCCGATGCCGGTGGCCCGGAAGCTGAAGCTGCCCGAGCCATTGACCGTGCCGCCCACCACCTGCTCGCCCACTGTCTTCTCCACCGGGACGGGCTCACCGGTGACCATGGACTCATCCACGTAGCTGCCGCCGTCAGTCACCTCGCCGTCCACTGGTACCCGCTCGCCCGGACGCACCACGATCACGTCGCCGGGCTGCAGCGCATCCACCGGCACGCTGACCAAGTCATCGCCCCGCTGGACCCGCGCCTCGCGCACCTGCAGCGCCAGCAACTGGCGGATGGCATCGGAGGCCCGCCCCCGTACACGCAGCTCGAAATACCGCCCGACGAGGATGAGGGTCACGATCACCCCGACCGCCTCGAAGTAGACCCCGCGGGCCGCCTCCGGGAACAGGCCGGGGGCCAGCAGGACCAGCATGGAATAGAGCCATGCCGATGTTGCACCCAGCATGACCAGACTGTTCATATCGGGATTGAGTCGGCGGAGCGCAGGCCAGCCATGCCTGTAGAACCTCGAACCGGCCCAGAACAGCACGGGCGTGACCAGGACAGCCTCAACCCAGAGCCACACCTCCGGTGCCAACACCCGATGCATGACCTCGGCCATGGGGGGCACCATCATGGGCCCCATGGCGATCAGCACCAGGGGAACAGTCAGCGCCACGGCCACCTGCTTGGCCCTGCGGAGTTGCCTCAGCTCGCGGTCGGCAGGCCCCTCCGTCTCACCCGAACCGCCGTCGCTCAGCAGCCGTCCCTCGAAACCCGCCTTCGACACCGCATCCACCAGGCCTTGCGGGTCGGCAACGCCGGGCAGCACCTCCACCCGGGCCCGTCCGGTGGCCAGGTTGACCGTCGCGGAGAGCACCCCGGGGCGACGCCCCAGCACTTTCTCCACCCGGCTGACGCAGGAGGCGCAGGTCATGCCGTCCACCGCCAGATCAAGCTGCTGCGTCTGCGGCTGGAAACCGGCCTTGTTTACCGCGTCCAACAGGGGCTGGAGCGCCATGTCGCGCTCGGCCTCAACGCGCGCCTTCTCCGTCGCCAGGTTCACGCTCACCGAGCGCACGCCGGGCACACGGCCAAGTACACGCTCCACTCGCGCGACGCAGGAGGCGCAGGTCATGCCCTGCACCCCCAGATCGAAGCTCTGCTCGGTGGATTGGCTTTTGTCACTCATGGGGCCTCCCGGTGGGGCAGCGGTCAACGGTACTTCAGGACTTCCATCAGTTCCTCGACCATCTCCTCCACGTCGCCCCGCTCATTGGCGGTGGTCACGTGGTCGCGCAGGTGGGCACGGAGTACCAGACCACCGACGCGGTCCAGCGCCCCCTGCACCGCCTTGACCTGCTTGAGCACATCCACGCAATAGGTGTCTTCCTGGTCGAGCATGCGCAGGATGCCGTCCACGTGCCCCCGGACCGAGCGCAGACGCTGGCGGGCATCGTCCCGGGCGCTGTCATCCAGGCGCAGGCGGTGGCAGCAACCGGCCATCAGTCCTCCACGCGGGCATCGAAGCCCTGCTCATCCAACGCCGCAACCAGGGCGGCCGGGTCGGGCTCGCCGCTGACCTGCGCCTGCCCGTCATCGGCCGACACCCGCACCACCTCGGTCACCCCGGGTACCGCCCGCAGCGCCTCGCGCACGGCCTTCTCGCAATGCCCACAGCTCATGCCCTCGATTTTCAGCTTCATCAACAACCTCCTGCTTCTCTCACCCCAGGTGGGGAGGGGCTGGGGATAAAAGTCTGAACCGACGGCGCCCCCGGGTCAACCACGGCACGGTGGAGCGGTCAGTGCCTGCCGGACCGCCGTTCCAGCCGATCCACCTTGGTGCTCAACTCCCGCATCAGTTGCAGCATCTCCAGGCGCTCGTCGTGGGCACGCTGCTCCTGCTCCACCCGCTTGGCGTCCTCCGCCTCCCAGTGCGCGGACTGCATGCTCTCGATGATGATACCGATGAACAGGTTGAGCACCGTGAACGAGGAGATGAGGATGAACGCCACAAAGTAGACCCAGGCCCACGGGTAGGCCTCGATCACCGGTCGGGCGATGCCCATGGACCAGCTTTCCAGGGTCATGATCTGGAACAGGGTGTACATGCTGCTCCCCAGGGTACCGAACCACTCGGGGAAGGTCTGGGCGAACAGCTTCACCCCCATCACCGCGAACACGTAGAAGATCACCAGCAACAGCAGAGCGATCCAGGCGATGCCGGGAATGGCCTTGAGCAACGCTTCAACGATCCGGCGCAGCCGCGGGACCATCGAGAAGAGGCGCAGCACCTTGAGGATGCGCAGGGCCCGCAGCACCGAGAAGGCACCGGAGTCCGGCACCAGCGAGACGGCCACCACGGCGAAGTCGAAAAGGTTCCAACCGCTTCGGACAAACCGGGTGCCGTCAGCGATCATCCGTAGCAGGATTTCCACCACGAAGGCGGCGACGATGATGGTATTGACCCAGCCCAGCCAGGGTTGCAACGCCTCGGTCAAGGCGGGCGAGGTCATCAGCCCCAACGTGACCGCGTTCAGCAGGATGAGCCCGACGATGAAATACTGAATCGCCGGCAGGTCGATGAACCAGGCCAGGCGCCCCCGCAGGCTCTCGTCCTCCGGGTGCTGCACCAGGTGACCGATCATGTCCTTCTGGTGCTCACTCATGGCCTAGTCCCTCACCACCCGCACCTGTGCGTCCAGCCGGGCCGGAATCGCCTCCGGCGTGACCATGGCCATTGCCACGAGATCGAGGAGCGGCACGGGCTCGGTCGGGCGCGCCCGCAGCTCAAGCCCTACCGGGTCGCGCAGGAAAACCGTCACGGCCTCGGCCGTCTCCATGAAAAAGGGCTCACCGAAACGGCCCGCCCAACCCTGCACCATGGGAATCAGTGCCTCCGCCTGGCTCTCATCCGCCAGCGCGCGGAAGAACCCCTGGTCGCGATAACGCAGGTTGAGGCCGGCCACCTCGAACTCCGGGAGCTCCAGCGCATGGGTCCGCAGGGTCTCGCCCAGGTCGAAGCGGGTCAGGTGGAGGCGCCCTACCGCCCAGCCTCGCCCCGGGATATTCAGGCGGAACTCGTCCACTTGCAGGGCCTGTGCCTCCGGGTCATAGCGGTACGCGAACACCCACTCCGCCGAGTCATCGGACCAGTCCGCGGCCGGCACCGGCCAGCCATCGGCCGGGTCGGCGTGCAGCCCGACCGCACGCACCCTGAGGTGGTGGGGCGGGCTGTGCTCCCGGTCCACGTCCACCACGATCAGCTCATCCACGCGCAGGGGTTGCTCACCCTCGTGCGCCACCGTCAGGTCAAAGACATGCAGACGCTGATTCCACAAGTTAACGGCTACCCGATCGTAATCCGCGCTCCACTCTGCCGGCAGCCCCTCCAGCGCCTCTTCCAGGGCCAAGCGCCCCTCTCGGTCCGCCCAGGCCTGCAGGCCGAGCACGGCCACGGCACCGACCACCGCCAGTGCCACCAACCCATGCCAGTAACGCAGCTTCATAGTGGGCCTACCCCAATCATCACGATTCAGAGGGCGAAACCATACCACGAGGCCGATTCCGCCTCTTGAAAAATCCGGCGCGCGCCCTATCTAACAGAGTGAGGACATCAAACAACCGGTCAGCAATCATTCATGGGAGGTGATTGTCATGGCGATCGTACGGTACGACCCGTGGAACACCCTGCGTCAGATCCAAGGCGACCTGGACCGCATGTTCGGCCAGCGCGGCCCGCTGGCGGCCGATGAGGCCGAGAGCGCGGAGACCGCCGGGCAGTGGCTGCCGGCCGTGGACATCTCGGAGGACGAGAAGGCCTACCACATCCATGCGGATCTGCCGGGGGTGGCACCGGAGGACATCGAGATCAGCATGGATCAGGGCGTGCTCGCCATTAAGGGCTCGCGCGAGTCGGAGAGCACCGAGAGCGAGCAGGGCTGGAAGCGCGTGGAACGGGCCCGCGGCACCTTCTACCGCCGGTTCTCGCTCCCGGAGTCGGTGGATGCTGAAAACATCGAGGCGCGCTCCCGCAACGGCGTACTGGAGGTAACGGTCCCCAAGAAGGTCGCACCGCCTGCTCAGCGTATCGAGGTGAAAGCGGAATAACGCGGGCCGGGGCCGCGGGCACGCCCCCGCCGGCCCCACTCCTTCCCGAAACGCCGGGACTGCCCGGGGTCAATCCGCCGATGAAGGCCCGGACAGGGTGGGCCGGCCGCAGGGGCGCTCCTGGCAGTGCCCGGCCAGCCGCTCCAGGCTTGCCGGCTCCTTGAGGGTGATCTCCTTGCCCCGGCTGTGCAGCCACCCCTGCTCCTGGAAACGCCGGAACAGCCGGCTCATGGTTTCCGGCGCCAGCCCAAGGTAGTTACTGAGGTCACTGCGCGACATGGGCAGACGGAAGCGCGTCGCCGACAGCCCCCGGCGGGCGAACCGCTCGGAGAAATTCAGCAACAGGATGGCCAGGCGCTCCTCGGCGTTCCGCCGGGCCAGGGCGTGGAGCATCTCGTGGTCCTGGAAGATCTCCTTGCTCATCAGGCGAAGGAGCTGGCGCTGGAGGTCGGGAATGGCCCGGGCCAGTTCCTCCAGCTCCGGGAACGGGATCTCGCAGATGGTGGAGGTCTCCAGCGCCCGCGCCTCGCAGGGATGCTCACCCAGGCTGACCGCATCCAGCCCGATCATCTCCCCCGGCATGTGAAAACCGGTGACCTGCTCCTCGCCATCGCGGGAGATGGTATAAGTCTTCAGTGCACCGGCCCGCACGGCGTACACCGCACGGAAGCCATCCCCCTCCCGGAAGAGCACATCGCCTCGACGCAACGGGCGCTGACGCTGCAGGATCTCGTCCAGACGCCGAACGTGCTCGTCATCCAACCCCTTGGGAAGACAGAGGCTGAACAGGGAGCAATCGCTACAGGCGCCCTTGGAGCCTGCCAATTGCACTATCCTTTCTCCCTGCCAGTGCGCCATACGGATACCCCGCCGGAGGGCGGCCTTGCGGCCGGCATGAAAACCAGGCAACAGAATACCGCCAATGCCGCTGCCCGTACAAAGCGAACCGTCGCCGGTGTGAGGGGCGGCGCCCTCAATAGAGGCTCTGGAACAACCGGCTGCGGTACTGCCGGACCAACGGGTCCTCGGCACCCAGCAGATCAAACACCCGCAGCAGGGTATCCCGCCCGCGATCATCGCCCCACTGGCGGTCATGGCGCACAATCCAGAGCAAGTGCTCCAGGGCCGGCTCATTCTCCCCGGCCAGCACCTGGTAAAGGGCGAGCCCGTGGCGCGCTTCGGTATCGTCCGGGTCCTGCTCCAGCCGTGCGCCCAGGGCATCGCGGCCCGGCAGGTCCGCCAGCTGCTCGGAAAAAGCCCGGTGCGCCTTGATCCCCTTGCAGCGCGGGTCGTGACGGGCATCATCCGGCAGCTCGGCGACTATGGCCTCGGCCTTCTCCGGCTCGCCGGCCTGCATCAGCGCATGGGCCAGATCAAGGGCCACCTCCTGATCGTCCGGCCGGTCCGAGCGGGCCTGCTCCAGGAGCGGGATCGCGCCCTGCAGGTCTCCGGCGGCCACAAGCTCCCGCGCCTGCTCCAGCGGATCGGCTTGCGGGGCCTGCACATGCTGATCCAGGAAACGGCGCAGCTCACCCTCCGGGAGCGCACCGGTGAACTGGTCCAGCACCTGCCCCTGGGAGACCAGGATGACGGTGGGCAGGCTGCGCACACCCACCTGGGCAGCGATCGCCTGCTGCTCGTCGCAATTGACCCGTGCCAGGCGGAAGGCGCCGCGGTATTCCTCGGCCAGCTTCTCCAGCAGGGGCATGAGGGTCTTGCAGGGCTGGCACCACTCGGCCCAGAAATCCACCAGGACCGGTTGCTGCATGGAGCCTTCCAGCACCTCTGACTGGAAGTTGTCCATGGTGATATCGACAATATGTGGTGAGGTAGTCACAGGCACTCCCATACTGTGCGTCGGCATGGTCGACGAAATGAATCTATCCTGAGAGCAAACACCCTGGTTGACGGTCGGTCAAAAGGGGCATCGTCATGCTCTTGGAACGCTTATTATCGCGCATTGTGACGGAGGGACGGCTAGAGGTCATCCTCCCCGATAACAAGCGACTGGGATTCGGCCCGGGCAACACCCCGCACGTCGTGGTGAGGCTCAAGGACTGGGCCACGGTCCGGCGCCTGGGGCTGCGCCCCGATCTGGAGCTGGGCGAGGCCTGGATGGACCAGCGCCTGGAGTTGGAACAGGGCAGTCTGCGCGAGCTGCTTGCCATCGCCTGCGGGGCGTTGCGGGAGCTGGAACAGACCGGCTGGCACCGGTTACAACGCCGCCTCCTGCGCCCCTTCCGCTACCTGGCGCAGTTCAACCCGCTGTACCGGGCGCGGCGCAACGTCGCGCACCACTACGACCTGTCCGGCGAGTTGTTCGACCTCTTCCTCGACAGCGACCGCCAGTACTCCTGCGCCTACTTCGAGACCGGGGCGGAGAGCCTGGAGGAGGCCCAGGCGAAGAAAAAGCGCCACCTGGCCGCCAAGCTCTGCCTGGCACCGGACCAGAAGGTCCTGGACATCGGCAGCGGCTGGGGCGGCATGGGCCTGTCCCTGGCCCGTTACGCCCCGGTGGATGTTACCGGGGTCACGCTCTCCACGGAGCAACTGGAGGTGGCTACCCGGCGCGCTGCGCAGGCCGGCCTGGACGACCGGGTCCGGTTCCGGCTCCAGGATTATCGTGAAGAAACCGGCCCCTATGACCGCATCATCTCCGTCGGCATGTTCGAGCACGTGGGTGTCACCCACTACCGCCCTTTTTTCGGTCACCTGCGCCGCCTGCTCAAACCGGACGGCGTGGCCGTGCTGCACGCGATCGGCCGGATGAGCCCGCCGGCCCGCACCAACCCGTGGATCGCCCGGTACATCTTCCCGGGCGGCTACTGCCCGGCACTTTCGGAGGTGTTGCGCGCCGTGGAGAAGGCGCAGCTCTGGGTAACCGACGTGGAGATCCTCCGCCTGCACTACGCCCACACGCTGCGCGCCTGGCACGAGCGGTTCCTCGCCAACCGCGACCGGATCCGCGATCTATACGACGAGCGTTTCTGCCGCATGTGGGAGTACTACCTGCTCGCCAGCGAGGCGGCGTTCCTGCACCTGGACCACATGGTGTTCCAGATCCAGCTAGCCCGCGACCGCCACGCCGTGCCCCTCACCCGCAACTACATCCAGCAGAACGAGGCGCACCTGGCGGCCCTGGATGGCGAGCAGCGCACAGGGTTACAGGAGGTCCGGCGCACAGGGTGACGGCCTGGACCCTATTACAGGGCAGCGGCCCCGTTATACTGTTTCGGCATAGAACACACGGATAAGCAAGGAGTGTTAATGACGGGCAAGCTTCGCTGCGCGGTAGTGGGGACCGGCCACCTCGGTCGCTGGCATGCGGACAAGTACGCCGCCCTGCCGGACTGCGAACTGGTGGGGGTGGTGGACGTGGACCAGGAGGCCGGGCGGGCGGTCGCCGACACGCACAACGTGCCGCTGTACGACGACCACCTCGCCATCATCGGAGAGGTGGATGCGGTCAGCATCGCGGCCCCCACTTCGTTGCACTACCGCATCGCCCGGGATTTTCTCTCGGCCGGCGTGCATGTGCTGGTGGAAAAGCCCATCACCACCACCCTCGCAGAGGCAGATGAACTGATCGAACTGGCGGCGCGCCACCGGGCGCGGCTCCAGGTGGGCCACTTGGAGCGCTTCAACGCCGCGCTCATGGACCTGGACCTGCAGAACCAGCCCCCGCGCTTCATCGAGTGCCACCGCCTGGCCCCCTTCAAGCCCCGGGCCACCGATGTCAGCGTGGTACTGGACCTGATGATCCACGACATCGACATCATCCTGTCGCTGGTGGACGAGACACCGGAACGAATCGATGCCAAGGGGGTGCCGGTGCTGACCGGGGATACCGACATCGCCAACGCCCGCTTGCAGTTCCCCGGCGGTTGCGTGGCCAACGTGACCGCCAGCCGGGTGAGCATGAAGATGGAACGGAAGATGCGCCTGTTCCTGCCGAACGGCTACGTGTCGGTGGACTTCCAGAATCGGGTCCTGACCCGCCACCAGCCAGGGGAACGCGAGATGTTCCCCGGCATCCCGGAGATCGTCAGCGAAGAGTCGGTATTCGAGGACGGCGATGCTCTGATGGCGGAGATCCGGGACTTCGTCGCCTGCATCAGGGAGGAGCGCAGGCCTTTGGTGGATGGGCAGGCGGGGCGCCGCGCCCTGGCGACGGCCATCCAGATCAGCGAACAGCTCAGCTCCTGAGCGTCATTTCGGGCCGCGTCGGCCTCCCCCAATGGGGCAGGCCGACGCTTGATGTAACCTCACGTCAGTGCGCGGCCCGTTCAGTGCCCACCCTGGGGCACCACCAGCACCGGGCAGTTGGCGAACTGCAGCACCTGGTGACTCACCGAACCCAGCAGCAGGCCGGAGAACCCACCGTGGCCGCGGCTGCCCACCACCAGCATGGTGGCATCGGAACCGTGATCAAGCAGCGTCCGCGCGGTGCCGTGTTTCTCCGCCAGCACCACCTCTTGCTGCACGTCCACGCCCTTGGCCTCGTCGGCCACCGAGGCCACCAGCTTCTCCACGATGGCCTTGGCCTCCTTCTCCAGCTCCTTGATGGGCGGCGAGATCAGCGCCCCCCACTCCGGGTCCAGGTAACGCCGGTCCAGCACGTAGATGGCCCGCAGCGCCAGCTTGCGCAGCTTGGCCTCCTCCAGCGCGACCAACAGGGCACGGCGGGAACCCTCGGAGCCATCCACCCCGACAACAATCGAGCCCATAGTTATCGCCCTCCTCGTAGACTTGATTTCGCGTTATCGCCGCTTCCATCATGCATCATGCATGTACAATCGTTGAGCGGCTCACCTACAATTTACATGAACTGGTTAGACCATATAAGGTAAAACCGCAAACCGCAGTTTCCATATTGCAGCATTCGCGGCATAAACCAGAAAGAAGCCGCCCTTGCGACAACACCACTACAACCATAGTCCAGAACCGGGCACGCCCCCTGCTGGGAGACAATAACTATGAATGCAGTATGGCTCGCCTTCATCGCCGGCCTGATCTACATCGTCGGCTGGCGCTACTACTCCAGGTTCCTCGCCGAACGCATCTACCGGCTGGACCCCAACTTCATCACCCCCGCCAACCGCTATAACGACGGCGTGGACTTCGTGCCCACCAACAAGTGGGTGCTCTGGGGCCACCACTTCACCTCCGTGGCCGGTGCCGCGCCCATCGTTGGCCCGGCCATCGCCATGTACTGGGGCTGGCTCCCGGCCATGCTCTGGGTGGTCTTGGGCACGGTCTTCGCAGCGGGTGTCCACGACTTCGGCGCCCTGGTGCTGTCTGCCCGCCACAAGGGGCAGTCCATCGGCACCCTGGCCAACCGCCTGGTGGGGCGGCGGGCCAAGCTGCTGTTCCTGTTCATCATCCTCATACTGGTCCTGATGGTGAACGCGGTCTTTGCCTGGGTCATCGCCAACCTGTTCATCAGCAACCCCTCGGCCGTGCTGTCGGTCTTCATCCAGATCCCGCTGGCCATCTGGATCGGTTATACCGTGCTGCGCAAGAAGGGGAACATGCTGATCCCGTCGCTGGTGGCGCTCGCCGTCATGTACGGCGCGGCAGTGGCGGCCTCCTACATTCCAGCGCTGCAGATCGACCTGGTGCGCTGGATGGGTGGCGAGGAGGCCAGCGGCGTGCTGTTCGGGCTGGATGCCACCGGCTCGGCCTTCCTGATCTGGATCATGATCCTGCTGGCCTACGTGTTCGTCGCCAGCACCCTGCCGGTCTGGAAGCTGCTGCAACCGCGTGACTACATCAACGCCCAGCAGCTCGTGGTCGGCCTGCTGCTGCTCTACGGCGGCCTGCTGGTCACGATGCCCTCGGTGACCGCGCCCGCCTTCAACGCCCAGGCGGACACCTCCTGGTTCCCGCTGCTGTTCATCACCATCGCCTGCGGGGCCATCTCCGGGTTCCACGGGCTGGTGGCTTCGGGCACCTCGTCCAAGCAGCTCGACAAGGAGACCGATGCCCGGACCATCGGATACCTGGGTGCGGTGGGTGAGGGCACCCTCGCCCTGGTGACCATCCTGGCGGTGGCTACCTTCTTCGCCAGCGCCGGCGACTTCCACGACGCCTACTCCAGCTTCGCCGCCGCCGGTGCGGGCGGGGTCGGCAACTTCGTCGGCGGCGCCGGGCAGTTGATCTCCGGGCTGGGCATCCCCGAGCAGGTAGGCCAGACGATCGTGGCGATCATCATCGTCAGCTTCGCCGCCACCACCCTCGACTCCGCCGTGCGCCTGCTGCGCTACATCATCGGCGAGCTGGGGGTCGAGTACGGTGCGCCAAAGCTGTCGCAGCGCTACGTGGCCACCTCCATCGCCGTCTTCCTGACCGGCCTGCTAGTGCTGCTGCCGGACGGGGGCCAGGGCGTCGGCTCCGGTGGCTTCCTGCTCTGGCCGCTGTTCGGCACCTCCAACCAGCTGCTGGCGGGCATCACCCTGATGCTGGTCTCCCTGTGGCTGTACCGGCAGGGCCGCAGCCCGCTGCCTACGCTGATACCGATGGTCTTCCTGCTGACCATGACCGTCTGGGCCATGATCCAGCAGGTGGTATTTAACTGGTCGGGCATGGGCGAGGCGGACACCCAGTGGCTGCTGTTCATCCTCGGCGCCATCATCCTGGGCTTTGCCCTGTGGATCCTGCTGGAGGCGGTGCGCTTGTTCCGCAACCCGGAGGAGCTCAAGCGCCTCGCCGAGCGTGAGGCCCGCGAGGCCGAGTAAGCCCGTCGGGCGGGGACCGTGGAGGCCCCCGCCCCCTGCCTTCCCAGGAGGTCGCAATGAGTGACCCCGACGAACCCCGCAACCCCATCGCACGCTGGCTCTACCGCTACGACCGGATGCTGCGCCTGGGCCATGAGGCCGAGGTGATCCGGGAACTGCGGGACGAGGACGACCTGTTCCTTTTCATGTGCTTCTCCGAGATGCTCGGGGTACCAAACCCGGTCTCCTACCACACCCTGGAGCTCTACCCGCTGATCATCGAGCAATTCCACGAATGGCATCAGCGCATGGGCATGGAGCGCTCCCCGCTGGACCACATCCGCTGTTGTTAAGGAGCTGACAATGGATCATGCGCTGCTGGACAGGAAGGTGGTGTTCTTCGCCGGCAAGGGCGGCGTGGGCAAGTCCACCTCGGCCTCCGCCTTCGCCCTCTGTGCCGCCCGGCAGGGCAAGCGGGTCCTGCTGGTCTCCACCGACCCGGCGCACAACCTGGGCGATATCTTCCACGCACCGATCGGTGGGGAGGGCATTACCCGGGTGGCCGCCAACCTGGATGCGCTGGAGGTGGACGCGCACCGGGAGACCCACCGCTACCTGGACGGGGTCAAGGAGAACATCCGCCGCACGGTCAGCTCCACCATGATGGAGGAGGCCATGCGCCAGATCGACCTGGCGGCCCACTCCCCCGGGGCCACCGAGGCGGCGCTGTTTGACCGCATGGTGAGCCTGATCCTGGAGGAGTCCCAGGACTACGACCTGCTGGTCTTTGATACCGCGCCCACCGGCCATACGGTGCGCCTGCTGACCCTGCCGGAACTGATGGGGACCTGGGTGGATGGCCTGCTCAAGCGCCGGCGCAAGCGCAACAAGGACTACTCCCACTGGCTGGGTGATGGCGAGGTGCCGGACGACCCGCTCTACGACGTCCTCAGCCGACGGCGGCAACGGGCGGCGGCCATGCGCGATATCCTGCTCGACGACAGCGCCACCGCCTTTGTCTTCGTGCTGGTACCCGAGTACCTGCCCATCACCGAGACCCGCAACGCCATCCGCGAGCTGGCCGCCTGGGACATCCACGTCCGCCACCTTGTGGTGAACAAGCTGCTACCCGCGGACGTGACCGACGCCTTCTTCCGCGAACGGCTAGTCCGGGAGGAGCGCTGGCTGGACCGGATCGACGAATACTTCCACGACCTGCACCAGGTCCGCCTACCCCTGCTGCCCGGCGACGTGGACAGCCGCGAGGCCCTGGACCAGGTGGCGGCGGCGATAGAGGCGGAATTGTCGAAACGGTGACAGGGCTCAGCGCACCCGCTGAATCTGGCTGGCCTGCAAAGCGCCCTCCTTTACGGCGGAGGGGTTCACGTCGAACTCCAGGATAATATTGTGACTGGGCAGATCGGCTGGCCTCACCCCCCCGGGCAAGTCGCTATCCCGGAAGTAGGCCGATGCGTAGGGCGAGTTGGGGTGCCGGGTATCGGTCACCCAGAGGTGATCGGCAATCCGCCGCATGAAACGCAGAAAACCGTAACCCTCCGGACTGTGGTAGTAGCAGATGCCCCGCACCCGGGAGCCCATCTCCCCCCAGGCCCCCCGGCCCTCCGGGTTCCGCGGCGGCAGCAACCCCGGTACCAGATAACCGGAGACGAACACATCCGCCTCGCGACGCAGTTCCGAGGAGATATTGTCGAAGGCCGGCACCTCCACCCGGCAGCCCTGGTTCTGCAGTGCCCGAACCACCTGCACGAAGTCCCCGTCGCCGGTGACCATCACCACCCGGGTGAGGTTCTGTGACTGCAGCAGCGCATCCACCGCCATGTCCAGGTCGGCATTGGCCTTGGCGTAGGCGTTCCCCTCCTCGTCGCGGTACCAGCGGTACTTCTTGACGATGACCTTGTAACCGAACTCGCGGATGGACTGGAAGAAATTATTGACCCGCTGATGGTAGCCGCGGTCGCGCTCCGCCCGGTGCTCGTCGTAGGTGACGTAGGCGTTCAGCCGTATGGGCTCGGCCCCAGTGCGGCAGGCGAACTCGCGCAGCACGTCGTACTGCATCCCGAAACCACCGTTCATCTGGATATTGGCGGCATCCACGTAGATGCCCACGCCGCCGCTGCTGCTACTGGACATAACCGGCCCCCTGCGGAAAAGCTCATCGTATACGAGTGGCAGGCACAGAAAAACGTCTGCGCAAACAGGGCGGGGGCGGTGCTGGTGACTGGCAGGCAGCCGGTCCGAGAGGCGGGCCGGCGGGGAAGGGGGTCCGCGGTGTGCCGCAAGGGCACACCGCAAACCGGTCAGCTGCTACGGCGCAGCCGGACCACCACGTCTACACCGGTGATCTCGTGCCCGGCCGGAACGCTGATGCGGCTGGCCAGTTCGTCGGCATCCAGGCTGAGCTGGACGTCTTCGATGTCACCGGTGTCCTCGTTGAACACGTGCTGGTGCGCCCCGGTGTTGGTGTCGAAGTAGGACTTGCCCGAATCCACCACCACCTCACGCAACAGGCCGGAGGTGGTGAACTGGTTCAGGGTGTTGTAGATGGTAGCCAGTGACACCCGGACACCCTGCCCAAGGGCCTCGTCGTACAGCGACTCGGCGGTGACGTGGCGATCCCCCTGCGAGAACAGCAGGTCCGCCAGGGCCACGCGCTGGCGCGTCGGCCGCAGGCCAGCGTCGCGCAACCGCCCGACGATGTCGTGGTGCTGGTGTTCGTTAAGTTCGCTCATGGAAACCTCTCGCAGCCGGAAGGCGCGGGTTCTTGACTTTAATGAAGTCTAAAGCCAACAACCCCTTGCAGCAAGCGTTCCATTTTGACTCCCGGCCAATTCCGCCACGCCCGGTCAACCGTCAGTGCCGGTGCGCGCCGCGGGCTGGTACTCCCCGGCCGGCCCTGCCGTGCCACGCGGTTCATGCAGGGTCTCACCGGCCTCGTCCATGCCCACCCAGGGCTCGGTGGGGGCCACCGTGCGGGTACCCGGACGCGGTGCGTAGCGCTCATGCTCCAGCGCCCTCACCAGCCCCAGCAACATGATCACCATGACGATGGAGAAGGGCAGCCCCGCCAGAATGACCGCGGCCTGCAGGGTCTCCAGCCCACCGGCAACCAGCAGCACCCCGGTCAGCAGTGCCAGCACAACGCCCCAGATCACCCGGTGGATGGTGGGCGGGTCGGTGTCACCGTTCGCCAGGATGGTATTGATGACCAGGGTACCGGCGTTGGCCGAGGTGATCAGGTAGGTCGCGATCAGCAACGTTACCAGTACGGCTGCCCCCTGCCCCAGCAGGCCCAGCCCCATGCCCTCAATGGTGTGGAATATGGCGATGGAGACATCCTTGGAGACGGCCTCCACGACGCCCCCGGCGCCGAACAGCTCCTGGTGCAACGCCGTGCCGCCGAACAACCCGATCCAGACGAAAGTGATCACCGTGGGCATCAGGAGCACGCCCAGCATGAACTCGCGCAGGGTGCGCCCACGGGAAATCCGCGCGATGAACATGCCGACGAAGGGCGACCAGGCGATCCACCACCCCCAGAAGAAGACCGTCCACTCCGCCTGCCAGCCGGTGTCCTTGTTGGCGTGGGTGTAGAACGTCATGGCCAGCAGGTTCTGCAGGTACTCGCCGGTGGACTCGATGGTCAGGGCGAACAGATAGTGGGTCGGCCCGAAGAGCAGGAAGAAGAGCACGATCACCACGCTGAGCCAGAAGTTGGCCTCGGAGAGCATGCGCACCCCCCGCTTGACCCCCGAGACCACGGAGACCGTCGCGATGAACATGATCACCGCGGTCACCCCCAACTGGAGGGTCAGCGTGGTGTCCAGATCGAACACCTGCCCCAGGCCGGTGTTCATCTGCTGCACCCCCAGGCCCAGGGTGGTCGCGATGCCGAACACCGTGCCGAACACCGCCAGACTGTCCACCAGGTCGCCGATGGGGCCGTGAATCCGGTGCCCCAGGAAGGGGTAGAGCGCGGAGCGGATGGTCAGCGGCAGGTTGTGGCGAAAGCTGAAGTAGGCCAACACCAGGCCCACCAGCCCGAAGATCGACCACCCCGGCAGCCCCCAGTGGAAGAAGGTCAGGCGCATGGCCACCGCCGCCGACTCCGGGCTGCCGTCCGCGGCGAAGGGGTTGGCATCGAAGTGCATCACCGGCTCGGCGATACTCCAGAAGATGATGCCCACGCCGGTGCCCGCGGCGAACAGCATCGCCACCCAGGAGAAGGTGGTGAACTCCGGCCGCTCGGTGTCGCCCCCGAGCCGCACATTCTTGTACCGGCCCACACCGAGCCAGAGGCAGAAGACGAAAAAGATCGCCACCAGAATGACGTAGTACCACTCCAGGAAGGGGTTCAGCGTCTCCCGGGCGGTACCGATGGCCGCTGCCGTCTGCTCCGTCCACCCGGCCCCCAGGGTCACCGAGACCAGCATCACCACGATGGTGATGATCGTGACCACGGGGTTCATACCCTTGAGCAGACCTGATTTCGCCTGTACCGCCATGACTGTTGGATTCCTTCTGGTTTGTGGGCACCGGGGCACGCCGACGCAGCGCGTGGTAGGGTAACGCGAGTGCGACGCCGGCCACCAGAAACCGGACCCCTGATGCCATGGAACCGCTCACCCTACTGCTGGCACTGTTGAGTATCGCCCAGGCCGTGGTCGGCCCCCTGGCCGCCGGGCACGCCCTGCTGAACAAGCGCGAGCCCTCGGTCGCCATGGCCTGGATCGCGGTCTGCCTGGCCTTCCCGGTGGCCGGCCCGCTGATCTACTTTTTCTTCGGCATCAACCGGGTCCGCACCCGGGCGCGCAAGCTGCTCTCGCCCGGCGCGGCCGCCCCCGATGTCAGTGACAAGCCCCCCTCCCCCTGCCCGACGGACGGTGCTCCGAGTTGCTCCGAGCTGGTCCGCAGCGCCGATGCCATCACCGGCCGCACCCTCTACCAGGGCAACCGTCTGGAACCCCTGCACGACGGGGAGACCGCCTACCCCCGGATGCTGCAAGCCATAGAGGAGGCCCGGGAGCGGCTCTTTCTGAGCACCTACATCTTCAAGAGCGACCGGATCGGCCAGCGCTTCGTCCACGCTTTAAGCCAGGCGCACCGGCGCGGGGTGGATGTCCGCGTCCTGGTGGACGGGGTCGGCGAGTGGTATACCTTCCCCCACGTCAGTCGGTTGCTGCGCCGGGCCGGCGTCCGCCACGCCCGCTTTCTGGCCCCCCACCTGCTGCCGCCGGAGATTTATATCAACCTGCGCAACCACCGCAAGCTGCTGGTGGCCGACGGGCACATCGGGTTCACCGGTGGCATGAACATCAGTGACCACCACCTGACCGGCACCGGGGCCGGGCGCCGGCCGGTCCAGGACCTGCATTTCCGGGTCACCGGACCGGTGGTGGCCGATCTGGAGCAGGTGTTTCTGGAGGACTGGGCCTTTGCCACCGGCGACGAGAGCCCGGTCCCCGAAGCCGCGTTGGAACACCACGGGCCCGCCGCCTGCCGCGCCATCGTGGACGGCCCCAACGAAGACCTGGACCGGCTGCTGATGATCATGGTGGCGGCCATCTCCGCCGCCCGGCAGTCGGTCTGGATCATGACCCCCTACTTCCTGCCGCCGCGCCCGCTGACCACCGCGCTGCAAGCGGCGGCGCTGCGAGGGGTGACGGTGAACATCCTGCTGCCGCGGCGCAGCAACCTGCCCTACGTGGACTGGGCGAGTCGCCACATGCTCTGGGAGCTGCTTCACTGGGGGGTGAAGGTCTGGTACCAGCCGGCACCGTTCAACCACTCGAAGTTGCTGGTCATCGACGACCACTACAGCCATCTGGGCTCGGCCAATCTGGACCCGCGCAGCCTGCGGTTGAACTTCGAACTCACACTGGAGGCGCACGACCGCGAGTTCGCCGAGCAGATGGTGGCCCACTGCCGTAAAATCCAGGCGGTGAGCGAACCGGCTGTCGCCGACGAGTTGCACCAGCGCAGCCTGCCCGTGCGGGCACGGGACGCCCTCTTCTGGCTGCTCAGCCCCTACCTGTAGAACGAGGACCATGGCCCTGAGCTCCGACGCACTGAGTCCCGACGCAAAACGCCGCCACCTTGTCGAGCATTTGGGTCCCGAGGCCGTCATCCTGTCCGGCGATGCCATGGCCCCCTATCTGGCGGAGTGGCGCGGCCGTTTCCCCGGCCGCGCGCTGGCGGTGCTTTGCCCGGCGGACACCCGGGCGGTGAGCCGGGCGGTGGCCTGCTGCGCCGACCTGGGATTGGCCATCGTCCCGCAATCCGGCAACACCGGACTGGTCGGCGGCGGCTCCCCGCAGGACGACGCGGACCAGGTGGTCCTGAGCCTGGAGCGGATGGACCGCGTCCGCGCCATCGACCCGGAGAACAACACCCTGACCGTGGAGGCGGGCTGCAGGCTGGTGGACGTCCAGCGGGCGGCCCGCGATGCCGACCGGCTGTTCCCCCTCAGCCTGCCCTCGGAAGCGCAGTGCCGGATCGGGGGCAACCTGGGCAGCAATGCCGGCGGCACCAACGTCCTGCGCTACGGCAACACCCGCGAACTGGCCCTGGGCCTTGAGGTGGTGCTGGCGGACGGCCAGGTCTGGAGCGGGCTCCCCGGCCTGCGCAAGGACAACAGCGGGCTGGACCTGCGCGATCTGTTCATCGGCAGCGAGGGCACCCTGGGCATCATCACCGCGGCCGTGTTCCGCCTCTACCCACTGCCCCGGGACGTGCAGACCGCACTGGTGGCGGTGCCCGACCCGGCCCGGGCCATCGCCCTGCTGCGCCGGCTGCAGGCCGACAGCGGCGACACCGTCACGGCGTGTGAGCTGATGAACACCCTGGCACTGGAGCTCGGGCGCCAACAGGCGGGGGCCGCGGCCGGGGGCATACCGGACACCGCCCCCTGGTACCTGCTGGTGGAACTCGCCAGCCCCAACCCCCACGCCGGACTGCGCGAGGTACTGGCGCACAGCCTCGCCGAGGCGCAGGCAGCCGGCGAGGTCAACAAAAGCGTGGTGGCCGTGGACCCCGACCAGCGGCAACAACTCTGGTCCATCCGCGAAGGCATCCCCGGTGGCCAGAGCCAAGCCGGTGCCAGCATCAAACACGACATCTCCCTGCCCATCTCCCGCCTCCCCGACTTCCTGGCGCAGGCCGCGGAGCGGGTCCGGGCCGAGGATCCGCGGGTCCGCCTGTGCACCTTTGGCCACGTGGGCGATGGCAACCTGCACTTCAACCTCAGCCAGCCCGAGGGCATGGCCCGCGACGCCTTCCTGGCGCAATGGACGCGGTACAACGACCTGATCCACGACCTGGTCACCGGGATGGGCGGCTCCATCGCCGCCGAGCACGGCGTCGGGCTGCTCAAGGCCGAGGCCCTGCGCCGGCACAAGGACCCGGTGGAACTGGACCTGATGCGCCGGATCAAGCAGGCCCTGGACCCGGAGAACCGCCTCAACCCCGGCAAGCTGATTCCCGGCGATGAACTTTAGCCCCCGCCACTACGCCCTCCCTGCCCTGGTGGCGCTGGCCCTTTACGTGGCCGGTACCGCCTGGGTCGGCGAACGGCAGCATTGGGTGGCCATCAGCCCCTATCCCAGCGAGCACTTCATGGCGCTGGCCACCCACCCGGATGGCCGCTTTTTTGCCGGAGCGCAGTCGGGCGCGGTGCTGGAACGCGGCCCCGCTGGCGACTGGCAGCTGCACAACACCGGGCTACCCGCCATCACCTGGCTGCGGCCGGACGGCGATGGCCTGATCGCCGGCACCATCGCCGGCGTCTACCACTCCACGGACGGGCGGGACTGGCAACCGGTAGAAGACGGACTCCCGGATGACCTCTGGGTGCTGCAGTTCGAGCCCCTGCCTGACAGCCTGACCCTGCTCAGCCCCGACCGGGGCCTGTTCCGGCGCGGCACCGACGGCCAATGGCAGGCCGATCACCGCCGCGGCCTGCCCCCCGGCGTGCACATCTATCACTACGCCCGCGACCACCAGGGCGGCGACCACGTGGGCACCGTGGGCGAAGGGGCCTGGTACCGTGAACACACCGATGCCGACTGGCAACCCAACCGCGAGGGCCTGCACCGCAACGCCCGCGGTTTCAGCCTGCTGGCACGCGAGGGCGGCGTGATCCTGGGTAGCGACCGGGGCGCCTGGTGGCAGGCGGCCCCGGGCCAGCGCTGGCACGCCCTGGGCACCGGGCAGCACGGCTTCCGGGTGCTGGACCTGGCCGTGGACGACCAGGACCGCGTCTGGGCGGCCAGCGACGAGGGTATTTGGGTGGCGCGCGAGAGCGACCCGGATGGCCGCCCCACCCCCTGGGAGAATGTCCCCGTCCGCGACGGCCCACAGGCGCCGGTAAGCCGGTTCCATATCACCGACGACCACCACCTGGCCGCCGCCGGGGCCATCTACCGGCTGGAGCGGGACACCAGCCACCGGGTGCCCGTTCTGGTCATGGCATTGCTGGCAGCCGTCCTCACCTGGGGTATCATGCAGCTGCCGGCGATCACCAGCCGAAACACCCCTTCCGGTCACCGATGACACCACATGGACGCCGCCGCTTATGAGACTGCCCTGCCGTCTGCTGCCCCTGCTTGCCACCCTGCTCCTGATCAGCGCCTGCGCCAGTAATGGCAATGGGCCCGAGCCGGAAGCCGGCACAAGCAACCCCACCGGTGAAGGCGGCGATGCCACCCTTGCCGATGAGGCCTGGGATGAGGACTGGGATGACTGGGACGATGACCCCGGCACCGCCGACCCGCTGGAGCGTTACAACCGGGCGGTGTTCACCTTCAACGAGTTCTTCGACCGCACCGTGGCGCGGCCGGTGGCCACCGGTTACGTGCAAACGGTTCCGGAGCCGGGGCGCAACCGGGTCACCAACTTCTTCGCCAACCTGCGGGAGCCGGTCAACGTGGTCAACCACAGCCTGCAGGGCGACGCCGGTGCCGCCACCGAGGGCACACTGCGCTTTCTCTTCAACTCCACCTTTGGCCTGCTCGGCCTCTTCGACGTGGCCGGCGCCATGGGCCTGGAGCGGCAACGCACGGACTTCGGTCTCACCCTGGGCACCTGGGGCGTAGACACCGGGCCCTACCTGGTGCTCCCCTTCCTGGGTCCCAGCAACGTCCGCGACGCCAGCGGCCTTGGGGTCCAGTTCCTGACCCGTGAATACACCGGCCCGCTGCACTGGACCGACCAGGAGCGCGACGTACGCTGGTCGCTGGCTGCGCTCAACGTGGTCGACATCCGGGCCCGGCTCCTGCCCGCCACCCGCATCATGGAAGAAAGTGGCGCCGACCCTTACGTCTTCATGCGCGAGTCCTACCTGCAGCAGCGGGCTCGGCGCCTGGCCGGCCCGGATGACGACGGCTGGGGCGACGAATGGGACGATGAGTGGGATGATGGCGACGACGGCTGGGATGATGAATGGGACGACGACTGGGACTGAACCGGTTTGCCACCTGAGTTAAACTTCAGGGGAATGGCATGAGGTGACAGGCGCGCCGCGCCGGGAGGGTCCCATGCTTCAGGTCCCACCGCTCGTGGACCCGGTGCGCAACGCACCCAAGCCCCGCACCCCGCCGACCATCGAGGGGGTGCTGGCCGTCAGCCCCTACCCCCGGGTGCATCGCAAAGAACAGGAAGACCGCGAGCAGGAGCGCGGCGGCGAACGGTTCGCGGAGACCGGTGGGCAACGGCGCACGGCCAGCGGCCAGCCGACCGCCCGCCAGGCGCCCTCCAGAAGGGATTCCGACCGCACCGACGACGACGCGCCCAGCGCGCCGCGGGACCCGCCATCGCTGGGCATCGATGAATATGCCTGACCAACCCGCTCCCCTGCTGCCCCGCCAGCCCGCGCTGCTCGCCCTCGGGCTGCTGCTCCTGCTGGCCCTGGCCCTGCCCGCGGACGCCAGTATGCGCTGCGGGTCCCGCCTGGTCTCCACCGGCGACCGGGAATACGACGTCCGCTCCGCCTGCGGTGAACCCGACCACATCAGCCACGTCTGGACGAGCTACGTCCCCAGTCGCGGCTGGATCGCCGAAGAAGAGGTCTGGTACTACAATCGCGGACCCAACCAGCTGATGCGGGTCCTGCGGTTCCGCCAGGGCCGCCTGCGCGACATCTCCACCGGTGGGTACGGGTTCCGCCCCGACAGCAGTGGCTCCTGTCGGCCGCGCGACCTCCAGCAGGGCATGAGCGAACTGGAACTGCTGGCGCGCTGCGGCGAACCCGCCTCGGTGACCGTCCGCCGCCGGGGCAGCAGCAGCCACCCCCGCGGCCCCTGGCGCGGCGGACCGGACCGGGTGGTGGAGGAGTGGATTTACGATTTCGGGCCGCAGCACTTCTACCGCGTGGTCACGCTCCACCGTGGCGAGGTGGAAGCGGTGGAGCGTGGCGAACGCCACGGGAACTGAACCACGACCGTTACCGCTTATGAGACCGCGCGAACTGTTCGTCTACGGCACGCTGATCCACGGTGCACTGGACCCGACGGTACAAAACGCGCTTTCGCAACACGCCCGCCCGGGGCCCATCGCCCGGGTGCGCGGCGAACTGCTCGATCTGGGCGACTTCCCGGGAGCCATCCCCGCCACCCGCGGCCAAAGCCGCATCCACGGCCAACTGCTCACCCTGCTCCGTCCAGCGCCGTTGTTACCCGTCCTGGATGCCTACGAGGGGGTCGACCCCAACCACCCCGGGCGCGGCCTGTACCGGCGGGAAATTGTCCGGGCGCACCCCCGGGACGGGCCACCCCGGCCGGCCTGGATCTACTGGCTGAACCGGGTACCGCCCGGGGCGGTGCGCCTGCCGGATGGCCGTTGGGCGCCCTGAATCAGGCGCCCAGCAGCACCGGGAGTTGGCGATCCACCAGCAGGGCCGCGAACAGCCCGAACAGGTAGATGATGGAGAAGCGGAACGAGCGCATCGGGATGCGCGGGCCTGGCGCGGTCACCATGCGGATATTGAGCATCAGGTACCAGCCGCCCAGCCCGATCGCCGCCGCCAGGTAGAGCCAGCCGCCCATGAAGGTGGCCCAGGGCAGCAGACTCACCGCCAGCAACAGCACCGTGTAAAGCAGCACCTGCCAGCGCGTGAAACGCTCGCCGTACACCACCGGCAGCATGGGCACATCGGCGCGCTCGTAATCCTTCAACCGGGCGATGGCCAAGGCCCAGAAATGGGGCGGGGTCCAGACGAAGACGATCAGGAACAGCAGCAGCGCATGGGCGTCCACGCTGCCGGTCACCGCCGTCCAGCCCAGCAGCGGCGGGGCCGCGCCCGCCGCACCCCCGATCACTATGTTCTGCGGCGTCGCCCGCTTGAGGTAGAGGGTGTAGACCAATGCATAACCGATCAGCGAGGCAAAGGTCAGCACGGCGGTCAGGGGATTGACCCACGCCGCCAGCATCCCCAGCCCGACCACGCCCAGCAGGGTGGCGAAGGCCAGCACCTGCAGCGGGCGCAAGTGCCCGGTGGGCAGTGGCCGGTTACGGGTCCGCGCCATGATGGCATCGATCCGCTGGTCCGCCAGGTGGTTAAGCGCGGCGGCGGAGCCTGCGGCCAACGCGATACCCAGACTACCGACGGTGAGCGCAACCCAGGGTACCTGGCCCGGGCTGGCCAGGAACATGCCGACGATGGCGGTGAACACCATCAGCACGACTACCCTCGGCTTGGTCAGGGCCAGGTAGTCCCGCCAATGGGCCTGCACCCCTGCCACCGGGGCTATCGCCTGCTGCAAACTCTCCGCGCGACTCTTCATGGCAATCCCCCAACCCAATGGTCTAACCTAACCCGATGGCTGTTGCAGGGTCCCGCTGCCCGGCGTGACCGGTGAACGGGCCCACGCCCCCGCAGACGCTCGGCGCGCCGCGGGGGCAAAAAGCAGGTGAATGACATTAACTGTGGCCAGCAGCAACAGCGCCGCCCCGGCCGTATGGGCGGCGGCCAGCCAGAGGGGCAGCGACAACAGCACGTTGGCGGCCCCGATGATGAACTGCACCCCGACCAGTGCCAGCATCCAGCCGGCGCCCCGGCGCAGCCCCGGATGGTCACTGGCCCGGAGCAGACCGATGGCGAAGGCGGCCACCAGCCCCACCACCACCACGGCCCCGATACGGTGGGCCAGTTGAATGGCCACCCGGGCCGGGTTGTCCAGAATGCCGAACTCGTAGTTGACCCCCAGCCCGCGCCAGAGCACAAAGGCCTCGGCGAAGTCCGCCCGCGGCCACCAGGCCCCGTTGCAGGTGGGGAAGTCGGTGCAGGCCAGCGCCGCATAGTTGGCGCTCACCCAGCCGCCGAGGGCGATCTGCGCCGCCACCGCCACCAGCACCAGGACGCCGGCCGCGCGCATGGTGCCACTGACCTCCGGCACCCGTAGTGACATCCCGACCCGTCGACTCCGCAGCCAGGTCCACCAGAGCATGGCCAGCACGGTCATGCCACCCAGGAGGTGCGCGACCACCACGATGGGCTTCAGCTGCCAGGTCACCGTCCAGGCGCCGAGCACCGACTGGAACAGCACCACGAACAGCAGCGCGACCGGCAGTGCCACCGGTTGCTCCGGGTCGTGGCGACGGCGCCAGGCGAGAATGGCCAGCGCCAGGATCATCAACCCCAGCAGCCCCGCCACGTACCGGTGGCCCATCTCCCACCAGCCCTTGGCCACTTCCACCGGGCGTTCGGGAAAGGCGAGATTCGCCTGGGCGATGGCCTGCTCGCTCTGCGGTACGGTCAGCAACCCGTAACAGCCGGGCCAGTCCGGACAGCCCAGGCCGGCATCCATCAGCCGCACGGTGGCGCCGACCACCACCACCATGAAGGTCCAGACGGTGAGCAGCAGCGCCAGCCGCTGGAAGCGTGTGCGGCCCATCACGTCCCCTCCCCGCGGCGGCGTTCAGCCTCGCGGTCCGTGGCGCGCAACAGGCGGCGCACGTCAGACAGCACGCCGCTGCCATCCAGGGGCAGCGGATAGGCCATCATCCGCTCGCCGGCCGGGTCCACCAGGTGCACCCGCACCCCCTCGCTGCCGCTCTCGCCTGCCGGTGCAAACCCCTCTGCCCCGTGGCGCAGCAGGCGCAGGCTGTCCGTCTCGCCCAGACCGTTCAGCGCGGGTCGTTCGGCGCCCTCCGGCAACACCAACAGGGTCTGCACCCGGTCCGCCTCGTGGTTCAGGGCCACGCGCACCCGCACCAGGGTATCCAGCACCGACTGACAGGCCTCGTCACAGGGACCGTCCGCCACCAGCATCATGCTCCAGCGACCGCGCAGTTCCCGCTCCGGCAGAGGGCTGCCGTCCTCCTGCGCCAGGCTCGCCGCGGCCACCGGTTCCGGCGGATCGACGAACTGGCCGTGGTTGCCCAGGCTGCCGGGCCGCCAGTCGCTCAGCACCAGCAACCAGGCCACGGCGATGGGCCCGAAGAACAGCAGGGCGATGCCCAGCAACTGCCAGCGCCCCCGGCCGGGTGCCGGGGCAAGGGACTTATCTTCCGTCATCGCGTTCCCGCTTCAGGTTTACCACCAGCCAAATCACCACCAGGGCCGCCGAAAGCCCGAACCACTGCAGGGCGTAGCCCTGATGTCGCTCCGGCGGCAAGGCGCTGGGTTGCCAGTCCTGCGTCAATGCCGCCGGGTGCTCCGGGTTGAGGCGCAGCAGGTAGGGCACCACCGGGCGGTCCAATTGCTCCGCCACGTAGTCGTAGTCCAGGTACTGCAAACGCCGCGGCCAGCGCTCATGCTCCTCCGCCGGCTCGCCCAGCCGCAGGCCCACCGAGGGGCCGCTGTCGATCACCCCCTCGACCAGCACACCCCAGCCGGGCCATTCCGGGTCCGGCAGGTCGGTGCGCCCGCCGGGCGCTTCCACCCAGCCCCGGTCCACCAGCAGCACGGTGTCGCTGCCGTCCAGCAGCCAGGGCTGCAGCACCCGGTAGCCCCCCTGCCCCTGATGCACCTGGTTGTCCACCAGGAACACCTGGTCAGTGAGCGGAGCACCCGGGGCGCGGCCCCGGTGGTGGCGTACCGCCTCGTAGGGCGGCTGTTCCCGCTGCAGGGCCACCACCGGCGCCTGTTCCCCCTCGGCCAGGGCATCCAGAGCGGCCTGGCGCTCACCAGCGCGGTCCAGTTGCCAGAAGCCCAGGCTCACCAACACCGGGAGCAGGACCAGAAAGGCCAGCGTGGGCCAGAGCCCCGGGCGGAACCGGTAGGGCCCGACCCGCATACCACCGGCGAACATGGGCGCAGAGCCGGTCATGATTTCCTATACTGGCGGTCAACTTCTGCCCACAGGGAGCCGTTGCACCCCATGGCCACCATCCTCTTCAAGTCCGCCGTCGTCGTCGCCCTGGTCGCCATCATCTGGAACCTGGGCACCGCTGCATTCGCCTTGAGCCGGGACGGCAGCGACCAGCGCCGTGTAGTCCGGGCGCTCACCTGGCGCATCGGGCTGTCGGTCGCGGTCTTCCTCGTGGTGCTGCTCGCCATCGCCAGCGGGCTGGTGGTGCCCAACCCCTCACCCCTGCAGACCGGTTGAGACCGCACCCCCATCGCCGCCCCCTCAGAGCACGTACACGAAGACAAACAGGATCAGCCAGACCACGTCCACGAAGTGCCAGTACCAGGCGGCGGCCTCGAAACCGAAGTGGTCATCTGCGGTGAAGTGGCGCTTCAGCACCCGCACCAGCATCACCGCCAGCATCACCGCGCCTATGAACACGTGCACGCCGTGGAAGCCGGTGAGCATGAAGAACGTGGAGCCGTATATCCCCGTGTCCAGCCGCAGGTTCAGGTCCTGATAGGCGTGGACGTACTCGTACATCTGAATCCCGAGGAAGATCGTCCCCAGCACGATGGTCCCCACCAGACCCCAGACCACCCGTTGGTGATGATCCTCCTTGATGGCGTGGTGGGCGATGGTCAGGGTGACGCCACTGGTGAGCAGGATGGCCGTGTTGATGGCCGGCAGCCCCCAGGCCCCCATCACCTGGAAGTCGAGGTCCAGGAAACCGGGGCCAGCGGTGGGCCAGGCCAGGGCCACGGAGTCCCAGATGAAACGGCTGGTGGCCGGGTCCTCGCCACCGAGCCACGGAATGGAGAACACCCGGGCGTAGAACAGTGCGCCGAAGAAGGCGCCGAAGAACATCACCTCGGAGAAGATGAACCAGATCATGCCCCAGCGGAAAGAGCGCTCCATCTGGTCGTTGTACAGCCCCTGGCGCTTTTCCCGGATGACATCGCCGAACCAGCCGATCATCATCAACACGATGATCACCAGCCCGACCAGTGATACCGGCAACCCCCAGCCAGCCCCCACCAGAAAGGACGCGAACCCGCCCACCAGCGCCATGACCCCAACACAACCGACCATCGGCCAGTAGCTGGTGTGCGGAACGTAATACCCCCCGTGCGCCGTGCTCATGGGCTTGTACTCCTCTTTATGGGTGCCCCGTCAACTGTCCGCCCCAAGGTCGAACAGGGTGTAGGAGAGGGTGACCGTCTTGACCTCCTCCGGCAGGTCCGGATCGATGAAGAAGGTGACCGGCATCTTGCGCCCCTCCTCGGCCGCGAAGTCCTGGCGGGTGAAGCAGAAACAGTCGGGTTTGGCGAAGTAGCGCGCGGCCGTGCCCGGTGTCATGTTGTAGCTGGCCTGCCCGGCCCGCGCCTCACCGGTCTTGTTGGCCGCGTAATAGGTGGTGGTGTAGATCTCGCCCGGGTGCACCTCCATGCTGCGTTCCGTCGGCCGGAACTCCCAGGGCCCGTTGCCGTTGATCTGCCCGACGAACTGGACGGTCACCTTCCGACTGGTATCCACCCGGTCCACCGCGGCGGCGGCCTCGCGGGGCCCGGCATCCAGGTAGCCGTTCAGGCCGGTGATCTCGCAAACCACCCGGTAGATGGGCACCATCGCGTAACCGAAGGCGAACATCAGCGCGCAGACCACCAGCAGTTTGGTGACCAGCGGCCAGTGACGGATCTGTTCACGCACGTACATGGCTAATGACCGTGTAGAGATAGAGCCCGAAGACGATCGCCGCCAGAATGCCCACCGTGATGAAGACCCGGCGGCGGGTGGCCTTGTCCATCCGACGTCGCGGTTGGTTCACATACCCTCCTGCATGGGTCCAAACACCCCGGCTCATTTGATCACCGGGGGTTTGGCGAAGGTGTGGTGCGGTGCCGGTGAGGGCAGCTCCCACTCCAGCCCCTCGGCCCCCTCCCAGGACCGCGCCGGCGCCGGCTCACCCTGGCCCCGCATGCACCTGATGACGATGTAGAGGAACAGCAGCTGGGTGGCCCCGAAGGCGAAGCCGCCGATGGAGGAGATCATGTTCCACTCGGCGAACTGCAGGGCGTAGTCGGCGGTGCGGCGCGGCATGCCGGCCAGCCCCAGGAAGTGCTGGGGGAAGAACAGTACGTTCACCGAGACCACCGACAGCCAGAAGTGGACCTTGCCCAGGAATTCGTTGTACATCACCCCCGTCCACTTCGGGATCCAGTAGTAGACGGCGGCGAAGATGGCGAACACCGAGCCGGTAACCAGTACGTAGTGGAAGTGGGCCACCACGAAGTAGGTGTCGTGGTACTGGAAGTCCGCCGGGGCGATGGCCAGCATGATCCCGGACAGCCCGCCGATGGTGAACAGCACCACGAAGGCGATGCTGAAGAGCATGGGCGTCTCGAAGGTCATGGCCCCGCGCCACATGGTGGCCACCCAGTTGAACACCTTCACCCCGGTGGGCACGGCGATCAGCATGGTGGCGTACATGAAGAACAGGATGCCGGCGGTGGGCATGCCCACCGTGAACATGTGGTGCGCCCAGACGATGAACGACAGGAAGGCGATGGCCGCCGTCGCGTAGACCATGGAGGCGTAACCGAACAGCGGCTTGCGAGCGAAGGCCGGGATGATCGCCGAGACGATGCCGAAGGCCGGCAGGATCATGATGTAGACCTCGGGGTGCCCGAAGAACCAGAAGATGTGCTGGTACATCACCGGGTCACCGCCGCCGGCGGCCGAGAAGAAGCTGGTGCCGAAGTAGGCGTCGGTGAGCAGCATGGTCACCGCGCCGGCCAGCACCGGCATCACCGCGATCAGCAGGAACGAGGTGATTAGCCACGTCCAGACGAACAGGGGCATTTTCATCAGGGTCATGCCCGGTGCCCGCAGGTTGAGGATGGTGGCGATGATGTTGATCGCCCCCATGATCGAGGACAGCCCGGCCACGTGGATGGCGAAGATCAGAAAGGGCAGCGCCATCCCGGTCTGCAACGACAGCGGCGGATAGAGCGTCCACCCGGAGGCGGGCCCGCCCCCGGGCATCACCAACGTCGCCAGCAACATCAGGAAGGCGAAGGGAAGCAGCCAGAAGCTCCAGTTGTTCATCCGCGGCAGCGCCATGTCCGGCGCCCCGATCTGCATCGGGATCAACCAGTTGGCCAGCCCCACGAAGGCCGGCATGACCGCCCCGAAGATCATGATCAGGGCGTGCATGGTGGTCATCTGGTTGAAGAAGTGGGGATCCACCAGGCTGAGCCCGGGCTGGAACAGCTCGGCCCGGATCACCATGGCCATGGCACCGCCGATGAAGAACATCGCCAGCGAGAAGACCAGGTAGAGGGTGCCGATGTCCTTGTGGCTGGTGGTCAGCACCCAGCGGTCCAGAAAACGCTGGGGCTTGTGATCGTCGTAGTCCAGTTCGGAGACCGTGATACTCATTTAGCGCTCCCCCCCGCGAGCCTCGGGCACGGTCGCCCTGGGCGTGTCATCGTTCAGGTTGGCCAGCAGGCCCTCCACCGTGGCCTCACCCGGGCGCGGCACCTCCGGCACCCCGGGCAGGGCAAGCTGCGCCTCGCCGGGCGCGCCGTTCACCTGCTCCTCCACCCAGGCCAGGTAGTCCTCCTCCTCCTTGACCACCACAACGATGGGCATGAAGGCGTGGTCACGCCCGCAGAGCTCGGCGCACTGCCCGCGGTAGGTGCCGGGCTCGTCCACCTGAACCCACGCCTCGTTGACGAACCCGGGAATGGTGTCCTTCTTCCAGCCGAACTCGGGCACCCACCAGGAATGGATCACGTCGTTGGAGGTAAGCAGAAAACGCACCCGCTGGCCCGCCGGCAGCACTAGCGGGTTGTCCACCTCCAGCAGGTAGTTGTCCACGTCGCGGGGGGTCAGCCCGTTGGCGCGAATGCGGGCCAGGCGGGTATCACGGTCCATGGCGCTGTAGAACTCGGTGCCCTCGGGCTCACCGTCCATGTACTCGTAGTGCCACATCCACTGGTAGCCGGTGACCTTGACCGTGAGGTCGAAGTCGGACACATCCTCCATGTCCAGCAGTACCTTGGTGGCCGGCACCGCCATGCCAATCAGGATGACGAAGGGGATCACCGTCCAGACCACTTCCAGACGCGTGCTGTGGGAGAACTGGGCCGGCTTGACCCCCCGGGACTTCCGGTGGGCGAATATGGAATAGAAGATGGCCCCGAAGACCAGCACCCCAATCGCCACGCAGATCCAGAAGACCAGCATATGCAGGTCGTACACATCCTGACTGAGGGATGTGGGACCGCGGGGCATGTTCAGCGCAGAGAAACCGCCCAGTGCCGTCGAACTGAACCCAGTCAGCCCGACGCCGCACAGCAAGAGAGCTGCTTTCATCCTCCGACCCCCTCCGGGTGTTTGTTGCCCTGCCGGCTTTATGGTTGATGTGGTTTAGAGCCGGTGGCGTCACGGTGCTGCAGACCGCTTTCAATTACCCGATCTTCTTGTCGGGCATTTTCCTGAAGCATAGACCAGGAACGAGGGGAGTAAAGGTAGGGGGGTGTAGCGAGATTTTCCCTTCTACGTCACAAATTGGTGCGACATCATCAGTCGCAGGCCAGCAACGGGCCCATGTCCAACCGGTCGGCCACGGCCTCAGGGGTCGGTTCGTCCATCCAGGGGAGATCCCCCAGCAACGGGGCCTGCAACCGCGTGCGCAGGCTCTCCACCTGGGCATCGGCCCGCGGGTCATCCGGATCCACCCGGCTGGCCACCCAACCGACCAGCGGCAGGCCGTCCCGGCGCACCGCCTCGGCCGTTAAAAGGGCGTGGTTAAGGCAGCCCAGGCGAATGCCCACCACCAGCACCACCGGCACGTCCATCGAAAGGGCCAGGTCGGCCATGGTGTGGGGGGGTCGTCCAGCGGCACCCGCCAGCCACCGGCACCCTCCACCACCACGAAGTCGGAGGTCTGGGCAAAGGCCCGGGCCTGGGCCGCCAGGGTGGCCACCGGGATATGGATGCCCTCCTCGGCCGCGGCCAGGTGGGGGGCGGCGGCCGCCTTCAGCGCCACCGGGTTGACCTTGTCGTAAGGCAACGGCGGGTCGAACAGCTGGCGCAGGCGCTCGGCATCCTCGTTACGCAGACCCTCCGGTGTCTCCTCGCAGCCGGCGGATACCGGCTTGAGGGCCACGGTGTCCAGCCCCCGGTCCAGCGCGGCACGCACCAGCCCGCAGGCGACCACGGTCTTGCCAATGCCGGTGTCGGTGCCGGTCACGAAGGCACCGCAGGGGCGCGGTTCATCCGGGTGGTAACGGCTCATCGGTGGTTCCTCCTGCTTTACCCCATTGCAACACGGCACCCGCCGACTGTCACCGCCTGCCGGGCCGCACCCCCAGCCCCTACGGTTCGGGGAGGCCGCGCGACTGGGGGAGGTGTGGCAAACTCCCCGACACACGTTGCCGCCCGACACACATTGCCAGAGGAGCCGCCATGGACAGACTGAATCAGTTCCTGGAGCGCGCCGAACAAGTGCTCGACCGCCTGGAGCCGCTGCTCCCGGCCGACACGGAGATCCCCTGGCCGGATGTGCGCGCCCTGCGCTGGAGCCGCGAGGGCTACCGTGCGGGCCTGGTGCCGGTGCGCCACCCGCACCGCATTCCGCCCGAGGCCCTGAAGGGGGTGGCGCGACAGCAGGAGGCGCTGGATCGCAACACCCGGCAGTTCGTGCGCGGCCTGCCCGCCAACAACGCCCTGCTCTGGGGCTCGCGCGGCACCGGCAAGTCGTCGCTGGTCAAGTCACTGCTTACCCGCTACGGCGACGAGGGGCTGCGCCTGGTGGAACTGGACCGCTACCACCTGCCCGACCTGCCGCTGCTGCTGGAGCAGCTTGCCGAGCGCCCGGAGCGCTTCATCCTGTTCTGCGATGACCTCTCCTTCGAGGCGGACGACCCCGGCTACAAGGCGCTGAAGGCGGCACTGGACGGATCCATCAGTGTCGCGCCGGAGAACGTGCTGATCTACGCCACCTCCAACCGCCGCCATCTGCTGCCGGAATACCTGTCGGAGAACGAACAGAGCCGGATGGTGGATGGCGAGATCCACCACGGCGAGGCGGTGGAGGAGAAGATCTCACTGTCGGAGCGCTTCGGGCTGTGGCTGTCCTTCTACCCCTTCGACCAGGAGGCCTACCTGACCATCGTGTTCAGCTGGCTGGAGCGGTTGGGCGCGACGGTGGAGGACCCGGAAGCGGTGCGGGCGGAGGCGCTGCGCTACGCCCTGGGCCGGGGCTCACGCAGCGGCCGGGTGGCGTGGCAATTCGCCCGCGACTACGCCGGCCGGCAGGCCTTGGCGCGCTGAGCCCTGCACGCGCCCGGCGGCAATCAGGTCTGATCCCGCAGGATGCGCAACAAGCCGAGGGTGCTGGCATCGAGCGCCGGGTCCGGGTCGGCCTCGCCGTTCAGGGCGGGGAGCAGGTGGCGGGTGAGCGCCTTGCCCAGTTCCACGCCCCACTGGTCGAAGGGGTTGATCCCCCAGATGGCGGCCTGCACGAAGGTCCGGTGCTCGTAGTAGGCGATCAGCCGGCCCAGGTTGTAGGGGTCCAGCCGGGGGAAGACCAGGGTGTTGCTCGGCCGCCCACCCGGAATCTCCCGGTGGGCCAGCAGCGCCTGGCGGCGCGCCTCCGGCACCCCGGCCCGGATCATCTCTTCGGCCAGGGTGGCACGATCCCGGCCGGTCATCAGCGCCCGACCCTGGCCCAGCGCCTGGGCCTGCGCCATGCCGTGCGCCAGCGCCACGCCGGAGGCGTCCTCCCGGCTTACCAGAAAGTCCACCGCCACCGGGCAATGCCCCTGGAACAGCAGTTGGGCAAAGGAGTGCTGGGCGTGAAAACCGGTCTCACCGAACACCACGGCGCCGGTATGGTAGTCCAGCGGCCTGCCCTGGGTGTCTACCCGCTTGCCCAGGCTCTCCATCTCCAGCTGCTGCAGCCAGGCGGGCAGCCGGGCCAGGCGCTGATGGTAGGGCAGCACGCAGTGGGCGTGCGCCCCCAGGAAGTTGATCGACCAGACCTGCAACAGGCCGGCGATCACGGGCAGGTTGACCGGCAGGGGCGCCTCCTCGAAATGCCGGTCCATCGCGTGCATCCCGTCGAGCAGGGCCCGGAACGGCGCCATGCCTAGGGCCAGCGCCACCGGCAGCCCCATGGCCGAGGCCACCGAATAGCGCCCGCCGACCCAGTCCCAGACGGCGAAGCGCTGCTCTTCCGGAATACCGAACCGGGCCATGGCACGGTCGTTGGCCGATACCCCGACGAAATGGCGCGCCAGGTGGGCGCCCTCCGGCGCGCAGGTCTCCAGCCAGTGCAACGCGGCGCGGGCGTTGAGCAGGGTCTCCTGGGTGCCGAAGGACTTGGAGGCAACGATGAACAGCGTGGTGGCCGGGTCCAGGCGCCGAATGAGGTCCTCCAGCTGGACGCCGTCGGAGCCCGAGACGAAGTGGACGCGCGGCGCCGCGGACGGCCGGTACCGGGACAGGGCCTGGACCGCCATGGCCGCGCCCAGCTCCGAGCCCCCGATGCCCAGGTTGACCACGTCGGTGAACGGCCGCTCGTCCCAGCCGTGCAGCAACCCCTGGTGCACCCGGTCGACGAAGCGATCCATGCGCTCCAGCTCCGTGTGCACCGCCGCCCGGGCATCCTGACCGTTGACCATCACCGGCGGGCCGTCCGGCGCCCGCAACAGGGTGTGCAGCGCCGGACGCTCCTCGGTGGCATTCACCGGCTCACCGGCGAACAGCGCGCGCATCTGCTCCGGCAGCCCCCGCTCCCGGGCCAGTTCCAGGAGCAACTCGCGCGCCGGCTCATCCAGCGGCTGACGGGAGTAATCCAGGAACAGGCCGTCCAGGTGGAGGCTGAAACGGCGGAAGCGCCGCTCCCCGGCATCACCCTGCAGCGGCGGGCGCCAGCCCCGCAGGTCGCGGGCACAGGCACCCAACGTCTGCCAGGCCGGCAGTTCGGTCAGCGATGACTTGGAGGTATCGAGCATGCCCGCCTCAGATCAGGGTGTCCACGCTCTCGCCCCGGCCGATGCCGTAATAGACGAACCCGGCCGCCAGCATCTTCTCCGGGTCGTAGAGGTTGCGGCCGTCGAAGATCAGCGGCTCGCGCAGCAGCCGCTGGACCCGCTCGAAGTCGGGGCTGCGGAAGACCTGCCACTCCGTGCAGATGATCAGCGCATCCGCACCCTCCAGGGCGTCGTAGGGGCTGCCGCAGAGCTCCAGCGCCGACTCGTCGGGGTAGAGGCGGGCCGCCTCGTCCTGGGCCTCCGGGTCATAGGCCTGGACCCGGGCCCCGGCATCCCACAGCGCTTCCATGATGACCCGCGACGGTGCCTCGCGCATGTCGTCGGTGTTGGGCTTGAAGGCCAGGCCCCAGAGGGCGAAGGTCAGCCCCTCCAGGTTGTCGTCGAAGTGGTGGCGAATGCGGCGCACCAGGTGGCGCTTCTGGCGGTGGTTCACGGCCTCGACGGCGTCCAGCAGCTCCGGTTCATAGTGGGCCTCGCGGGCGGTGCGGGCCAGCGCCTGCACGTCCTTGGGGAAGCAGGAACCGCCGTAGCCACAGCCGGGGTAGATGAAGTGGTAGCCGATCCGCGGGTCGGAACCCATGCCGCGGCGCACCTCCTCGATGTCCGCGCCCAGCCGCTCGGCCAGGTTGGACAGTTCGTTCATGAAGCTGATCTTGGTCGCCAGCATGGCGTTGGAGGCGTACTTGGTCAGCTCCGCCGAGCGCACGTCCATGAAGATCAGCCGCTCATGGTTGCGGTTGAACGGGGCGTAGAGGTCACGCATCAGCTCCACCGCACCGGGCCGTTCGGCGCCAACAATGATCCGGTCCGGCTTCATGAAGTCATCAATGGCGTCCCCTTCCTTGAGAAACTCCGGGTTAGAGACCACGTCGAAGTCCACGTCCAGGCCCTGGGCCTCCAGGGCTTCAAGCACCGCGGCGTGCACCCGGTCCGCGGTGCCCACGGGCACGGTGGACTTGTTGACCACCACCCGGTAGTCATCCATGTGCTCGCCGATGGTGCGGGCCACGGCCAGCACGTGCTGGAGGTCCGCGGAGCCATCCTCGTCGGGTGGGGTGCCCACGGCAATGAACTGGAACTGCCCGTGGGCCACGCCCTCGGCCGCGTCGGTGGTGAAGCGGAGCCGGCCTTCGTCCATGTTGCAGGCCAGCATGTCCTCCAGGCCGGGCTCGTAGATGGGCACATCGCCATCGTTGAGCTGCGCGATGCGGTCCTCGTCGATGTCGACGCACAGCACATCGTTGCCGGCCTCGGCGAAGCAGGCACCGGTGACCAGACCGACGTAACCCGTCCCGAAAATAGTGATCTTCATGTTATCCCCAAGCCTTTCCTGTGTTCCCTGGCACGGCCCCGCCCTTCCCGGCGGGCGCCGGCAATGAAGTTGTCAGCGCTACATTCTAGGGGAGTGTGGACGGTTTGGCATGCCCGCGCTAGTAATGGGGTGGCCGCTCCTGTTCGGGGTCAAAGCCCTCGCCCGCCCCCTGCTGGCGGGCCAGGCGCTCCACCAGCCCGGTTAATTCCCGGCAGCGGCGCTCGAGCCGGTCGAGCTGCTGCTGTTGCCGGTAGATCACGGCATCCAGCTCACCGATGGTGTGCTCCTGGTACGCCTGCTTCTCCTCGAGCTGCAGCAGGCGCTCGTCCGTAACGTCAGCTTGGTGATTCATTCCCCCTCCTGTGGATCAGGTCGTTGGCAAGAACAGGGGCGCCGCTTATTCTGGGACCGGCATGCACCCCGGATAACGCAACGCGGAGAGTACCCGATGGACTGGCTGATGGCGCAGGAGCCGTTGATTCGCATGACCGCCTTCGCCGGCATCTTTGCGCTGATGGCGGCCTGGGAGATCCTCGCGCCCCGCCGCACCCAGGCCATCGGCCGCGGCCGCCGCTGGCCGCACAACCTGGGGATCATCGTCGTCGACAGCATTGCCGTCCGGCTGGTCTTCCCCGCCGCGGCGGTGGGCATCGCGCTGTTCGCCGAGGCCCAGGGCTGGGGGCTGTTCCACCTGCTGGACTGGCCCTTCTGGCTGGTGGTGGTGCTGAGCATCATCCTGCTGGATTTCGCCATCTGGGCCCAGCACGTGATGTTCCACGCCATCCCCGCCCTCTGGCGCCTGCACCGCATGCACCACACCGACCTGGAGTTCGATGTCACCACCGGGCTGCGCTTTCACCCGCTGGAGATCCTGCTCTCCATGATCATCAAGGCGGGCGTGATCGTGGCCATCGGGGCACCGGCGGTGGCCGTGCTGCTGTTCGAGGTGCTGCTGAATGCCACCTCCATGTTCAATCACGGCAACGTCCGGCTGCCGAGCCGCCTGGACCGCGCGCTGCGCTGGGTGGTGGTGACCCCGGACATGCACCGGGTGCACCACTCCTGGCACCCCAACGAGACCAACTCCAACTTCGGCTTCAACCTGCCCTGGTGGGACCGGCTGCTGGGCACTTACCGCGCCCAGCCGCGGGACGGCCACCTGGGCATGACGCTGGGGATCAACCTCTTCCGCCAGCCCGGCGATCTGCGCCTGGACCGCATGCTGATCCAGCCCTTCCGCGGCCCGACGCACAGCTATCCCATCAACGCCCGGCCGGAACAGCCGGAGGATGACGCCCCGACAGTCAGACGTTGAAACGGAAGTGGACCACGTCGCCCTCGGCGAGGATGTAATCCTTGCCCTCGAGGCGCAGTTTGCCCGCCTCCTTGGCCCCGTGCTCGCCGTTGCAGGCGACGAAGTCGTCGTAACCGGTGACCTCGGCGCGAATGAAACCGCGCTGAAAATCAGTGTGGATCCGGCCCCCCCCCTCCGGCGCGCTGGCGCCCTGGCGCACCGTCCAGGCGCGCACCTCCTTCTTGCCGGCGGTGAAGAAGGTCTGCAGGCCCAGGAGTTGGTAGCCGCAGCGGATCACCCGGTTCAGACCCGGCTCCTCCAGGCCGTACTCGGCCAGGAACTCCTGCTTGTCGTCCTCGTCCAGCGCGGCCAGCTCCGCCTCGATGGCCGCGCAGACCGCCACCACCTCGGCACCCTCGGCCTCGGCCAACTCGCGGACCTTGTCGAGTAACGGGTTGTCCTCGAAGCCGTCCTCGGCCACGTTGGCGATGTACATCAGCGGCTTGATGGTGATCAGGTGCAGATCGGCGATCAGCGCCCGGTCATCCTCGCTCAGCCCCAGGCTGCGCACCGACTGCCCTTCCCCCAGACCATCGCGCACCCGGGCAAGGACGTCGCGCTTGGCAATGGCCTGCTTGTCGCCGCTCTTGGTCTGGCGCTCCACCCGGCTCAGCGCCTTCTCCACCGTCTCCAGGTCGGCCAGCGCCAGCTCGGTGTTAATGGTCTCGGCATCAGAGAGCGGGTCCACCCGGCCGTCCACGTGGTGGACGTCATCGTCCTCGAAACAGCGCAGCACCTGGGCCACCGCGTCCGTTTCGCGGATGTGGGCCAGGAACTGGTTGCCCAGGCCCTCCCCCTTGCTGGCCCCGGCCACCAGCCCGGCGATATCGACGAACTCCATGGTGGTGGGGATGACCTTCTCCGGCTTGACGATTTCGGCCAGCTTGTCCAGCCGTGGATCGGGCACCGGCACCACGCCCACGTTGGGGTCGATGGTGCAGAAGGGGTAGTTCTCGGCGGGGATCTCCGCCTGGGTGAGCGCATTGAACAGCGTGGACTTGCCCACGTTGGGCAGCCCCACGATTCCGCATTTGAAACCCATAGTACTCTCCGTCGGGGAGGTGGTCCGGCCCGCTCAGTCGCGGGAGTGCAGCCGCTGGCAGGCCCGATCCCAGTCGCCGGCCAACAGCCACTCCATGCAGTCGGCCAGGTCATCCACCGCATCGTCGATGGCCCGGCGCTCATCCGGCGCGGGGCGCGACAGCACGTAGGGCACCACCTCGTCCCGGTGCCCCGGGTGCCCGACTCCAACGCGGGCGCGGCAGAAGCCGCGCTGGTTGGCCAGGGCCCGGATGATGTCGCGCAGGCCGTTGTGGCCCCCATGGCCACCACCGCGCTTGAGCTTGACCTTGCCCGGAGGCAGGTCGATCTCGTCGTGGACCACCAGGATGGCTTCGGGTGGCAGGCGGAAGAACTGGGCGTAGGCGCCCACGGCCTGGCCACTGCGATTCATGTAGGTCTGCGGGCGCAGCAGCTTGCACTGGTGCGGACCCAGATGGAGGGTGGCCAGGTCGGCGTGATAGCGCCGCTCCGGCCGCAGCGCGCCGCCGTGGCGGCGCAGCAGCTCGTCCAACAGCCAGAACCCGGCGTTGTGCCGGGTTCCCGCGTAACGATCGCCGGGGTTGCCCAGGCCGACGATCAGCTGAATGGGCTGAGGGCTGTCAGTCATGGGCACCCCCTTTCGAGGGCCGGAGGATCAGTCCTCGGCGGCCTCTTCACCGTCCTCGCCCTCGGCCTCCTCGTCACCCTCGCCGGTCTTGGACTTCCGGCTGGCGTGGATGGAGACCACCGGGTGGTCGTGGTCCTCGCCCTGGGCCAGCTCCGGGATCTCGACCCCGGCCGGCAGCGGCACCTCGGACAGGTGGATGGACTTGCCCAGCTCCAGCTCGGCGACATCCACCTCCAGGTACTCGGGCAGGTCCTTGGGCAGGCAGGCGATCTGAATCTCGTTGGCATCGTGGTGGATGATGCCGCCGGACTTGATGCCAGGCGCCTTGTCCTCGTTGATGAAGTGCACCGGCACGCCGGTGTGCACCTTCTCATTGGCCACCACGCGCTGCAGGTCGACGTGCTCGACCAGCGGCTTGAAGGGGTGGCGCTGCAGGTCCTTGACGATGGCCTGCTCCTGGGTGCCGTCCACGGTGATGGTCAGGATCTGGGAGTAGAAGGCCTCCTCCTGCATCAGCCGGTCCAGCTGCAGCAGGTTCAGCGTGATGGCCTTCGGATCCTTGTGGCCGCCGTAAATGATGGCGGGCACACGCTTCGCACGGCGCAGGCGGCGGCTCGCACCTCTCCCTGTCTCCGTACGCAGCTCGGCGTCGAGTTTCATTTCAATGGCAGACATGGGTCCTCTCCATACAAAATACCGCCTCCCCCGCGACCAGGTTCGGCGGCTTGTGGTAAAGAGCCGCCCCGGAGGCGGCCCCGCGTTTGAAACCGGTGTTACTCCACGAACAGTTCGCTGACCGACTCGTCCTGGCTGACCCGGCGCATGGTCTCGGCCAGGATGTCGGCCATGGACAGCTGGCGGATCTTGTCGCAGGACTGCGCCTCGCTGCCCAGCGGGATCGTGTTGCTCACCACCAGCTCGTCCAGGTGGGACTCGCTGATGCGGCTGATGGCATTGCCGGACAGCACCGGGTGGGTGATGTAGGCCACCACCTTGAACGCACCCTTGTCCTTCAGCACCTTGGCTGCCTCGCACAGGGTGCCGGCGGTGTCGACAATGTCGTCGACGATGATGCAGGTCTTGTCCTGCACATCGCCGATGATGTTCATGACCTTGGATTCGTTGGCCCGCGGCCGGCGCTTGTCGATGATCGCCAGGTCGGCGTCGTCCAGGCGCTTGGCGATGGCCCGGGCGCGCACCACGCCGCCGACGTCGGGCGAGACGACGATCTTGCGCGGGTAGAGTTGGCGCCAGATATCGCCCAGCAGCATCGGCGAGGCGTAGACGTTGTCCACGGCAATGTTGAAAAAGCCCTGGATCTGGTCGGCGTGCAGGTCCACGGTGAGCACGCGGTTGACCCCGGCCGCCTCCAGCATGTTGGCCACCAGGCGGGCGGTGATGGGCACGCGCTGGGAGCGCGGGCGCCGGTCCTGGCGGGCGTAGCCGAAGTAAGGGATAACCGCGGTGATGCGGGCAGCGGAGGAGCGACGCAACGCGTCGACGATGACCAGCAACTCCATCAGGTTGTCGTTGCTGGGTGCGCAGGTGGACTGGACGACGAAGACGTCCTTGCCGCGCACGTGCTCGTTGATCTCGACCATCACCTCGCCGTCGCTGAAGCGACCGACCACGGCGTGGCCCAGGCGGATCTTGAGGTGTTCGGCAATGGACTCGGCAAGCTGCGGGTTGGAGTTACCCGCAAACACCATCATGCGTCCGTTGTCATTCACAGCGCACTACCCCGTTGCGGTTGCGGTCCGGTTAAGCCGGCTGCTCGCGGGAAGGGAAAAATGGCTGGGGCGCCAGGATTCGAACCTGGGAATGCGGATACCAAAAACCCGTGCCTTACCGCTTGGCGACGCCCCAGTTGTTGACTTGCGCCGATCAGTAATCGGCTAGGCCGGAGTGCTCCGACCTGCACTGTCCTGTTCGGCCTGCAGCCGCTGCAGCAGGGGTGAGTGCGCGACACCCTGTGCCACTATACCCTGCCACGCCGCCGGCATTTCGTCCAGCGCTTGCTGCGCCTGGGCCTCCTCGGCAAAAGCCGCGAAGACGCAGGCCCCCGTGCCGGTCAGCCGCGCCGGCGCAAACCGAGACAACCAGACGAGCGCCTCGTCCACTGCCCGGTAGCGGGCACGCACCCAAGCCTCGCAGTCATTGCGGACCCTCCCGGCGCGAAGGGCCGATATTGTGCTCGGAGCGCTGTCCCTTGTCAAACCCTCCGCCGAGAACACCGCTGCGGTGGAGACGGCACAGCCCGGATGCACCACCAGGAACCAGTGCGGCGGCGTCTCGATAGGGGTGAGCTGCTCGCCCACGCCCTGCGCCCAGGCGGTGTGCCCGCGCACGAAGACCGGCACATCGGCCCCCAGTTTCAGCCCGAGTTCCGCAAGGGCATCCTCGCTCAGCCCCGCCCCCCAGAGCAGGTTCAGCGCCCGCAGGACGGTGGCGGCATTGGAGCTGCCGCCACCCAGGCCGCCCCCATCGGGCAGGTGCTTCTCCAGGTGGATATCGGCCCCCAGCCGGGTGCCGGCGGCTTGCTGCAGCAGGCGCGCCGCACGCACCACCAGGTCCTCCGCCTCGGGCACGTGGGCCAGGCCGCCGAGCCGGCGGATAGCACCATCGGCGCGCACCCGGAAGGCCAGCTCATCGCCCCGATCCAGCAGCTGGAAGGCGGTCTCCAGCTCGTGGTAGCCGTCGGGCCGCCGGCCGAGGATGTGCAGAAACAGGTTGAGCTTGGCCGGTGCGGGCCAGCCGCGGGACCAGTCCGTGCCGGCGCCACTCACGGCTCCAGGCTCCAGTCGCGGATCACCACCCCGGACATGGTCATCGCCGCGGGCGATGTCCAGCCGCCTTGGCATGGGCAGGCCATTGACCTCGGTCCAGTCCCGGTAGACCACTTCCCAGCCGGCCTGAACCAGACGCTCGGGCCGGCCGGCCGGGTCCAGCGCCAGCGCCTCCACGTCCTGGTCCGGCGCGGCGAGGCCGCGCAGCCAGTATTGCAGGGCACTGACCGGCACCTGGTAGCCGGTGTACCAGGCCACCAGGGTCTCGGGGTCGGGTGCCGCCTCCCGGTCGCCGGCCGAGGTGGTGAGCACCACCCCCGCGGCGTCGCCTTCCAGGCGGGCACTGCCGGCGCCCATCGGCGCGCGCAGGTCCACCTGGTAGGCCTCGCCGCGCTGCTGCCAGTCCAGCGACAGGCTGCCCGAGTCATCGGCGGTGCGCAGCGCCGCCCGGCCGCGGGCGTCCCACTCGTTGTAGGCCAGCAACTGCTCCGCGGCCTGGCGGTACCGCGCCTGCGGGTCGTCCACCGGCTCGGGGATGGTGGCGCAGGCCGACAGCAGCACCAGCGCGGCCAGGGTGATCCAGACACGGGCCCGCATCATGGCAGCAACCGCTCCAGGGTCTCCTGCAGCACCGGGTGCTCGTCATCGATCTCCTGTGCCGCCTCCCAGATCGCGCGGGCCTCCGCCTCGCGCTCCAGCGTCCAGAGCACCTCACCCAGGTGGGCCCCGATCTCCGGGTCCGGCTGGCGGGCCCAGGCGCGCTCCAGGTAGTCCAGTGCCTCTTCCGGCTTGCCCTGCCGGTAGAGCACCCACCCCTTGCTGTCCAGGATGGCCGGGTGGTCCGGTTCCAGCTCCAGGGCACGGCCGATCAGCTCGCGGGCCTCCTCCAGCCGCTCACCGGCATCGGCCAGCGTGTAGCCCAGGGCATTGAGGGCGTGAGCGTCGTCCGGCTCGTCCTCCAGAATGGCCCGCAGGTCCGCCTCGGCCCCCGCCAGGTCGTCCAGCTGCACACGGGCCAGCGCCCGGGCGTAGAGCAGCCCGTGATCACCGGGCTCGGCCTCCAGGGCCTCGTCCAACAGCTCCGCGGCGGCCCCGGGCTCACCGCGCTGACTGAGCAGGTGCGCCTCCTGGACCCAGGCGCGGGTCTGCTCCGCGGGGCGCTGCTCCCGTACCGCCGCGAGCCGCGCATGGGCCGCCTCGGTGTCGTCGCGCTCCATCTCCAGGCGCGCCAGCGCCAGCTGGGCATCGGTCCAGTATTCGCCGGGCACCCGTTCGTACCAGCCCTCCGCCTCGGTCAGATCGCCCTCCTCTTCGGCAATGCGGCCCAGGCGGTAAAAGGCCTCGGCGCGCTGGTAGCTGCGCTTGGCGATGAACTGCCAGTACTCGCGGGCCTCGTCGTAACGGTCCAGGTCGGTGGCCAGCAGCGCGGCGCCGTAGGCCACTTCCAGATCGTCCGGGCGCTGCGCCATGAGCACGCGGAACTCCTCCAGGGCGCGCTCCCGGTGCCCCAGATTGACCAGCAACCGGGCGTGCAGCATGCGCAGGCTGCGGTCCTCGGCGTCCTCGGCCAGCAGTCGTTCCACGACGTCGATGGCGCTCTCGGCACGCCCCAGGTTCACCAGGGCCTGCACCTCAAGCATGCGCGGCACGCGCCAGTCCGGGTCGAGCTCGCCGGCCTTGCGCGCCGCCTCCAACGCGGTTTCCCGCTCGCCGAGCTGCAAGGCCGCCTGGGCGAGGGCCACCTGGGCACTGGCATGCCCGCTGTACTCCTCGGCCAGCTCCCCCAGCACCTGCAGGGCGAGCGCCGGCTGCGCCTCCCGCCCGAGCAGCTCACCCAGCCCGCGGAACGCCTCGCGCACCTCGCCGTCGAGGGCACCCAGGTACTGCGACAGGTGGTGATAGGCCTGCTCACCGTCACCGCTGCGCAGGTAGAGCAGCCCCAACAGCCGGTCCACCTCGGCGTTGTCATCGTCCAGTTCATCCCAGCGCTGCAGGGCGCGCAGCGCCTCGTCCACCTGCCCGCGGATGATCGCCAGTTGCGCTGCCTGTTCTGCCGGGCGGGTATCGCGGGTAAGATGCATGGCCTCCAGGTAGGCGGCCAGCGCCTGCTCGGTATCGCCCTGCTGGCGGGCGATCTCCGCCACCAGCATGTGGTAGAGCAGCAGCGCCTTGCCGTCCTCCTGCCAGTCCGGCAGGTCGTCCACCAGCTGGACGGGGGATTCGGCCCGGGGCTCGGTCGGCTCCGGTTGCACGCTGGCACAGCCGGCCAATGCCAGCACCAGGGCCAGGGCAAGCGCCACCGGCAGGACCTGGCGGGGCCCGACGCACGGCCGGATGAGCTGTCTCAGGCGGTCTATCTGCATGCCAATGCTGCCCTCGGGGGATTAAAGAGTTACCATAGCGATGATGCCCGATGCACCTGTACAACACCAGCCGGTGGGCCGCTTGCCGTCCGCCCCGGAAAGCCACCGGCGCGTGCAGCGCCGCTGACCCGTAGCCGTCCATGTCACTGTTCGCCCTGGGCCTTAACCACAAGAGCGCCCCCGTGGATGTGCGGGAGCAGATCGTCTTCGCGCCGGACGCGGTCAGTTCGGCGCTGCGGCATCTGCGCGCCCATACCACGGCCCGCGAGGCCGCCATCCTGTCCACCTGCAACCGCACCGAGCTGTACGTGCGGATGGACGAGCGCAGCCCCGACATGCTCGGCGAGTGGCTGGCCCGCTATCACCGGCTGGACCCGGACTGGCTGCGCGGTTACCTGTACCTGCACGAGGGGGCCGGCGCGGTACGCCACCTGATGCGCGTGTCAGCGGGTCTGGACTCGCTGGTACTGGGCGAGCCGCAGATCCTGGGCCAGGCCAAGATCGCCTACCAGGGCGCCTGCGAGGCCGGCACCATGAGCCGGGTACTGGACCGGCTGTTCCAGCACGCCTTTGCCGTGGCCAAGCAGGTGCGCACGGATACCGGCATCGGCGCTAATCCGGTCTCGGTGGCTTTCGCCGCCGTCACCCTGGCACGGCAGATCTTCGACGACTTCCAGAACCGCACCGCGCTGCTGATCGGCGCGGGCGAGACCATCGAGCTGGTGGCCCAGCACCTGCGCGAGCAGGGCCTGAAGAACCTGATCGTCGCCAACCGTAACCTGGAGCGGGCCCGCCACCTGGTGGATATCGCCGGCGGTGAGGCGATCCCGCTGAGCGAGATCCCGGCCCGCCTGCCCGAGGCGGACGTACTGGTGGCCTCCACCGCCAGCCCGCTGCCCATTCTGGGCAAGGGCACGGTGGAGCGCGCCGTGCGCAAGCGGCGCCACCGGCCCATGTTCATGCTGGACCTGGCCGTGCCCCGCGACATCGAGCCGGAGGCCGGTAACCTGGACGATATCTACCTGTACACCGTGGACGACCTGCGCGAGGTCATCGCCGAGAATCGCCGCTCCCGCGAGGAGGCGGCCCAGCAGGCCGAGGAGATCGTCCAGCGGCAGGTGGACCAGTTCCTCAGCTGGCGCCGGGCGCAACAGGCAGTGGCCAGCATCTGTGATTACCGCGAGCGCGGGCACGAGCACGCCCGCGAACTGCTGCAACGCGCCCAACGCCGGCTGCGCCGCGGCGAGCCCCCGGAGCGGGTTCTGGCCTGGCTGACGCACACGCTCACCAACCGCCTGCTGCACGCCCCCACCGTGGGCCTGCGCGAGGCGGCCGAGGCCGGTGACCGCGAGCGCATCGAACTGGCGCGCACCCTGCTGCAGATCGACAACGCCAACGAGGACACCCGTGAAAGCCTCCATCAGGACGAAACTGGAACGACTCCGGGAACGGCACGAGGAGATCAGCGCTCTACTGGCTGAGCCGGACACGGCCGCCGACCAGAAGCGCTTTGCCACGCTGTCCCGGGAGTACGCCCATCTCGAGCCCATCGTCGCCCAGCTGGGCGCCTACGAAGACGCCGAGCAGGCACTGGCCTCGGCGCGCGAAATGGCCGGCGACGACGACGCCGACATCCGCGAGATGGCCGAGGACGAGATCAGCCAGAGCCAGGCGCGCCTGGAAGCGCTGGAGGCGGAGCTGCAGGTGCTGCTGCTCCCGCCGGACCCCAACGACGGCCGCAACCTCTACCTGGAGGTGCGCGCCGGCACCGGCGGTGACGAGGCAGCGCTGTTTGCCGGCGATCTGCTGCGGATGTACGCCCGTTACGCCGAGCGCCACGGCTGGCGCCTGGAGGCGGTGAGCGCCAGCGAGGGGGACCAGGGCGGCTACAAGGAGGTCATCACCCGGGTCGTCGGCGAGGGCGCTTGGTCGCGGCTCAAGTTCGAGTCCGGCGCGCACCGCGTGCAGCGGGTGCCGGAGACCGAATCCCAGGGCCGCATCCACACCTCCGCCTGCACGGTGGCCGTGCTGCCGGAGCCGGACGCGGTGGAGGAGATCAACATCAACCCCGCCGAACTCCGGGTGGACACCTTCCGCGCCTCGGGGGCCGGCGGCCAGCACGTCAACAAGACCGACTCGGCCATCCGCATCACCCACCTGCCCACCGGGGTGGTGGTGGAGTGCCAGAGCGAGCGCTCGCAACACAAGAACCGGGCCCAGGCCATGGCCCTGCTGCAGGCGCGGCTGCAGGATGCGCAGCAGGCGGAGCAGAGCGCCCAGACCACCGAGCAGCGCCGCCAGCTGGTGGGCAGCGGTGACCGCTCGGAGCGGATCCGCACCTACAACTTCCCCCAGGGGCGGGTCACCGATCACCGCATCAACCTCACCCTCTACCGGCTGGACGAGATCCTGCAGGGCGACCTGGACCAGCTGGTGGAGCCGCTGCGCACCGAGCACCAGGCGGACCAGCTGGCCGCCCTGTCCGAAGACTAGGCCGGTACCCGTACCACGCGCGAGGTGAGCCGCCCGTCGGGCCAGAGCCGGACCGTGCGGTAACCGGGCCGGCGGCCGGGATCCAGCGCGAAGCGGGCCCGCCCGGGCCGGAACTGGAAGCAGGTCGCCGGCGTGCCCAGCAGGCGCAGGCCCTCGTAGCGCCGGTCGAATGTCTGGTGAACGTGGCCGAAGAGCATGCCCTGCACCTGCGGACGTCGGGCCAGGCGCGCCAGCAGCGCGGCACCATCCCTGAGGCCAATGGCATCCAGCCAGGCGGAACCGGCGGGCGCGGGCTGGTGGTGGCCTGCGCACAGCACGGGCCCCTCCCCCAGCAGGAACTCCAGTGCCTCCAGCCGCTGCCCGCCCATCTCACCCCCCGCCTCGCCAGGCCGGGAGGTATCCATCAGCAGCAGTTGCCACTCGCCCAGCACGTGGCTGGTGGCAGCGGTGTCCACCGGGCTGCCGGGGAAGACGCGCGCCAGCGCTTCCGGGTCGTCGTGGTTACCAGGCAGCGCCAGCACCCGGTCCGCCAGCGGGGTCAGCCGGTCGCGCAGGGCGCGCAGCACCGGCTCGCCCAAGTCCTGGGTGAGGTCGCCGGAGACCAGCAGCAGGTCGGGGCGGGGGCCTTTCCGGATATGGGCCAGCACCGCGTCCAGCGTCTGCCAGGGATCCATCCCGCGTACCGGCTCGCCCGGTGCCGCGCTCAGGTGGCAGTCGGTGATCTGAACCAGACGTTTCGGGGCCATGGGGCACACCCAGGGGTTGCTTCGGGTAAAAACGCAAAGGGCCCGCGCCGGCCCGGCCTGCTAGACCGGGCCGGCGCGGGCCCCCTGGGTTGGCAACGGCAACGCCGTGCCGAAACCGCGCGCTATCAGGCGACGCGCTGGCGCTCGCGGATCTCGTCCAACGTCTTGCAGTCGATGCACAAGGTGGCCGTGGGCCGCGCTTCCAGCCGGCGCAGGCCGATCTCGATGCCGCACTGATCGCAATAGCCGTAATCGTCCTTGCGGATCCGCTCCAGCGTCTGGTCGATCTTGCGGATCAGCTTGCGCTCACGGTCGCGGGTGCGCAGTTCGAGGGCGAACTCCTCTTCCTGCGTTGCCCGGTCGTTGGGGTCGGCGTAGTTGTTGGCGTCATCGCGCATGTGGTGCACGGTACGCTCCACCTCTTCCTGGAGCTCGCGCTTCCAGGCCAGCAGCAACTCGCGGAAGTGCGCCAGCTGCTCCTCGTTCATGTACTCCTCGCCTTCCTCCAGCTGGTACGGCTCGATGCCGTGCACGGGAAGCCTGCGTTTGTCTGCCATGATTATGTCCTCCATGGTCTCAGCGCCGTGCCGCAGCACTGCGCCGGCGCCCGCCAGGGGCCGCAGCCCGCACGGGATGTGGCACCGAAACACCATTATTGTTGATTCAGTTCACCAAGTCGAGCCGTATCAGGCCGCTTTTGACCGCTGCGGCAACACCTCGCGCAGCTTATTGGCGGCCTCGCCCAGTGCCTGTTCGGTGGTCTGCCAGTCGACGCAGGCGTCGGTGATGGAGACGCCGTACTCCAGCTCGGCAGGGCTGGCACCCAGCTTCTGGTTACCCCAACCCAGGTTGCTCTCCAACATGACCCCCACCAACGACTCGTTGCCCTCGAGGATCTGGTGCACCAGGTCCTTGAGCACCACGGGTTGCAGCGCCGGGTCCTTGTTGGAATTGGCGTGGCTGCAGTCCACCACGATGCGGGCGGGCAGGCCGGCCTTCTCCAGCTCCTGCTCGCACAGGGTCATGTGCACGCTGTCGTAATTGGGCTGGCCGTGGCCACCGCGCAGCACCACGTGGCCGTAGCTGTTGCCACGGGTGCGGATGATGCTGCACCCGCCGTCCGGGTTGATGCCCAGGAAGCTGTGCGGGTGGGCGGCGGACTTCATGGCGTTGATGGCGACGTCCAGGCTGCCGTCGGTGCCGTTCTTGAAACCGACGGGGGTGGACAGGCCGCTGGCCATTTCCCGATGGGTCTGCGACTCGGTGGTGCGGGCACCGATGGCCGTCCAGGTGATCAGGTCCTGCAGGTACTGCGGGATGATCGGGTCCAGCGCCTCGGTGGCCGTGGGCAGGCCCATCTCCGCCAGGTCGAGCAGCAGCTTGCGCGCCTGGTAGAGCCCCTCGTCGATGCGGAAGGAGTCATCCATGTCCGGATCGTTGATCAGGCCCTTCCAGCCGGTGACCGTACGCGGCTTCTCGAAATAGACCCGCATGACGATGAACAGCGTGTCGCTCACCTGGTCGCTCAGCGCCTTCAGGCGCCTGGCGTAGTCCAGGGCCGCCTCGGGATCATGGATGGAGCAGGGCCCCACCACCACCAGCAGGCGGTGGTCCTTGCCATCCAGGATATTGCGCACGGTCTCGCGCCCCTCAAGCACCACCTCTCGGGCCTTCCCGGCGAGGGGCAATTTGGCCTTGATCTCGGTGGGGGTGGGCAAGTGCTCGATTCTCTCGACGTTCAGGTCGTCCACGATTCGCTCAGACATAGGCGGTTCGATGCTCCCGGCCCGCACCGGGGCCGACAAAATGGGTATAGGAGCGACATAGTAGCCGCTTCAGCCTTCTACCGCCAAACTTCCCGCTATGCAAGTGCAGAGCCAACCGAAAATCACCCCACCTGACGCAACTGCGGCCGCCGGCAGTAGCGGACGGGCTCACCGGCCACCGCATCGGCGGTGACCACCACGGCCTCCACGTCGCCCTGGGCTGGCACCTCGAACATGGGCTCCAGCAGCACCCGCTCCAACTCGCCGCGCAGGCCGCGGGCCCCGGTGCCGCGGCCGACGGCCCGCCGGACCAGCGCCTCCAGGGCGTCCGGCGTAAAGTGCAGCTCGCAGCCGTCCTGTGCGAACAGGGCCTGGTACTGGCGCACCAGGGCGTTGCGCGGCCGGGTGACCACCTCCAGCAACTCCGCCTCCGCCAGCGCCTCCAGGCGGGTCACCACCGGCAGGCGCCCCACCAGTTCCGGCAGCAGGCCGTAGCGGACCAGATCGTCCGCGTCGGGCACCTCGGGCACGGCCACCGTCTCCGCCAGCCGGACGCCGAACCCCACGCCGCCGGAGGCCCGCTCACGCGCCATCTGCGCGGACAGCCCCTCGAAAGCGCCGCCGCAGATGAAGAGCACGTCGCGGGTGTCCACGGAGGTCACGCCGCCGGCCCGGCCCTTGCGCGGCAGGTCCACCACCCGCCCCTCGAGCAGCTTGAGCAGGGCCTGCTGCACCCCTTCGCCGGAGAAATCCGGCCCGCTTCGGCCACCCCCCGGCGCCCGGCAAGCCACCTTGTCCACTTCATCGATGAAGACGATGCCCCGCCGGGCCGCGGCCGGGTCGCCCCCGGCGGCCTCCAGCAGACGGCCGATGATGTCGCTCACGTCGGCGCCCGCATAGCCCGCCGCCGTCAGCGTGGAGGCGTCCACGGTGACGAAGGGCACGTCCAGCCGCCGGGCCAGGGTCTCCAGCAGCAGAGTCTTGCCGCTGCCGGTGGGCCCCACCATCAGGATGTTGCTCTTGGCGATATCGCCTGCCCGACGGGCACCGCGCCAGACCAGGCGCTTGTAGTGGTTGTAGACCGCTACGGCGAGGCGACGCTTGGCGTCCTGCTGACCGATGACGTAGTCATCAAGGTGCGCATGCAACTGCCTCGGCTTGGGCAGGCTGGCCAGCAGGTCGGTGAGAGACCCCTGTACCTCCTCGTCGAGCAGTGCCTTGGATTCAGCCACGCAATCCTCACAGATCCACGCCTCGGCGCCGGCGATCAGCGGGCCGGTCTGTTCCTCGTCCCGCCCGCAGAAAGAGCAGTGGGCCGCCCCGTGCTCATGCTTGCCCCATGCGTTGTTCTTCGGCTCGTGTTCTGCCATGGGTCCCCCCGGAATACCTGGGGTCCGCCGCCGCGGACCGTTCCTTTGCCTGCCCAGTTCAACGGCAGCCGGACCAGGCTCTTGAGCGGCAGCCCCGGGCGGCAAGGCTTGCCCTTACCGGCATCCGCCCGGCCGAGGGGCAGTGCTATACTGGCGGCCCATTCAACAGTCGAGCCGTAACACCATGAGCGTGGACAAGAAACTGCTGGATATCCTGTGCTGCCCGGTCACCAAGCAACCGGTGCGCCCGCTGGAGGCGGAGGCGCTCAAGCGCCTGAATGCGCAGATCGAACAGGGCCAGGTCCGGCAAATGGACGACACCCCGGTGGAGGCGCCGCTGCGCGAGGCGCTGATCACCGAAAACGGGCAACGCATCTACCCGGTGGAGGACGGCATCCCGATCATGCTGGAAGAGCGCGCCATCCCGGCCTCCGCGGCGAAACAGCCCAGCGAGGCGTGATCCGTCCTACCGCCGGCACCGCCAACGGCGACGGCGACACCCCCACACTGGCTACCCTGCGCCGCATCGCGCGGGAACAGCTTGCCGAGGCCGGCAGCGAATCACCGGCGGCGGATGCCGACGCCCTGCTGGCCCACGCCCTGGGCCGCGATCGCAGCTTCTTCCTGGCCCACCCGGAGTACGCCCCCACCCCGCAGGAGCTTGCCGCCTTCCGGCAATCCCTTGCCCGTCGCCGGGCCGGCGAGCCGGTGGCCCACCTGCTGGGGTGGCGCGGTTTCTGGACCCTGGAGCTGCGGGTCACGGCAGACACCCTGATCCCCCGACCGGAGACGGAGTTGCTGGTGGAAGCGGCCCTGGCGCGCCTGGACTGCCGCCACCCGGCCCGCGTGCTGGACCTGGGCACGGGCTCGGGGGCAATCGCGCTGGCCCTGGCCGACGGATGCCCCGCCTGGCGGTTGACGGCGGTGGAGGCCAGCCAGGCCGCGCTGGCCGTGGCCCGGGACAACGCGCAACGGCTGGCGCTGACCGACCGGGTGCAACTGGTGCATGGGGCCTGGTACGCGCCGGTGGCCGGGCAGCGCTTTGACCTGATCGTGAGCAACCCACCTTACGTGGGGGAGCAGGAACCGGAACTGACGGAGGGGGATGTCCGCTTCGAACCGCGCTCGGCGCTGACCGCCGGGGCCGACGGGTTGGACGACCTGCGGGTGATCATCAACGAGGCCCCCGGGCACCTGACGGCCCGCGGCTGGCTGCTGGTGGAACACGGATACCGGCAGGGGGCCGCGGTCCGGGCGCTGTTCTCCGACGCCGGCTTCGCCTCCGTGGCGACCCTGCAGGACCTGGCCGGGCATGACCGGGTGACGCTGGGCCGCCAGCCGCGCTAGAAACCCACCCCCGGAAAAACGAAACCGCCGGGAGAACCACGCCTCCCGACGGTTGAAGCAGTCGCGATAAAGGCACCGCGCTGCAGCGCTATTTCTTCTTCTTGGGGATATACAGGTCGGTCAGCGTCCCCTCCGCGGCCTCGGCCGCCATGGCCACCGTCTCCGACAGCGTCGGGTGCGGGTGCACCGTCAGGCCGATGTCCGCCGCGTCGGCGCCCATCTCGATGGCCAGGCCCACCTCGCCGATCAGATCACCGGCATTGGGGCCGACAATGCCCGCCCCGATGATCTGCCCGCTCTCCTCGTCGAACAGCAGCTTGGTGATGCCGTCCTGGTAGTTCAGCGACAGCGACCGGCCATTGGCCGCCCAGGGGAAGGCGCCCTTCTCGTACTTGATGCCCTCCGCCTTGGCCTGCTCCTCGGTGACACCCACCCAGGCCACCTCCGGGTCGGTGTAGGCCACCGACGGGATCACCCGGGCATCCCAGGCGCTCTTCTCGCCGGCGATCACCTCGGCCGCGATCTTGCCCTCGTGCACCGCCTTGTGGGCCAGCATGGGCTGGCCGACGATATCGCCGATGGCGTGGATGTGCGGCACGCCGGTGCGCATGTACTCATCCACATCGATGCAGCCGTGGTCGTTGGGCTTGAGCCCGGTGGCTTCCAGGCCGATCAGGTCGGTGTTGGGGCGGCGGCCCACCGACAACAGCACCCGGTCGAAACGGTCGCTCTCGGGCGCATCCTTGCCCTCGAAGGTCACCGTGATGCTCTTCTTGTTGGCCTTCAGCTCCTTGACCATCGTGTTCAGGTAGATGGCCTCGTAGCGCTTGTCGATCCGCTTGCGCAGGGCCTTCACCAGGTCGGCGTCGGCACCGGTCATCAGCCGGTCGGCCAGTTCCACCACCGTCACCTTGCTGCCCAGGGCGTCGTACACGCAGGCCATCTCCAGCCCGATAATCCCGCCCCCGACCACCAGCAGCCGCTCCGGCACCTCTTCCAGCTCCAGCGCGCCGGTGGAGTCCATCACCCGGGGGTCGTCGATGGCCATCGGCGGCGGTACAACCGGCCGGGAGCCGGCGGCGATGATGCAGTGCCGGAAGCTGACGGTGCGCTTGCCGTCCGGTCCGTCCACCTCCAGGTGGTAGGCATCCTTGAAGCTGGCCTTGCCGGTGACCACCTCCACCTTGCGCTGCTTGGCCAGGCCGGCCAGCCCGCCGGTCAGCTTCTTGACCACGCTGGTCTTCCAGTCCGCCAGCTTGCGGATATCGAGCTTCGGCTTGCCGAAGGTGATGCCGTGGTCGGCGAACTGCTCCGCCTCGTCGATCACCTTGGCCGCATGCAGCAGCGCCTTGGAGGGGATGCAGCCCACGTTCAGGCAGACGCCACCCAGGTTCGGGTAGCGCTCCACCAGCACGGTTTTCAGCCCCAGGTCAGCGGCCCGGAAGGCGGCGGTGTAGCCGCCGGGGCCGGCACCCAGCACCAGCACGTCGCAGTCGGCGTCCGCCGGGGCGTCGCCCTGGGGGGCGGCTGCCGCCGGCGCGGGCTTGGCCGGCTCGCTGGCGGCCGGCTTTGCGGGTTCGGCGGGCTTCTCCGCCTCGCCACCGCCGGCAGCAGGCGCGTCACCGCCCCCACCCGCAGAGGCCGAGGCCTCCACCGTGCAGACCACGTCGCCCTCGGAGACCTTGTCACCGACGCTGATCTTCACCTCCTTGACCACACCGGCGTGGCTGGAGGGCACCTCCATGGAGGCCTTGTCCGACTCCAGGGTGATCAGCGACTGCTCCACCTCGATCTCGTCACCCGGGCTCACCAGCACCTCGATCACGTCCACCGCGTCGAACTCGCCGATGTCCGGGACCTTCACTTCTACCAAATCGGTCATGTCGGGACTCCCTCGTCCGTTACAGCAGCAGGCGGCGGATATCGCCCAGGGCCTGGGCCACCCAGGTGGTGAAACGGGCGCCGGCGGCGCCGTCGATCACCCGGTGGTCAAAGGACAGCGACAACGGCAGCATCAGCCGCGGCTCGAACTCGCTGCCGTTCCAGACCGGCTTCATGGACGAACGGGAGACCCCGAGGATGGCCACCTCGGGTGCGTTGACGATGGGCGTGAAGGCGGTGCCACCGATCCCGCCCAGGCTGGAGATGGTAAAGCAGCCCCCCTGCATGTCCGCCGGGCCGAGCTTGCCGTCCCGCGCCTTGGCGGACAGCGTGCCCAGGTCTTCGGCGATCTGGTAGACGCTCTTCTGATCGGCATCACGGATGACCGGCACCACCAGACCATTGGGGGTGTCCACCGCCACGCCGATGTTGACGTACTTCTTGAGGATCAGCTCGTCGCCGGCCGGGGCCAGGCTGCTGTTGAAGCGCGGAAAGGCGCGCAGGGCCGAGGCCGAGGCCTTCACCATGAAGGCCAGCGGGGTCAGCTTGACGCCCGCCTTCTCCGCCTCCGCCTTCATGGACTTGCGGAACGCCTCCAGCTCGGTGATATCCGCCTCGTCGAACTGGGTGACGTGGGGGATATTCAGCCAGCTGCGCTGCAGGTGCGGGCCGGAGAGCTTCTGGATACGGCTGAGCGGCTCGCGCTCCACCTCGCCGAACTTGCTGAAATCCACCTCGGGGATGGGCGGAATGCCCGCGCCACCGGCAGCCGCCGCCGGGGCTGCGGCCGCACCGCCCGCCTGCAGGGCCTGCTTGACGAAGGCCTTGACGTCCTCTTTAAGGATGCGCCCCTTGCGGCCCGATCCCTTGCCCTGCAGCTGCCCCAGGTCCACACCCAGCTCGCGCGCAAAGCGGCGTACGGCGGGGCTGGCGTGGGCGCGGCGGTGGGCCTCGCGGTCGATGGGAGCCGGGGCCTGCGGGGCCGGGAGTCGGTGAGCAGGTAGGCGTTGGCCTTGTAGCTCTCCGGGGCCGCCGCCTCGCGCTGGCTGTCGGCTGCATACGTCTCCGAAGGCGCCTCGGGGGCCGACTTCGGTGCGGCGGTGTCCGCCTTCTGCTCCGCAGGCGCCGCACTGCCGCCTTCGCCCGCGCTCTCCAGCACGGCCACCGTGTCCCCTTCCGAGACCTTGTCGCCGACGCTGATCTTCACCTCCTTGACCACACCGGCGTGGCTGGAGGGCACCTCCATGGAGGCCTTGTCCGACTCCAGGGTGATCAGCGACTGCTCCTTCTCCACCGTGTCGCCGGGGCTGACCAGCACCTCGATGACATCCACCTCGGCAAAGTCGCCGATATCCGGCACCTTCACCTCGACGGCCTCACCGGCGCCCTGCGCCGGGGCCTCGGCACCACCACCGGCGGCCGGGGCCTCAGCCGGGGCATCACCGCCGGCCTCCGCCTCCACCAGGACGACCACGTCCCCCTCGGAGACCTTGTCGCCCACGTTGATCTTCACTTCCTTGACCACCCCCGCCTCGCTGGACGGCACCTCCATGGAGGCCTTGTCGGACTCCAGGGTGATCAGGGACTGCTCTTTTTCGATGCGATCGCCGGGGGCGACCAGCACCTCGATGACGTCCACCTCGGCGAAATCGCCGATATCGGGGACGCGGATTTCTTTAACGTCTGCCATTTTGTTCTTCCTTCCGGCTGCTGGGCTTGCGACTCGACGGGGCCCGGGGCTCTGTGCCCCGGGCCGCCATGGCACGGATCAAACCGTCCAGGGGTCGGGCCGCTCCGGGTCCACGCCGTACTTGCGGATGGCCTCTGAGACCTTGGCCACCGGCACGGCGCCGTCGTCGGCCAGCGCCTTCAGGGCGGCCACCACCACGTGGTAGCGGTCCACCTCGAAGAACTGGCGCAGCTTCTCGCGGGTATCCGAACGGCCGTAGCCGTCGGTGCCCAGCACCCGGTAGGTGCGATCCATCCAGGGACGGATCTGGTCGGCAAAGGAGCGCATGTAGTCCGTGGCAGCGATCGCCGGCCCCTCGCGCCCCTTCAGACACTCCTGCAGATAAGGCACCCGGGGCTTCTTCTCCTCGGGGTGCAGGGTGTTGTAACGCTCGGTGGACATGCCGTCGCGGCGCACCTCGGTGAACGAGGGGACGCTCCAGATATCCGCGTTCACGCCGAAGTCCTGCTCCAGCAGATCAGCGGCCTCGATCACCTCGCGCAGGATGGCCCCGGAGCCCATCAACTGCACCCGCGGGGCCTTCTTCTTGCCGCTGGGCTTCTTGCCCTCGCGGAACAGGTACATGCCCTTGACGATGCCCTCTTCCGCGCCCTTCGGCATCTCCGGCTGCCGGTAGTTCTCGTTCAGCATGGTGATGTAGTAGAAGCAGTTTTCCTGATCCACGTACATCCGCTGGAGCCCGTCACGGATGATGACCGCCATCTCGAAGGCAAAGGTGGGATCGTACGCCCGGCAGTTGGGGATGGTGGCCGCCATCAGGTGGCTGTGGCCGTCCTCGTGCTGCAGGCCCTCGCCGTTCAGCGTGGTACGCCCGGCAGTGCCGCCCATCAGGAAGCCCCGCGCCTGCATGTCGCCGGCGGCCCAGGCCAGGTCGCCGATGCGCTGGAAGCCGAACATGGAGTAGTAGGCGTAGAAGGGCACCATGTTCACGCCGTGGTTGCTGTAACTGGTGCCCGCGGCGATCCAGGAGGAGAAGGCGCCGGCCTCGTTGATGCCCTCCTGCAGGATCTGGCCCTTCTTGTCCTCCTTGTAATACATCAGCTGATCCGCATCCTGCGGGGTGTAGAGCTGACCCACGGAGGAGTAGATGCCCAACTGACGGAACAGCCCCTCCATGCCGAAGGTGCGCGCCTCGTCCGGCACGATCGGCACGATGTGCTTCTTCAGGTCCTTGTCGCGGGTGAGGATGGTCAGCGCCCGCACGAAGGCCATCGTGGTGGACATCTCGCGGTCGCCGCTGTCCTTCAGCAGCACGTCGAAGGCGGACAACTCCGGCGCCTTCAGCGGCGGCGCCTCGGTGCGACGGCTGGGCAGGTACCCGCCCAGCGCCTGGCGACGCTCGTGCAGGTACTTCATCTCCGGGCTGTCCTCTTCCGGCTTGTAGAAGGGCGCCTCGGCGATCTTCTCCTCGGGGATGGGGATGTCGAACCGGTCGCGGAAGGCCTTCAGGGCCGCCTCACCCATCTTCTTCTGCTGGTGGGTGATGTTCTGCCCCTCGCCGGCCTCGCCCATGCCGTAGCCCTTCACCGTCTTCACCAGGATGACGGTGGGCTGGCCCTTGTGCTTGGTGGCGGCGTCGAAGGCGGCGTAAACCTTGTGCGGGTCGTGGCCACCTCGGTTCAGCCGGGCGATCTCCTCGTCCGACATGTGCGCGACCATGTCCTTCAGTTCGGGGTACTTTCCGAAGAAGTGCTCGCGGGTGTAGGCGCCGCCCTTCGCCTTGAAGTTCTGGTACTCGCCGTCCACGCACTCTTCCATGCGCTTGCGCAGCAGCCCGGTGCGGTCGCGCTCCAGCAGCGCGTCCCAGCCGGAACCCCAGATGAGCTTGATCACGTTCCAGCCGGAGCCGCGGAACTCGCCCTCCAGCTCCTGGATGATCTTGCCGTTGCCGCGCACCGGACCGTCCAGGCGCTGCAGGTTGCAGTTGACCACGAAGACCAGGTTGTCCAGCTTCTCGCGTCCGGCCATGCCGATGGCGCCCATGGACTCCGGCTCATCCATCTCGCCGTCACCCATGAAGGCCCACACCTTGCGGCCCTCGTTGTCACTGACCTCGCGGTCGTGCATGTACTTCATGAACCGGGCCTGGTAGATGGCCATGATCGGCCCCAGACCCATGGACACGGTGGGGAACTGCCAGAAATCGGGCATCAGCCAGGGGTGGGGGTAGGAGGTGACCCCGTCACCGCCCACGTCCTGACGGAATTTGTGCAGCTGATCTTCCGTGAGACGCCCCTCCAGGTAGGCGCGGGCGTAGATGCCGGGCGCCGAGTGGCCCTGGATGAAGACCATGTCCCCGCCATGCTCGTCTGATGGCGCATGCCAGAAGTGGTTGAAGCCGGTCTCGTACAGGGTGGCCGCCGAGGCGTAGGAGGCGATGTGCCCCCCGATGCCATCGTGCTCCTTGTTGGCCTGAACCACCATGGCCATGGCGTTCCAGCGCATGATCGAGCGCAGGCGCCACTCCAGTTCGTGGTTGCCGGGAGAGCGGGCTTCGAGTTCGCGGGGGATCGTGTTCTCGTAGCCGGTGGTGGCCTTGAAGGGGGCCACGCCACCGCGGCGGCGGGTCTTCTCGACCAGTTGTTCCAGCAGGTACTGGGCGCGCTCGGGGCCCTCCTCCTCGATTACTGCCTCAAGCGCCTCGAGCCACTCCCGGGTCTCGAGCGGATCAACATCACCCTCACGGAAGGGTTCAACTGCAGCCATGATTTCACCTCTTGGGTCTAGCCACACGCGCGGCTTCCGCGGCCGGGGCCCGCATTTGCGGCGCCCGCACTACCCGGCCTTTTGGGCCAGGCATCCGCTTTCACCGATGCTGGTGGCGGCTTCTTTTGTGTTCCGGGGCGGCCGCCGAAAACCTGCCGACTGTTCTGGTTGTCATGCCGGCGCGGTTTCCGTGGTGCAGCAAGCCCCGGGTTTATGGTCCGAAAACCATCATAGTTACCCGTACCGCACGTTGCCACCGCTGGTCAATCATTCTTACCAACCGGCGATGCGGTTTTCTTCACCGACATCCCGGCGGTCACCGCATACCGCATGGCGTCCTCCACACTCATGTCAATGGGGTGGACGCAGTCGCGGGGCAACATCAGCGTGTACCCGCCGATCTGGTAACTCATTGGGGTGTAAACGGCGATGGTGTCCTCGCCGCCGAGCTCATCCGGCAGCTGGCTGAAGTCCTGACGGGTGACGATGCCCAGCAGGCGAAAGGGCACGCCGGGCAGGTCCACCACCACCACCTGCTGCATGTCCCGGGTGGCGTCCCCGGAAAAGAAGCCCATCAGGTCCTGCACTGCCCCGTAGATGGTCTTGATCACCGGCAGCCGGGTCATCAGGCCCTCGCCCCACTCCCACATCCGTCGGAACACCCAGGCCTGCAGCAGCACCCCCAGGGCGAAGACCAGCCCTACCCCCGCCAGCAGCCCGAGCCCGGGCAGGTAGAAGCTCTCCGGCAGCACCCACTGGATAATCCCGCCCAGGATCGACTCGGCGGTGCTGCCCAACCACCAGAGCAAATAGACGGTGACCACGGCGGGCAGGATGGCCGCCAGCCCCTTGAAGAAGGTGCCGCCCAGACGGCGGACGGTGGTATTGATCATCCCTTACTCCCTCGCTTGCCTGATAGCCCAGCATCGCCCATTTCCGCGACGGGTGCAGCCCGCTAAACTGCGCACCATGAACAGCAACCACCGCCACCGTCCCCGCAAGCGCTTCGGGCAAAACTTCCTGCACGACCCCACGCTCATCAGCCGCATGGTCAAGGCCATCAACCCCGGCCCAGACGACACTTTGGTGGAGATCGGCCCCGGCGAGGGGGCGCTGACCCTGCCCCTGCTGCGCGCCGCCGGGCGGCTGACCGCCGTGGAGCTGGACCGGGACCTGGTCGAACCGCTGGCGGCGCGGGCCCGGTCGGTGGGCACGCTGACCGTCCACCAGGCCGATGCCCTGCGCTTCGACTTCCGCCAACTCGCCCCGGCACCGCCGGCCCGGCTGCGGGTGGTGGGCAACCTGCCCTACAACATCTCCACCCCGCTGATCTTCCACCTGCTGGCCTGTGCCGATGTCATCCGGGACATGCACTTCACCCTGCAGAAGGAGGTGGTGGAACGCATGGCCGCGCCCCCCGGCAGCAAGACCTACGGGCGCCTGTCGGTGATGGTCCAGTACCGCTGCGCCGTATCCAACCTGTTCCGACTGCCCCCCGGCGCCTTCCGGCCACCGCCCAAAGTGGATTCCGCCTTCGTACGGCTGGTGCCCCACGCCGAGCCCCCGGTGAACGTGGGCGACGAACAGGCCTTCGCCCGGCTGGTGACCCAGGCCTTCTCCCACCGCCGCAAGACCCTGCGCAACACCCTCAAGGGCCTGCTTACCGAGGCGCAGATCAGCGCTGCCGGCGTGAACCCGGCCGAGCGCGCCGAGCAGTTGGCGCTGGCGGACTTCGCAGCGCTCTCCCGCGAGCTATGCTTATCCTCACGAGAGACCTGACAGCGCTGCCGAGACCCCGGTTCCTGCGCTGTTTTGGTCGTTTCCAAACAGGCGGATAGCAGTGCACTCTGGTTGATCACCCCCCGGTGCTCGGTCAGAATGATCCCGCTGTCCCCCGGGTCGCACCGCACCTGCTGAAAGCCACCGGCGGAGGCGGGGCCAAAAGCCCCTCTGCGACCCGAATCAAGACCAAATCCAAGGAGGACGAATGAGCCAGCACATCCAGTACCCCGAGAGCGGCCAGAAGATCACAGTAAAAGACGGCCGCCTTTCGGTGCCCGACAATCCCATCATCGGTTGTGTGGAAGGCGATGGCATCGGTCCCGATATCACCCGCGCCTGCCTGCGCATCTGGGATGCCGCGGTGGAGCACGCGTACAAGGGTCAGCGAAAGATCCACTGGGCCGAGCTCTACATGGGCGAGAAGGCCGCGGCCAAGTACGACGGCAACTACTTCCCCGAGGAGACCAAAGAGGCCCTCCAGGACCTGCTCATCTCCATCAAGGGCCCGCTGACCACCCCGGTCGGCGGCGGCTTCCGCTCCCTCAACGTCTCGCTGCGCCAGGAGCTGGACCTCTACGCCTGCGTGCGCCCGGTGCGCCACTACGCCGGCGTGCCCTCGCCGCTGAAAAAACCCGAAGACGTGGACGTGGTGATCTTTCGCGAGAACACGGAGGACGTCTACGCGGGGCTGGAGTACCAGAGCGGGAGCGAGGAGAACAAAAAGCTCGCTAAGTTCCTCCGCGAGGAGATGGGCGCGGACTTCTTCGAGGACGCCGGCCTGGGCATCAAGCCGGTCAGCGCCTACGGCTCCAAGCGCCTGGTGCGCAAGGCCATCCAGTACGCCATCGACAACAACCGCGAATCGGTGACCCTGGTCCACAAGGGCAACATCATGAAGTTCACCGAGGGTGCCTTCCGCACCTGGGGTTACGAGGTGGCGCGGGAGGAGTTCGGCGAGCAGACCATCACCGAGGAAGAGCTCTACTCCACCTACGGCGGCAAGCGCCCCGAGGGCAAGGTGGTCATCAAGGACCGCATCGCCGACATCATCTTCCAGCTGCTGCAGCTGCGTCCGGCCGACTTCGACGTGCTGGCCACCATGAACCTCAACGGTGACTACCTCTCCGACGCCGCCGCGGCCGAGGTGGGGGGCATCGGCATCGCCCCGGGCGCCAACATGGCCGACCACGTCTCGGTGTTCGAGGCCACCCACGGCACCGCGCCCAAATACGCCGGCCAGGACAAGGTCAACCCCGGCTCGCTGCTGTTCTCCGGCGTCATGCTGCTGGAGCACATCGGCTGGCAGGAGGCCGCGGATCTGATCACCGCCGCCTACCAGGACGTGGTCACCGCCCGCATCGTCACCTACGACTTCGCCCGCCAGCTCGAGGGCGCCACCGAGGTCAAGACCAGCCAGTTCGCCGACGCCATCATCGACCAGATGCGCGGCAAGATCGACGTGGACAAGATCCGTCGCGAGCGGGAAGAGGCGGTGGAGCGCGAGCGCAAGGCCCGCGAGCAGCGCCGCGTGGTGGCCCCGCTGGAGGAGATGATCGCCTCCGGCCGCACCCCGCACACGGTGGGCGACCTGATGAACCCCAACCCGGTCACCGTGCCCGCCGAGACCACCGTCGAGGATGCCATGCACCTGATGCGCGAGAAACGCATCTCCAGCGTGATCATCGAGCCGGGCAGCGATGGCGAGTGGGGCATCATGACCCAGCGCGACGTGCTCAGCCGCATCGTCTCCAAGAACCGCACGCCCTCCACGGTGAAGGTCGAGGAGATCGCCAGCCGGCCGCTGGTCACCACCCCGGTGGACACCAGCCTGCACGACTGCGCCGAGATCATGTCGGAGTCCAACATCCGCCGCATGGTGGTCATGGACAACAACAACCAGCCGGTGGGCATCATCTCCGACACCGACATCTTCGCCAGCGTGGAGCAGTTCGGCCTGCCGGAGTAAGCGGCACGGCGGGGCCCGACCCCGCCTGCTGCTGCCCTCAACCCCGGAGCGACCCCGTCGCCCCGGGGTTTTTCATGCCCCGACCCCGCACCCTGACCCCATCCCGTCACCACGACCCCCAACTGNNCCCGTCATCGCGAGGGCCGAAGGCCCGCGGCGATCCAGGCNCCGGCATGGACTGCCGCGTCGGCTGCGCCTCCTCGCAGTGACGGTGGAGGCCCTGCCCCCGTCATCGCGAGGGCCGAAGGCCCGCGGCGATCCAGGCGCCGGCATGGACTGCCGCGTCGGCTGCGCCTCCTCGCAGTGACGAAGCAGAGGACCGAGCCTTTCTGGCAGGGACACCAGGCCACGACAGTTCTCAACCGCAATCCGTGTAGCACCGAGGTACAAATCCTTTGTAAGCTGCGCACATTCGAATCACCGAGGAGCACACGATGAGCAGCCAGGACTCCGACGCCGCCCTGCGCGACGATATCCGCCTGCTGGGCGAGATGCTGGGCGAGACCCTGAAGGAGCAGGAGGGCACGGCCCTGTTCGACACCGTGGAGCGCATCCGCGCCCTGGCCAAGCAGGCCCGTGCCGGCGAGGCCGAGGCCGCCGAGGCCTTGGAGCAGGAACTGGGCTCACTGGACCCGGCGCAGATCATGCCCGTGGCCCGCGCCTTCTCCCAGTTCCTCAACCTGGCCAACATCGCCGAGCAGCACCACCGGGTGCGCCGCAGCCGCGAATGGGCCCGCACCCCCGAGGTGGACCCGTTGAAGGGCTCGCTGGAAGAGGCCTTCCCCCGCCTGCTGGCCGGCGAGACCGACCCGGAGGCGCTGCACGAAGCGGCCTGCAACCTCGACATCGAGCTGGTACTCACCGCCCACCCCACCGAGACCCAGCGCCGCACCCTCCTGCAGAAGTACAACCGCATCGCCCGGCTGCTGGACAGCCGCGACCGGCTGGACCTGACCCCCGACGAGACCGAGGAGGTCACCTCCGGCCTGCGCCGCGAGATCATCGGCGCCTGGCAGAGCGACGAGATCCGCCGCCGGCGCCCCACCCCGGTGGACGAGGCGCGCTGGGGCCTGGCGGTGATGGAACAGGTGCTGTGGGACGCCATCCCCCGCTACCTGCGCAACCTCGACCGCAGCCTGCAGGCCCACACCGGCCGGCCGCTGCCGCTGGACGCCGCCCCCATCCGCTTCGGTTCCTGGATGGGCGGCGACCGCGACGGCAACCCCAACGTCACCGCCCGGGTGACCCGCGAGGTCTGCCTGATGAACCGCTGGATGGCCGCCCAGCTCTACGAGAAGGAGATCCAGACCCTCATCAACACCCTGTCCATGACCCGCTGCGACCAGGCCCTGCGCGAGCTGGTGGGGGATGCCTGGGAGCCCTACCGGGTGCTGCTCAAGCGGCTGCGCGCCCGGCTGCGCCTGACCCAGCGCTGGGCCGAGGCGCGCCTGGGCGGCAAGAATCCGCCCGAGGGTGAAGTCCTGCTGGACAAGGACGAGCTGCTGCAACCGCTGCTCACCTGCTACTACTCCCTGCGCCACTGCGGCGCCAGCCGGGTGGCCGACGGCGAGCTGCTGGACACCATCCGCCGGGTCTCCTGTTTCGGCCTCACCCTCACCCGGCTGGACATCCGCCAGCACGCCGATCGCCACGCCGATGCCCTGTCAGAGATCACCAGCGCCCTGGGCCTGGGCCGCTACGACCAGTGGGACGAAGAGGCCCGCCAGCGCTGGCTGCTGAGCGAGCTGGCCAGCCGCCGGCCGCTGATCCCGGACGACCTCTCCCCCGGCGACGACGCCGGCGAGGTGCTGGATACCTTCCATACCCTGGCGGAGCTGGGCAGCGACGGGCTGGGCGCCTACATCGTCTCCATGGCCGAGCACCCGTCGGACATCCTCGCCGTGGAGCTGCTGCAGAAGGCCTGCGGGGTGCGGCAGCCGCTGCGCACCGTGCCGCTGTTCGAGACCCGCGACACCCTGCAAAGCGCCGCCGAGACCATGCAGGCGCTGTTCGAGCAGCCCTGGTACCGGGGTCGCATCGACGACCACCAGGAGGTGATGATCGGCTACTCCGATTCCGGCAAGGACGCCGGCCACCTCACCGCCGCCTGGACCCTCTACCAGGCACAGGAGGCGCTGGTGGCACTGGCCGAGGACAAGGGCATCAACCTCACCCTGTTCCACGGCCGGGGCGGCTCCATCGGCCGCGGCGGCGGCCCCACCCACGCCGCCATCCTCTCCCTGCCCCCGGGCTCGGTGAAGGGCACCCTGCGGGTCACCGAGCAGGGCGAGGTCATCCAGTCCAAGTTCGGGCTGCGCGGCATCGCCCTGCGCAACCTGGAGATCTACACCACCGCCGTGCTGGGGGCCACCCTGCAGCCGCCGGCGGAACCCGAGCCGGAGTGGCGCGCGCTGATGGACCGGCTCAGCGACACCGCCTGCGGCGCCTACCGCGGGCTGGTCAAGGAGACGCCGGAGTTCATCGAGTACTTCCAGGCCGCCACCCCGGTGCGCGAGATCGGCCAGCTGGCCATCGGCAGCCGCCCGGCCAAGCGCAACCAGAAGGACCTGACCGTCGACAACCTCCGGGCCATCCCCTGGATCTTCGCCTGGACGCAGACCCGGCTGATGCTGCCCGCCTGGCTGGGCGTGGGCGATGCGCTCAGCGAGGCACTGGAGGACGACCTGGGCGACACCCTGCGCGAGATGTTCCAGCGCTGGCCCTTCTTCGAGGCCTTCGTGGACATGGTGGAGATGGTACTGGCCAAGGGCGACCCCAGCGTCGCCGGGCTGTACGACCGCCGCCTGGTCCCGGAGCACCTCCACCCCATGGGCGAGCAGCTGCGCGGGCGCTACCGCAAGACCCTGGATGCGGTGCTCAGCGTCAGCGGCCACGAGCGCCCATTGACCGACTTCCCCGTGGTGCGCCGGGCCGTGGACGTGCGCAACCCCTACGTGGACCCGCTCAACCTGCTGCAGGCGGAACTGCTCCACCGCAGCCGCCTGTGCGATGACGAGCAACTGCGCCAGGTGCTGATGGTGGCCATCAACGGCATCGCCGCCGGCATGCGCAACACCGGCTAGCCTTTACGGAAAGAGAGAACCAAGGAAATCACCGTGTCACAAGACCACAAGAGCCGCTTTATCGAGTTCGCCCTGGAGCGCGAGGTACTGCGCTTCGGCGAGTTCACGCTGAAATCCGGCCGCCAGAGCCCCTACTTCTTCAACACCGGCCGCTTCAACACGGGCAAGGCCCTGGCCCGGCTGGGCCAGCACTACGCCCAGGCGTTGGTGGACTCCGGCCTGCCCTTCGACATGGTGTTCGGCCCGGCCTACAAGGGCATCCCCTTGGCCGCGTCCCTGTCCATCGCCCTGGCCGAGCACCACGGCCGCGACATCCCCTACGCCTTCGACCGCAAGGAGGCCAAGACCCACGGGGAGGGCAACAACCTGGTGGGGGCGCCGCTGGAGGGCCGGGTGCTGATCATCGACGACGTCATCTCCTCCGGCATGTCCGTGCGCGGCGCCGTGGAGCTGATCCGCGAGCACGGCGCCGAGCCGGCAGGTGTCGCCATCGCCCTGGACCGGCAGGAGCGGGGCGAGGGCGAGCAGTCCGCCGTGCAGGAGGTGACCAGTCGCCTGGGGCTGCCGGTGGTCAACATCATCTGCCTGGACGACCTGGTGGGCTGGCTGGAGACCCACGGCCAGGCGGACGAGCACCTGCAGCGCATCCGCGCCTACCGCGACGAATACGGAGTATCGGGATGAAAGGCGTGAACCGACTGGGGCAGGTACTGGTGGTGGTCACCGGTGGCCTGCTCGCCGCAGCCTGCAGCGGCAACAGCGGCGGCGGAGACCCCGACGACCTGCCGCGCGCGCCGGAACCGCCGGACATCGGCGCCGAGGTGCGCATCCCGGAAGGGGCCGTGCAGGTGGAGGACGACCTCTACATGATGCCGGTGGGGGTCACCGACGATGGCTACCACCAGTACACCCCGCACAGCACCGACCCCGACCGGGCGGTGATCACGCTGATCCACTACCCGGACGGCGAGGGCGGTTTCACGCCGGACAAGAGCGAGGCGGTGCGGGGCCCGGCCGAGTAAGGCTCCGCCCGCCGAGCGGGCTCAGCAGAGCACCACCTTGTTGCGGCTGGCCCGGCGGGCGCGGGGCCGGGCCAGGCTGACCCGCTCCATGGCGTCGTCGAACCGCTCGTCCTCGCCCACGCGGGTGACCGCGGCCAGCGGCTGCAGCCGGATCGACTCGCCGCCCTCCGGCGCCGGCGATGAGAGCGCCTCCAGCGCGGACTGCAGCTTCTCCGCCCGCACCACGGCGTCCATCACCTCGGTGCCCACCACCAGCGCGGCCAACACCTGGCCGTCGTAGCGGCCCATCAGGGTCTCCTCGCCCAGCTCCCGACCGAGCAGGCGCGTGGTCCGGCGCAGGATGGCATCGCTAGCGTGCTGCCCGTGCTGGCCGCGGATATCCTCCAGCTGGTCCAGCTCCAGGCTGAACAGCGCCACCGGCTGCCCCTGCTCCCGCGCCAGGGCCAGCTCGCGGTCGGCGGCGCGCTCCATCACCCGCCGGCTCAGCAGGCCGGTTACCGGGTCGTGGGCTGACTCGTCGTAAAGCTGCAGCAGGATGGACAGCTGCCCCGCCTGCACCCACATGACAATGCCGCCCACCACCACCAGCATCCACAGGAAGTTGGCCGTGCCGATGGTGAACAGGGTGCCCAGGTAGAACTCCACCGCCAGAAAGAGCGCGATGATCATCCCGATCAGCAGCGCGCCAGCCACCAGCGTTGCCGGGAACAGGGCGCTGAGCACGATGAGCACAAAGGGCAGGGCCCGGTAGCCGCCGATCAGCTCCGAGGTGCCGGCCTGCCCCAGGATCGCCATGGACACCGTGTAGAAGACAGCCACCGAGAGCATGGTGAGCGCCAGCAGCAGGGTGGTGCCGCGGTACTCGGTCTCGCGCCGGGTGCCGAACCACAGCCCGAACAGCACGGCGGCCAGCACCACCCGGGCGATCATGATGCCGGTCGCCTCGCCCTGGCCCTCCAGCATCAGGTAGTCCAGCGGCGTCCAGGCCAGAAAGCCCACCGCGAACAGCAGCTGCATGGTGGTCAGCCGCGCGCGAATGTATTCCGCCCGGGTGCTGGTGAAATCGCGGGTGTGATTACGGATGGTAAGCAGCTGCGCCAGGTAGTCACGGACACTGCCCAGTGACCAGTCATGCGCGCCGTTGGCCGTGGCGGCCGTGTCCACCGCCTGCCCCGACTGCGTAGCGTCCAGCCCCATGGAGACCTCCCTTGTGACCGGGCCGGCAGGATTGCCTGGCCCCGGTCAGGATACCCCGACGGCAAACATTCGGGCAATCAATAACCTAGCGACGCCATCAGGTACTCGGCCCGCCCTAGTCGCGCCTCCCTCTGGCCTGGCCGTCACACCAGCGTGAGCCCGCGAATCCCGCTTGCTGAATATAATGGCTATTTGCATTCTGAGGTAGGATCGCAGATTTAGCCCAGAATTGGAATTCGGCCCCTGTTGTGCAAAATATGGTTGACACTCGCTGTTTGACCATAGTACTGTTTTGTGCAAAAGGTGGTTGGAGGCCAGAATGAACGAATTTACGGGATCGGCAGCTTCACAGGCTGACT